>JAABUI010001107.1_pt1 | contig 16374 bp, 20 predicted proteins | sample 5559111 | NCBI WGS metagenome assembly JAABUI01 (sample SAMN10711870, study PRJNA513365) | rock metagenome | isolation source: Antarctica rocks | place: Antarctica: Victoria Land, Buttleship Promontory
GCAAGTCAGCACAAGTACATTGAATTATTGGGCTTGCTGCATCTGGCACTGACCTGTCTAGTAGACCAGCTTGCTCCGCTGGAAAAGACCTTTGTAGTATGATGCAAAGTGCTGCCAGATGAAGTTCCAGAAGTTCTCAATGCGCTGCAATGCCGTACACAAGATGTCAGAGTCATAAAAAGCATAGATGGAGTGATGCAAGACAGGGCAGACTCAATTGGCAAATCTGCTGTAAGATTGTACGCAACTCAGCAGTTCAGCCAATCTGCAACTGGTGATGCTCAGTTAGCCCTTGCCATGTACAGCTGAATATGCTGCCTGACATTTGCTTGCCTGGTTGGCTGTTGATGGGCCAGTGATGAAGGATCCAGGCCCTCGCTCATCCAACATCCTCTGTCCCACAAAGGTCGCCTCAAAAGCCATGTCTGCTCTGAGGCACAAAGGGTATCCATATGCGTCAACAGCTTTGTCAAAAGCTGCATGCAGAGTATCCCCATGCTTGTCAAGCGCAAGGGTTGCATACACACAGAAGTTGCTGCCACCATCCATACAGCCATGCACAGTAAAGCCATACATCTTCAATTTTTCATAGCCTGCAATTAACACACGCACTGAGCCCAGCAGCAATTGTGTTCAACAACGACATGAGCAGCGCTGCAAAGCAGCAGAGAGTAGCAGCAGCAGCAGCAGCAGCAGCAGCAGCAGCAGCAGCAGCAGCAGTAGCAGCACCACGTTTGTCAGCTCACTGTCCATGTGCCACAGCCGCATCCCTTCAGTGATGTTGTATGTTCTGCGATGGATGACCCTCTCGCGTCTTGCCTCATTGGCCTGGGGATCATGAAGCCGCAACACATTACGCACATCTGGCGCTGTTGCTTGCACACCAGCCCTGGCAAACAAGGCAGCCTGGATGACTCTGTAGCCATCTGCTCTGCCTGTTTCTTCCAGATGACTGGTCTCACCTATCACTTTGAGCAGCTGATCTGCTGGAAGCTTATGCCGAAATGTGTCTCCTGCCTCCCTAACCCGGCTGGATATAGTCTGAATCGAGCACTGCAGCGAGTTTCAATGTCAGCACACAATTTTCTTTGCTGAACACCCGCTTCTTCAGGACTAAGCTGCAGTCCGACCTGAAAGATCTTGCCGATCTGGCTGTAGTTAGATCGAGCATTCAGAAGACTTTGCACCTTCTCCACATCAACCTCTCGTCTCGGCCTGCCCCGCCCACGTACAGGCTGGTGTACTCCCTGAGTGGCGTCCATGCCTGCTCGCATGCTGCACGGCATGCCTGGCGGTTGCGCTGTCCCGGCCTTGCCGGGTTGAGCGAGCCAGCTGCATTCGAATGGAATACCGACAATTTAAACGTGCCGATGACCGACCGCTGACGATCTTCCGACTGACCAGGCGTGCACGCCATGATCACTGCCCGTGATTCACGTGACCGACCTGTTACGTCCAGTTACTGCAGCAACAACAGACGCACCTGGAACAACACCATGACTGCACCACGACTGTACCAGCACCGACAGCTTAGCATGACCGCAGCACGACATTCTCTGGTCCTACTTGCTTCACACCAAGGACCAACGATGAATTAAATTTGTTGCCAACCGATATGTGACCTGAGACAATCACATTTCAGTCCATTGACTGTCCTAGGTCTCCTTCCTCGACCGGTCCTGAACCCTTCCCCATTTTTTCTTAACATTCTGCACGATAGCATGATTTGAATCAGCTTGGTGTAATAATGGGACCATTCAGCTGACTAAAGAAATATAGTCGACCGAAATTCACTACCCGGGACTGACTTTAGTCAAGCTGGGCTGACTTTATTCAGCACAAGCTTGCCTGTACAGACTTGCCCAAGCTGTGTCGTTGGCAGCCACGTCGCATGCAACTGTTCGTTGATCCATCTGCGCACCTATGTGCGTTCTGGCATGAGCAGTATAGCAGAGGAGGTCGCAACGTTTACTTGGTCGATATCGAATCTGTTCTTGCTGTCATCAGAGGGCTTGCTCAGCGTGCATGTAGATCTGTTGGGGCAGTATTCGTACCATGTCTTCCTTGCGCCAGTCACTGTTGGTCGTGCCTGAGTGGAAGCACCACCAACGCAGATGTCCAAGAGACGTCTAGTCAGACCATTCGCTGCCCAGGCTAAATATTGCCACCTGATTTGGCTGCATTCAAGCCTGTAGGTTGCTCTTGGTTTTTGTGATGCTTGCCCTTATTGTGGGCTGAGAGCATCAGCAGTCTGCTCAGCCTCACTGCAGGACTGGGTGGGTGCTAGCAAGAGGGAAAAGGTTGGCGCAATTAAATATGCACCAAAAGTTCCTGATGTACACAAAGTTCATTGCTCACTGCTTGCCTTCCTGCTTCTGACTTGCCAGGTGAACTTGCCAGTTGAGGAAACACCTCAATTTCACAACCACCCCACACATGCTTCTGAATCAGTGCAAGCCCATTCGCAGCTTCCAAAATATATGGGTCACCTCCTACCTCTCCAGTCAGGCTGTTTAATGTCCCTAGCTAGGCTGACTTGCTTAATAGATGTTTGCAAACGGCTGACCTTCACATTTTTTTTGAATGCATGCAGGTTCTGAGACAAGGCTTGGGTTCAGCAACACAGGAGACACGTTCACCCTTGTGACGGTCTTGACTTGATCTTGACTGATAGTGAAGACAAAGTGATTCGCTTTTGGGAGAACAAGGCTCACTAAAAATCGAGGAACAAGTACAATTGGCGTGTATTGGTGAGTTGTTGTATTGCAATCATTGCAATCCACAAAATCATTACATCCGCAAGCTTCACCTGCTTGGCTTCAGCTGTTTGCATATATGCAAAGCGCTGCAGGTCTACAGTCTACACCGCCATCGACAAGCCATTTATGTTGCAGCCTTCGTCGAGATTGGGGGTGGTGGAACCTGTCTTTTGGAGGCAAAATGAAGCCTATTGTATCTCCTGGCTCAAGCAGTCACTCCATGGTAGTTCACAATCAAGTTGCCATGCTATTTCATTGCACCAACATTCTGCAAGCAGCTATGTATGATGGAGACTGCGTTGACAACGTCGCAAAGTGTATTGCTTGAATTTTGAGGCTTGTGTTGCCCCTTGTCCTCGTAAGAGGGTGAGTGCATGTTGGGGTTGCTGTTGCTGCCTTTGCATGCTGCCTTTGCATGTTGCTGTGACTGGTGCCTTTGAATACTGCTATTGCATTTTGCATGATGCTGCCTTTGCATGCGTTGTTGCCACTGCATGTGCTGCTGCATTGGCACGCTGCTGCTGCCTTTGCATGATGCTGTTGTTTTTGCATGCTGCTGCTTTGCCTGTGCATGCTGCTGCTTTGCAGGTGCTGTTGCTGCTGCATTTGGTTTGGCATGCTGCAGATGCTGATGCCTTTGCATGCTGCTGCTGCTTCGGCCTATTCATGCTGCTGGTGCCTTTGCATGCTGCAGATCCCACTGTATGTGCACAATGTTGTCCAGCTGCATTGAAGCCCCTGAGGCATGACTGCCACAACAGGCTAAACATCATGCCATCTTGCGACAGGAGCAACTGCTGGTGTGGGTCTGTGCTAGTACTGTTCATATACTGTTGTAGGAGTTGTGCATGCTTTGGAGTAGCAGTTGCATTTCGACCTCTGTCAGTGGCACTGCTCCTTTCTTTAGTAGGTAGTTGTAGTTGTACTTGGTAACCCACCATTATCATGGCCAGGTCTAGCTGAATGCATGATGTGAACATTACATGCAACGATTTTAGAAAGTGTCATAAGTCAAGGTGAAGTGAATGTAGTACTACTTTGAAATGGGCGTGACTAAGGTGAAGCATTCATCATGTATATTAGCGCTGTCAACGGAATGAACGAGATGTAATTGGCATCCTTACATACATCCACATGTCAGCAGTAAAGGGCAGCAAATCAAACTTTAGCATAGCACTACATCATGAGCCTGACAGCTATCCAATCAGTAATTCCACAGCAATTCCCAAGGCTCTTTCAGACATTAGTGTTGGAATGTACCCTTTGTTTCTGACATCTCACACCTCTAATCAATCTGTATTTACACAGATCTGTCTATGGCACTAAGGGCTTGAATGTCTCAACATCCCTCGCCAAAACCTGCCACAGATTTTGTGAAGCATAACCTACAAAACCGGTGCCAGAGTATGGACCAAGGCCTATTGTGACAGGCTCCAACAAGTCGCGTCTCCAGAAGTTGCCATCCTCCTCGTCGTGGGATTGGCGTGGGCTGGATGGTGTCACATTTGAAGGGTAAACAAAAGCTTATGCGGGCCTGTCCGCGCATCTCTTCTTCTCCTCCCAAACTTCTTAAACTTACCAAACTTCGCAAAGAACCTCCCTCGCTTCAAGCATGACAGGCTCGTACCGAGCCACGGGTACTCGATCTCCGGAACCAAAAGGTCACTCCGCGAGTGGCTGCTGCGCGCTAGCCTGTCCCAAACCTGCGCTCTGTCTCTTGGATGCTGTCAAGCGACGCTTCACAACTCAAAGGGGCTATCTCCACCTAAAAAGGAGTTAGTTCGCTATTCCGGAATAAGCCTTGCATTTAGTCCCCGGACAGCCCTTATTCCGGTTTAAAGTGGAGGGTCACGTTTGCTATTTGGGAATAGGCTCAGAGACCCCGCAGCCTATCGTGCTGGTGGTCCACCAGCCAGCTACAAGCAAGCCTGTTGGTGACTAAAACCTCTGATGCTTGGCATGTTCGTCTCGATGCTGCTGCTCGTGAACTTGATGCGGTGTCAGGTTGCGATGTCAGGTTGCTGGTCAAACCGACTGTATTACATGCTGCAGAGGAGCCCTGCAGTATCAGGCAAGTTGCGCAAGGTGTACGAGGTCAACTACGGTCAAGTGATGTCGATCAGCAGAGTGCGTGCAGCCGCTAACGACGAAGCTCGCTTTTCAAAAGGTACCGCTGCTCTGAGCGACAGCTTGCCTGCTCTATTCAAGCTATCGCTAACTCCTATTCCAGTTTGCAACGGAGTTAGCTTATTCCGGAATAAGGGCGGGAATCGAAATTACCCTAGGCTCTTATTCCGGAACAAAGCGCCTTATTCCGGTTTAAGATCAGGTAGACAAGCGGCCAAAATTTCAACACAATTACGTAAAAATGTAACTGAAATAGCTTTGACCGTTGACCTTTGACCGGCACAAATTGGACTTGACCGTACCATTTTGACGTTGCCGTCGTTAGGCTGCTTGGCTGAATGCAGGGCCGATAGCTACAATGAGTTTGAGCTGCAGAAGCGGAGGCGCGGCGCAGCCAATCAAGCAAAGCTTGCTAGTCTGGAAATCCTAGACATCAAAGCTGACATCGTAGCTCACGAAGTTTGTCAGTCCCAACGGTTGACACACCGGGCCGTGCCCCACAAGCGTCCAGAGACGAGGAGGATGACTTTCCCGACAGAGATGTTGCGGACGTGTTTGCGTGCAAACGAGAGCTTCGTCGGTCAAGAGCCAAGATGATGGTCCTCAAGCTGCTGCTTCAGTTAGCCAACATCGACGTGCACACAACTGCTGGCTTGCACATGCTGGATCATCTCAAGCTTCTCTATATTGAACGCCTAACGGCGTCGTCTTTTCTTTTCTTTTCTTTCACATGTTGTTCACTGAGTCTTTGGACATCTAGATCAGGATGGAACCCTGACCACTGGAACCAAGGACGCCCTCTTTTGCAAACAGCCCACACTTGCAAGTACACCTGGCAGTATTAGGCTAGCTGTCTATCTCTTAGCTGATGTTTTACGCCAGATGTTGCACTTTTGTGAAGCATTGTCTACCGGTGCCATCGCATCGTTGATCATGACCTTTTACCAAACTTCAATTGCTACCAAAGTTAAGCAACTCATCATCACCATGCTTTGGGAGTGTCTCTCAATACTTGTGCGTACATTTGCGAAGCATCTGGGATTTGTAGGGACAGAAGAGGCAAGCCTTTGTTGCAGATGTGGAGGCAAAGGAGAAGCTTGAAAAGAAGAAGCTTGGTGACACCAAGAAGCAAGAGAAAGCTACAAGCAAGGTACATTGTGATTCAATTGAGCATCTGTGGACTGGTCGTGAACATTTCTTCCTTGGCAGGCTTGCTTGAGCACAACATACGTTGCAATGAGCCACAATCTGCAATTGCATCACATAATGCTCAAGTTGGCAAGGAACAATGTTGCTGTGTGTATGCACATACCAATCTAGCACACAATGACTGCATTATTGTTCTAGTGGCATGGTCCTTTGACATGCAACCATGACCACACTGCAGGAGGACAAGGTGAGTCTAGTCGTTGCACGCAAACACACAACGGCACAAGCAAATGCGTGGGCTATATTGAGCGATTGTAAGGGGCAGTACTGGTTGCCAAAGCTGCATGGGAAAGCTGCCATGCATGCCAACAAGGAGGTGAGTGTCGATGCTTTGTAAGTAATGCATACAGAGTTTAGACGTGGGCCTGCATCTAGCATTGACTCTTGGTACTATAAGCTCTCAAATGTCTTGTTGTGGTGCCACCTCATGACAGGCAGAAATCTGATGATGTCACATGTAGGAAACAAATGCAAACCCTTGCTTGATGTTTCAGGTTCGTGGGGGCAAGAAGCAAGGGCGTAAACGCTGGACCAGCTGGGAAGATGGGCATCGTGTCCAAGCACCATGGCATTACCTAGATTACATCAGTTTCTTGCACGTCAGCCATCTGCATTGTCCAAGCATGCAAACACGTGTGTACATTAGCTATACAACGTCCATCCAGAGCGCGTTCCATGCCCAAAATGTGACCGTTCTACATGTAAAACAAGATCCCAAGCTTCCCAACCTTCCCGAGGTTCCCGTAATCAGATGATTGTAATCACGTAGTCAATACTGATTAAAGTCAGCGGTCTCCAGTGATTAAAGTCAACCTTGTTGGCATGATTTTACTCAGCCAGCATGACTTAATCCAGCTCCGGAATAGATGATTTAGCTTCGGAGGGTGGTTAAAAATCGACACATATTCAATCACCTCATGCTGGCTTAATCACTGATTTCATCTAGCAATCTTTGATGATTTCTTTTGTCAGCCGGCCAAAATGGCTGAGTATATCCAGCTATTTGGGCTGATTTGAATCAGTCGAAGATCTCTAGTGATGAGGAGTCAGGGTACCTGCACAACAACGAAGACCTGCACAACAGCCAAGGCAGACTCCAATAGCCCCAATGCATGGTCACGGAAAGCCTCCACGTCCTTGACAGCAATCTCTGGCTTGCTGATGATGGCCTGTGCAAACAGTTGAAGACTCCCTTCAACAGCTAGCCTGCTATCTGTCTCCAAAGTTGGCACCTTGGATAGGTTTGACTGCTTTCGGGAAGGGGCCCTGACAGTTGCATATCTAGTGACTGCAGTCTTGTTCAACCTCTTCCACAGCTTGTCGACAAGCGTTGTGGACACATCAGATTGGCAGCTACTGTGCTGAAGCCATAGCACAAAGCATGCCCAGAGCATATTTTCCACAGGTGGAAATGTGGCTGTGCCACTGCACAGCTTGGGCCATGTCAAGGCCTCCATTATGCCTGTCTTGGCGTTGCTGGTTGGCCAAGAAGAGGGCACGGTTCAAGTCCTCTGCCAAGTGCTGATCTGCTGTGCAACGCATGAGGTCGGCCTCAGTGCCTGTCTCTAGCTGAGGTCCTGTGGCTGGCAGCTGACAGATCTGGTTGAGGCTGGACTGCTGTCCTGCTGACTGAAATCTGAGTGCTTCTTCACACAGGAAGCCATCTTCTGCCACCATCTTGGTGACATACTCCACCACACCTAACTGGCTCCTTTGGCGCCGGGTGCCAAAGTAAATCTTTGCTGTACCAACAGCACCTTCTGCCACCCCAGCTGCAATGTTTATGGTGGGATGGCGTCCAGGGTCCAGCATGGACCAGATCGTACCAGTGCGGAGCCATGTACCACAAAAGTGCTTGCTGATGTTGGGGTTGTGGTATGGGTTGGGAATTTCTGCGGCATCCAATTGGGTCTGCAAACCACAGGGCATTTCATATGCCGCAAACAAGCTTGCACCAGAGGCAGATCATCAAAGGGTGTCTCAGCAAGCCAAAGTTGTGAATAATGCTGCCATTGTGGAAAGCCCTTTGTGCATAACAGCATAGGAACACAAATTGAATGTAATTCTGCCCAGGCATTGAGAGAATGCATTGCATACCTGAAGAGATGTGATCCAAGCCCAGTGAGCAGTCCGCTGGATGATTGCGCTAATTGACGCCGCTACAAACGCCGCTCACACTGTTCCCCGACGTCACACGGGCTCCTTGGTCAAGCAGCCAACGGAGTAATAGGAGCCATTCCTGTGCTACAGTCCCTTTCTTGTATGAGGAACATGTCAATGCAACTGTCACCTCCTTTCAGTCTGGTCACAGTAAGCTCAGCTCTGTTTGTTCATCCCAATTGTTGCAACAGATTGCTAGCAAGCATGAATGACAGCCTGCACTTGCAGGGAGCACAACGCTGTCTTGCATCTAGACGCACACAAACCTGGCTCACACACGATGGTTCCATGACTCTAGTGACTACTGCTGACACACTGACAAATGCAGACTTGCTGCCCAAAGGTGTGCCGCAGACATTCAGCTACACAGGTACAAAGGATCCTGGCAACGCTGGTGCTTTGGCAATGCTGATGCAAGAGCCTGGAGAGCCTTACATGGGTCCAAAAGCACTGCAGCTTCTACATTGCCTTGAGCAGAGCGCCCTTCACCTGAAACTACCAAGCGGCAAGCACTCACTCTATGCCCATCCAATGTCTATCATCAATGTACATACCATCCTCAATTCAACATACACAGCGGAAGCCTTGATGATAAATGGTGCACAATGCATTGCACATCTTCTACGCATGCTAGTATGCAACATGATACCATTGATAGCTGTCAATATGGCTCTCCCTGGCAGGCCTCGATGTTGTAGCGGCTATGCACACAAAGCTGTCCATGGCCAAGATTATGCATGCTGGCTTTCATGTACACAACCCACCTTTGCCAATCATGTATACTATCTTTCTCTCACTGTTTGGCATAGCAATGAGACTGGCTTTGCACATTGCCACCAACCTTCATTGCGCACTCACAATGGCCATTGCATACATCTTTGTTGCAGAGACACATTGGATTAGTGCATGCCTTCTGACACTGTTCGCTCCAGCATTTGGGGAGCAACTGCTTCAAGGACTTGAGGCAGCCCTAAAGCATGCTATACTTGCTCTTGTCAAGAAGCCAAAACGTAACATGTTTGCACACCCTAATACCAGATATGGCCCATATTGGAAGCGAATCAGATATCACACCCGCAGAATGCGCCGCCAAGTATCTCAAAACCCTCTGCAATATACTCACAAATGTGCAACGCATGAAACCTCAGCGTGGAGACTACGTGTAGATACCACAGTATACAACAAACAAACGCAGAGTGATTATAGTTGTGATAAAGACGCTCAACACACGTCACCTGCATGCACGAGGGCAAGCCATGTCAAGAGCAAAAGTAATAGCATACACTACAGTTCTGCGCCCCGCAACACACAAAAAGAAATATCCTAAGCTCTGAATAGAGGTACTGCATGGCAAGGCAGTGAAACGGTATACAAGGCTCCTGCACATGTCGGATTAGGTCAAACCCTTTGCCCTAGACGAGGTGTAGCACGACACGAGCAACTGACACAGCTGGCAAAGCTTGGCACGAACAATTGATATGCAGTCCGCACAACCACTTGCGCCAGCTAACGCGATGTCAAAGCCCACAGATCAAGATGAGAGAACAGGAATCGTTCTATTCGAAGTCAAAGGTGAGTGCAAGCATCATCTGATCAGCAAGAGCTGTGTAAGCCAAGCGAAACAAGCGGGTGGCAAGAGCCCTCACGAGTCGATACCACATGCAGGGCTAAGCTTCACGGCTGATAAATTCGTCGACGTCGCAGAAATGCTGGTATATGTGGGCAGTATCCCTGTCGACACCAGCGAGATCCTGGAACAGAGGCTGAACAAAAGCCGTGAAGTAGATGACTGCTACGAACCAGACCTCAGAAAACATCATCCAGGAGCCGATGATACCCCCATTAGCCATCAGCTGCAGTTTGCTCTCGGTGCACTGTGCCGAAATCAGAATATTAAAGTCACTGGTAGTGTGCGGGATGCCTCAATACAGAAACCAGGCCCCTACACGTGGGACAACCGCTTCAGGCTGGAGCGCATCAGGCATAATCCGGACCTCGGCATAGACAGCACAGACAGCTGCCAGGCAGCGGTCAAGGAAGTGTACCACAACGTCGTGCAAGGATGCACAATCACCTGTGGCCGGCCTACTGTGACCTACTGTGAATCAGAAGGTCGATGGCAAAGATGTGCCACACTATGCCTTGACCATTAGCGTGCCTGTACAGCACAGACAGACCTTCGGGAACCTCTGCACTCAGCTACGCGTGCCAAAGCTGCCAACAACTAACTTCAAGGGCAAGGCACTGATGGGCTCCCCTGTGATCAGAGCCCTCAACCCACTTCCAGAGGGCACAGGGCCACGAGCTGAGCGCACACTCACCGTCAATGCCAGCATGACAGTATACGACACAGCACTTCAAGGCAAAACCAACTGCCTGGATCTTGCCAGACGGTGTGAGGAGGTAGCCACCTCCTCACACGCTTTGTCAAGAGAGCTGCCATGCTATCAAGTCAGCTCTGGGCTCCCCCTTTCTGCAAATGTGGGAATTTTACAGGATTGGTAGGGTGAACAACAGCAAAAACCTGACCATTATGTTTGTGGCACCGGACGCCATCCGGGTGCTACAAGCCACATGCCAAGTAGTCCTTGAAGAAGAGGGATTCTTCAAACTCACTCTAGGTTCCCAAGAGCCTAATCTGGAGTTCCTGGCAAGCAGCTTGATCACAGGTAACCCTGTGAACTATAACAAAGACATTTGCACAATACTGCTGGCCTGTCCCATGTGCCCTCAACGGCATGAAGGTATGAGTAGGTATACCCATTGACCTCCATGGGTTGAGCCAGGTCTTTAGCTAGGCCACCAAGCAGCAGTGCTGATGGACACTTCCGCTGAACCCCATGACATTGAAACTTGACATAATAGTCAAATGGTGATCTTGAAGTCAGCAAGTCCTCAAGCACAATGTGTCCTGCATGTGACACACATAATAAGTCCAACACAACGTATCAGTCCAAATCGCTAGCCCAAGACAGTGTGTGGTGTGTTGTTTGGTGGTGAAATGTGTTCTAGCGAATGCTTGCAGTCATGTACCTGAATCCTGCTTGTCCAAGTCCACATTGGCTTCCGTGCAACTAGCAGCACAGGTCTACAGGCTCACAATCGACCTGTGCAACCTGTGCAACTAGCAATACATCAATGGGCTTGCAATAGGTATGTGCAACTAGCAACAAGTCAACAGCTGACCTTGGCTGCCATGCAACTAGTTGCACGTGTCCTGTGACCTGTAAACTTGGCTGTCATGGCTGTCATGCAACTAGCAGCACGGGTCCACGGGTAGACAATGGATCTACGCATATAGCATCACGTCAACGGGCTTGCATTAGGTAAATGAACTAGCAACACTCAACAGCTGAACTTGGCTGCTTGGCAACTTGCTGCACCGGTCCTGTAACCCGTGAACGTGGCTGCCATGCAATTTGCAGCACAAGTCCATGAGCTCACCATGGACCTACGCAACTAGCAACACGTCAACGCCCTTGGATTAGATGGACAATTGGCATAGTCTAGCTGCTATACTCAGTAATCTGACAGTCTCACATGTGGTGACACGTCAGCGGGCTTGCGTTACGTGTGTGCAATCAGCAACAAGGCAACAGCTGACCCATGCAACTAGCAGCAATGACATTCAGCAGTAGCAGCGACATTCAGTATTAGTCAACAGCAGCAACAACACCACCACCACCACTCATCAACAACCTTCAGTAGCAAAAGCAACAGTCATTAGCAATGGCCAGCAACAACATTAACAACAACCAGCCTCAGCAGCAGCAGCAACAGCAGCTTCAGCAACAGCAGCAGCTTCAGTAGCAGCAACATTAGCAGCTCCATCCTTTCAGCAGCAACCCGTAGAGTGAGCGTTCAACAGCAGTCAACAGCACCCATCTCAGCAACAGCATGCAGCAACAGTCAACAACAGCATTAACATTGAGTAGCAGCATTCAGTAACAATTAGCAGCGGCGGCAACAATGTTCAGCAGCAGCAAGTAGCATCATTCAACAACAACGTTCAACAAAAGCCTTCAGTAACTCTAAACAGCAGCAGCAAAGTTCAGCAACATCACTCAGAAGCAACCAGCAGCAGCAGCAGCAGCAGCAGCAGCAGCACCATTCATCAGCAGACAGCAGCAGCAGCAGCAGCAGCTGCATTCAGCAGTAACAGCATTTGACAGGAAGAGTCAGCGACATCACTCAGCAACCGTCAACAGCAACAACAACATTCAGCAACATCGTTCAGAAGCAACCAGCAGCAGCAGCAACACTATTCAGCAGCAGCCTGCGGCAACAGCTTTCTGCAACAGCATTCAACACCAGTCAAAAGCAGCAGCACCATACAGCATCAAGCAGCAGCAGCAGCAGCATTCAGCAGTAACAACATTCAACAGGAATGTTCAGCAACAGCACTCAGCAACAATCAGCAGCAGCAGCAGCAGCACCACCACCACCACCACCACCACCACCACCATTCAGCAACAGCCAGCAGCAACAGCATTCAGCAACAGTCAACAGCAAGAGTTGTCTGCAACAACATTCAGCATCAGTAAACAGCAGCAGCACCATCTTCATTCAGCAACAAGCCGCAGCATCAGCAGCAGCATAAACTGCACCATCCAAACCAACCTGCAGCAACAGCATGCAACTAGCTGCACAGGTCAACGGAGTCACATTAGAAATACTCAACCGGCTGCACGGGTGCTGTAACCTGTAAGCTTGGCTGCCTCACGACTAGCTGCACAGGTCCACAGGCTCACAATGGACCGGTGCAACTAGCAACATATCAACAGGGTTACATTAGGGTATATGAAACTTGCAGCAAGTCAGCAGCTGCACTTGATTGCTATGCGACTGCCAGCATGGGTCAACAACCTCACATTGGAATATGCGACTAGCTGCACGGATCCTGTAGCCTTACAGCTGTAAGCTTAAGCTTGGCTGCCATGGAACCAGCAACACAAGTCCAGGGCTCACAATGGAACTATGCAGCCTGCGCTTTCCCGTCGATTCTCACTAGCTTTTTGTTTGGCCGAGCCTGACCTGATTTCTGTGTTTGGTCGATTACGTTACCTCGCAAAGGTATGTTGTGCTCTGCAGCTGCACTTGCGCAAGCTGAACTGAGTTGCACTTTCGCCCGTCTACTTGCAACCGGGCGAGTTCAACGCTTGCCGGCTCATACCTCAAGGACAGGTGTGATCTCTTTTGAGGCTTTATGAACGGTGTCGCACGACTGCAGTGTCAGCAATTGCATATAACAGCTGCAGTGTCAACAGCTGCTATGCTGTACCTGGAGCTGCCCATGACATACAATATCGGCTGCTTGCTCAAATTTCTTGCACACAACTTTGTTGCTTGCTTGATGCGTGTGAAGTTTGCGTCATAAGCTGTGGTGTGCGGCTCAAAGCAGTACATCAACGGGCTTACCATGTAGCTGAATGTGATGCAGCAACGGGCTTGCAAAACAGCTAAACATCTTGACATCAAAAGCCTTGCATTGCAAATGCACTCAAATGCAGCTTCACCAAAGTTGCTGCAGTACGATAGTCTCACAAGCTCAATGTAGTCCATGATCATCGACGGGCTCATCATTGCAGTTCATCAAGGGGCTTGCAAAGCAGCTAAATATCTTGACATCAAAAGCCTCAAGCTTGTGTTGCAAATGCTCTCAACTGTAGTGTCATCAACATTGCTGCAGTACAACAGTCTCAAGCTGCACATCCACTCAACTTATAAGAGGGCTTGCACTGCAGCTTCTCACAACAGTATGACAGGCTTAATGCCGCTCATAAACGGGCTCATCATTTTATTGAACGTAGTGTAGTGATGGGCTTGCAATATTGACTTTAATGCAGCTACATCACATGACTTCGAAGGGCCTGCCATGCAGCTCGACTCAGTTTACGGGCTCATCACTGAATGTTATCAACGGGCTTATCATGCAGCCTCACCCAACATCATCATTTTGTTGAACGTAGTGTAGTAATATTAATGGGCTTGCAATGAAGCTAAATAACATGACTTCGAAGATCTTCTGGAGCTTGCTTTGCAGCTCCATGGATTGGCCAATCACTTTATCAACCGGCTTATCATGATCATGCAGCGTGACACAACATGTTTCATTGTACAATATATAACGGGCTCAGTCATAATATGATCATTTGTGGCTGGATATCATTAATGATGTGACATCAAAGGGCTTATATTGGAGCTTTGCTGAACGCGTCAAGAAGCTTATCATACAGCTTGACTCAATAGTATAACAAGCTCAATGCAGTTCATGACCTTCAACGGGCTCATCATTGTAGGTCATCAACGGGCGCATGATTACAGGTCATCAAAGGGCTCATTATTTTGTTTTACTGTAGCAGTGTGGCAGTGTATTACAGTGTATTACGGCGTGACGCGGCCCGCTCACAGCACGTGTGTCTTGTCAGGATATAGCTCTGCAACGGAGCTCATTGTGTATCATTCTACGTGCGAGTTTTGGTGTGTGCCTAATAGCACTAAGCCAATTACCTGTATAAGCGTCACCCTGTAACATTTGGTTTCGGAGCTTTGGTTCTGTATACCAATGGCTAACAACAGTGCTCCCGCTGTTCCTGGTGTGGACGGCATGATCGAGTACAATGGTCCCGACCGTGGTCAGTGGGACCGCCCTAATCAGGAGGTCCGTAGACCGCCTGTGCAGACTGCTCGTGATGCCAATGGCGAGTCTGGTGAAATAGAGCTTCGGCCAATCGTGGGCCGCGTGCTGGGCAGCGTGGTGGATCTGGACCTGCAGATCTCATGTGGGACAACCTCTTTGCGGCTATGCAAGCTACAAGGGCGAGTGAGCACTATGATGTGAACTCCGCTGTGCGTGCTCCTGTCTCTGTGGAAGAGCGTGAAAGTCTTGCTGTCGATAAGTGGCTTAATAAGTGTAAGATCGACAAGCCTAACAGATTCAGTGGCGAATCTGCTGGGTGTGGTGAACATGTCAAGTCTTTCCTTTCTGAAGTCAAGCGTTACTTTGTTGTAACTCGCTTGCCTGTGTCTTCGTGGGGCGTTATGTCAGCTCACTTTCTGAAAGGAGCTGCCCTACTGTCATGGGAGCTTGAGTTTCAGGATGCTGTGCTTGCTGAAGGTCCCAATGCTGTGTCATGGGACAAGTTTGAGCACTTCATGCTTGATAGTTTTGGCTTGTTACAGCCTGCGACTGAGATTCGCACTGCCTATGATGCTATGGTGCAGTCTGACTATGACACGGTGAGTGAGTTTGTGCGTGAGTTTAGACTCAAGGAGAGGGAACTGGTTGGTACTCCCTACTATCCGGCTGGTGGTGCAATCATTGATTTCATCAGGAAGTTGAACCCAGCTGTGAGACGTTATGTGCAGGACAATGCTCCTGAGGAGTGGTGGACTGATGTGAAACAAGTCTACAAAAAGGCCCTCAACTTTGGGTTGAACAAACGTGCTGCAGTGCAGATTGAGCCCAGTGCTCGTGAAAACACTAACCGTGATGATTCTCAGTCTTCTAAGAAGTCCAAGAAACGTGGTGGCAATGCAGGAAAGCGCTTGGGGTTTGAATCCTCAAGTGGTGGCCATGCCAAGAAGGCTAAGGCATCAGGTGGTGCTAAAAAGGGTGACTCAAGTGATGAGCCCCATGTTAAGACACCTGAGTGGTTGGCTAGAGTGAAAGCCAACAAGTGTGGTGGTTGTGGGCTTACAGGCCATAAGTTCAAGGGAACAGATGGTGTGCGCATCTGCCCCAACAAAAAGAACCCAGCACCTCATGACAGCATTGCCCGTGCCAGTCCTTTAAACTAGATTTGAGTTTGGCTGTGGAGCACCCAAACTCTAGTGTCTCTAGTGTGTTGCACCAAAACAGTGATAGCAAGTTGAAAATGCTTACTGTCCGTGAAGTGCGTGAGAATACTGACAGGATGTTGATCAAGGAAGTGTTCGTTGAGATTGAAAGCTTGACTGGTAGAACATTTGACCTTGACGCCTGTAGTGACAATTCGGGTGTAACATCTCATTGTGAGTCTTATTGCTCCCCTTCAAGTTCATTCTTGAAGCGTGACGTGTCTGGCAGGCATGTGTGGATGCATCTGCCTAATAATCGTATTGAGCAGTTCATCAAGCA
>JAABUI010001109.1_pt1 | contig 16343 bp, 18 predicted proteins | sample 5559111 | NCBI WGS metagenome assembly JAABUI01 (sample SAMN10711870, study PRJNA513365) | rock metagenome | isolation source: Antarctica rocks | place: Antarctica: Victoria Land, Buttleship Promontory
GGAACCTCCAACGGGACGCCGCCTTCCCCCACCCGACGTCCCTTGTGACGCGAGACCAGCTCGCCGCCTACTGAATGAGAGCTAGGCACACCTGCCGTCGACCCTGCGGTGACACATGCCCCTTCTCGCGCCGGCTGACTACGTCGAGACGGCGACCCGGGGCATCGGCGGGCGCTGGGTGGGACTGGCGACGCGTTGCGGCAGGATAGGTGGCATGGCGGAACTGAATGATGGTGAGGGCGCGTTCGCCTACGGTGACTCGATCCTCGTCGGTGAGCGGGTTCGTTTGCGTGGCCTGCGGGATGACGACTTGCCGAGAATGGCCAGATGGGAGATGGATCCCGGTCGGATGGCGACGTTGTCGAACTGGGTGGTCCCGCCGTCTGAGGCGGCGGCGAAGGAGCGCATCGCGAAGTGGTGCGCGAACAACAAGGACGATCTCGGCTTCGCTATCGAGACTGTCGATGACCCGCCGATCCTTGTCGGCAACATCGGGCTGTTCGGAGCCCGCCCCAAGGACAGGTGCGCCACGATTGGCATCGCGCTCGGCCGCGAGCACATAGGCCGCGGCTACGGCACAGACGCGATGCGCGTCATAGTCGACTACGCCTTCCGGGAGATAGGCCTGCACCGGATCCAGCTCGTCGTGGCGCCGTTCAACCCAGCAGGAATCCGCGCCTACGAGAAGGCCGGGTTCGTCGAGGAGGGCCGCCACCGCGACGCGGTCTGGCACGACGGCAGATGGTACGACGAGGTGATGATGTCGGTCCTCGATCACGAGTGGGCGGCACACCGCTCCCCAAGCTGACCCGGCTCGATCTCCCTGACCCACCAACGCAACGAGGGAGCGCCCATGACCAGACGGCCCCCAAGGCGCACCGCAAGCGGAACGGCCAGCGGGACAGTGCGCGAGCGGAGGTGGCCGCTCGACCCAGTCGCCCTTGCCGAGGAGCGGCTAGCGGCACCTACCTGCTGTCGCTGGTCTTCGTCTCGGGACGGAGAAGCACCTCGAAGCCCCTGCTATCCGTGGCGGCGGTGAAGGAGCCGAGCGGCTTGAAACCAAGTGCCACGACAGTGCGCAGAGCGCGGTTGTTGAAGGCGGCGACAGTGACCCGGAACGCCGCCGGTGCGAACTGGGCGCGACCGAACGCGAGGCCCGTCGACATGGCTTGTTTGCCGAGTCCTCTGCCGGTAAGTTCGGGCCGCAGGCCGCCTCCCGTGTCGAGTGCTGCCTCGTCGTACTCCCACCCAGGAACCCGTCCGTCGCTACCGAACGACCAGAAGCCGACGAGAGTGCCGCCCTGGACGACGGCGAAGAAGCCGAGTTCCGGATGCACAAGTTCGTCAGGGTCCGCGTCGGTCATGTCATAGCAGTCGTACGGAGCGGGGTACCGCCAGGTGCAGATGTCCGCTGCGAACGGACGGGACAGGGGGACAACCTCCATCGGAGTCATCGACGACAGCATCGGGTCTCAGCCACGAAGCGAGGGTAGTGCCGGTTATCAGCTGCTCCACGCTGTCCCAGTAGCCGACCGTCTTACGGGAACGATCCTGGTCTTCTTCAGCGGCACCAGAAGCAGCGGTAAGGGCAGTGGTCGTCGTTACCGTACGACCCGCCCGCACAAATGCCCGGTGAGGGGGGGCTAACCGGCGACGCTGACCAGATGACTGGACTCAAGATCGGGTACGCGCGCGTGTCGACGAACGCCCAGGACCTCACCGCTCAGCGCGACGCCCTCGCCGCCCTGGGCGTCGAGGCCGAGCGGGTCTACGTCGACCACGGCCTCACCGGCACCAACCGCGAGCGCCCCGGCCTGCGCGAGGCGCTGGCGGCCTGTCGCACCGGCGACACCCTCGTGGTCAGCAAGCTCGACCGGCTGGCCCGATCCGTGCCCGACGCCCGGGACATCGTCGACGAGCTGACCTCGCGGGGAGTACGGCTCAACCTCGGCGGCTCTGTCCATGACCCCACCGACCCCATCGGCCGGCTCCTGTTCACCGTGCTCAGCATGATCGCCGAATTCGAGGCTGACCTCGCGCGGTCTCGGACTCGCGAAGGGATGGCTGTCGCAAAGGCCAAGGGCCGGCTACGTGGCAAGCAACCCAAGCTCAGCCACAAGCAGGAAGCCCTGCTTGTCGAGCTGTGGCGCGGCGGCAAGCACACCACTCTCGACCTCGCCGAGCTGTTCGAGGTCGCGCGCTCGACGGTCTACCGCGCCGTCCAGCGCGCTGGGGCACCAATGGACGAGCAGGCGCCACTGCCGCCGCTGCGCGGCTGACCGCCCCGCTTACCGCTGAAGGTCGCTCGGCCCGTACCGCAAGCCTCCTACACGACCTACTCACGGTACGTAGGTTCCGGACACCAGTTGCGCGACGCGCCGGTCCTTGCAGCACGCTCACCAGCCGGCTGCCCGAGCCAATCGGCGGCGAGAGCCCGGACCGGCCCACAAACGAGCGATTGCGGGACGCCGCGCGGCGCTCGTAACCGGTCTTCCGGTCGCTCTGAAAGCACAGCCTGGTCCAGGCGCTGCCGCGCATGGCGCCCGACCAACCTTGGCGGCGTCGCAACACACTCCGCCCATGTACCAAAGGGGAGGGCAGACTGCAGGGGCACGAGGTCGTTCCGTGCAGCAGGTCAGCTGCTGTTTAGGTCCGGACTACGGTCGTCCAGTGACGAGCATCTCGCCGCAGCTTGTGCGACCCCTCGGAGTGAACAAGAGCATGACAACCGCCCGCGTCTTCGCCTCTTCGTGGCGGGGCGTCACGACCACCCACCTCTACGCACCCGCATCACCCTGGTGCCCCGTCGGGGCTGCCTCCCTGCGGCCGGCCTGATGGCTGCGCACGGCTACCTGGTCTACCTGCTGCGAATCAACAAGCCGTACCGCAACAAGGTGCTGCAGCGCCTCAGCAGCGCGGGCGACAACGGCGACGACCTGCTACAGCTCATCGGTGCTCGCCTCGAGGAGCTGGGCCATAGCTTCTACCGCGATGACAAGACGTCCGAGGGCTTTCGCGTCAAGGAAGTCGTGCGCGCCGGGCGCGCCGTGTACGTCCGATTCAACAAGGGGCCCTCGGGGTCGCCCGGCGAGACCTTCGACGAGGAGACGCAGGAGTCCGTCGAAACCACCGAGCGGCAGGCCCTGCTCTCCGGCCTGCGGGCCTTCCTGGTGGTCCCGACGGACTCCTACTACGGGCTGCTGTTCGTCGAGAAGATCGGGCGGCGGCACCTCAAGGAGGTCCTGACCGAGGTCGCCATCAAGCCCGCGGGGGAGCGCTCCGGTGTCGTGATGCGCATCGAATCGTTTGCCGAGCTGAAGGACTGGGAGGCCGAGCTCGGGCAGAAGCAGGTGCTCGTGGTGTCGGAGCTGTTGGTACCGACGTCGAGCGGCGAGGACGCTTCGACCCCCGACGACAGCACGGTCACCGTGACGGCGACGGGGGGCCGGGTGCGCGGGGTCACTGAACGCCTACAGGGCGTCCTGTCGAAGCGGCTCACCGGTCGCGAGAAGCGTCTCGACGACCTCGCCACCGCCTCCGGCCTGGAGCGCAAACGGGTCGCGGAGCCGGACGCCTTCACGGTGCAGGACGCCCAGGAACTCGAGGAGGCCACGCTGCGCGTCGTCGACGCGGAGAAGGCGCCGGCCGTCGACCCCGAGCTGAAAGCGGCCCTCGACGGCCTAGTCCCTGCCGACCGCGGGGGCCTTGCCCACAAGCGCTACGAGGTGTCGGTCGGGGAGCGCCGCGTTGAGCGGACCTTCGTCATCGAGAGCGACGCCGTGCCCCAGTTCACCTACCAGCTCGGAGCACGCCTGGAGGACGACGCCCTGGTCAAGGTGTGGAAGCAGCACGCGCTCGGGATCCTTAAGAACCGGCGCGTGCAACTGCCGGGCGACTGGGACAAGGACCCCGCCCCTGCCGAGAAGCCGCAGGGCTGACCCCGTGCCAACCTGTCGGACCCCTCCGCGACCATGGGCTGCATGGCCGTCGTGACCGCGCGCTGGGGCTTGCGGATGATCGTGGACGACCACGTCCAGACCTGGAGCCTGCGCGTTGGTGCCGACCGCCGCGGCGATGTGCGCCGCCGCGCCGGCTGGTACTACGGCGTCCCCTCGCTGGCGGCTGCCCCGTTCCTGTGGGTGGACCTGCGCTTGCAGGGAGTCTCCCAACTGCTTGCAGGCGTGGCCGTCTTCACAGCGCTGCTGTTCGGCCTGCTTGCGCTGGTCTTCAACACGGGCGTCTCGCTCCGCAAGGACGGCAACGCGCTCGGGAACGCCCACGACGTGCGTCAGACCGTGGCCGATCTGCGTGCGAACGTCACCTATGCGGCGGTGGTAGCCGTCACGCTCGCAATGGTGCTCGTCACGGCAGCCGCTCTGACGCCCGCCACGAAGCCTCTTGGCTGGGGTTGGACGCCTGTCCTGCTGTGGCTGTTCCTCCACCTGGGCCTGACTCTTATGACGGTCCTCGATCGCTTCCGCACGGCCTTCAACTACCTCACGCGCTGACTCCGCGTGCCCCTCCGAGGCCGTGCAGCAGCGCCCGCTAAGCGTGCGGGAGAGTTCAGGCCTCGGGCCCAGACCGCGATGGGTCTGGGCCCGAGGTTCTCAACCCTTATCCGATGCTCTTTCCTCGCTGACGTCGTCGACGTGGTCGATGACGGTGAAAGGTTGAGGTTCTCGGAGTTCCGGGCGGAGTACATGGAGTGACTTCTCGGCGGCCTGAATCACCTGTTCGAGTCCGTTGACAATGCGGTCGCGGTAGGCCTCTGGAACCTGATCTACGACGCGAAACAGGTCGAGCAGTTCGCCGGTGGTGCGAGCCAGCATGCTGCTGGCCTTGATGAACCGCTCGGCGGTTGACCCTTTGATCCCGGCGGCAAGCTGGTCCGCCTTGCACTGTTCCAGCTCGATCCGCGCTAGCGCCCTGGCCTTGATCACGTCTTCGTTCTCGATCGAGCGGGCGGCGGCGGACAGCGCCCGGCTGCGCCTGGCCGATCGGTCCATGACGGCGACACGGACGTCCTTGTCGGCCAGCAGTCCCTCGACCCGATGGATCTTGTCCCGGAGTCGGCCGCTGGGCAGCCCGTCGTCCATCTCCTCGTTCAGGAGCAGCTCGATCCTGTTCGGCCTGCCGCGGTAGCGGGAATGCTTGGCGTGCGACACACCTGGCACTCGGGCGTGGAACGCCCATGCTTGGGAGGTGTAGTAGCAGTCCTTGATGACGCTGAGCGGGATCCCTGTCGTGTCCGCGAAGTCCGCAAGGCGGTGCTGCGCGACAGCCCGTTCCGGCTTGGTCTGCCCGGGCGGGACGGCCTCCAGCGCCAGGTCGCCGATGGCCCAGCGGTCGCGGGGAGTTGCCTGAGCGAGACGACTCCCCGCGGCCACGAGGGTCTCCCAGGAACGGGAGCTCACGGTGCTACGGCTTGGTCGTGCCCGCGGCGATGGCCTTCTTGCCGCCGTCCGAGCCGGCGGTCAGCGCGGCGAGGTCCGGCGTGGCGACCTGAAGCAGTCGTCCGATCGCGGTGGTGACGCTGCTGCCGAGCTCACGCTTCATCCGCTCGGTGATCCCGTCGAAGGTCATCCCGACCATTGTGCAGTCGTCCCGGACCCCTCCGCTGATCTTGACCAGGGCGTCCCCGCGCGGCCGCACGTAGTACTCGATGATCAGGTCCGGGTCGTCGGTCGCGACCTTGAGTGGCGTCATGACGCCGTCCCGCTTCAAATCCTTGACGTCGATGAGCAGCAGCGTCCGCTGCACGAGAAGCGCCTGTACAGGACCGGATCGGCCGGTCTTGCTCGTCGTTCCCCACAGGTACTGCGTCAGGTCGGCGATCGCCTTGTCGCGTTCCTCGAGGTCCGGGTGGTCCTTCGGGTTCTTCTTCAGCAGGGCAGCCTCATCGCTGGACAGCTCGTGCTTGGCCCGAAAACCCGGGAAGACCTCGTCCACGAGCTGGAACTTGCTCAGGCCCACCTCGAGCAGCTTGCTCTTCTTCTCGACGACCCCGTCGGCCGACGCCTTGATGGGGCGTCGGGCGAACAGGTCACGCACCCGACCTGCCAGCACTTCCGCCTGTAGGTAGCCGGTCTCCTCGTCGTAGTACCCCTGCTCCGCAAGGGCGCCGACAGCCAGCTCGTTCTCGCGCCATACCATGATTATCTCCATCCCTCGTGCGGGTCGGCTCCCCAGTGGAGCGTCGCCGTTCCGAGATCGGCGAACCGTACGCGAGGCGCTGCCGGAGCGCAAGCATCGTAGGGACGCAACGGCGCGGGTTCACCCGGTCAGCCGACCGACGGCGCCAGCTACGAGCTTCGCTGGACGTACTACCCGCCACCCGACGATTTTCCGGCGCACCTGCACGACGTGGTGGAGGCGTTCCGGTCCGCCAACGGCCGTCCGGCGGCGTTTTAGTCGGCTCGCGCCACCACGCAGCCGGCGCCCGAGCTGCACAGCAACGACATCGCCGGATGGGTGCCCGGCTGGTGGCCAGTGCCGGGTGGCGCACTGAGGCCAGCCACGGCCGGCAGGAGGTCGTGATGCTGCGCGGGGAGAACGGCAGGGTGGTGTCCCGGGTGAACTTCGACGGGCTGCACCTCGCCTCAGACGGCCGGCTCAGCATATTGGAGGTCCTGGGTGGCGGGGCGCTGCAGAACAACCGGCTGATGAAGGACCTGTTCGAAGCCCTGATCGTCCCGGGCGTCGGGCACGTCGCGATCGCGGTCCCGCAGCAGGTGCACGGCGGTCGGCCCTACGACTACACCCGCTACCTCACCACCGAGATCTTCGCCCGCGGTATCCAGCAGTGCACCTGCAGGGCGTGCTGGTCGTCGGCTACTGACCGGGCCGCGGCGTCCGCCGTGCACCGTCGGCGCGCCGCCCACGCACAGTTCAACGGCAGCTGTAGCTTCGCCGGGTGACTGGCCCCCTGGATCGTCTCGACGGCCTGGCCCCGCTGGCTCAGGCGCTGGTCGACCCGACCCGGCGTCGGGTCCTGACGATCCTGTTGCGGGACGGCCACGCCTATCCCACCACGCTCGCCGCCGATCTTGGGACCAGCCCGACCGCGCTGTCGCATCACTTGGCATGGTTGCGCGGGGCCGGCCTGGTGAGCTCGCGGCGGGAAGGACGGCAGCAGCGCCAGCAGCTCGCGACCCCGCACCTGCGCCGGGCACTGATCGACTTGACCGAGCCCGCCAGCGACGACGCCGTCGGCAGCGGTGTGGCGCTTCAATCGGCGGATCGCGCGCAGAGCCTGGGCTCCACCCGGGCGACTACGCATGCCCCGTCACGGATCAGGTCGGTGCATCCGCATCACCAGCCGCGGGACCTGTCGGCGCAGCAGCGGGAGGCGTTCCGGCAGACCGCGGTGCTGTCGCGCCGGGCGAAGGCCGCGGCGCTGGCCGGTGAGGGCCCGGAGCCGCTGCACGAGGTGAACGTCCCGGTCCTGGCGCCGCTGGACCTGATGCCGGAGCGGCAGCCGACGGGGCTGCGCTCGCTGTCGCTGTTCTCCGGCGGCGGCGGGCTGGACCTGGGGTTCGCCCGTGCGGGGCTGGCGCATGTGGCGTCCTACGAGCTGCTGCAGGACGCCGCGGATACGCTGCAGAAGGCGCACCCGGACTGGCAGGTGTTCGGCGGCCAGGAGGACGGTGACGTCAACGCCGTCGACTGGCGGCTGTGGCGCGACGAGGTTGACGTCCTGCACGGGGGCCCGCCGTGCCAGCCGTTCTCCGTCGCCGGCCGGCAGCGCGGCCAGTTGGACCCGCGGGACGGCTGGCCGGCGTTCGTGCGGGCGGTGCGGGTGGTGCGGCCGCGGGCGTTCGTGGCCGAGAACGTGCCGGCGCTGACCTCCGGCAAGTTCGCGCCCTACGTCGAGCAGGTGATCACCGGGCCGCTGTCGAAGGACTACACGATGACCCGGCTGCTGCTGCGCAGCGAGGACTTCGGGGTGCCGCAGACCCGGCGGCGGGCGGTGTGGGTGGGGTTCCGGCGGCGTCGGGACGCCGCCCGGTACGTCCCGCCGGCGCCGACGCACGCCTGGGTGCCGCCGGGCGAGCCGCCGGCCGGGCTGCTGCGAACGCTGGGGGTGCGTGAGGCGCTGGGCCTGCCCGAGATCGGGTTCGACTGCCTGTCCCCCACGATCCGCAGCACCCTGACCGGACCCCGGCACACCACCTCGATCCTGAACAGCACCGCAGCGCAGCGCGTGTTCGAGCGGCTGCAGGTCTGGCCGAACGGGGTCGCGCCGGACCGGGAACGGGCCCGGGTGTTCGTCGCCGGGAACGGGCACTTCCGGCTGTCGGTGCCCGACGTCGCGCTGCTGCAGGGCTTCCCCGACGACTGGCCGTTCCAGGGCGCGACGTACATGCAGCTGGGGCAGATCGGCAACGCGGTGCCGCCGCCGATGGCCTACGCCGTCGCGTTGTCGCTGGCGGCCGCGCTGGCCTGAGCGGCGGTCACCGGGTCCAGCGGCGCGAGCACGCTCTCCCCGCGCTCCTGGGCCTGCCGCCGGTCGGTGAGCCAGGCACGGACCAGCCGGCGCAGCGTCGGGGCGTGGTCGCGCTCGATCCGTTCCAGCCCGGCCAGGTAGGGGCCGGGGATGTGCGGGTTGTTCAGCGTCGCACCGCGCCGGATGACGTAGCCGCAGCGCTCCTGCAGCACCTGCAGCATCCGGGCCGGTGAGTAGCCGCCGCCGGGCAGGTCGGCGTTGTCGCGGTACTGCGCCGCCGACCACTGGTTCTTCATGATCGCCTTGGCGTCGGCGCGGGTGTAGGCGTCGCGCTCGCCCAGCACCTGTTCCAGGTCCTGCTCGGTCACGTGCTGCGGCGCCCGCTGGGCCAGCACCAGGTCCGGACGGACGTAGCGCTCCTTCTCGGCCACCCACGGGGCCATGTCCGCCGGGGAGGCGTAGGAGCAGTACAGCGGCTTCCGGCCGCCGTCAGGGCCGTAGAAGGCGAACAGCCAGTGCAGGTCGCGCCACTTCGCGATGTGCTCGGGCCCGAAGTCGCGCACCGTCGACACCGACCTGCCGGTCGTGGACTTCAGCTCGAACTGCAGCGGCTCGGCGAGCTCCTCGAGCTCCAAGACGGCGTCGACGTCGGCGCGCCTGCGCTCCACGGGCACCGACAGGTTGAACAGGTCCACCATCTGGTTCTCGCGTGCGTCATCCTGGACCGGCATGTCCCAAGCGTCCCGCATCTGTGTCGGCGAGGCCGTCCGGCCCGCCGACGGCTCCAACGCGCCCACTGCCCCCACTCCTGGCCGAGGGTCGGCTCCAGCGCCCAGCTCCCCCGCGGTGCGCGACCGCTTCCGGCGGCAGCAGGCGCGCGACACCGCCCCGGAACTTGCGCTGCGCCGGGTGCTGCACGCCCGCGGGCTGCGCTACCGGGTCGACGTCGCGCCGCTGCCGGGCCTGCGCCGCCGGGCGGACGTGGTGTTCACCCGCGCGCGGCTGGCGGTGTTCGTCGACGGCTGCTTCTGGCACCGCTGCCCGCAGCACGGCACCTCCCCCCGCAGCAACGCCGACTGGTGGCGCGACAAGCTCGACCGCAACGTGCAGCGCGACCGCGACACCGACCGGGCGCTGTCCGAGGCCGGTTGGCAGGTCCTGCGGGTGTGGGAGCACGAGCAGCCCGAGACCGCCGCCGAGCAGGTCCAGGAAGCCTGGTCCCGCCTGCGGCTCGGCTCGCACTGACCCGGCTGCGCCGGCACCACCGGCCATCAGCGGCTGTCCTGCCGCCGTCGCACGTAGCCGTTCAGGACCTGCCTCAGGAGCGGCAGGAGCGCCTCCAGGCTGCCGTCCTGGGTGCTGTCGAAGGCCAGGCACTCGCCGTCGGTGTTGGCCTGGTCCGGCGGGTACAGCCCGACTGCCCAGCCCTGGTGCTCCGCCCGCTCCCACGACAGGGCGTCCTGCTCGTCGGTGATCAGCAGGCTGTGGCCGCCGTCGAGCAGGACCTCCAGCGCAGCGTTCATGCCGCCGGTCTGGGTGAAGGTCGCGCCTGACCCGGCCCCGGCCAAGTGGTCCAGGACGTCCTGGTACTGCGCCTGCCCGATCGACATCGTGGCGTGGTAGCTCAGCACGCGCTCACCCCTGCCCCTCGGGCGCTGCGGGGTAGGTCGCGTCGAACCAGCGGATGAAGCCCATGGTGCTCCCCCACTGTCGGGTGATGCGCTCGTGCACGGCTCGCTGGTCGTGGCCGGGCACGAAGGCGCGGTGGTCGGCCACCGCCGTGCCGCAGCCGCAGCCGCAGGTGCGTGGGCCGCTGGCCGGGTCCGCCAGGTAGGTCACCGGGTTTCTGTGCGGGTCCGCCGGCTGGCCGACGAGCGCGTCGTGAACCGGATGCCCGGCCTCCAGGACACGACCCACGACGGCGCTCTTGGAGCGCTTCGTGGCATCCTTGGCGGGCACCGTCTCGACGCGGTCGACCTCGACGACGACGCGCACGATCGCGTCGTGGGAGAACGTCGCGTACTGCTCCCGGGCCGCCCGCGGCCCCAACACCCAGACGCCGCGGTTCTGCTCGTAGGTCTGCTGGGCGCTGTGCAACGGCGAGAAGCCCACCCAACTGCGCCCCATGTCGTCCTGCTCCGGCGCGACGTCGCGCACCGGATCCAGCTTGAAGTTGATGGCCACGAGAACACTCCTTGATAGACGACGCCCCAGGGCTGAGGGATCAGCGTACCAGCCTCGACCTCATAAGGCAAGCCCTTGGGCGCGGTCGATTCGCCCGCAGCGGCGTCCGGCGGCGGTGATGATCCGGTCGCCCGGGTTGAGTCAACCGACGGCGTCGCAAGTCGCCAGAACCACAGGGGGGTGCCGTCCCGACGCCAGGCGCGGCGAGCTCGATCGGTCCCAAGGTCGAGCTCGTCCGGCCGCTCGGCCGAGTGCAGCGGCCGGTGCGTGTAGTGCCGGCCGGACTTCCAGATCCAGTACGACCACGTCACCCCGCACTCGCTTGCCGGCGCAGACAGCGTGGCGGACCTGCAGCTGCTGTGCGCGCCCTGCAACCAGCGCAAGGGCGCCTCGTTCTGACAGCTCCACCACCTGCGGGACGCCGGGCTGAGGGATCAGCCAGCGGCGCAGCGCCGTCTGCGCCCGCTCCCAGCGCCTTTCCAGGACCTGGTGTACCGCCAGTTCGTCGCCGACGTGCCCGACCCGACAGGCCGTGGCCCCCCGACACCACCGGTCACCGCGATGAGGGGGCCACCCGCCGGAGGGGTTCAACGCACTCCGTGACCCCCCCGGGCCAGGCTTGTCCGAACAGGGTTCCGGAGCTGAGCGGGTTGCTGCAGGTCTCCACCCTGAGCGGCGCCTCCCCTGGCGGGTGCCGCGTCAGACCGCACTCCTGCGCCGGACGGCGGCCTACTTCGTGCAGGGCGGCCTCCCCAGGATGAGCTACCTGCTGGTCCGTGACCTGGCCGACGATTCTGTCGGTGCCTCGACCTACCGTCGCGCCATGACTCCTTCCTCAGGTCCCACCCCAGCGGCCCGCTTGCTGTCCCACCTCCTGGTCGGCCTCGCCGCCGGCGCTCTCGTCGGCAAGAAGACCGGACCCACCGGCGGGGTGTTCCTTGCACTGCTGGCTGTGGCCGCGCACCAGGCACTCGACGCCCCGGTGGCTGCAGAACTCACCAGGCTAGGTCTCTGACACGCAGCTTTCGGTACAACGGGGACCAGCTGACCGAAGGCGGTCGGCGTCCCCTCGTGGACCCCTGACCTCAGGCTGGCCCAAGGCCGACACAGACATCAGACACGCCCCCTGCTCCTGCTGGCGCTGCCAGTGCCAAGGGGCGTCAAGCTCCTGGGCCGCAGGCCAGGAGGCAAGCCCAAGATGCTTCCGGCGCAGCCCTGCCGGTGGCGACGGGTCAGCGTGCGTTGGAGCAAGGGACCGGTCAGGAGGCACCTGACCGGGGAGCCGGCGGAGCACGTGCGCCGACCGGGCAGCACGGGAACATGCGTTCGAGGCTCGGTGTCATGCTGGGCTGATGGCAGGAGGCATGTCGCGGGGCCACAGCTCGACCCTGGCCGAGCGCAGCGCGGCCGGGGAGGTCGGCGCCGACTCGGCGCTTGCTGCCCTACAGGACCGGCCGCGTCCGGTCCTGACCCGGCACTGCTGGGTCACCGGCCTGCCGGAGTGCCCTGGTCGCTGGGCCGGGTTGCTGGCCGAATGGCGCCAGGACCGGGCGGCCGGCGGCTGGCAGGGCCGCGTGGTGTACGCCGTCGACGACGGTGCGGCGACGGTCATCATCGAGGCGTGGGTGCCCGCCCGCCACCTGCAGCCGGCCGGTTAGCCAGCCGCAGCCCGAGCGGTGCCTGCCGCGACTTGCCTCGCGGCGGCGGCGGCGGCGGTGGGTTCGTCACCGCGAGCTCAGCGCTCGGCGAAGCGCTTGCGGTGTTCCTGTGCCCGCTCGGCGTCGCCCTCGCGCTGCTCGCGCAGCCTCGCCCGCAGGTCCTCGGTCTGGGCGGCGGCGCGTCCGCGCAGCAAGTCGGCGTACGGCTGCCCGCTGCGGTCCTGGCGGGCTCTGCTGGTGCAGGTAAGTCGGAGGGCACCTGGGCCCGGCTCAACGCCGGGCCCAGGTGCCGGGCTCAGGTGGTGTCGGCCAGGTCGTCGGGGGCGGTCGCGGTGTTGGCGCTGCAGTGGTCGAGGATCGTGCGGGCTGCCTTGGTGACGGTCTCGGCGGCCTGCCGGACATGGGTGAGGTCTCCCCCGGCCCAGCCGGCGACGTAGGCGAAGGTGTAGCCGCTGGCATCCAGGCCGTGCGCGGCGGCCACCACGTACGCGACGCTCTCGGCCTCGACCTCGCACCGGCCGCGGCAGGTCAGGTAGGTCGGCAGGTCCGCCACGTGCCCGCACTCCAGGTGCCCGAGCTCGTGGATCAGCGTCTTAACCGCCTGGGCGTCATCCACGGCGCCACTGACCCGGACCGTGCGGCTGGCAGGGTCAGTCCAGCCGTTGGCCCGGCCAGTGTCACCGCGGTGCACCGTGTAGCCGTGCCCAAGCACCTGACCTTCCAGAGCGTCCCACAGCCCGGCCGGGGCCTGACCTACCAGCAGGCTCGGGGCGACGTCGGGCAACGGTGCCCCCTCGGTCTGGTGTAGCGCGAACACATGCACCACCCGGAAGCCCCGGACCTGCCGGCCGCCGCCGGCGTCGGGCGCCGCTCCCCCGCTGCAGCTGGCAGCCGGCTCCGGCCCGGCTGGTCCGGCCGGCTCGGCCCGGTCGGCCGTCTTGGGGCGGTAGGTGCATGGTGCCAGGATCGCGATGCCCCGCTCCCCCTTGCGTACCTGCCGGCCCAGGCTCTGCCAGGTGCGGAACCCGGCGACCCGGGTGGCCTGCGGGGCCTGTGCGCCGATCAGCAGCAGGTTGCCCAGGCTGTAGCTGTGGAACTTCGCGGCGGTGTCCAGCATCGCCCGCCACGCCTGAGACTCCACCAGCGCGGCGACACCGTCGCTGATCTGCTCGTGCAGCGCGGCGAGCTTGTCCTGGCCGCCGGTCGTCGTACTGGTTGTGCTGCTGGTGTGTGTGCTGGTGCTCATCTGAGCCTCCCTGTCCCGTCCCGACCAGCGGGTGCGGGTGGGCCGGTGTCCCCCGGCCTTGAGGGCGGTGGGTTCACCCCTCCGCCGCAAAGCCGCCCGGAGGGGTCGCAGCGGCTCGCCGGGCAAGGGAACAAGCCCAAGAAGCTTCCCGCGGAGCGCCCGAGGAAGGATCTTGGGCGCCCTTGCCCGGGGAGGAGCGACCCCGCACAATCCGGGGGGCAGCCTTGGACAGTTGAGCCGGCCGCAGGCCGTCCGTACCGGCCCGCAGGGGGCGCCCTGGGCGGTTTGAACCGTCGAGGGGCCCCCCGACGCCCCATGGCGTGTTGGCCGCGAGGACCCCGAGCAGGCTTGAGCGGCTCTACGGCGACCTCGCCGGTCCAGGCGCGCTTGCCGGGTGTTGGACGCTTGGCCTTCTTGGGCACTGGGACGGCACTACTGCACTCACAGGACAGCCCCTCTTCAACTATTGGCTGCCGCCTCCTTAGCCGTGTCGGTGGTCGAGCAGCTCTCGACGTAGTGCTTGGTCGACGAGCGCAGTGGTGCTGGGCGCCTGGCATTCGGTAGCGACGCGACGCAGAGTGGCGGCTGCGTCAGTCTGCAGCCGGAGCTGCACCTGACGGGTGGGCTCCTCGCGGTATGCGCGGTTGGGCTGTCGCCGGGGGAACAGGGCGCCGGCTGCCGACGCGGGTACTGCGTCGTCCTTCCAGTGGGTGCGCAGCGCCTCCAGGTGGGTCTCCACGGCGTCCAGGGCGATGTCGGTGTAGGAGCGTGAGCCGCTGCGGGCGCGACTTCGAAGCGCCAGGTAGACGGAGTCGGACAGGTAGACGACGACAAGGGCGAGGCCACCGGACTCGGGTCGCCGTTCGGCACGTGGTCGCGCTTTGTCCGGCCGCCGCCGGTCGTTGCCGGAAGCCGGGGCCGCCCCGGGCGCTGGTTCGTCGTCGTGGGTTGTGGTGCTGGTCGAGGCCGGCGTGGTTGATGGCGGCAGCATGGTGCGTAACCCGGCGCTGCGGTCGGGTGGGGCGAAGTCTTTTCCAAGGGACCGTCGCGGACTCATGCCGGTGTTCCGGCGGCTGTGGCCGAGCTGACCCGCGCGACGATTTCTTCGGCTAGTTGCTGGTAGTCGGCGGCGAGGTTACTGGCGTCCCGGCTGTAGAGAGCGTCAGTGGGCCGGTCACCCCGGCGCAGTCTGGCGAGCCGGTCGGTGAGGGCGCGTCGTTGCGCGCCCTCGAGTTCGTGGACAAGGAGGCCTTGCCGGCGGGCGTCATAGGCGGCGGTTTCGAGGTAGCGAATCTCACTGGTGAAGACCGGCGCGGCTCCTTCGAGCAGTCGGGCGATGGTGGCGCGCACCGCGTCCCGCATTCGGGCCGCCCGAACGGAGGTACCGAACAGGGCGACGCCGAGTAGCTCCAGGGCAGGGTTCGCTTGCCGGGCGGCGACGAAGCGTTGCGCGGTAATTTCGAGGCCGTCGATGCTGGCGTCGTCGCTGCGGGTCGGAATGATCAAGTGCTGGGCGGTAGTTAGGCCGATCTCGACGAGGAACCGCTCCCCCGGTGGGGTGTCGATGAATGCCCACTGGTAGCTCTCATGCAGCGGGGCGAGTGCGTCGGCCAGGGTTCCGGTGAGAGGTCGCCCGTCGATGCGGCGGCTGGCAGCGACGGCGGGAACGTCGCCGAGGGCTTGCCCGCCGGGTAGCACGTCAAGTCCCGGGCGGACGTCGGTTATCGGCTGGGCAGGGCGTTGGCGTAGCAGGGTGTCGGCAAGGGCGTCGCCGTTGTCTGTCCGGTCGGCGTATCCGAGGTCTCGGCCGAGGTTGCCCTGGGGGTCCAGGTCGATGGCGAGCACTCGGTGGCCGGCGGCTGCGAGGAGCCCGGCAAGTTGGGCGATCAGGGTGGTCTTGCCCACACCTCCCTTGGCGTTGGCAATGACGATGACATGCATGTGCCCATGCTTGCCTCCCCGGGAGGGCCTTGCGAGGCAACACGCCGATGCGCGTGCGAGGTGCACTGCTGGTGGATCGGAGTAGGTACCTACTACGTCCCAACTTGTGGCCTTGCTTGTCTCATTGCTTGTGCACTTGCTTGCGTACGTGCGTTGCCCCTCGCATGGCGGGCGTCGTGCGCGGCTTGACGCCGGGCTGCTGCGGGAGCTCGCAGATGCTTTCTACGGGCGCCGATACACGTGCGGTGACGTCGGCCCAGTAGGGTGGTGCGGCGGGCGTGCCGAGACAGCTGTACGAGGAACGTCGTGCGAGGGGTTTGCTGAGCGGGACCTGAACGCCCTTCTTAGGGGCATCTGGTGGCCTGGACGGCCCGAGGTTCAGCCGGAGGCCGTATTGGACGCTCTGCGGGCCGCTGAGAGCCCTTCCGGGGCGATCGGGTACCGCCCGGCAGGCGGGTCGCGGCGGACACGGTGCAATTGACGCTTCGGCGGGACACGGCGGAGCTGGCGGAGGTGGATGCCGCGGCGAAGCGGGGCCGGTGGCGTGACGCGGGACAGCGGTGGCGGCCTCCGCACTTCGGAGCACGCAGCCAGAAGGGCGCGAGAGCGAATGCGTAAGCAGCAGGACGCCTCGGGCTGTCGCTGTGCTCCTAGACCCGGTGCAGGTCGACCGTGAGGGTGAGTGCGTCGGCGACGCGGGCGAGGTCGGTCGGGTCGCTGGTGACGATGGTGTCGCCCCGCGCGGCGGCGGTGACCACCACTGCCGCGTCGACGATGTCCGCGGTGCGGCTTGCGCCGCAGCCGACGCCGGCAGCGCGGGCCTGGGTCTCGGTCAGCGGGTCGAGGCGGCAGCCTTTGAGCAGCCGGG
>JAABUI010001114.1_pt1 | contig 16314 bp, 22 predicted proteins | sample 5559111 | NCBI WGS metagenome assembly JAABUI01 (sample SAMN10711870, study PRJNA513365) | rock metagenome | isolation source: Antarctica rocks | place: Antarctica: Victoria Land, Buttleship Promontory
GCTGGCTACATATGTGTGTTCCTCAGCCGACGCTAGGCCCAATAGGGACTAGTCAAGGTGACGGAGCGAGGATAGGCCTGGTAAGGCTAGAAGGCTGAGCCTGGCAAGGCTAGGATCGTGACAACATCGACCGCTAAATCTTCTGCAGATGAAGTCTTTAAATCTTGAACCTGGCGCTTTGACGCTTTACTGCGCTCGCCTACACATCAGACTGAATGCAAGAAGAGAAACCGAGCCTGCTTTCGTCCGAATCGCATAGCGCGACCCATCCGCTGATATAGTTTCTGTATCGACGATGGTACCAGCCATTGCACAACAAGTTGAACGTCAGGATTATCTATTCCTAAGCCATAGGAATCGGTCGCAATCAATATGCGAGGCGCGAAGCACTCCGACGTCACCTTGGCAAATTGATGGCAAAGCCGACGCTTGTCATTTTTTGCCATGTCGGCAAAAAAGGGTGCGACCCATTTACTTGCATCCTCGAAATACTTTAATCCTTTCATCCACACTCGAAATAAATCGCAGGCGTCGCAAATACTCTGTATAGAGTTCATGTATATGATTGTTTTTGATATGTCATCGGCGCAGGTCACTCGCTCAGGTAAGATATGCTGAAGATTCAGCATGCTTTTCTGACTCTTCTTTAGGCAACTGACCTGAAAGTAGATCTCGAGTCGATCAATGCTGGTTTTAATGATCCGGATGTCTCGCTGAAATTCAGAAAACTTCATCACTGCTCTCAAGATCGTTGAGTCCAAAGTTGCAGAGACTCTCAGTATCGAGGTTCCTTCTGATAGTCGACTTCGAAGTACTTTAAGATTAGCATACTGCGAACCAAAGTTGCGTCACTCTGAGACTAGATGAAGTTCATCAATTGCTAGCAAACAAATGCGCGATTGAAACGATGGAAACTGAAGCACATCGCTGTTAAATCGTTTGAATAAAGCAATCTCTGAACTGGTAAAGACTAACGACGATCAGCTTCAATGATTTCACAATAGGAAATGATGTTCTACTGTGAGTATATTCTTCATTTCGAATAGTCTCGCGGTTCTTTGCGGTATTGTTGTCTTCGGATAAAACTATTAGTCGAATATTGACAATTGCTTGAAGTTTAAGACACTGTTTCTCCTTCAGAGCAATTAAAAACATCAAAATCAAAGCTATGTTGTCTGAGTCTGAAACAAGTGGCGCCGCCTGAAACATAATGCTTTTTCCAAAATCAGTTTTGACAATCAAGATCAAATTCTTTCGTTGATATCGAATTTGATGAATTGCAGTTGTCTGTTGAGACTTTAACCGTATGTTAAATATTTCCTGTACTTGCGCATTGATCTTTTCATGTTCAAGAGTCATAATCGAACTGTTTGCTAATTTTAATTAGAACTCGGCTTCGACTCTGTCGATCAAATCGAGAGCGAAATCTCATCAAATTCGACCATCGTATCAATTCAACATCAACAACGACAGATACTATCATACTACACACTTAATATCTCTCGACGACTTCTTACAAGTATGCGAATCGTCGAGATATATTTTCAGAACCTATCATGACGTTGTCGTTGTCGTGTGGTTCTTGAATTTTGAACTTAATCGACGGATGGGGACCGAAAGTCTTGGAAATCGTTTACACAGCACGTATTTCGTTAAATCAATAAATACGTTAGATAGAGCATATAAATATGTGCCTCCGAGAGTATAATTCTTTGCACTTAATCACCGTGATGCTATCAGAAAACGCGCGCGATGTCGTCGTCGTCGATTTCAAAAGTTAAGCGGAAATTTTTGCTGGCGTATCTGCGTAGCCGAACCTGGGAAAAATACAGGGTCCCGTGTGCGTGCGTAGTAAGCACCGGCTAACCCCGTTCGGGGTTAGGACACGTCTGAGATCTGAGGCAAGGGAACGGTACTGTTACCCATGTGGTTAGTAATCTCCGCATTTATCCGGAGCTAGTGGATGGGTATTTACCCTTCGCCCACTTCTTTCCTCATTAACATGCTCTACCAGATATATATACTCTACCTACTAGATAGTTATATGCACATATTCGCTCTGACCCTCATATATCAATAGACGACACCAGATTCCATGCCATCTCCCCCCGGCGATGTATTCGGCAAAGCCTCAATGAGAAGTACAAGTATCGTGCCTCTAGGTGTCACCTCCCTTGCTCTTCCCACCCTTGGCCCTTCCGCAATTTATCATGTAGGATTTTCCTGATCCATCGATGCAGGAGCTAAACAGTCTCCCAACTATGAAGCTTCTTGCCTCGAGTGCAAGCCGCATAAGCCAACAGGACGACTCCCGCCAAGATCTTCGTCGCCAGCACTGCAGCCATAAAAGGATGTTGGTCACCGAACATTCAGTAATCATTCCCCACTTATCACGAGAATGTCCTGTACTCGCATGGAATCAATACAATCTAAACACACGAACTACCCTATAATGAATGGGCAAGGTCTGTCTCTACATGAAGCAGGCTGCGCTGGCTAGGCTAAGCGCTGGCGGTTTGGCAAAACATCAGTGCCAAGCACCCTTGAGTTTTCTATTTATCAAATCTCATCTTCTGAACCCGCTGTGGAAGAAGCAGATGGTCGACGCTTCCATCACATGTAGGACAAGTCGAAAGGATTCTACTGCGGCACCCCATTTTACAGGGTATAGGTAACACCTCACCCTCACCAACGCCTCACTCTTACCCACTCGTATCATTCACCCATCACTAGCATCAGGCCCTCGGTTGTGATTCCTGCCGAGTCAGCGACCACATTCCTGACAAATTTGGCGGACTCAGGCAAACATGAGAGCTTGTTGCTGCCCGTGCCAGTCACCCATACCTTGTCGATAATTCGATATTTGTGGGGTTGAGGGCAAAGCAGAAGTTGAATGAAGTGCCGCGGGATTGACATGCCCTCGAGCTCCCGCATGCGAGGGCGGGCAATAGTCCAATGCTTCGGGGCGAAGGTGCTGCTGTATATGTATATCTGCCGTCCCAGCTTCACCAGGGCCGACGCGTGCCAGAGGCCCGTGAGGGTATTCAGGCAGCTGGTGGTCAGCCACCGCCGAGCAGTTGAGCTCATGACGCCACAGCGCGATTGTCCCGGCGGCAGCGTAGCTGTCGACATCCTCATGCCCTGGTTTCAGTTGCTCGAGATGTCTAAGGTTGCATCAGTCTCTACGCCCAACGTGGGCCAGCTTGACTGGAGGCTATCGGCAAGCGGAGGTGATGCGCTGGCCGGCCGATGCCGGCCGCTAGGGAATCAGGAGATTAAGCGGGGAAAAGGGGATAAATAGGCCGTCTTTCCTTCGGTTTCCCCCTTCATCTCTTCCTGTTTCTCCATCCCCCAAGTTTCACGCGCTTTTGCCCCACCCACCCACTCCATAGACTCAGTCGCTTAGATAGAGGGAGTGCTTGGCACCTCAGGGCCGCTTCCAGGGCAAAATTTAGCCCTGGAGGCCGCCAGGGACCGCCGGGTTTGCCCAAACACATATAATATATATTGGTTCAAACGGAGTCGATGCCCGATAGCCCTGCCAATTTCTCATGTTCCCCAGCGAGGCATTAATCGCCACCGTCGATGTCAGGTGGTTCCAAACAGAGGCGCACCATTGGAGGTTGAGAAGGATTTTCCGCAGATGTGATAACAGTCATGATGAAGAGAGAAGAAAACCACAGGCTATGTGTAATATCTATATATGATAGAAAGCATGACTCACGAGTGACATTTCCGCTCAGCAAAGAACATTACAAAACGAGATGCAAAGAACGATTATGAAAGATTATCAGATCTTCCGCTTCGATGAATTTCAAATTATCGATGTTGACATTGTTATGCCTAACCTTGAGTCGAAATGATCTATTACTTATCAAAGTAATGCTCTTGTTAGTGCTCAGAAATCTAGGGGTTTTAGGGGAAAGATGTGTGACTAACATCATAGTGGTGAACCAAGCATTCATTGAAGGCACACAATACGGATTCTGAGTATGATGATAGACTCTCTGAACTGTTTCTTTCCTCGTCCTTGATCACTTCCGCTTCTGAAACGTTTGTTTAACCCCTTCTCATTATTCTCGCTACTCTTAACTCTGTTCTCATTCGCTTTTTCCCTTTCTAGATTATTGATACTCGTACTTAGTTGCCTGTGTCAACGAACTTGTGGAAGATGACTCGTCCTTCACGATTGGCCCGGCGATCCCGCTGTTCCGGCCAGATATTCCTTGAGCCGAGAGCCTACACTCTTAAAGGTACGGTATAACGGTGACAAAGTCGCCGACTTTGCCATCATGCTCTTGTCTACTTCATCCGGGGCGGTCACGGCGGCGGAGGCGGGGCCGGGGCGGCGGGGCCTTTTGGCAATATCCGTACATCGTTGCCAGAATTTACTACCATAACACCCTGCATGCATCAACATGAGCCTGGCAGTTTGAATAACGCCCGGCTCAGGATCAAGCTCCCCTTGGAAGCTCGTAGCATCCTTGGCCCCAATCCAGCTTGTACCCCAAGCAGATGGAAAAGAGTCAAAATCTATTTCTGGGGGCGTCGTACCTTCGAAGTGGGGAAAGCAGAGTGGCCCATAGTGCATGAACAAACATATCTCCAATAAATCTTATTCTAGACAACTATTAGCGTATGCCTTGGCATCGCAATTGTCGCGCCCCCCCCTTCAAATTTGTATAGACCTTTCGACATTTCAACCCCTCAACACCTATTATCGCATCAAACACAGGCTCAAATAGGTGAAAATGAAGCTATATAGACTCTACTAATCAAAATATATAGTACCAGCTTCAAGATCTCTTTCCAACGCTCTAATATCAGCTTCAAAGATATAACCCCCGGCGCTATGCTTGAAATGCTGCTTTGGAAACCTATCAGCGACTTCTTTGCTACTGCATAGTGCAGAAAGTCACCAAATGTTCCATCAAAATGGGGCCATATCTCCTCAAAATGTCGTCTGACCCAGGCTTTTAATACGCTGAAACTGAGCTCGATGGGATTGAAATCCAGCGAATAGGGAGGCAGATAACGCACCTCACATCCGTGTGAGGTAATGAGTTCTTCTATTCGACGATTGCAATGAATACTCGCATTATCCATGATGATTACACTCTTCGGAGCCGGAAAGGGACTGCATAGAGGTAGCAATTCATCTGCTAGCCATCGAAAGAAAGCCTCGCCGTTGAACCAGCCTTCACGAATACCTGTACAGGGTAGATAGCCATCTATCGTGTAAGCCGGAAGAACACTCCAGCAATGTCCTCTCTTTCTAGAGGCTTGATATCGAGCTGGCTCAACTGACGTCACCCCGTAGTCTCGTTGAACAGAGTCTCATCGACGAAGACAAGCTGTTCAGCCGTCAGCTGCAACAGGTCGGCAATCCAATTTAATCGCAGCTCATTATTCTGTCTGATGCCGACACGCTGTCCCCTCTTTTCACTCCAGTGTCTCTTCTTCAGGATCCTGGATATCGTGGACCTATGAACATGTATACCCCACTCCTCCCATAGGAACCACACCATCTCTTTGTGCTTTTGGCTCATCTGTACACAGAGCCTTGACATTGTGATTGTGGGAGCCAGCCATTTGATTAAGGCTCTGCCGCATAATAGTTGTCATGGGGTTCTATGATCAAATGATTGATTGATATGCATAGAATTGCGTATGCGCTCTGGAGTGGACCGCGAATGCCGCATCTCAACTGAATGAACGGTGGGCGAGACTGCGGAGAAGGATTGAGGCTCGAAGACATTGCCGGAGGAGGTCGAGAAGGAGGTCGCGATATTGAGAGTGGAGGGTGTGAAGATATGGTTGGTATCAAGGATTCGATTTGTCACTGAAGTCCCATTCCCACAAAGATATCCGCTGTCATCGCGATGCATTATATTCCCCATTTCGTCATTCTTACGCTTTTTGAAGACTGCCACAGTGGCCTCGGACTCAAGGATAGAACATCTGAGAATATTCTGGTTCTGATTAATGTATTGAATAAGTTTCGCTTTGTGACCGAAGTCCAAAGCCTTCATTCTATTCTTCGTAATGGTGCACTTCACTAGGAGAGCGAGCACAGGGCCAACGAGTCTGGAGACAAGCCATACAAACTCTTCATAAGCGTTTTTGGCCCATTCTTTACGACTCTTTGATTGCAATACAGTGACATTAAGTTGAAGCGGTTCGATAGATCGATCGCCATCTTGATCTTTCTGATCTGATGTCTGATGGCGAAGCAGAATAGATTCATCGGAGGTAAGTCCGTCGGTTTTTATTCTCTCAGCGGACTCCCGAAGGCACTTACAGCAGGCTCTAAGATCTTAGATTTTTTGGCTGTTTTTTGGGGATCGCTAGGTTCTTGTCGAGAGGAAAGTTCAGCTTCCAGCGAACCAAGTGCAATACCACACTCAATGATGAGCTCTTTGACCTCAATAGTGCTAACACCATCATAGCCGTCTAGCCATGTAAAACTCGATTTTGTTGAAGTGGAGAACAAGACGCTTGGGTAACCATGCATGGTTTCATTATTTTTGATTCTTTGGAAGGGGGCCCGTTCAGCAGGTGAGTCCGAGGGGTCATGTGACTGCGCAGGGCTCCGTGAACCCTGAATGCTTACTACGTAAAACCCTTAATTTACTAGGACCCCCACGCGGGTAACAAAAAAAGCCGCATCGCAAAATTTTCCCCGCACCCAACCATCAAGCATCATGAGACCCCTACTAAAGCTAAAATTAGGAGCCATCGAATTTTGCGAGCGAATGAACATACCTTATTACAAAAATGATGTGTTCAGAACGTTCAACGTGTCAAAACGACAGAGCTACGAAATGCTACGTCCAGATTCCTCTTCACGACGTCGACACAACGATCCTGAAGAAGAGGAAACGCGTGGCCGAAAGGGACTTATTACACCTAAACATATACGCGAAATGGAAAAGATTTTGGAAGAGGAAGGATTTGAAGCTCGAGCTTTAACATGGGAGCAATTAGGCTTCGAGATGAGCCTCGAGTGTTCAGGCAATACGGTTAAAAGAGCTATGGGAACAATGAATTATCATAAGTGCGTTGCCTGCAGAAAAGGCTGGTTTTCTCAAAGAACAGCTACTAAAAGAGTTGAATACTCTGTCGTCATGCTGGAAAGATACCTGAAGAAGAGAACTGATGGCCCGTTCGATTCAGCGATGAAGTTCACTTTGGCTACGAACCACAGGGAAAGCTGCGAATTATACGAAAACCAGGCCAAAGATACTGTATGAACTGTATACAGGAGGCGGATTCTCCTAAAGGTCATAATTTCAAGTCGAATATTTATTTTTACGACGTTCCCGGAAACGTTGTCGTGGGGCTGGCTGCACATCCCTCGAGGCACTTAATAGGGGGGAAGGCCGGGGGCTAGGCCAATGAGAGGGGGCCGGCGGAGGCGTTGCTTGAATGTACATATAGATCCCCTTTCGGCTCGTAGACAGACATCTAAGGACACACACGTTTTACAGTACCTTTCTACTAGTACGATCATTGCACGTGTCCGTTGTTTGCTTCCTCTGCTGCTTCTTCGGCTCCCTATCCCTTGTCGGGTGGATTAATTAGCGTATTCGCTTATTCTACCAATAGGAACAATAGAAACAATAGAACTACCATTCTGAACCCATTTTATTGATGCTATTGTGATAGGCAGCCCAACAAGGACCGTCTTTGCATATGGGGATATCGCAAGTATCGCAGCCAAAAGTAGTACGCTTTCCCCGCTTGTTACCACCCAAATTTGATGTGATTTCTTCGAGAATTCTTCGCCTCTTAGGGGTTGCTACCTGTTCTATCTCCTTGCATTCACGATAGTCACCAAGACTCTTTCTTTTGCAAATTCGATGATCATCTAGACATATCATAGAACGTTCAATTGCAGACTCAGTTGACGTTCTTTTTCGCTTCAGAAACTGTCTTTCAGATGTCTGAATTAGACCTGTAGACTTCACTGACGTTTGAAGATATCTGAATAGACTCAAATCTGTTAGGGGCCAGCATAGAGCGAGTCATATGGGTGTAATGTAACGAGTATATAAATGCTAAGGAAGGAAAGTATCTAGAAGGGAAGAGCCGGCTATCTATATGACTCAGGAGAACATAAGCTAACCCTGAATAGGGTTGGCCTCGGAACAACCCTATAGCCTAGCGGCGAGCGGCCGGCGATAGTCATCAACATAGCCACCAACATAGCTACCAACATAGGTGCGTAGCTAGGATCGTAACAAAATCGATCGTCTGTAACAGTTATAGAACGTAGATTAGAACGATCAGTTCCTAGATCAGTTGAACCAGGTACTACGTCGCAGGAAGGCATTATCAAGAACAATAGAGAACTTTGTTGACATTGTTTCTATTTACAAAAAATAATATTTTTGACGGAACCTTACCGAATCTGATTAGAGTTAACCTTAAAAATTAACCGAATCCTAACATCGGCAGTTTGTAAAGGGTGGCAGGAACAGGTTTTAGCGCTTTTAGCGGGCCGTATCCAGAGCATCCATTAAATCTTATGTCCCAGATATTCGCCGATTTTAGCTGAGGCATATCCATAAAAGCGCCAATATCCATAAAAGCGCCAACACTCATAAAAGCGCCAACACTCATAAAAGCATCAACATCTCTAGAATGTCTATGAGCGCAGTATGCGCCTTTATCGTTTGGTTCAATAAACACGACTATTCTGACAGCATTGATACTGTAGTTGCAACGTTGAATAATTAATAATTAATTTGACTATCTAAATAATAGCTATTTACACAGTTTAATATATGCGCTGAGAAAGTCAATGGGGAAGTTAATGAGGAAGTTAATGGGGAAGTTAATGGGTAAACTAATGAGGTAGGGAGCCATGTAGAATGTTCGGTAGGGAGTCATGTAGGGAGCCATGTAGGGAGCCATGTAGAATGTTCGGTAGAGAGTCATGTAGGATGTTCGGTAGGGTCATATTTGATGCTCGATAGGGAACAAATTTGATCCTTGAATGCGGAGCAATTCGAAGCTTGGTGGGAAGCTATGGAGGTAGTCATGGAGGGAGCCATGGAGGGAACCATGGAGGGAACCATGGAGGGAGTCATGTAGGGAGCCATGTAGAAAGCATTGTTTGACCCGTGTTATGCGCCCGATCGACGCGTATTTTGAAGCATGTAGGATGTTTGGTAGAGCGTTTGGTAGGAAGCTCAGTAGGTAGCTCAGTAGGTAGCTTGGTCGGAAGCTCAGTAGGTAGCTCAGTAGGAAGCTTGGTCGGAAGCTCAGTAGGTAGCTCAGTAGAAAGCTCAGTAGGTAGCTCAGTAGAAAGATCAGTAGCTAGCTCAGTAGAAAGGTCAGTAGCTAGCTCAGTAGGAAGGTCAGTAGCCAGCTCGGTAGAAAGGTCAGTAGCTAGCTCAGTAGAAAGATCAGTAGCCAGCTTGGTAGAAAGGTCAATAGAAAGGTCAGTAGAAAGATCAGTAGTCAGCTTGATAGAAAGATCAATAGAAAGGTCAGTAGAAAGCGCTCGGTCGAAAGCTCAGTAGATAGCTCAGTAGAAAGATCGATTGAATGAACTACGAAGAAAGAAAGAAGTGGGAAGCAGTAAAGACCCTGAATCCCCTGAATTTTCTAGCGTCGACCTTCGGCTGAGAGCGGAGATTACTAGTCACGAGGGTAACAGTACTGTTTTCAAGCCATGTAGAAAGCATTGTTTGAAGCACTGTTTGACGTGTTTTATGCGCGAATTTGATAGAGCGTTTGGTAGAGCGTTTGATAGGGAGTTTGGTAGGGAGTTTGGTAGAGCGTTTGGTAGGGAATGTAGGTGGGCGAGTAGGTGAGCGAGTAGGTGGGCGAGTAGGTGAGCGAGTAGGGTGGTGAGTATGTAGGGTGACGAGTAGGGTGGTGAGTATGTAGGGTGGCGAGTAGGGTGATGAGTATGTAGGGTGACGAGTAGGGTGATGAGTATGTAGGGTGGCGAGGAGTATGTAGGTGAGCGAGTAGGTGGGCGAGTAGGTGGGCGAGTAGGTGGGCGAGTAGGTGGGCGAGTAGGTGGGCGAGTAGGTGGGCGAGTATGTAGGGTGGCGAGTAGGGTGGTGAGCATGTAGGATGGCGAGTAGGATGGTGAGCATGTAGGGTGACGAGTAGAATGGTGAGCATGTAGATGAGCGAGTAGATGAAAGCGAGATTTAGTTCAGCGCATATGAACAAATGCAGATTTTATCGACCAAAGCTGACTTCGATTCAGCGACATATGAACGAACGCAGATTTTACCGACAAAAGCAGAGCTCTGTCCAGCGAGCTCAGCTTAAATCCAGATTTTATCCAGCTTTAAGCGACAAATGTCACTTTAGCTAAACCCTAAAATTTGGTCCACTTTAGTGACTTTACAAACTGCCGATGAACAGCGATCAAAGAGATACCGCACCTGTACCCTATCCCTCGACAACGTCAATGGAAAACTCACTACTGCTACTTAATACATAATATGCGCACTCGTTACTTTTTGTACGTAAATAGCTCAGTCTAACGAGCTGGATAGCGGTCCAGTGTTGAGTGAACCTCACACCACAATTGGAAGGATGGTTAGAAAGGTCTGCAAAATGAGGTAGAGGAAGAATTCGTAGTTTTAGTCAGAATCGACATGAGCATACGATGACTTTGCCTCAGTTCTCAGACGTGCCAGCGTTGCTAAGCCCCTTCGGGTTAGCGCCCTGCTGACTTCGCAGCGTACGGGCGGCACGTCTGAGTGCAACCCGCAGTAATATTGGTTGATTGGCAATAACTTTGGTGATAGCCCACACAAGCTGGCCCGTTAACTTTTGCAAGTCACAACATTCTTGTTCGCGACGCGATCATCAATGCACAACATATAAATCATAGTGTTTGTGAACTTGCGATTGTACTTTCACATATGCTCTATCTGATGCGCCTAATTTAAGTGTCAACAAAGTTCTGCAAAATCGATAAATTGCGCAGTCGAATCATCCAGTCGGCTGCGAGCGATAATCCGAGTAGTGAAGCAGCGCGATCAAGAGTATGCTTGCTTCTGTTTTTTGCCCTCGTCGCTTGATATTTCATGATCATATCGTCGACTGAACTTGATTGAGCTTGCATGCAGCATCGCGTTGAAAGATGAAGATTTGATTCGAACGTTCTTTTTGATGATCGAGAAAGCGCGCTAAGTCGTTTCGATAGAGCGTTTGATAGAAAGTTCGATAGAGAATTCGATAGAAAATTTGATAGAGAGTATGGTAGAAAATATGGTAGAAAATAGGACAGGAAGTATGATAGAGAGTAGAATAGGGAATTTGATAGAGAGTATGATAGAAAATATGATAGAAAATAGAATAGGAAGTATGATAGGGAGTAGGATAGGGAGTATGGTAGGGAGTATGGTAGAAAGTATGGTAGGGAATTTGGTAGGGAGTTTGGTAGAAAGTTTGGTAGGGAGTTTGATAGGGAATTTGGTAGGGCGAGTAGGTGAAGCGAGTAGGTGAGCGAGTAGGTGGGCGAGTAGGTGAGCGAGTAGGTGGGCGAGTAGGTGGGCGAGTAGGTGAGCGAGTAGGATGGTGAGCATGTAGGGTGGTGAGCAGGTAGGCGAGTAGGTAGGGTGGTGAGTAGGTAGGCGAGTAGGTAGAAATCGTAGAATAGATAAACAGAGCGAACAAAATGTAATTAATTCAATAATACGCTCATACTTTACCACATCAGGTAAGGCGACAGGCAAAGTTCGGTATTATTTCGTTGCACTCAGACGTGCCGCCCGTACGCTGCGAAGTCAGCAGGGCGCTAACCCGAAGGGGCTTAGCGGTGGCGCTAACCCGAAGGGGCTTAGCAACGCTGGCACGTCTGAGAACTGAGGCAACGATGACTGCTCTGCTGTATTAGGGCCAGCTTGACTGGAGCCTATCGGCAAGCGGAGATTAAGCGGGGAAAAGGGGAATAAATAGGCCGTCCCCCCTTCTGTTTCCCCCTTCATCTCTTCCTGTTTCTCCGTCCCCCAAGATTCAGCCAGAAACGCGCTTTTGCCCCACCCACCCACTTCATAGGGCCTGTATAAAAAAATTTACATGGCCTTGCAATTGCAGGAATGTATAAAATTTACAACGCCTAAAAATTCAGACCTGACTGTTAAAAACTATGAGCTTATGTTCATTTCAACACATTCAACATCATGGAACTTGGAATAGGAGGCCCGAACGCTAACGGAACGACTTAGGTCCGATGCTTCAATGATTCCAGAGAGCCAATGGTCGTGGTAGAGACGTCATTTCTAGGATCTTATGAAGGATTCAATCGAGGGCGACAAGGTACATCTCCAAACTCGGACTGGAGAAACGGTAAATCCGTATCCCCGTAAATTATCAGCTTGCAGGCTGGGGACTAGCGGCAAGTGATGATCTTTCAGCAGAATCAAGCTGTCTCCGTCCTTGACACAATCACGGCTCGGGCGTTGCACAGAGCCACACAAAGGACGGAAAAAGAAATTGGGCGAGGTCCAGGAGTTTGGGATCCTGTGGCGAACTCACAGTCCCCAATTTGGACTTTCTTACACCCCCTTTTCGGCCTGTCTCCCTTTTCCCCGTGGTGCTAGGGCTTCTTCGCTCTCCTTGATTTGATTGTGATCGAGTTTGCTATGCATGATTGCCTAGAAAAGGCTGCCGGCCCCCTGGCATGCATGTCTGCTCACTCTGCATTTCTCGCCTTATTTCTCTCCTTCTGGTGTCCCGTTGCCTCGTCTTGAGCGCTATAGATCTCGTACGATCAGTGGTCAGCCTTTTACCTTTTGCTCCAGCGATGGACCACTTGCCAGCCAAGCGTCCCACCACATGGCTCTCACCGCTCTCTGTGACCTTGGCAGAACATTCAGCCTTATTGGATGAAACTGCGGGGCCATCCAGGAGTACCCGAAGATCAACGCCGACTCAGACCGGAGATGCTCCCGTATCATTCGCGATCGACCCCTCAATGAAACCTTAAGGTGCTGAAGACAGCAGGAAATCCGACTCTCAGCCGTGACAGACCTGGTCTCCCAATGAAAAGGATGGCGACACCACTTCCCTAATAATAGCGCTCAGAAAAGCAATACCTTCACTGACCACAGCTTTAGCGGGCGAAGGTCTTCCCGAACTACTGATTTCTACTTATGTTGGCTGCTTAGAGACAAAGAAAGGCGCGCTTCTGCTCCTTGAAGCTTGCTTTCGTCGAGATCTGCATCACTCTTTTCGTGGACCTCGAGGTGTTGCCTCAGCCATTCGGAGCGGTTGTATATTCATCTGGGAGCAAGATATCTCTGCTGTTCAATGTTGAAACGATGGACTTTCTTGAACTTCTATCGACCGTGACGATGATTTCTGGATCAGTGGTGAAACTACCACGGACGATGGCCTGAGAAAGAAGACATTAAGCGTCCCAGCTCTAGAACGCTTCCATCACATTGTGTCCTATTACAACCCATGGGACACTATAAATGGAATCCTAAAAGCGCCGTCCCAGGATCTCAACCTTGAACGCATGGCTCTCAGAGACGAATTGGCTTCACAACTTACGACACAGTCCACATCGACTAAAGGTTATCACTTTCCAATACTCAAAGTAAATCACTCATCCTGAATCAGCCTTTGAATCAGTTCAGCTTACGACGTTCAGACCTGTTCGCCTAAGGGGCGTCTTCAACTCGTGCGGAGTGTCCTCCTTCTTTGTCTGTGCTGTGCGGATGTAGCTCGTTATGAGTATCTCCTGCGACGAAGATCAGGAGACTGATTCCCTCATATTCCATCCAATCCGGAATACTGGCATGAGCTTTCAAGCAAAGACCTGTTCCGAGGCGTGAAACCACAGGAGCTGAAGACTCAAATGATATTACTGCTTCTCAGGCTAATTGAGTTCTCAACCGGCAGGACACCTTCGCGACTACTTCGCAATCAGCCCTCTGATAAGTTTTCGACGATGCAAAATCGAAGCCTCTATGGAGAAATCTTTCGTGTTTCGCATAACACACCTGTGTCTCTCAGGTCATTCGATCCGGCAAGGCTCAGCACAGATCTCGCTCGATCTGTCCTTTTTCATCAAAGCCCTAAGATGGATTCAACGAATGTGGAGAAATGAAGAACTGGTCTGACGCGACTCTTGCCCATTAATCCCCCGGCGCATGGCGTGAGTTCGAGGGATCCCTGAATGAGTCCAGCTCCAAATGGAAACTTAGGTCTCGCCCTCTATCCTTGATGTTCTGGAGCAGATGGCTATGGGGGAAAACAAGAAAACTCGCATGCTTAGGTAAAGAAGATCATTCCCAAGGATTCCCGTGCTAACAAGTAAACAGCATGGTCCACTTTCATCAGTTCCCACACTTCACGCGAAAGAATAACCGTCAATTAGTGTTCCTTGTCGCGTGTCAGAACATCTCTATTAGCATGAGATTCACTGAGCTGCTACACAATTGGGCAAGATCCGTCGATGGTATCAACACATATCGTTGTTTGCTCAAAATCCTTCGGGACGCCCTACCGCCTGATGAGCTTATGTTGAGTTTGGCAGCCGCTTTGTAACATGAGCAGAAGCATCAAACCCGATGATATGGAACCGGCAGAGCGCGTACAATTAGGGGACGTCGATCGTTTTCTCAACGAATTCGATCCTGTTCATAACACTCAAGCCATCCTACGAGGCATGGTTTGGTCATTCTTTCGTACAATCTCACATGCAATTGTACTTGATAGCTACCCATCTTATATGCGGTTTCTGGATTCCACCCTTGCTGCGGTCAGTACTTCGGACCAAAGCCCTGACAGGTTCCTGAATCATTACTGGATGAAAAGGCTTCTTTGTTCCTTAAGCCATGTGGAAGCAATGGCTCAGGTATGGAACGACGCACAGTCACTGCCTGCGCCTGTCAAGAAATAGAAAAAAGATTCAGCACCATGGTCAACGGCAAAGCTGGAGATGAGACGAACAACTACAGTTCGACGTCCACGCGAATCGACAACAGATCTCTCGTTAAACATATCGAGGACGAGTACAGCGTTTACAATCATGAACGTCGCTCATCATTGCCGTGGTGGAGTACGTTTCTTGAGACATTGGGGTCGGGATCCTGCGGCGGACGTAGTGGATAGATCAGACTGAGGACAGGAGCATGAAGCAATTGTCTTCTCATTCGATGTACGGTAATGACACGTTTCGTCTTCCAATTGTGCCAATAAATAGTTTCATCCCACACCAAGCGCTGTGGAGGAGTTTGCTTTAACCCGTGTGAGATTAGCCAGATAAATGAGGCAAAGGCCCGATGAAGGCTGCAGATGTTTGATTTGAGTGCTACAGTCACCAATTTGGGCACTGTTAGGGTGCTCCAGCCATCGACTTTTGGGATGTTCGTAGCTGCCTCCAATCGCGAAGATCATGATTTCTTTGCACCCGTGATGCTTGTGGTTGTAATGCCGTCTCTTGCTTGATGATTGCCATTCATTGAGCAAGGAATTATGTGATGGAAGAGAGGCGCGTACGATGAGAAGGTAGAGTGTGGTTATATCAAATAACCCTATCCTGCTCTTGTATTGTGTCACGTAGACGTTGAATAAGTTGATATAGGCGTGCGGTCGTAGTTGTTTGATGCTTAGCTTTGATCGATGATAGAGAATGCATGTTCGGGGCCGCAATTCCGGTCGTTCTCAATGAGCGATCGATCGTTCATAGCGATGAAATTAGACATGACGTTAGGAGTAAAGAAGTTGGGACTTCTTCAACCACTTGTGATCACGAACTCTAGGCTGGCCATCTGGTTCAACTATTTCACCTAGTATCTTTCCATCACTTACTGATAACGGCACTGTCGATGTGAGTAAAGAAAGTCGAGCTCGACGAGCCCCTCCAGTATATCAGCGCAGTCGACGGGTCACTACTCCTTCAACCACTTGTGATCATGAAATCTAGGCTCATCACCTGATATTACTATCCCACGTAGTATCTTTCCATCTCTTACTGACCTCGACTTGTCGTTTGTCGTCTCCATAAATTGTAGCTGTTAGGAGGAGTGTTGTCGCGTAGATGAAAACTCTGCACGGCAGCTTTCACGACCACACAACGCCTAACATCGTTCGAACTGCGTAGGATTGAGATCTCTTGGCTTTTCTGACTTCTATTCGAGAATATAATCAAAAGGTTCGTAGCCGGCACCACGTACAGGTGAATCTCGTTGCCGGCCTCAGAATGCAGTATTATTACCTTGAACGCTTCACATCCTAGAAAATAGGGCTCCGCATCTACATTTCATCGGCCCCTCAGGTGAACATCTTCGAACGCAGACCTCATGTCATTAATCTCTCAACATT
>JAABUI010001115.1_pt1 | contig 16307 bp, 2 predicted proteins | sample 5559111 | NCBI WGS metagenome assembly JAABUI01 (sample SAMN10711870, study PRJNA513365) | rock metagenome | isolation source: Antarctica rocks | place: Antarctica: Victoria Land, Buttleship Promontory
GTCTTAATTCTTATATACTTAAAATTACCTTAAATATTAGGTAGGCCTTATTACCCTAGTATAGCTAAAGTCCTAAGACGAGTATATTAATAATATACGCGGTATCTCGCTACCGAAGGCGAGTCTTTATACTAATATTAGGTATATTACCCGAAATCTCGTCCTTTTCCGTAGTTTATAACTCTCGGAATAGGAGAAGATTCGAGGCTAAGATACTAAGATTCTAAGCACGTTCCCGACGTTTTAGATCCGTCTCTTTAGATTATAGCTAAAGATTACTCTCCTACTAGATAAGCTCTAGACTCTTACCCAAGGCCTTACTTCGTATACTAAAGAGATCGACTCGTTCGGTATCCCTAACTATTAGCGAGCGTAACGTATCGTCGCTTAGAATCTTTATATCTTCTCGGATCTTAGTAATAAGCGTCTATACTATAGTTATAGGCTAGACTTCTATACTAGTCGATATAGAGATTTAGCCTAAGAGTAGGCATTGGTAGTAGAGGGAGTAAATTCTAAGACTTACTAGAGGTACTCTCTATAATTATCGGCTTCTCGAATTTATAGATATTATAGGCTCTACGAATATTAAAAACGTCGTAATATTATAGATATTCCTCTATACGCTTTTCTATAGTATTAGAGTAGGACGGTACTTATAAATAAACGTATACGGCTCCTATAGAGCTATTAAAGTTAGCTTAAAAGGAGTACTAGGGGGGTTTTATAACTAAGCCGAAAAGTTCTAGGGACTAAGCCTAAAGCAGCTATCGTATACGTACTATACGTAGCGTTTAATTAGACCGGGAAGGATTATCTACGCATCCTAATAGTAGAGCGAGACTCGATAAGTAGCCGAGAAAAAGACCTAACGGGGATAGTATTCTTATCTAAAAGGAACGATCGTAATCTAAATCGCGGTAAAGTAACTTAACTTTTATAGATAAAATACTACTAGCGTAACTATAGTATATAAGACTAGCTTATAGGGAGCGGGCGTAGTTAGAAAACTATTAGAGCGGATAATCTTATAATTTTATCTCGGTATTACTTCTCGTAAGATAAATACGAGAGAAGCGGGACTAAACCTCGAGATTTATCCCGGGGGCTAAATATAACCTATAGCTCTACTTTAGCGCCCGCGTAGCTTTAGAACCTAAAGCGATTTATACGAAAATATTAGATTACGGTCTTTAACTGCCCGCTAGCGGAATTATATAGGTAATCTTTTATATTAAAGGGAAAAAAGACCCTTTTTAATAGAATAGTTCCGAAGCCTAACGATAGTATTATAATATAAATTTCTATTAGATACTACTATATATATCGTTTCCTATTAACGGTTTAATTCGGAATTATATATTCTCGCTCCCGATCTTAATTTCCTTCTCCGTTTCTTAGTATAGAACTCTTTTATACCCTCGTAACGCCTTTCGTCAAATTTACCTAAGTTATACGATATATATTCTCGACTACTTCTAAATTAAAGATAGACCCTATTAATCCTAGGCACCTCCCAAATTTTACCCGTCTATAAGAGAAGCTAGCTAAGTCTAACGACGGGGAGTTAAGGGATGCGAATACGAGACTAGCTATAAAGGACGAAGATATATAGAATATCTTAATTCGTATAAAGAGCTAGTCGCTAACCTATTTAGAGTCCTCGGATCGGTTTAGAGTAGCTAATTTACTATATAGCTAGTAGTGTAGCTAGTGCTTTAATCTAGGCTTTAGGGGCTACTATACGGTTGAGGGTAGTATTAGTAGCGATTTCCTTAGATATCTCTATAGTATATACCTTAAGTAGTACTCGATAAGCTTTTAGTTATAAGAAGACAGTATCGCCGGCGAGCGTTAAGGGGAGTACGGATCTTATATTTACTAACCGAGAATTTTAGAGCTAACTAGCTTCGGCACTTTAGATAGAGGATCTATACTCGCTCTTAACGACCTTATCTATATACTCGATCTTAATAACCTCGTCTATATACTTTCTTTAACGCCGCTATATTCCCTCTCTATTTTTAATCTATAAGGGAAGATACTTAATGCTCTCCGGCGTTATAAGCCTAGGACGCGGCTACGAAGAAGTCTTATTCCCTATCTTCTACTTTATAGTCTAGGTGCGTAGGGCATAGGTCTATTATTATAGACTTCGCTAGTATTAATCTAGTATAGATAGTAATTAAAACTAGAAGAGCTTACGTCGCATAAAAGTCTTTATTTAATTAGTCGGAAATTTCATCTATTTCTCTTTTAACTTACTTTAACGTATAACCCTTAACGCGATATAAGTTAAAAAAGTATCTTATACTAAAACTAAGTCTAGCGACCGTATTAAATTAACTACGCTTTATATTAGAGTAGAATCGGAATAGTTCTAGGAAGTAGACGTAGAGTATCCTAAATAATCTACGACTTAAGTAAAAGCTTTTACCGGAATTATACTAATTTAGAACGATTTAAGACTAAATGCTTATTTATATTATATAATCTCGCGACGGTACCCTTACGGGGATAACTATAATATACTAATATTATAGAGTATAGTAGGGAATTACTATTTCGCATTAAGTAACTACGCTAGTAGTATAAGATACTAGCTTATATTAGCGGTATAACTTTAGTAATAATAAAATAATTAAGCTTCCTAAAGGTTTTAGCACCTTACTAATCCTTAATAGTTACGTATTTAGACCTTATTATTACCGATCGAGCCGCCTTATTAATAAAGCTCGGTAGAATAAATAAGGACGGTAATCTTTTTAGCTAGGATAATTAGAGACGAGCTTACGTTAAGTAGGAATTTCCCTCTTAAAATAAACTTAGAGCGTCCTATATAAGACCGGTTCGTCGATTAAGCTTCTAAAATTCTATTTTAATATTAATTACCTTAATCGATATATATATACGCTCTCTAGGAGTTATTATAAAGCTAGTCGATATTAATATAGATAATACTTAAATATATAAATAGGAAAGGTAGAAGATAAGGGTAGTATCCCTTATCGAGTATACCTAAGGAGAACTTTATTCCTAGCACTTCGAGCCTTATCTTAAGATTATAGAGGTATAAGGGATAGAATCTATATAAAAGGTTAGGACTTACTATTAAGATAGAACTTAATAGATTAAACTCTAAGATAAGGTGTTAATTTATAGGACGTCGTTCTACTAAAGTTCCGTATCGAGTACTACTAACTTTACGAAGGTAGGGAAATAATAGCCGAGTAGAAGAGCGTACCTCGCGAGTTTATTAGATAGTTCGCGGGGCATTTTACCTACTCGGATACGCGTGTTCTAAATTTACTATTAATATATATAATCCGGGATATTAGTGTTAATAGAGAGGAGCGAGCTAAAGTCTATCGTATATAGAATATTACTACTTATTCTTAGTAGGCGTCGTAGTTAAAGTAGAATTAGAGGGTAATAAAGAGACTTCTCTAGGAAGCTAGGCCTAGTCTCCCTACCTAAATGCGCTTAGACGTAGTATATATAATTAGCGTTATCGGACCATTCGTATCCTCTTATTAAGTGGGGGCTATCCTATATTATCTTTTTCGTTCTATATATATTACGAACTCTCTATCTCGAGCGGAGGTCTTATTATAGGATAAGCTATCCCCTACTACCTTTACTAATAAATAATATATAAGGCTAGTAGGAAGGTAGCTATTCGTATTTTCTTAGACCGTACCTCAATTTTCTAATAGATTATCTAACGAGGACCCTATAATATTATTAACTCTCGCGATCGAAGGGTATAATTCGACCTAGTCCTAGCGTTACAGCGTCTATCTTAATAGAATTCGTCTAGGATATTAAAATACTATACCGCTTATATATTATAACGAGACTCTCTACGCCGAAGAGGCTAAGAAGCTATTACTTCGATATATATTACCTTAGGGATAGGATACGTTATAGGCTAGGAGGTGTCTAAAATTTACGGAGGTTAGTAAACGAGGCCTTAGGAGAATCTTTCTAATATAAATAGGGTCCTATACTAGCGGCTTTCGTATAAGTAGACGAGGATTATACTAAAAAAATAGAGGAGGACCCGTTACGTAAGAAGATCCTATCGCCGCTTACTAAGCTTATAGGAGATTAACCTCTCGGGTTAGAAGTATAGAAATATATTCGGGACCGATTTATAGCCGTAACTAACGCGAGAATATAAGAGCTCTAGAACCTAGAAGAGCGAGAGGATTTATTCTATCTCGAAACATTACCGGATAATATTATTAATCTTTTACTTTCTTAGACGTAGTCGAAGAGTAGTCTAATACTTACTTAGGGGTATAGCTCGGACGTATATATACGTATATAAGAGGAAAGTCTAGGTTTATAGTATACGCTACTTATATACGGAGATAGATATCGCAATTTTAGTTTAAGTATATAAATTAACTTCGAGAAAATCTTCTATATCTATAATCTATCCTAACCCCTATCTAAAGCTATCGTAACTACCGCCGTACTCTCGGCGCCTACGGCTACGAAGATAATAAGATTAAAGCTACCGCCCTAGAACTTTTCACCGTTTTCTTACCTCGCTACTCTTAGGTACTTTAACCGCGGCCTTAGCTTTATTAGTAGCTTAATTTATATAGACCTCGTAGTAGTACTAGACGCTAGATCTCTATTCTAGTAGGTTATATATATAATTATAAATAAGCGGAATCTATAGCTATAGGTCGGAAATCCAGCCGTATAATTTATCTAATTTACTAACGCTAATTAGACTAAATCTCTATATAGGAGTAGAATAGTAAACCTCTTAGCCTCCTCTAGCCTCGATAAAGGTTAGCTCGTAGCTTATACTATTCTTAGGGTTAGACGCTTACTCTACCTATAGTACCGCGACTTTCGATTATAATTTAGCTTCGGAGATATTAGAACGAGTTATACGATCCCGTAGTCGTTATAAAGATTACTCCGTAGCGAGACCGTCCTAATCGCTTAGAGGAGTATTAGAGGAGAACGGGATAGTATACTAATTAATCCTACTACCGTCTAGGAAATAACTTAGGTCGAGCTATTAATCTAGATCGGGAACGTCGCCCTAGGTTTTAGGGTCGGAATCCTAGTTATTACTAAAGCACGAGACATCTAAGGGAATATTATCGGGATCGCTACTAGAAATACCTTAAAGGAATTTCTCCCACTCGCTATTGTCTTTAAAATTTACTAATCCTATCGTAGCACTTCTTAACCTTCGAAAGAAAAACTTAGGTTTATATAAGAGGCTCTATCTTTTATACTCGATCTAGCCTAGCGTCGTAGCCTTTTAGTACTATTACTACGCCTCTCGTAAAGGTGTTATAGCCGCTAAGTACTAAACGGATTAGTTATCCTTCGAGAGATTAGCGCTAAGTAAAAAGCCCCTAGCTCCTACGGAAAGAGTAATTATCTCTTAAAACCTAAGGGCTCGCCGGGTAATTAGTAATCTAAGTTTTAGGTCTAGCTAATAATAGATTAGTAAACGTTAGCTAACCGGTCGTTTATATAGGTTAACTTCCCTAATGTTCCCGCCCTCCCGTTAAAGTGCGCCGCGCGCTAGGTTAGCGACTCCCTATTACATCTTTTCGTTCCCGACTCCTAGCTATCTCTTAATTTAGAATTACTAGCTTTAATTAGTATACCCTAGCTCCTTCGTCGAGGTATAAACTTAAGCTCTTATCTTAGACCGCATTCTTTTTTATTATCTTTCCCTCGGTAATTACTCTAGCATTAGCTATAATCCCTATTAATTTTACTATAGTAGGTCTCGATCCGCCTATTAAAGCTTCACGTAGGCGGGAAATTAGTATTACTAATTATACCTTTATTCGAGTAATCTACGCTCTTAGGGTGGTATATTCTATTCTATACCTAGTATTTATTAAAAAGCCGATCCTACTATATTAGAAGTTATTAGTTCCCGAAAGCTTCTAATCTCGCCTAAAGTCTAGCTACTATAGCGGAGAAAGTAGAAAATACTAGATCTACTAAGGCTAAAGCCCTACGCACGAATTCCCGTAGGTAGCTACTAGCTACGACGACGAGGCGACCCTTATAGCTCTACGCTCCGCCTATCCTCTTACTAAGTAGAAGGAAATCCGAGAACTATTTAATCGCCGAGTACTAGAAAAGCGGCGGCGAACGTTAGAGGTAATCTACTCGAAAGCTAAACTTATTTATAGCGCTTATAACCCTACGACGTAGCGTACTACTTTTCTAGTAGCTAATTATTTAAGTATTATAGGGTCTAAAAATATATTCCTTCTTTCTTAATATATAAAGCGTATTTTAACTTTCGAAAGGCTACGATCCTTCCCTTAACGCTACTAACTACTTATATAGAAATTCTCTCTTCTTACTAGGATAGCTTTATCGATACCGAGGGATACTCTTCCGCTATTATATACGAGATAGAAGCGCTAGAGATAGCGAGGGTAATAGAAAATAAGGAGGGTGTTATAAGTATACTAAATATATAGTATATAATTAAAGGATTACTATAATCTCTTATTACTAGAGGCTTTAATAGTAAGTTTAAGCGGCTAATTCCTTTATACTATCTATAACTAGAATAGGCTACCGCTCTAGGATTAGGCGTCTCGCCCTTCGTCTTCTATTAGGTCTTTTCTTTTTTAGATAATACTTATATTCTATTTACGGCGTTATCTAAATCCGTTTATAAAATTTTTTTTTAACTCGCGCGCGCTAACTTATAGTAGCTACGGTAAGAGTAGGATCGTATAAGTTAGCTATCTCCTTAATAATCGAACTCTCGTCTACTTTCTATCGGTATTCGTATATTTATCCTAATCCTCTATAAAACGAAATATAATACGTTTAAATAGCTAAACGTCCTAGGCTATAGTTCCTTAGATAGTATACTATTATCTCTAATTAAACGACTAAGGTTAATTTTATTAGGTCGATCGGGGAACCTACCTAGATTATAATAGACGGTCTAACTAGGACTTCCTTAAAGATTTTACCGTAGATATAATATCGCGACCCGAGAGATATAAAATCTACGCGGATATATCTCTTAGCTTAATAACGCCCTTTATTATACCGGTTAAACCTTCTAAAAGGATCGAATCGCGCTTAATAACTCGTATTCCTAAGTAAAAGAGCTTAAAGCTAGGTTTAAGGAATCCGAAACGGCGAGGGCTAGGCTTTAGGAGGCGCTCTATAATAAACGGTAAGATTATATAGTATATAACGAGAAGTATAAATATAAGTAAATCCGCTATCGAGAAACCGAGAGAACTTTAGAATTAGTTTAGGCCTTATATATAAAACTTAGAGAAGTCTTATCTTAGACTTACTATTATATAGATAACGGGGCGAAAGGTAACTATAACGTTATCGAGCTCGTCTACGAAGTAGCCGCGAAGTCTTAGCGCATCGAGGAGTTAAATTCGTAATTAGAGCGGGAAAAGTAATAGTACGATTTCCACCTAAACGCTTTTATAGCGCATTTCGATAAAGTTTATAAGGCTTATATTAATAATTACGTATCCTAATATCGATATATCGAAGAGCTTAAGATACGCCTTTAATAAGTATAAGAGAGCTAGCGTATAGATAAGCGTAGGTTAGGACTAGTATAGGAGCCGAGACCTTAAAAGCGAACGCGTCGCCGCACGGTAGCCTAAGCTAATAAAGGAATAAAAGCGGAGGACGTAAGCGATAAGGCTAGAAACTCGAAGTAAGTTAAAGCTCGGAATACGGATATACTACCTATTATTAAAGAGGAAGTATAGGACTTTCCGTAAGGGGGATAGACGGAGTTACGCTTAAATTAAATTATAGTATTTAATAATATAGAACGAACTTTTAGTAATTATAAACCTATTCTCTAACCTTAAGCACTACGAATCTTAATTAACCCGAAGTAATATAAACACCGCGATCGCTTAAAGTCGTTATAATTAAGGTATTTATATCGCTCTCTTCGAACCGTAGAACCTCCTACTTCTATAAAGTATTAGCGACCTCCTATATATTAATAGTTACGTCTAGCCGAAGATAGCCGGCCTAGTAACTTACCAACTACGGCTAAAGATCGATTAAACTATAAGCCCCTCTAAGTACTATACCGGTCGATACCCTAATCGTCGCTATTAATAGCGAGAGGGGTATAATCTAGATATAAGGCTAGGCGGACCTTTTAGGTAAATATTTAGAGGCTTACTACGGGTAGTTAGGCGGTGTTTATAGTCGGGCCTCTAGAGGCGGAGCTTATAAGATTAGGTTCTATATAGTAGCCTAGTAGCGGATTTAGCGAAGAAAATATATAAGTTACGCTAATTTATCGAGGGGATATAGAGGAAGCTCCTTACTAAGAATACGGACTATATAGCGAAGATCCCTTAAGAGATTAAAGTATAGTTCCGTAATAACTAATTAAACGGCGTTTCTATCTAAGCCGTTAACTACGATTACCCTCTATAGGTCGTCCGGAGAACGGGCCTTTAGGAATTCGGATAGGGCGTTAATCTTAGAGATAACCGGAGGCGTTATTAATACCGATTTAGTATACTACGCTTATAAAGCCTCCGGCGGACTTAATAGAACGATAGACGGGGACGGACTATTCTAGGGGGCTGCGAGTGATTAGGGAAAGTAATATTATAGTAGACCGAGCGATAGAGGACTTAGGTTAGAGGTTATAGTATTAATTTAGAGTTATTATAACGGTTAGCGTTTATAATGGCTCGAGGAAAGGGTACCTAACCTATTCTTATTAATCTTAGCACGACTATTAAGATCGATAGATATAGAACACTAAGAACACGGGTCGTCTAGAGGATAGTATATATATTATAAGGAAGCTAAGGGGTGATAGCTCTATATAATATATATAATAGATGTCCTCTTACCGAGCGCGTAGCGCATTAACCTTTAGCGCCACGTTACCATAGGCCTAGGCGCTACCATCCCCGCCCTTTACGAGCGGCTAACGGGTTAGCGTTCTATAGTATACTATATAAGGTCCTTATCCTTAGATATTTAGTATTACTATATTTTCGGTAGACTTATCTCGAGCCTAATTATATTAGGAGCGGTAATATCTCTAGACTCTAGACTCTAGGTAAAGTCTAGCCTTAAAAGAAAGCCTAAATAGGGAGCGGCTATTCCGCCTATTACCTAGTAGCTTAGGTTCGCCGATCGATCCGGGCTTACGGGTTACTAGATACGTATATAATTATTACTACTAACGATAGAGGAATACCTCGTGCCTACGAGCTTTAGACTACGAGGCTTAGACTAAACCGTTTCTCTTCTAAGCGCCTCTATAACTTCCCCTTAGTTACTATCTCTCGAACACCGAAGGCTAAATACCCTCTTTATTCGCTTCCTAGACGGACTTAATACCTCCTCTAAACCTCGCTTCCTACTACTTTTAAGACTAATAGGGAGTATACTAGGTACTTTATAGGCTCTATACCTAAAAATGCCCGGCATACTATACTCCGCATTTCTAAACGGTGAATCGAGTTACTATTAGTATACGAACTATACTATACTATAGGGAAAGCCGCTTTATTTTCGTCTTTCTAGCCCGTTAACCTTAAGATATATATTAACGGTCTCTTCTAGATATCGTACGTAGAACTAGGCCTTTTTACCGAATAAATAGTAAGTAGCGTAGACATCGGTAGCGCTTAGAAATCTAAGAGCCCCCGTTTCTATAACGAATTCGAGCTAGTCGCTATATAGTTTATTTAGTGCCCGAATTATAGCTCTAGGGTTATTACGGTAGCGAATAGAGCCTTAATAGAAGTATCGGCCTCCCTCGAACGTAGGTAAATTATCGAGCTCGAAGAAAAAGCTTATAACTAGTAAGGCGAGGGCGATTCTCGTTCGGTCCCTAGGGCCCTCTAGCTATAAGTGTACACTTTTCCTAAGATTATTTATATAACCTACGTCGTCTAAGCGAGGTTCGTCCGAGGGGAATAATACGTTAAGTCGAAAGTAGTCGGCTTTTAAGTCTTTATCGAGACGATTCGCTAGGTCTCTCTAGGCACGCTCGCCATCTAGCGAGGATATAAAGGAACGATATAGCCGGGGTATAAAGCCGTCGTTTAGAACGTTCCGAAAGTAGGGAGCTCGCGGGGAACTTAGGCTATCTTCTTTACCCGTCCCTAATAATAGGACTATATTAAGAGGTGTACCGGGAGGCTAGATTTTTATGCATTCCTATAAAGCTAGATCTATTAGGTTATTATACTTTAAACCGCCGTCTTAAAAAGAGCCTAGAGACGCTATACTAGCGGGCTTAAAGAGACTATCGAGATATTAGAACTATAGAGATAATCGAGGAGGCTAACTACTATAGACGCTTACCCGGGTGTAGTAGATATTACGCGGCCACTATATATAGGCACTTTAGTATAGAGTTATATATATAGGAAAGAGACTTACGCTTCCTAAAGGAATAGTTCGTCCTTAATTTAATTAGGTCTTATATACTTATAGCCTATAAGATTTAGCTAGGGTCGGAAACCCTTTATCCTCTTAAATATATACTATATCCCTTCTCCCGCGTCCCTATACCGTTATAATTTAAGAAGATATACGTAGAGGTATCGGAAAGCGTTATCGTAGTTACTACTATCTTTTACCTAGAGACCCCGAAGCGGTCGATATCGAAGAGTCTCCGATCGTCCCCGAATATCTCCTTAAGCGATTTCTCTAAGGCGGTAACGTTATAGTACCTATCGCTTAGCTAGTAGCGAAACTAGTCTCTAAGTCGGGTTAAGAGACCGCTTCCCTTAATTAGATAAATGCCGAAGAAGTCTCTAATTAAGATATTAAATACTCGAATATATCGGGGAACGTCCTAGTGCTTTAGGAATAAGCCTAGGACGATAAGACTACCTATTAACATCGTTATTAGTATATACTACCGATCGATAATAACCGCCCTACCTACCGGAACTAGTTCTAAAGGCTTACTCGAAAAGGTCTTATAAGTAGAGATTAGACCTAAGGAGGCCTTATAATAGTCCTAGAAACTCTAACGGAACTACTCCTCGGACGCCGCCCCTATTAATACTTAAGATACGAACTCCGGCCGTCTTTAGCTTTAAGTTAGCTACTAATTTTCCTTTAGTTAAGTATAGTATATAGGAATTAATCTCGAATCGATATTCTTTATCGGTTATAGAGTTACCGAATACGACTATATAAATATCGTAAATTATATACTCGTAAGTTAAGATATACTCGGGCTTACGGCGGATATAGAATAGGTAAGTACGGTGGCTTTTAAGCTAAGTCTATTATAAGGAGTATACCCTTAGATTATTAGTATATAATTATACCGCCGTCTTAAACCTAAGGTCGAGAGTCGGAAATAGGAGATCTATATTATCCTCGATATAGATATATAGGTCTTCCGTAAACTTCTATAAGTTTAATACCGCTACTAAAGCGGATAGGTAGTATAACTAATATAGTTCGCGGAAGATAACTTTTAGGTCGAATTCTAAGAGTAATTAGATATTTAATAGATATCTAGATCCGAGAACTTACTATATATACTAGGTAGATATATATCTATTAATATACTTAAGGTAAGAAAAGAGGTTATACTTTAGTAGGGGATAAAGTATTCTTTATATAACTTAACTAGGTTCCCGACGTAGTTTATATAATCGTCCTTAACCTTATTATTCTTACGTGCGCTAGCGACGAAATTAAAAGGCTCGGTAATTATCCTCGTTACGTGGCGAATACTTTAACGGAAGAATACCCTAAAATAGAGCGTAGAAAAATAGAATCTCTACTAAATTCGTTTATTTCGCGCTTTTTCTAATTCGGTTATAAGTAGCTCCTTTAAGCGTCGATATCGCGCCCGTAGAGATATATAGTCTCCGGCGAGATATATAATCGAAATTAAAGAGAAGACCTCTTCTCGCGCGACTAAACTCTCTATATCTAGCCTATATTAGAGTTCCTCTATTTCGAGAATATTATAAATTACCGCCTTCTCTTCGCGCGCTACGATAAGGACACGAGGACGAATAATAATAGGGGAGGTCGATAGATCTCCTATCTTAACCTAGCGTACTAAGAAAGAAGCTACGTCGTCGAGACTATTAAAGTCGTCTATAAAGATATATATAACATCGGTGAAAGGTATAATTAATCGAGTATAGAGAGTAAGTATTATATCGTCGTTTAGGCGCGGTTACTACTCTAACGGAGATATTAACTATTCGTAGCACGGTATCGTTCTAAGCTAACGGGGAATTAAGGTTCGTAGGTCTCTATTAGTAAAGAGTATTAATAGGTCCGAGCTAATCGTAGAAGAATCGAGTCGAAGATTAATAATTCTATTACGATATCTACGTCTAATATTATTATTTAGGAATAGCTTACGTAGAGTAGCGTCCTTAGCTTTAGAACTAATAAAAAATATTATCGAAGGGCATTATATCTCCGCGTTCGTCATTTCCTATAGGATATATTTCGTTCGATTACTATAATAAAAATAGAAGTTTTCTCTACTAGAGAGATTAAACTACCTAATATAATAATATAGATTTATTATTAATAATCGACGTAGTAAGCTTAAGGAACGGGGGGGCGGCTTAGGTTTCCTTATACCGACTAGGTCTTAGCGCCTAACTTAAAATAGGAGGTAGCTAAAAATAAAATACTAGAGGTTAAAGAGCTATATTATGTCCTTTAAGGAGAAGGTATCGACTTTATTAATAACGACTTTAGAGATAAGCGAAGAAGAACGGTTCGCTAAAAAGTAGGTAAAGTTTTACGGTAGCGTAAAAATCTATTTTAGGTATCTAATCTTTTATTAGCCTAATTTATAGATCTCGACGGACCTCACCCTCGATCCGAAGAACGTCTAGCGGTTAATATAGATTTTTAGGCTTAAAAGCTATCTTAGATTAGATCTAGAGCACTATATCCCGGCTATTATTAGCGACGATATTCTAGCCTAAAGCCTCTACTAGTCTAGAGTATATAGCGAAGATCTACGTAGACGAGGAAGTCCGCCGACCTTAGACCTCCCCGAAGGTTTCGGTATACTATATCTCTATAGAAAGTACCGAATCGCCGCTACGAAAAACGTTCTTCTACTAGGTAATAAGTAGTAGATCGTTAACCTCTATTCGAATAGTTTATCGGCCCTTAAAGTAATTTTAGGTCTTACGGAAGCTAATTTTTAATAACTAGCTCTCGAGGAACGTATAGTTCGAGATATATAAGATAAGTATACTAACTCGAGAAATTTCTACGACGGCGATATTTTCTAATAAATTCGATAATCCTAACTCGTATAGGATTTCTAAGCGGAGTTATAATAGCTTACTAGGCTCTCCGAGGGTAAACGTAAAGATCTAAAATAACTATAACGAAGATCGGAGCTCCGATCGCTAGCTAAGGTATTAGATAAATTACTACCTTATATCGGTTTCTAGCTAAGCTTATAGATTAGTACCTTCCACCGGGTATTAAATCTTAAGTACGCTAAGGTTAGCTTTCCTAAATTCTAAGTCTCGGCTAGAAGCTAATCGGGTTTTAGGAGTTATAGTACTACTTAGACTATATTCGAACTTATTAGGATAGGATATTAGATAACTACGAGTCTCTTAAAGCGTAGGTTAACTATAGAACGGTACGAACTCTCTAGATACGAAATCTTTACTCTTCGGCCGACGATCGAGACTATATTATATATATAATAGAGACGAATTAACTATTTCCTATAATTACTAATCCTACGCTACGTTCGCGTATCCTTTAACGCGTACGGGAGATTCCGTATATTATTCCTTTACTCTTTACGTTCTTCGAAGATACGAAATAGCTTAAGCCGTATACGAAAATCCTTCGAAGTCTTTTACCGCCGGGTTATAGAGAGAGCACCCGCGACGCCTTCTTTAGAGCGTATAACGGATCGATAATACGCCGAATCTAGTAGAGTCCTATAAAATCTAGCGAGAATAAAGGCTCGGAGGCGAAAAATGCTAAATTAGGCTACCTTTAGCTCTAGATATTCGTATAGCGCTAATTTCTAGAATTATCTAGGTTTATACCTCGAAAAGATATTAGCTTCCCGAAGCCCTTAGCTAAAACCTCGAACTTATAATACCGGTACCGCCTTATAAAATTAGCGGCCTAGCTCGGGTTCGAATTAAATACTATCTCTAATCTCCTAAGTCGCGATCCTAATATAGAAATAGCTTATAGATTTTTAGGGGAAGCTCGACTAATAGAGTTTTTCGCGATACTATCGGATACTCGCTACTAGGCGGCCTAGTAGATATATAAAGTACTAAATATTAACTAGGAACTAATCGTGCCTTAGCTATAAAGGGTATTATAGTTAGAAATAGCTCTCGACTATAGGTATAGAAGACCGTATAAGCAGTTATATAATAACTCTAAGTTATACTTTTATTTTCCGAATATCTACGGCGATAATACGAAAGAGCTTTCTTACCTATTGTAAGGGGGATTGCTAGTAGACAGCTAGCCTAATAATAAAAGACGTGATGTCACGGCGTTAGCGTTAAGTAGGCGCAATAACATATATTACTTAGTAGTAGAACTAATCTCTAAGGAACTTTAGAAACTAGGGGGAGACCCTAGTAGACATACGGGCGCCAAGGCCCTAGGCCTACCCCGCACGTTATTGGCGCTATCCCCTATAAGGAAGGTCGTGCGCTAGCGCTAAGATAGCGTATACGCATAACGCAGGTTATAACTACCTCCCCTTCTAAGCTATTATCCCTAAGAGCTACTAACGTCTAAATGCTTATTAAAAACCCTTTAAACCTAATGGGTGATATAAGGGAAAAGAGTTATTAGTTATAATAGCGCTCTAATGGCGCTAAAGGCCAACGCGAAGCGCGTGCATTAAAATAGGGGTACTACTAATTAAACTAATTGTAGTAATAGCTATAAGTATGTTATAATGCAATGCCCTAGAGCTATATATATATTAAATATTAGCGGTAGCGCTTCTATAGCGTTATGCTAGTAGCGAAGCCCCTATAAGAACACTTTATATAGTACTATCTAACTCTAATTACTATAGCGGAGTAATAGTGCGGAGGCCCTAACACGTAGTAGAGTAATCTAATCACGAGTAGGATAAATACGTTACGTAATACCGCGCAATAGCCGCGAGGCCATTAGTCTAAGCCGTGTTAATTATTATATTACGTTACTATTAGAGAAGAATAGCGCTAAGTTACGTAGCGCGCAGCCGGCGCTAGAATATTAATAACTTTTATATTCTAGAATCCTTCTCCTTCTTTCTTCTTTACTAAGACTATACCCTACTCGTGAGTATAAATAACGGCCTTACGCAATCGCACCGCTAATATATAAGTAGTAGACTTATTATTATTATTATTATCTTTATCACGCACGTAAGCTCTCCGCTAGCGCTATAGTATTATTTAGTATTATAACACTAATACTATAGTGTGATTCGTATATTAATAATTTAAGTCTAACTCGATATAGTAACCTTACCCTTACTACTATTACTACTATTACTACTAGTAAGTTTAGTATCCCGATTAGGGTATTGCCGCTAGCTGTAAGATAGCGTATACTAATTTATTAATAGTAACCGACCCTACTAACCTCCCCTACCGTACTTACTTTTTACGTAGGGACGATATCTACCCTCGGGGTCCCGACCCGCTATACGACTCCTATCGCGTTTACCGCTACGGCATCGATCGATATATAGAGCTAAGTTAACACTATCGCTGCGATATCGTACTATACTAACTTCTTATAGATTCCTCCTCCGTTCCGGGATAGGGCGCGGGCGCTAATCCGCCGCACCGCCCTCCGGGATAGCATTACTAGCGGGAATAAGCGTAGGAGGAAGGCGCTAGGTAAGTATATTACCTAATAGCTTAAGGCTAACGGTAAAACGACGGCGACGAGTCGGGCTACCCCCTATATAATCGCTACCCTATAGGCCTCTCTTAACGCCGCTAATACGCGTATCGCAGCGCTAGAGACCTAGAATAATATTCTATAAGGGTAAGTAGAAATTCTAGGGGATAATAATACTAGCCTCCGGTAGTATATCGTAGAATTAGCTAGTTCCGATTCTAAGGATAGCTTCGCGGGTTTCGGTAACGATTCCTTATAAAGTATTATAGCTGCGCTTCGGCGCAGTATATCGGGTAGATTTAGTTTTATATCTTATTTTAGGCTAAGGGTACCTAGGTATACCTATATACTAATACTATATCTAGGTATCCCTATAGGATTAGGCCAAGATTAAAGTAGCTTAACTAACT
>JAABUI010001116.1_pt1 | contig 16290 bp, 15 predicted proteins | sample 5559111 | NCBI WGS metagenome assembly JAABUI01 (sample SAMN10711870, study PRJNA513365) | rock metagenome | isolation source: Antarctica rocks | place: Antarctica: Victoria Land, Buttleship Promontory
TCGCGGCCTACGTGCTGGCGACCGGCGTCAAAGGACTGCAGCTCGCGGGCGCACCGATCTGGATCCCCGACCTGTTCAACGGCGCCGCCCTACTCATCGCCGTCGGCCTCGCCCAATCGCGCACGTCGCCGACCTCACGCCTGGCAGCGCTCCGACGCCTCGTGCGCGCACAGACCAGCGCGGCGCGCACGAGCGCAAAGGCGCGGCGCCGCGCCCTTCAGGTTCGCTACGCCCAGGCGAACGCCGCCTCGGACCACCACCGGGCGGCCCCGGTGGTGCCAACGCGGGCGACGTCGTACCCGCAGCGGTTGCGGCGCGGGTTGTCGTTCCGTAGTGCGGCGGCGCTGTACCTGTTCCTGGTCATGTTCGTGGTGTTCGCACTGTGGGTCCCTGACACGTTCCTGACGTGGGGGACGTGGCGGTCGTTGCTGTCCGACCAGGCGATCACCTGCCTGGTGGCGGTCGGTCTGGTCGTCCCGATCGCCGCCGGCGTGCTGGACCTCGCGATCGGCACCGAGGTCGGCCTCGGCGTCATCGTGGTCGCGTGGCTGCTGGCCGACAGGCACGTCAGCATGCCGCTGGCGATTGTGCTGACGTTGCTGGCGGGCGCTGCTGTCGGCACCTTCTCCTGGCTGATGATCACTCGCCTGAGGATTCCCTCCTTCATTGCGACGCTCGGCGTGAGCTCGGTGCTGACCGCGGTGATCGCCTGGGTGTCCCACAGCCAGCAGATCCTCAACCTGCCGCCGAGCTTCTCCAACATCGGCTCCCATCAGCTGCTCGGCCTGCAGTACCCCTTCTACATCATGCTGATCATCGCGGGTGCGGTCTGGTACGTCCTGGAGCGCACCACGGCCGGCCGCCGCGTCTACGCCACCGGCGGAAATCCCGAGGCGGCGCGGCTGGCAGGGGTGCGGACCTCGCGCGTCATCCTCTGCTCGCTGATCACCTGCGGCGTGATCGCCGGGCTCGCCGGCCTGCTGGAGAGCTCGCAGCTGTCGACCGGTGACCCGACGATCGGGCCGGGCTACCTGCTGCCGGTGATCGCAGCCGTGTTCCTGGGCTCGACGCAGTTCCGTGGTGGTCGGATGAACGTGTGGGGCACGGTGGTCGCGGCCTACGTGCTGGCGACCGGCGTCAAAGGACTGCAGCTCGCGGGCGCACCGATCTGGATCCCCGACCTGTTCAACGGCGCCGCCCTACTCATCGCCGTCGGCCTCGCCCAATCGCGCCGCGTACCTGATCCCCGCCGCGAGATGGTCAACCGCCTGCTCGGGCGTGCCCGCAGGAAGGCGACACCGCGCAGCCCAGCACACGCCGACTGAGAGAACGGGACGCACCGAGGGTCGGTGGCCGGAGGCAGCCCTGGGACTCCACCACCGCGGCACGGCCGTATCCGGAGGCAGCCCGGGACCCCGGGCCTCGGACACGGGCTGCGGCGGAGTCCAGGGTCGACTGAGGGAGGGACCTCGACGTCGGGAAACCTGCGCGCCCGCCGAACAGTCAGCGGCTGATCGCCGAGCTGGGCCGCATGCAGCGCCAGCGAAGAAGTGGAGACCCCGCCCTCCCGGCCTACGCCCTGACCCCGCACCGGCACCGGCGCCGGCACCGGAATTGGGCACCAGGTGAAGCGCCACGGCCCGTCGGCACTCCAGACCAACAGCAGACCGAAAGCCTGACCTGGCAGACCAAGCGGCCGCCGTCAGGGTCACCGTCTACTTGTGTCACCGGCCAGGGTGATCTGCGCCACAGGTCCGGCTGGTGAAGGTGGAGCGCATCGGGAGGCGTGTAGTGATCGACCGGGAGACCTTCGTCGAGCTGATGAGCGGGGTCTGCGCCCCGGTCACGGTGGTGACGGCGATGACCACCGACGGGCAGCCGCACGGCAGCACGGTGTCGAGTTTCGCCTCTCTGTCACTCGACCCTCCGCTGGTGAGCTTCGCGCTGGGCCGCGACTCCCAGCTGCTGCCTCACCTTCAGCCCGGTGACCGGGTGGGGGTGAACATCCTCGGCGCCCACCAGCAGGACCTTGCCTCCACCTTCGCCCGTTCGCGACAGGCGTCGGGCCTGAAGTTCGACGCCGTCACCTGGGTCGTCCGCGCCGGCCTGCCCCACCTGCCCGACTCGGCCGGCTGGACGGCGGGACGCGTCGAACGCCACGTCGACGGCGGCGATCACGTCCTGCTCGTCGTGCTCGTCGAGGAGGCCGCGTCGACGGCCACGGCCCCGCTGGTCTACGCGCGAAGGGTCTTCGGCACGCACTCGCTGCTGGCTGCCGCGGGCTGACAGCACCTCCCCACCCGACCCCCCTACACCGGAGTGACGATGAGCATCAACATGGACGCCCCCCACACCACCGAGGCCGCCCGCGCCCTGCGGGCTGACCTCGTGGCGCGCGCCGCCAAGCTGCGGCCGCTGCTGGCCGGCAACGCCGACCTGTCCGACCGCGAGCGAAGCGTGCCGGCGGAGAACATCACCGCCCTGGGTGAGGCCGGGCTGCTCTCTCTGATGCAGCCCGCCCGGTACGGCGGGCTGCAGACCGACTTCCGCACCCTGCTGGAGGTCAGCCGCGAGGTGGGGCGTGCCTGCGGCTCCACCGCCTGGGTGACCGCCCTGCTCAACGCCAACGGCTGGTTCGTCGGGCTGTTCCCCGCCCAGGCACAGGACGACGTCTGGGCCGACACCCCCGACGCGCGGGTCGCCGGCAGCGTGACGCCCTCGGGCTCCGCCCGACCCGTCGACGGCGGTTTCCTGGTAAGCGGACGCTGGATGCCCGCCTCCGGCTGCGCCTACGCGCAGTGGGCGGTCCTCGGCGTCACCCGGACGGACGCCGAGGGCACGTCCGACGCCGTCGGGATCGTGCTCACCCCGATGTCGGAGCTGACCGTCGAGGACACCTGGTTCGTGTCGGGGCTGCGCGGGACCGCGTCGAACACGCTCGTCGGCAAGGACGTGTTCGTGCCGGCGCACCGCTTCCTGTCGGTCCCCGACGCCGTCGAGGGCCGCTACACCACACCCTTCATCGATGAGGCGCTCTACCGGTCTCCGCTCGTGCCGGCCGCCGCGCTCGTGCTTACCGGAGCGCAGCTCGGGCTGGCCGCGGCCGCTGTCGACCTCCTCGTGGAGAAGGCGCCACTGCGCGCGCTGACCATGACGAATTACGCCTCCCAGGCCGAGGCACCCACCACCCAGCTCGCCGCCGCGAACGCGGCGTCACTGTCGGACTCCGCCCAGCTGCACGCCTACCGCGCGGCCGCCGACCTGGACGAGGCCGCGCAGGCGGGAGTGGTCCCGGACTACGACGTCCGGGCCCGGATGCGCATGGACGCCGGTATGGCGGCGGTCCACGCCCGTGAAGCGGTCCGCATCGTGTGCTCAGCGCAGGGAGCCTCGAGCTTCGGCGAGTCCAACCCGCTGCAGCGCATCTGGCGCGACATCGAGGCCGGGAGCCGCCACGCCGTCCTCAACCCCGAGGTGGCCGCCGAGATCTACGGCAAGTCGCTGTTCGGCATCCGGGGCACGGTGTCCGTGATGGTGTAGCCCCGCCACCGGCCCCCGGTCCAGCACGAAGTGCTCCGCCTTCAGCTGGTCGGCGCGCCCACACGGCCACGCCCTGCCCTCGGCAGGACGTCCCTGTCGTTCACCCCGGCACCCAGGAGAGGGCCCCGATGACCGTCGCCGCACTCGTAGGAACTCCCGTCGTCGACGAGATCTCGAAGCGCGAGCCGGACCTGATCTCCGCCGGCGGGAGCCGGACGTGGTCGACGTCCGGCCGGAACTTCGTCGTCACGATCACTGAACTGACAGCGGAGGACCGCCTGACCGAGCACGACGTCGCCGACGAGTACGTGCTGCTCGTCCAGGACGAGGCGGTGGCGGCCGTAGAGCACGACGACTGGGCAGCGGTGACCGTCTCCGAACCGGCACTCGTCGTCGTCCCTGCCGGCACCAGCGCTGTGCACGCAGCGGCACCGACCACGGTGGCGCGTGTGTTCACCGGACGCTGCGACCCGCAGATGCAGTCGGCCGTCAACCATGGTGCCGGGGCCGACCTGCGGGCCGCACCGCTGCCGGACCTCACCACGGGCGGCGGAGGCGCGATCCAGGTGCACCGTCTGCGTGACATCCCCGACGAGCAGGGGCGCCTGGGCCGCATCTTCCGGACGACGTCCCTGATGGTGAACTGGTTCCCGGTGCACGACGGGCCACGCGACACCGAACGGCTGTCACCGCACTCCCACGACGACTTCGAGCAGATGTCGGTGTCGCTCGTCGGGGACTACGCCCACCACCTCAGGGTGCCGTGGACTCCCCGGATGAGCGAGTGGCGCGACGACGAGCACGTCCAGGTCGGCAGTCCCTCGCTGACGCTGATCCCGCCCACCGTCGTACACACCACCCGCGCCGTGGGCGCAGGCCCGCACTCGCTCATCGACGTGTTCGCGCCACCGCGCGAGGACTTCCTCGCCAAGGGCTGGGTGCTCAACGCCGGCGACTACGAGGGCGGCTCCCCGTGACGGCCACGCCGTTCCCCCGACTCGGAGCCTGGGTCAAGCTCCCGGCACCCGAGAGCGTCGAGCTGCTCGCGCTCGCCGGGTTTGACTTCGTCGTGATCGACGCCGAGCACGGCGCGATCGACACCCGCACCACGTCGACGATGATCGGGGTGGCGCGTGGCTGCGGGGTCGCCCCGTTCGTCCGGGTCGCCGGCACCGCACCCCGCGACGTCCAGGTACCGCTCGACGCCGGCGCCGCCGGCCTGTTCGTCCCGCAGGTCGACGACGCCGGCCGCGCCCGGGACGCCGTGCGAGCCACCCGTTTCCCACCGCTCGGCCGACGCGGAGCCAGCACCTCCGGACGAGCCGGCCGGTGGGGGCTCGAGGCGCTCGGCGACTACCTGCGGTCCGGCAACGAGCAGGTCCGCCTCGTCGTCCAGGCAGAGAGCGTCGGAGCCCTCGCCGCGATCGGCGAGATCGGCGAGGTCGACGAGGTCGACGGCGTCGACGCGGTCTTCATCGGCCCGACCGACCTCGCCGTCTCCAGCCAGCTCGACGAGGGCGACGGCAGGCTGGCGGGGCTCCTCGCAGATGCCGAACGAGCCTGTGCCGAGCACGCCATCACCCTGGGGACCACGGCCTCAGGCGACGCGTCGGACCTGCTGGGGCATCGCGGCTACGACTTCCTCGTCCTGGGAGCCGACACCTCGATGCTGCGCCACGGCGGAGCCGCGCTGGTGAACGCTGCACGCACCGCAGCGGCGGACCGATGACCGCCGACGCCACGACCACCGGCAGCCCGAACACCGGCAGCCCGGCCCTCGCCCTCGTGCACGCCCACCTGTCGATGCTGCTGTCGGCCCTGTGGTTCGAGATTGACCACCGTGACGGCTCGGGGGCCTCCGGCTTCTTCACCGCCGACGCCGAGCTGACGTTCTCGCGCCGGACCTTCCGTGGCACCAACGAGATCGACGGCGTGTACCGCGACCGCACCGCCCGGGGGCCGCGGGTCTCCCGGCACCTGGTGTCGAACGTGCACGTCCTGCACCACGAGGCCGACCTCGTCGAAGCCGTGTCCGCCCTGGTGCTCTACGCCCAGGCCGGCGAGGCGCCGATGCCGACCACCGTCCCGGTACTGATCGCTGACGTGTTCGACCGGTTCGTCCACGTGAGCGGATCGGCTGCGGAGCCTGACCGGTGGCTCATCGCCTCCCGCCGGATCGAGAACCGCTTCCTCATGCCAGGTGACGTCCTTGCTGTCCCCACCGAGTAAGGAGACCCATGGCCCACCAGCGACACCCGGGACAGTTCCCCCTGCCGACCACCCGGGGCGATCTTCCGATCGTCGACTCCCACCTGTTCGACGACCTGCTCCCGCCGGGGCCGGCCTTCGAGCTGACCGCCGGCCTGCGCCACTACCTCGACCCCTACGTCGGCGTCACCGAGAACGGCACTCCGCGCCCTGATCTCTACCGCCTAAAGGGGTCAGGGACGTCACCGGAGCCGGCCGTCGGAGCGGCCCGGGCCTACCTCGACGGGCTGGCTCCGCACCAGCGGGTGATAGGTGCCCTACCGATGGACGCCCCCGAGTGGCGGTTGTGGACCAACGCGATCCCGACATGGCACCCGAAGGGCATGCGCCTGGAACGCCTCGACGACTCCGACCGCGACCGCGCACTCGCCGTCGTCGAGGCCAGTCTCAGCCCTGCCGGCTACACCCAGGTCCGAACGGCGATGGCGCTCAACGCGAACCTGGGCGAGCTCATCGACGACTACCGGGACACCCTCACCGAGTTCGCCTACTGGTTCACCGTCTTCGGCACGCCCTCGAGCGAGTCCCCTTGGGGCTGGCAGCTGATGGGTCACCACGTGGACCTGCACTGCATCTTCGTCGCCGGGCAGATCGTCCTCGCTCCCACGTTCCTCGGCGCAGAACCAACAACCGGGACGGGACGCTTCGAGGGCCTGCAAGCCTTCGACGACGAGACCGAGATGGCCCTGACGTTCCGCCGCACCCTGGATCCCGATCGCCACCACGAGTTCTTGATGGGCTCGTCGCTGCACACGCAGGACCTGCCCCCCGAGCTCGCCGGCCCGTGGAACGGCCGGCACCTCGCTGGTGCGGGCAGCGACAACCTCATCCTGCCTGCTGCGGGCATCGTCGCGGCGAGCCTGCCGGCCGACCAGCGTGACGGCCTGGTCAAGCTCATCCGGGTCTACCTCGACCGCGTCCCGGCACCACAGGCCGAGCGCACCCTGGCGCTCATACGTGAGCACTTCGACGAGACACGGTTCGCCTGGCGGGGCGGCCACGACGACGAGTGCGCCTTCTACTACCGCATCCACTCGCCGGTGCTGCTGGTCGAGTACGACAACCACCCCGGCGTCTTCCTCACCAATGCCGAGCCCGCACGCTTCCACGTCCACACCATCGTGCGAGCGCCCAACGGCAACGACTACGGACGTGACCTGCTCGCACAGCACTACCGGCTTCGCCATAGCGGCCCTCAACCCCGCTGACAGTCAAGCGCCGCGATGCGCCTCGGTCCTGCGGGAAGACCGCCGCTGCTCGACAACATGCCCGCCGACGACGTCGTGGTGACAGCGCTGAACCGGCTCGGCCGCTCGTTAAGCTGGGTGACCGGTATACGCGGCCGTTTTGGCACTGCCTTTGGTTCTGACACGCCCACGGCTGAGACAGCTTGCCGGTGGAGGCTTGAGCGTGCGGCCTGTCGCACAAGAGGGTCCGATACTCGGCGGGTCGATCGCTGTCCTCGGGCCGACTTGTGCGACCGTGCCAGGCCATGAGGACCGTCGGTTACGCCCGGGTCAGTACCGACCACCAGTCGCTGGACGCGCAGCGCGACGCGCTCGAGCGGGCGGGCTGCGTTGGGGTGTTCACCGACCAGCTCTCAGGGGTGCGGGAGGACCGACCGGGCCTGGCCGGGCTGCTGGACTACGTGCGGGACGGCGACGTCGTCGGTCGCGTCGCTGGACCGGCTCGGCCGCTCGCTGAGCGGGGTGATCCGTACGATGGAGACCCTCGTCGGTGCCGGCGTGCTGTCGCGGTCGCTGCGCGAGGGCATCGACTACTCGACGCCGACCGGCCGGATGCTGGCGGGGATCTTCGTTGCGCTGGCCGGCTACGAGCGGGAGCTAATGCACGAGCGGGCCGCGGCAGCGCGGGCGGCCGCCCGAGCTCGCGGCCGGCACACTGGCCGGCCGCCGCGGCTCACGCCGGACCAGGTCCGGCAGGTGCGCAGGCTCCGCGCTGGCGGCGAGTCGATCGGGGAGCTCGTCGCCGGGTTCAGGTGTCGCGGGCAACGGTCTACCGCGCGCTCGCGGATGAGTTGGGCATCGACTCGCAGGCCGCGGCGCCGGCGTCGGCGTGAGCACGTCGGACGGGCCTCCGCCGGTCGACGACGAGCAGCTTTGTGCGTTCCCGAAATGGGACCTACCCGCGGTCGCGGAGGACCACCTGGCGTGGGTGCAAGACACCGTGGACTTGTTCCTGGGGCCCTACTCGGCCTACAGCGTCGAGGAGCGAGCGCTGCTGGTACCAGGCTGCCAGCTGTTCGTCGACGTCGCGCAGGACACCCTGGCTGACGTGCTCGCGTGCCACGCGGACCTGCGGGAGCAGGTGACGATCGACCTGTCGGCCCTCGACGACAGCGCACCGCCTCCGCGGTGGGGGTACAGCCTGGCCGTGTCAGCGTTAGTCGGCCCCACCTGAGCCGGTTGTGTCAGTGCTAGTTGGCCCCACCTCGGCGTCCTTGACCGAGGAGTGTCAGTGCTAGTTGGCCCCACCTGCGGCGTGTCGGGTGGTCTTGACGGTGATCTGAGCCCTGCCTGCCCCGTCGGGCCCGAGAGCCTCGGGCGGGGGTGGTGGTTGGTGAGCCGGGTGGAGTTGTTCGAGGCGATCCGCCGCGACCACCGGCTCGAGGACCTGTCGATCCGGGCGCTGGCTGAGCGGCACGGGGTGCACCGCCGCACGGTGCGCCAGGCGGTGGCGGCCGCAGCGCCACCGGTGCGGAAGCCGCGGGTGTTCGCGGCGCCGAAGCTGGACCCGGCCAAGCCGCTCATCGACGCGATGCTGCGCGAGGACCTGACGGCGCACCGCAAACAGCAGCACACCGCCCGCCGGGTGCTGGCGCGGCTGGTCGACGAGCACCAGATGGACGAGGTGTCGTACGCCAGCGTCCGGGACTACGTCGCCCGCCGCCGGCCGCAAATCCAGGCCGAAGCCGGCCGGCTGACCGAGCAGGCGTTCGTCCCGCAGCCACACGCGCCGGGCGAGCAGGCCGAGGTCGACTTCGGCGATGTCTGGCTGACGCTGGCGGGCGAGAAGACCCGCTGCTTCATGTTCACCTACCGGTTGTCCTTCAGCGGCGCCGCCGTCCACCGCATCTACGCCAGCCAGGGGCAGGAGGCGTTCATCGAGGGGCACCTGGAGGCGTTCCGCGTCCCCGGGGTCCCAACGGTGCACATCCGCTACGACAACCTCAAGAGCGCCGTCACCGTCGTGCTGTTCGGCCGCACCCGCACCGAGTCCGACCGGTGGACGCTGTTCCGCTCTCACGCCGGGTTCGACGCCTTCTACTGCATGCCCGGTATCGAGGGCGCGCACGAGAAGGGCGGCGTGGAGGGCGAGGTCGGCCGGTTCCGCCGCAACCACCTCGTCCCGCAGCCCGACGTCGCCACCCTGGGCGAGCTCAACGCCCGGCTCGAGCAAGCCGACGAGACCGACCTGGCCCGCAGGATCGAGAACCGGACCCGCACCGTCGGGTGCGACCTCGAGCTGGAGCGGCCGCTGCTGCGCGCGCTGCCCGCGGACGGCTTCGACCCCGGGCTGTCCCTGACACCACGGGTCGACCGGTACGCCCGCGTGACGGTCCGGCAATGCCAGTACTCGGTGCCCGCCCGCCTGATCGGCAGGCGGGTCCGTGTGTCACTGCGCGTCGGAGGTGCTGGTCTTCGACGCCCGCACTGAGGTCGCCCGGCACGCCCGGTCGGTCCGCAAGGGCAGCACCGTGCTTTTGCTCGACCACTACCTGGAGGTCCTGGCGCGAAAGCCCGGAGCGCTGCCCGGCGCGACCGCGCTCGCGCAGGCCCGCGCTGCCGGCACCTGCACCTGCGCGCACGACGCGTTCTGGGCGCTGGCCCGCAAGCACGCCGGAGACGCCGGCGGCAACCGGTTGCTGTGCAGCACGGCCGGGGCTGGCCGAAGGATCTGAACGAAGGTCCCGACGACCTGCCCTCGTCCGCACTCTCGAGCACGGGGGCGGCCATGCGGCCGAGTGCGGCGAGGAGGTGACGGCATTGGGTGGGCCGCAAGTGGATCCAGACTGGCGGGGCGGGTGTCCTACATGCTGGCTCTGAATCGAGCCACCAGGCATCTGGACAACAACTTTCCCCCCGCTGCCGCGCTCCACGATGAGCAATATGGTCGCAGTGCAGTCTTGACTGCCCGCGCCAGGTGGATACTCTTGCGCCATGACGCCTCGCGTTCGCTTCGCCAGCGTCTCGAAGAGCTTCGAGGCCACCCAAGCCCTCCGGGACGTGTCCTTCGACGTACAGCCCGGTGAGGTTCACGCGCTGCTGGGGGCGAATGGGGCCGGCAAGTCCACGCTCATCAAGATCCTCTCGGGGCTCTACAGCTCCGACGAGGGCACTATTCTCCTGGACGGCGAGCGGACCCGCACCGGCATCTCGTTCATCCATCAGGACCTGGGCCTGGTGGACACGATGACCGTCGCGGAGAGCGTCGCGATGACCCGCGGGTTCCCGCTCCGCGGGCTGCTGATCGACTGGCCCACGGTCCGGCGCACGGCATGTGACTCGCTCGTCGTCCTGGGCGCTTCCATCCCGGTCGACACCGCGATCGGTGACCTGTCCAGGGCCGACCGTTCGATCGTCGCGATCGCCCGGGCGGTCACCGGCGAATGCAGGCTCCTGGTGCTGGACGAGCCGACCGCCAGTCTCCCCGATGCTGACGTGCAACGCCTCTTCGCGGTCGTCCGCGGTCTTCGAGCCCGAGGCGTAAGCGTCCTGTACGTGACGCACCGCCTCGACGAGGTGTTCACGATCGCGGACCGGCTTACCGTCCTGCGTGACGGCCGGGTGGCCGCCAGCTCAGACGTGGCCGATGTCACCCACGAGCAACTCGTCCGGCTGATAGTGGGCGGGGAACCACCAGCGCGAGTGGCCACCTCGTCGCAAGGGGTCCGCCAGGAAGTGCTGCGCCTGAGCAACATCGCGCTGGCGGCCGACCGACGACCCGTTCCCGAGCTGCGGGTGCACTACGGGGAGATCCTGGGGCTGGTCGGCCTGCGCGGAGCAGGGCAGGAACTGCTCGGGCGAGGTCTCGCCGGCGTCGAGAGAATGGACTTCGCCTCGCTCGAGAGCAACGGCGTCAGCTTCACGCATCGGCAGGCCCAGAACTACCTCAAGGAGCACGTCGGCTTTGCGAGCAGTCGACGTGAACAAGAGGGACTCGCGATGACACTCACGGTGCGGGAGAACCTGTTCCTGAACCCCGGAGCAGCCGGCCGACGCACAATGAGCTGGATCTCGCGCACCTCCGAACGTACGCAGGCGAAGAAGGTCGGCGCCTCGGTGGGGCTACCCCCCAACCGTTCGGAGGCGACGGTTGCCACCTTCAGCGGCGGCAACCAGCAGAAGGTGGTGCTCGGCCGCTGGCTGAGCACGAAAGTGCGCGTCCTCGTGCTGGAGGAGCCGACGATGGGCATCGATGTCGGCGCCCGCGCGGAGATCTACGAACTGATCCGTCAGGCGGTCACGCGGGACGGCTTGAGCGTCGTCATCGTGTCCAGCGACTACGAGGAACTCACCTTGCTGTGTCACCGGGTACTGGTCCTGGACCGAGGTGCCGTCGCGAGAGAGCTTACGGGAGGCCACATCACCGTCGACAGCATCACCCAGTTCTCCTCGGGCGGCCGTGCGGGCAAGGAGGCCGGCGATGCCGGCTGACTCCGCTCGCGGTCCCTTGGCACTCGGTCCGCTCGCCTCACGCTACGGCCTGCTCGGGCTGGGCCTGCTCCTGATCATCGTCTTCTCGCTGCTGCTGCCGAGCACCTTCCCCACCTCGACCACGGCGCTGTCGATCCTCGACGCACAAGCGGTCATTGCGATGCTCGCTCTCGCCGAGATGATCGTCGTGATCGTCGGCGAGTTCGACCTGTCCGTCGGCTACCTCACCGGCCTGACGCACATCCTAGCCCTCGGCTTAATCATCAAAAGCGGCATGCCCTGGCCGCTCGCGGTCGCGCTCGTGATCGCGATCGGCATGGCTGTCGGGCTCGTGAACGGTGTGCTGGTCCACATCCTCCAGATCGACTCGTTCATCGCGACCCTGGGTGTCGGGACCATCGCCTACGCCGTCTCCAACTGGTACACGGCACAGCAGCAGGTCACGGGTGCCCTGCCGGCCGGCTTCGCGGGCATCTACGACACCAAGGTGCTCGGCATCCCGGCGTCGGCCTTCTACGTGGTGGTGATGCTGCTCGCGCTCTGGCTGCTGTTGGAGTTCACCCCCACGGGCCGGTACCTCTACGCGCTCGGGAGCAACCGTAGGGCTGCCGAGCTCACCGGGATCCATTCACGTCGCTACGTGATCGGCGCGTTCATGGCCTCGGGAGGCATCGTCGCTATAGCCGGCGTCGTCCTGGCCTCCCGACTGCAAATCGGTGACGTCGGCAACGGCCCGGACTTCCTGCTCCCGACCTTCGTCGGCGCCATGCTCGGATCCACCACGATCAAGCCCGGTAGGGCGAACCCGCTGGGCACTCTCGTCGCAGTCCTCGTCCTCGGCGTCGGGATCGCCGGCTTCCAACAGCTGGGAGCCACGTACTACATCACCCCCCTGTTCAACGGGGTCACCCTGGTAGCCGGGGTCGGACTGGCAGGTTATGCGAGCCGCCGGGTCCGCCGGGTTCGGGACCGACCCGCCTCGGTGGACCCCACCGAAAGCACGCCGGCCACCACCGCCGCACCAGCCTGAACTCCCGGGTGCTGCACGCCCGTTGCCGTCCGATACCCCCGCCCCCTGAAGAAGGAACAACGATGCACATCAGATCCTCGCGACGCCTTCTGCTCGTCGCTCCTGCCCTGGTCCTCGTCGCAGCGTGCGGCAGTTCCACGTCGTCCGCGGGTACCCAGGGAGCTGCGTCCGCGCCAACTACGACAGGGGCCTCCGCCTCCTCGGGTGCTGCTCCGTCCGGCTCCACGTGCAGCACCAAGACCCCGCCCAGCACCGACTCCGCGATTAGGGCCGCGAAGGCCGGTCTGGAGAAGGCCGCGGCGATCACCTCCAGCTGGTCCGGGCCCACAGACGGGCCGAAAGCCCAGAAGGTGGGGGGAACCGTCGTGGTCGTGCCCCAGTTATCGGCGAACGCGGGTGACCTGGGTGTCGTGAACGGCTTCAAGGAGGCCGCCCGGGCGATGGGGTGGAAGGTCAAGGTCATCGACGGGGGCGGCTCCACAGCGAACAACCTCGCCGCGTTCGATCAAGCGCTCGCGTCGAACCCGATCGGCATCGCCGTCAGCAGTTTCGACCCCAAGTCCGCGGAGCCGGAGTTCGCAAAGGCCAAAGCGAAGGGCGTTCCGGTGGTCGGCAACCACGTGGGGTTCGGGCCCGGCCGGCAATCGGAAGCGCCGAGCCTGTTCACGAACGTCACGTCAAACCCCGCGGCGATCGCCCGCGTCGCGGTTGACTGCGCCATCGTTGCAAGCGGGGGAAAGGCCGGCGTTACCATCGCCGGCTGCGGATCCCAGGTGCAGATCTGCACTACCAAAGAAGACGCCATGAAGGCTGAGATCGCCACCTGCCCGGGATGCAGCCTGCTGGCACAGCACGATTACCCGTTCCAGGACGCGACGCAGCGCGAGGGCGGGATCGCGGCAGCCGACCTGCAGAAGTACGGGGCGAAGCTCACTTACATGCTGTCCATCAACGACATCTACTGGGATTCCGCGATCCCGGCCCTGAAGGCCGCCGGAGTCGGGCCGACCGGGCCGCCTCTCATGATCGCCGCGGGCGACGGAAGCCCAGCGGCGTTCCAACGGATCCGGGTGAGCCAGTACCAGATTGCGACCGTCGCCGAACCGCTCAACGAGCACGGATGGCAGCTGGCCGACGAGCTCAACCGGTCGCTCGCTAACGCTCCTGCGTCGACGTACGTCACCTACCCCCACCTCACCACTGTCGAGAACGTGAACTCCGAGGGTGGAGACAAGAACGTGTACGACCCCGCGAACGGGTACCGCGACCAGTACAAGAAGATCTGGGGAGTGGGCTGACCGGGAAGCGCGGCGCCCTGGCGCACGCACCTGAACACGACCACGCGCGGGGCCGACTCGAGCGCCAATGACCAGAGAGACGTGAGAACGCATGGACGTCGCGCAGGATCGCAGAACAATGGTGTACGAGAAGCTCCGTCCGGGTAATGCCCTCGAGCTGCAGTTGGAGCAACGGGGGATCGAGGCATCCCTGCCGTTCGGCCCCGCGTCCTGCCTCCTGCGGCAGAAGCCGCTGAGCGAAGACGCCTTTATCGAGCTCGCCGCCGGCTTTCCGGCAGTTCTCGGGGTGAGCGGCGCCAAACTCACCAGGCGCGTCCTGGAGTCCCTCCCGCACCTGCGTTTCATCTCCAAGATCGGGATCGGTTACGACGTGATCGACCTCGACGCCGCCACCGAACTCGGCATCCTGGTCACCAACACGCCGTCGCAGGTGGAGATCGACTGCGTCGCTGAACACGCGATCGCCCTAATGCTCGCCGCCGCCAAGCGGCTTAACATCTACAGCACACCGCGTTTGGCGAGCGGGCGTTGGCTCGACAGCAGCATTAGCTCGGTCGCGTTGCGGGACCGGACCATCGGTCTGGTCGGGTTCGGCCGGATAGCGAGGGCGGTTGCCATCCGGCTGCAGGGGTGGGGGGTGCGGCTACTCGCCTGCGACCTGCGTGACCTTTCCGACGAGCCGGCGCTCGGCGCGACTATGGTTTCTCTCGAACACCTGCTGACGGAATCGGACTTCGTGTCGCTGCACGTGTCGACAGCGACGGGTAGCCGCCCGGTGCTCACCGAGAGCAACATCCGGTTGATGAAGTCCACTGCGGTGTTGGTCAATACGGCACGTGGGGCGAGTGTCGATCAGTCAGCGCTTGCGGATGCGCTCTCCAGCGGCGGCCTGTTCGCCGCCGGGCTGGACGTGTTCGACCCGGAACCCCCGGTGCCGGGAGAGCGCCTGCTGACGCTGCCGAACGTGATCGCCACCCCGCACCTTGGCGCGTCGCCGCCCGAAGCCGAGGCTGACATGGAGGCCATGTCGGCGGAGAACCTGGACATCTTGTTCAGCGGCGCGCAACCGGAGGCGCTGCTTAACCCGCATGCCCGTCAGAAAGCACCCGCACGCCAGATCGTGCGGGAGCGTCCCCTACCCGGTCCGGGACGTAGTAGATGAACGAGAATCGACCGAACCCGCTGCAGGCGTCCAACGGCACAGCCCGCCTTGGAACCTGGGTGAAGATCGCGTCGCTGGTGACCTTCGAGCTGTTGCTCGAAGCCGACTACGACTTCGTGATCGTGGATCTCGAGCACAGCCCGATCGCGTTGGACTGGCTGCACACCGCCTGCGCGGTCGCGCAGCCACAACACTGCGACGTCCTGGTGCGCATGCCGGACTGCTCCGGACGCGACGTACAACGCGTCTTGGACCTGGGCGTCAACGGTGTCGTGTTTCCGCAGGTACGCAACGTGGCAGCCGCGACCGCCGCCGTCCAGTCCGCGCTGTTCCCCCCGCGCGGTCATCGCGGTGCTGCCACCACATCGCGAGCGGGGCGGTGGGGACAGGAGGAGTTGGCTGCCTACCTGCGGCGCGGCGACGAGGAAGTCGTGCGATGCATCCAGGTCGAAGCGCCGGAGAACGTCGCCGACCTCGAGGCTCTGTTCGACGTGCCCGGCGTGAGCGCCGCGCTGCTCGGGCTGCTGGACCTGTCCGTGGCGCTCGGGAGACCCGTCGGGGACCCGACCCTGACGGCGTTCACGACGGAGTTCGTCCGGCAGGCGCGTATGCGGTCGCTCCCGTGCGGGACGGCGGTGGGCACGGTCAACGGGGCGCGAGAGGCGCTCGCCGCCGGCTTTGACTTCATCGTCCTCAGCAACGACGCGTCAGTCTTCGCGCATGCCCTCGCTGCCCTTGCTGAGGATGTACATACTCAACTGCGTCCGCAGCATCCTTCCCCGCCGCCCCGAACGGAGGCCCCCGGTGAGGCGTGAGCATGCCGACAAGGCGCGAGCCGTCGTACGCCCCGCGCGGCCAGCAGGACCGCGACCATGACCGCGAGCCCTGCCGTACGAGGACCCGACGGGGCTGTCTCCCGGGACGGCGGGACCGTGCAGGCTGTCCGCCGCCAACTGCGCGAGGCGATCATCCGCGGCGACCTCAAGCCTGGCTCCACGGTGACGTCCGTAGACGTCGCGAATCGGTTCGGCCTCAGTCGCACCCCCGCCCGTGAGGCCCTGCGGATGCTGCAGGAGGAGGGCTTTCTGCACGGCGAGAAGAACCACCGGCTACGCGTCGCCGAGTGGTCGTCGGACGAACTGGAAGCTGTGTTCGCCGAACGCATCATGCTCACGGTGCTGTGCACCCGCATCACGGTGCCGACGCTCACCACCGCCGACATCGCCGGTATGGACCTGATCCTCCAGACGATGAGGCGCGCGCAGGACCGGCACGACCATGACGCCTGGCGGACCGCGGACGTCGCCTTCCACC
>JAABUI010001118.1_pt1 | contig 16274 bp, 2 predicted proteins | sample 5559111 | NCBI WGS metagenome assembly JAABUI01 (sample SAMN10711870, study PRJNA513365) | rock metagenome | isolation source: Antarctica rocks | place: Antarctica: Victoria Land, Buttleship Promontory
GTCTTAATTCTTATATACTTAAAATTACCTTAAATATTAGGTAGGCCTTATTACCCTAGTATAGCTAAAGTCCTAAGACGAGTATATTAATAATATACGCGGTATCTCGCTACCGAAGGCGAGTCTTCGCGCTAATATTAGGTATATTACCCGAAATCTCGTCCTTTTCCGTAGTTTAAGACTCTCGGAATAGGAGAAGATTCGACGCTAAGATGCTAAGGTTCTAAGCACGTTCCCGACGTTTTAGGTCCGTCTCTTTAGATTATAGCTAAAGATTACTCTCCTACTAGATAAGCTCTAGACTCTTACCTAAGGCCTTACTTCGTATACTAAAGAGATCGACTCGTTCGGTTTCCTTAACTATTAGGGAGCGTAACGTATCGTCGCTTAGGATCTTTATACCTTCTCGGATCTTAGTAATAAGCGTTTACACTATAGTTACGGGCTAGACTTCTATATTAGTCGATAGAGAGATTTAACCTAAGATTAGGCGTTAGTAGTAGAGGGAGTAAGGTCTAAGACTTACTAGAGGTACTCTCTAAGATTATCGGCTTCTCGAGTTTATAGATATTATAGGCTCCGTGAATATTATAAGCGTCGTGAAATTATAGGTATTCCTCTATACGCTTCTCTATAGCGTTAGAGCAGGACGGTGCTTATAAATAAACGTATACGGCTTCTATAGAGCTATTGAAATTAGCTTAAAAAGATTACTAGGAGGGTTTTATAACTAAGCCGAAAAGTCCTAGGGGCTAAACCTAAAGCAGCTGTCGTATATATACTATATATAGCGTATAATTAGACCCGGAAGGATTATCTACGTATCCTAATAGTAGAGCGAGACTCGATAAGTAGCCGAGAAAAAAACCTAACGGGGATGGCGTTCTAGCTTAAAAGGAATAATAGTAATCTAAATCGCGGCAAAGTAACTTAACTCTTATAGATAAAATACTACTAGCGTAGCTATAGTATCTAAGACTAGCTTATAGGGAGCGGGTATAGTTAGAAAACTATTAGGGCGGATAATCTTATAATTTTATCTCGGCATTACTTCTCGTAAGATAAATACGAGGGAAGCGGGACTAAACCTCGAGATTTATCCTAAATAGGCTAAATATAACCTATAGCTCTACTTTTTATTTAGGCTATACTAGCCTCCCCTATAAGCTACTACTAGCCACTACTAGCTACTACTAGCTATATACTAGGTAATTACCTCTCGTCGCTAGCTATTAGTAGTCAGCGTCTTCGATCTATACTTTAGGTACGAGAAAAGACTATATTAAGACTTTATTCTCTTACTATCCTTTCTTAGACGGCCTCTAGATTAGTTAGCGGCTAATATTAGGAATTAATATAGTTTAGAGGTCGCTATACGATAAAGTTAAGGGCGAATATAAACTTAATTCTTTAAGAGGGAATTAGAAAGAGACCTAGGCTACTTTTATGGAATATAGATCCTAACTTAGGATTAGCGCATATTATCTTAAGTTACTTTTACGCCCTATATCCCGCTTATCCTAGCCTTACTAACTATTAGTTAGCCTCGCTATATACCCGGCTCATATTATATTCTCTACCCCTAAGAAACCGAATTTTATATAGATAGACACCTTTAAGGATATTAAAAATGCCGAGCTAGAGTAGCTTATTATCGAGTGCCGTAGCGTACTATATTTACTCGAAGCGGAACTTATAGCTCGGCAGAACCTACGAGTGGATAATAAACTCGAAGATTACTATATAAGACTCTAGGAAAAAGCTAGGATAATTAATAATATAGGAGCGCTAAGCGATAAGGACAGAGCGTCTTTAGAGGAAGCACGTATATTCCTAAAAGCGCTTAGAAGTAGCCACATCGACTCTTCTTAGACTCGTAAGACTCGTAAGGGTGGTACGATATATAAACAGCTTTTATAGCTAATTTCAAAAGTAGCTAGCCCTATATATACTTTACTCCTTATATACGGTATAATAAGACGCATAGTAGAAAGGTTAAACACATTTTAGAGTATAATCCTTATAAAATATATAGCGCGATACTATAATTCGCTCTTAAGTCGTGCCCTAGAGGAAAAGGTAAACGAGCTTAGCCTCCGTAAAATAAGTATAGATCTTCGCGTTACTTAATAATATTAACTAACTTATATAGGTCCTAATACGACCTTCCTACTTAAACGAGCCTCTAGAAAGCGTAAGCGTAGTTAGAGTAATAATAGAGTTCCCTCCATCGCGTAGACCGATCTAGTATTAGTCTCTTCTAATAAAAGTACTCTATTTAATATCTACGACTTATCTCGATAGATGAAGTAAAAAGTTAACTCTTACTACCCTAGCTAAGTCAACGGTTTAACCCCGCCCGAGACGGACTTTAATAGCGGTATACTTACGCCAAATTCAAATATAAGTAGCGCTAACGATAAAAACGCTAACTCGACTATACTAGGTAACGATATTAACTGCGGTGCTATTATTAAACCTTAAAACTAGGTTACAGCTTTTAACCAGCCATCGCCGAGGTCCTACGATCGATTATAGGATAGTAACTAGTCTCTAGTAAACGGGGCCATCTTTAAGGATACTAGATCACGTCCACTTATCTATAAAGATGGAATATATAACTTTAACGGCATAGATCTTATTATAAAATCCACCATTAATCTAGATATATTAAGCACCTAGCCGAGGAACCTCCCGGATACCGAGATACTTCCTATTATTCGAAACTATAGTATAAGCGACGTAGCACCTAGTAAGTCGCTAAGATAATACTCTAGTATAAACCTAAAGCTAAATTCTATAGCAGTGGGTAGCGAGGTTAAGGATAGTACGGAAGCGGCTTATATCTTAAGGGACCGTAATCGGGTAAGCCTCCTACTAGTAGAGCCTAAATCGAGGACTCTTCTAAGACTATTATACTTTTTAGACGGGATAAGTATTCTAGAGTTTATGCTAATACGTATAAAAGAGCTTCAAAAAGTTTAGAGTCCTTTAGGCGAAATTCAAAAGGTGCCTATAACCGAAGTCGGTTTAAATAGTAATATACTTTTACTTATCTTAGATAACGTTAAGATTAATAAGGCTATTAAGTAACTCGAGGTAGCTATACTAATTACCTCGGAACCTAGGGCCTACGGATATCGGACCTTATATATCGACTTAGCAATATAGTTATATATAACTTAATACTTAGCTAATCTACGTAAATAGAGACTCTAAGCTTTAATACTCGTATATTATATCTTTCTAATGCACCTATATATTAAACCTCTATAAGTTATTAAAGCCTAACCCTTTAAAGATCGAATTCTCCTTATTATTTAATAGATATAGACCCGTAGGAAGGCTATAAATATACTAGATTTAGTATATTACGAATAACTACCTTTTGCTTAGGACACTCCTTACTTCTCGTATAAAACGTAAAGTCGCCGAAGTCCTTTTAGCGGCCTCCTATTTCCTAGATATTTCGTAGAAGTCTAAAGCGCTTAAGGCTATTAAAGCTATTACGGTAGACGAGCTAGTAGACTATTTATAGATATAGTTAAACCTGCGAGAGTGTACTTTAGCTAGCCTAGAAATCGGAAACGAAATTAAGGAATTAGCTATTTAATCCGTAGTATATAGTTAGATCGACGTAAGGTCGAATACTCTCTATAGATAATTAATCGTATCCTACGCGTTAAATAAGATCCGATGGAATAAGTTAGACCACGCGCGCTCTATACTAGATTATTTCTCTCCGTTAAATAGCGATAGTCCCTCGATAATGGAGCGACTCGTACTTAGGAGGAATAAAGTTACGATAGGGAGAATAGATCGCTATTAGGGCAAATTTCGGCTAGCACGAGAGCATTTAACACCTCTACCGGATATAGATACTAAGTTAGATGGGGTAACTAGCCGTAATCGTATCTCTTAACTCGCTTATATACTCTATAAGTTAGGTAAGCCACGTGAAGTATAAATACTTCTTTATAAAGAAATCTAGACTATAGAAAAGTTAGGCTTATAAGACATTTCTAGTAGCCGGTGCCTAAGGCTTTTACTTATAGAGGCGCTTTTATAGTAAGGATCGCTTAAAGAGGCGGAAGATATATATCTTAGGCTTAAAGAAGTCGTCGAAGATTATCCTAATCCTAACCTCGCTATAGGAATAGATAAATTACGTCTTTAGATAGGATTAGTAAGGATTTCACATCTTACGCACTCTTAGTTAGACGCTTTAATTAAATAGGAGAAAGCGCTAAGGGCTTCGGAGGACTATAAGTAGAGGGCGGGCTTTACCGAGATAGTCGTTCGTTATTCGATTAGTCACGTGGAATATATACTTAGGAAACGGAAGGATTCCGAGTCTTATATAAAGGAAGTAGATAAGCTCTATAGGCGCGAAGGCCGCCAATTTTAGTTAACCGGCCTTAGAACTTATTAGCTTAACTTCGTATAGTATTCTCTAGGCTATAAGCCGGAAATAATATAGTATCGACCTAGACTTATATAATCTCGCTATATATTCGAAGATTAAGATAGGGTCTAATTTTTCTAAATATCCTACCGGAGAACCTTAGCTAGATATCTCGGGCTCTAAGATAAAAAGGACGCCGCTAATAAGGTAAAAGCTTCCTATAATAAGAGTCTATATCCCTTACTTTCTAAATTCCCTAGCTAAACTAACGGCATTTTCGATAGTTAGTATAATTGCGACGTAGTAGTTTAGGTTAAGGCTCTACTAGAGAGCACTATAATACTTCTAAGTATAAAGAGAATATATAGTAGTAGGATTATAATTACGGTTCACGAAATCTATAGGAAATATTAGCGAAGTTTACTAAGGAGGTCCTACTATTAACTATACTAGGCCGCTTAGTAGTTTCTTTACTTAATTTATTTATATAAAATATGGTATGCTAAATCGATATATTATCTTAGAGAGCGTAAAATAGGCTTTTAAGTAGAATATCCCCGTCTCGCTACGATTATTAATTAAAGATTAAGATATATAGGACCGACGACGAAGTTCTAGATACGCTTAGATTAGATACTTTCGATTCGTAAACGTAATTAATAACTCTACCTTTTTACGGTCTCTACGTACTATCGACTAGCGATAATAAGGCTATCTTTAGTATATACTCTATCTATATACTACTTATAAGGCCCTTCTTTAAGTAGCTAGTATCGTCCCGGCAAACTTACGTTTCCTAAACTACGGAGCATTTCCTCTGAAATCCTATTATAGTCTACGCACGTTATTTCGGCATCCCGATTTAAAAAACTATTTACTAGAGCTACTACTAAAGTAGTATTCTTCCTCTATATTTCTATAGGGAACTTAATGTCTAATAACTCGGAATAACTTTCGATAAAGGTAAGAGAAACACCTTTTTCCTCTACTTAACGGCGAAGAATATTTATCGCATAAGATTACTAAAGAATAGAAAATATAGGATATCTAGGTTTAAATATTCCGGATTTATACTAGGCGATCTCTTTAATAGTCGCCCCGTCTTCCTAACCGTCTTTTACCTTAAGTACGAAATATATAGGGTATATTTAACGAGGGACTCTTAGGGTCTTTTTATAGTTAATTCTAAGGCTAGTTATTCCTATAACGACTAGCGTTTTAATAATATTTATAGTATTATTTTCCCTACCGACACCTACTTTATATATAGCTATAGTAACGTTCTCTTTTAGGAAGATATTAAATAATATAAGAGTTAGAAAGCGAAAGTATCCTAGCCTATCGTTAGGATCGAGTATATCTCCCGGGGCGATCTTATCCTAGCTCTCGAAGAAGTATCTAGCAAAGCACTCTTCTAAAATAGGCTCTAAGTTTATCTAAATTCTTTCCCGGACGTGTTTTATATAAGGTAAGGTATAGAGTCTAACCTTAGCCGGGTAGTAGGTCTTAAGACGGTATTCTCTAAGAATAGAATCGATAAAGGTATAAGTACCGCCTTTGCCTTTCGTCCCTACGATATATATAACGCTTAAATATTTAAGATCGGCTAACTAGGATCTCTTATTAGCGTTACTTACTATTTCCTTAGTAGAATGCTACCGATTACGGAATACCTAATTCTCCTAAGCTATCTTCTTATTTCTACTACCCTACTTTTATTTAATTTACGTCCCGTCCGTCGATTCTCCTCTAAAGTTACGAATCCTATTTATAGACTATTAAGACGTTCTATCGTATCCTATTTAATCTTAGTAAGGGTAGAGAAGTCTCTTAGAGTCGGCGGACCTTATAGCTTCGATTTACACTCTAAGATCCGAGAGACCTCTAAGAGAATATCGCGTTCTTCCTTAGAAATAACTCGTTTATCCGATATTCGGTAAGACTTAAAGATCGCTTTATACACTATATCGAAATGTTTAGGATCGAAGTCTTAAAGTTAAAGGCTATATTCCGGTCTTCCGTAGGAACTAGTATAGATTTAGCTTAGTAGCTTAGCTATAGAATAGAAAGCTATATTATAGCCTTAGCTATAGTACTCTATAGAGATAGACTTCCCTCTCTCTTACGCGGGGAACGCCGCCACAATCGGATAACAGCTAACCCGAGTGTCCTTAAAAGGACTTTAAATCGAACTATAAACTCTATACTATAAGTATAGTCTATATATTAGCCATTATTACCCCCCGCTTTATTTACTAGTAAAAACGGACGCTCTAAGTACTTAACCGAATCGGTATAGACTCTTTCTAGTTCTCTAGATTCTATTAGGCAATATTTATATTCTTTATAGAAAGGCTTCTAATCCGGTAAGCTAGCTTTTAGGATAAGAGGTATTATATCTTCCTAAGGTTAGTAACCTTATCCTAGGTAAGGTAAGAGACTTACCTAGCTTAAAGACCCTATTATTAAAAGATTTTAACTTTCCTTTTTTTAACTAATATCGATTAAGTATATAGATGCTTTCTAGTGCCTATTCTTCGGGCTTTATTAGGTAATATTAATAAAAGAGAAAAGGCGTCGTGTCTTCGAAGGTTAGTAATATTCTTCTAGGCACGGTAGGAGACTTACCCGGCTTACTCTCTATTAATAGATATTAATCTAGTACCTATTCTCCGAGTTCTTACCTATAGACAGATTCTATAGGGCTGCGTAGATAATTATTATAAAGCTACCTTCTTTTAATAATAGGCTTTATAGCTCGGTGAGACGAGCCACTAAGTAGGTCGACATCTATCTTCCCTAGCTCTAGCACATCTACTTCGTAGATTATAAATAAAGGACGTAGCTTATAGACGGCTCGTTTTTTTTATAACTCTAGCTTACGCTAACGTGTAACCCTAACACTATAGCTTATACTAACCCTTACCGCTATTAGTATATAGACTAAATTAGACTTTTTATCCGAAATATATACGGTTATGCGATATAACGTCGCTAAAATCGATTATACGATTTAGCTAGTAGTAGCTCTCGGCGCCGGCTTATATATCCCTAGAGCTATATTCGCTAGACCGAAGTCTTCCTATTTAACTTTAGAATTAGTAAGCATCCTTATCGCTAAGAGCTCGGGCGGCAGTAAGAGTCTATCTCACTATACGTTACTATCGGAGGGCGCCTTTTAAGTAAGATTAATTATATTACTAGCTATCTAAGAGGAACTCTAGTAGTAATCCCTTATACTACATTTTGGGGTTAGATCCCGAACTAAGGCGCATTACTCTTTACCGTATATTTTGAGTTATACCCTCTCGCCTTTTCTAAGGGATCGTAGGAATACCGAGCGTCGGTTTCGATATAGTCTATTTTAAAATTAACTAACCCTCTAATAATAATATAAGACCTTAGGTAATTAACGAGTTTCCTTGTCGCGACCCTAGGGATATTAAGCGTTAGATTCTTATTATAATATAACCATTTAACTTACGGGGGTGTCCCGGCCATAATTTTATATATACTAATATCTATAGCTGCGCCGTTAGGACGAGCTAAACGCTATTATCTAATATTAGCTATAAAGTTCGCCCTATCGAAAGCTATTAAGATATTAAAGAACCCTTCCTCTATAATAAAAGCCGTAGAGTAGCCTTAAGTTCGAAGCTTATTAAGATTTATAAGTATAGACTCGATATTCTCTTACGTACGCCTTCTCTATAACTTCGTCGCGAGGCATTTTCTAAGGTGTGTAGAATTTTAAGAGGAGGTAGACGCCTTTTAAGTAAAAGCCTTTAAGGCCTAGACTAGATCGAATGGATTCGCCGGGGATAGATACGGTAAATATATCGTAGTATAAATAGGGAAGTAGCTAGCTATATTTATATTTCCGGCGTAACCTACTTTAGAGGTGCTAATAAATTTGGCTTTATTATTAGGCCTATAGTTACGTACGCGAATAGGATCGATGTTTAATATCTATTTTAGATCTAAATGCGCAATTAATTTTATATATAACCTTAGATTTTATAGTCATCCTTAGAAGGATAGTATATATAACTGCTTATAAATTATTACGAGTTAACCCTACCGCTAGAACGATACCGTATTATACATATTTAGCCCTTACTTCCTCGATAATAATAGAAAAGGGAAAGGGGAAAGGGGGAAGGGGTGGTACGTCGGAGTTAAAGTCTTCGCTTAAGCGTCGGAAGCTAGGATAAGACGTGAGTATAACTTATAACTCTAATAGGAGAGAAGGGGAGTAAGTAAGCTATACCTTCCTACCTATCTAATATTATTAAGTTCTTTATATATGTCTACACCTAGGCTCTTTCTAAATATAGAACTAGAGCTATAACTTAAGCATTCGATAGGAATAGGTTTCGATAGTAGGTTATAACGACGCTAGTAATTTAAAAGGTAATATAATGTGGCGAGTAGTACCGTAATCTAGCTAACTTATTAGAAGGTATCTACCTAGCGGTAAGGATACTCTTATAGCGGTAAATAATTCTTAATACGATAGCTTCTCTAAACCTATTACTAATCCCGCTAGTATATAGAGCAAAATAAAAGTATAGGGAATAGAGATTCTAAGTATCTTAGCTATAATATCCCTCTTTCTATAGTCCCTTTTTCTATAGATATCGGGGCGGCGGCGAAATATAAACTAATATAATACGAGAGTATAGAGCGAGAATTCGTAAAGGCTTATACTTAAAAGGCTCTAGAAATAAAACGTATAGTTTCGTTTACTATAAGTTAAGTTAATATAATTCGTAGTCCCGATCTTAGTATTAACCTACCTAAGGAGGGGTAGAAATCTTAAAGATAAGGCGGAGATAAAGAATAGGAAGCTAAGTCTAGGCCACTATTTTTCAAACGTTAATTATATATAGTAAAATAGGATAGAACATATTAAGTACTATATATATATATAAGCGATTTAATATTATATTCGCTTCTATTTACCTACCTCAGCTATAGTAGCGAGAGTAATCGAGAGGCGAATTAGCAAATTAATTATTAGCTAAATGTAGTCTTCTAATTAAAGGTTAGCGCTAAAAAGACGCTCTAAGGCTCTACGCACTATTATTAAAACCGCGAACCACCCCTAAGATCGTTAATATAACGAGTGTAGTATTAGTGGTTATTATAAGTAATAGAACTACTATCTAGAGCTTTAGGAACTATTCGGCTAAAGAGGGCGATAGGACGAAGACTCTCCTATAGCGAAACTACCGCTAGAATAGCTAGGCTAGAACCCTAAGATAAAGTATAATTATAAGGGAGAAGAGGCTAAGCGAAATTATCGACGTATTCTCTATATTTTATAGGGGTTTTAGCTAATAGAGAAGTAATATTACGACGACGAGGCTAAATATAACCCTAGAAAAAACGTACGAATCCTATAAGCTAAGCGAGGTAACTATAATACCTAAAGAGGCCTCAGCTAGTTAAAAGTTAAAGATTCGAAGTTAACTTTAAATTCGACTAGAGCTAGCGGACACGGTGGAAATATTATAAGAGAACGATTTACTAGAAAATATTTAGAGGAGAGGGGACTAACGCTATAACCATCCGTAAAGGAATCCGAGAGGTAGCGCCGATCGAGGACTAAAACCCCTAGTTTAGTCCTATACCCTATCTCCCGAAGTCTTCCCCGTAGTCTTAGTAAGGATTATCGGTTATAGGATTTAATCTTATTTTACTATAACTAGTAATACTAATGCTATAGTCTAAATCTAAGGGCTAAATATAACCTTAATTAGTCTCGGTAGGGCTAACGCTTACTCCGGCTACTTTATCTATATTATAGATTACCGGTAGCTCGAATCTCCGAGGTCCTCGAGACTAGTCCTTATACGTCTCCTATCCTAATAACGATAAAGTCTAATAACTAACTTATCGTTATCGTCCTCTAAAGCTCCCGCTGTTATACGATAGGTTAGGTACGTAACTCCCTCTACCGTCTCTTAATCGTCTTTTCGCTATACTTCGAAAAAACGATTTAGATAGTCCTAATAAAACTCGTGACCGCATTTTTTAATAATATAATCGGAGATTATATCGTTATATATTATATATTAAAAGTACTCGGCCTATTTCGATATTCGACCTTTTACTTTATCTACTTAGCGCTTTAACTTTACCGTATATATTCTATTCTTTTTAGCACGCCTAGACTCGGCTTATAACCTATTCTTAAGAGCTAGATTCTTAGCTTTAGCGTCCTTAAGGCCCTAAAGTAATACTTACTTTTCTCGCTTATAATTTAAGGTTTACTAATACGATGCTATAGTTGCTTCCTATACTCTCTTACGAAGAAGTATTTTCTCTCTCTTTTAGCGGCGTAATTTACTTCCTAACTTATATAATATATCTTAGGTGTCTTCGGAATAGCATAATAAGTCTAAAAAGGTAGAAGACGCTCGGTTTAATATCTACTAAGTAGAACGTAACCGATTCGTAGAGCGAGCACGATCTAAGTATCCGACGGGTGAAGGTCTCGCGAGATTTATAATTAGTACTAGTAATAGGAACCTTTCGACTTCGATAAAGTCGTTATTATTAAATGCGATTTTAGCGGCTAAATCGTCCGAAGGGTTAACTTCGGAAAGGGTAAGGTCGATGAGATTAAGGATGGCCATTAGGCTATAGGTGTCGAGAAATTAAAGAAGAGAAAGAAGATAGGGGACCTAGCCTTTATATAGGCTTTAACGGGGATTCCTTCCGTAGCTAGGATACCCTTAAGACGCCCTACTTTAGAAAATCTAAGGCTTAGCGTTTCCGCAGTTTAACTAATACGCGCCTACTAAAAAGTAATTAGTCGCTAGATAATTAATAGATAAATTATCGATAAGATAGGTATCTAGCCCTTCAGCCGTCAGCTAATATACTACTAGTTTTATAGCGGTAGTAAGACGGTTTAATATAATTACACCTACGGCAGAATGGCTTCCTAAATATAGTCTATAAGGGCTGATATAGGATTATAAGAATAGTAGACTTATTAACTATACGGTGTAATAATCACGAATGTGCCTAATCGACCTAGCGTATATAATAATTTTAGTATATATATTCGCTATTTATAATAGCATTACTACTCTTTAAAAGATTATCTTACTATCCTATATCTTAAAGCCGGCTTACCTCTTATTCGCCACCCCTTCCTACGGTCTACCCCGAAAGATCACGGTGACCTAGGTATTCCGCCTTTTTTAGGAGGTATATTAAGGCCTATCTTACTTTCGCTTAAGGTATCTAGCGTTTACCGTATTATTAATAGGACTATTTAGAGGAATATGAAATACTTAGACGTCTCTTTCTAAGCTATCGATATAAACTTCGCTTATAGGGATCGAGATATAATTAGTAAAGTATTATAGATGTTATTATAGGTAAACGCCCTTCCCGAGCATTTATTAATAGGACTATTATCGGTAACATTATCGGTGAGGGAGCCTAAACGTACTCTTTTAGAAATAAATTAGGATTATAAGTTAAAGTAGCTACGTAGCGTGCTAGATACTCTATTAGCTATAAGGAGGTTAATGCGTATAGGATCGTCTATAGCTTAGGAGACGTAAGGGACTATTACGATCGACCTTTATTACCGTTTAAAGAGGGGTAGTAGAAGAGAGGAAGACTCCGCTAGCATTTTTAGTAGATACTAAAGATCCTAGCCATCGAGCGAGCTTAGTATATTTAGACTAATATAGCTTACGAGGATATAGGCCCCTATAAGACGTTATATCCCGTAAATTACCGCCGTAAATAAATAGTCCCGCTAAATCTAACTCCCTCCTAAGTAAGTTCTAATAGTATAACTAAGGCTAAAGGAAGTTGCCCTAGAATTAGCTATTATAGTCGTTCCTATAATAGTCTTAGAGCCTATTCTATATCTACTATTCCTTACCTCCCGTTAGCGGAACCGTTAAACGATAGAGCTTAAAAAGCTTAAAATAGGAAAAAGTGAGTTAAAGAATATATTAGGAGCTACTATTTCTAATCCTAATAAGTTCTAACTCTATTTACCTAACTCGTAAATTTATCGCTAATCTACCCTTAAAGCCTTAGGTCCGATCCCCGAATTTTATAAGTAACTATACGATTAAGTTATATACGATTGCCCCTATAGAAGCTACTAGCGAAAAGGCCCTTTAAATAGGTTCCGAAGGAAGTGGAATATAGAGAAGTATATATCGAAAGCTTATAAGGGCGGAAGGATATACGAGTTTATATAGGGTAAAGAGTACGTAAAAAAAGAAGAGCGCGGAAAACCTAGAGTAGCAAAAGCCGGCTATAAACCTAAACGGGGAATACGATACGATATAAGCTTAGATGCGATTCTTAACCCTACTCCCGTTAAAGACGAGCGTATAACTTAAGGGGTATCTAATAAGTAGGCTCTAAATAGATTTACTATTCGCTCGGAATCGTTTACTATACTAGTCCTATATTCTCCCTCTTATAGTAACGGTCGATAGACTTAGTAACCTAAGCCTTAGCTATTTCGTAAAAGACGTATACTATTATCTCTAAGTCTATATATATTAAATGGAATTCGCCTAGTATCTCCGGCATATAACGTACGGCCTTCTTAATAAAGATCTCGTATATCTTTAGCTTACGTTAAAACGGGAAAGCGGACTAGATTTCTAACCTTCTTATATATATTAATATCGAGTGTCTAATTAACAGCGTCTTCACGTTAGCTAACTTAATTAATAAGATCCTTAATCTTTATATTATGCAGCTCTATCCACTCCTTAAGAATTCTAGACTCCTCAGCAATACGCCACTATAAAGGCTCTACTTAACGGATCTATATAATAATTACGGGAACTATCTTAAAAGTTATAGTATTAAGTAGGTTAAAGTATAGGAAAGTTTACTATTAGTAAGCTTAGAGACGAGAGATATAGTTTCTAACGGTAGGCTTATATAATATAGCGTAGACTTACCGATTTCCGGTATTATAAGGTACCGAAAACCCCGGCTAGTCATCTAGAGACTAGCGATAGTAGGATAAATAATCCCGGCTTTTACGTTTTATACCTCCCCTTTACGTCTTATAGGGATAGTACGTAATAAGCTAAATTATAGGGCCCCTTCTAGGTTATATTATATTAGTCGGAGACTAGTAGACTAAGAGTAGTAGATATAGTTCGATTAGATATATATACGTTAGGTGGCGTCGCCTAACTACTAGGACTAAGGAAAGATTAAGTAGGGCTTTCCTAGAAACTAGAGCTAAACGTCTCTCGTCGGATCCTATATAGCTATACGTGTACTACTCTCACCTATAGCGTTACTAGCGTTAGCGGCGGCGGCGTAGTTCTATTAAGGCACGCTCTATAGCTGCGTATCTTATATACGGTAAGTTAAACGAAGAAGTAGTTTCGAAGTTATAAAACTTATACCTTTCCGGTGTTTATTATAAATACGCTTTACGGCATTATAGACTAGCTATATAGCTGCACCTCCTATCTATAAGGTAGCTACGATCTTTACGCGAGCGCTCTCGTCTTCCTCTTCCCTAGGTTCTGCGTAGTAGTCTTTAAGCTTATTAATTACTACTAAGGTTTTAGCTTTTTTAAGAGGCGCGACCCCGTTTACCCTATAACTAATCTCCTACGCCTTAGCCTATTATAGTGTAGGACTAAGTTATCCGAAGTAGTAAGAACTATTAAGTTTCCTTATATTTACTAATCTCTATACGGCCTAATAATCCGTAGTAGCTAATCCGGTTTTAGAGCGAACGGATCGGATATTATCGCTTAGACCAACATCTACTATATTAGTATTATATAGATTAGAAAGAGTAATAATTCTCGTAGAAGGGTTAGATAGAAAATATTAGTATAGATCCTATATAAGTGTAGAACTATAGCCCCTACGACGCCTCCCCGCTTCTAGCTCCGTGTTACTAACTATATATAGTAATAATTAGCGAAATAGACCGGCTCCTATATAAGCCTTAAACGGCAATAAAGTCGTCGAAGTCCCGGATCCGTCGACTAATTAAATTAGGAATTATTTATACACCTCGCATTCGCGTGAATCTTACGCTTTCTATAAATAAGTACTAATATTATATTTTAATTTATCGGTAATAAATTATCGCGCTTTTAGCCTATGTAGTAGTCCTAGTCCCTTAAGATAGACCTTTCCGTTAGAAGGACTAGCGGTTTAAAATAATAACTTCTAGGTAACTACTCGAGGAACATATCCTAAAAGAGTTAGTATCTCTTTACTTATAATATTTATTAATACTTCGCACCTATAGTAGGGTCTCTCCGGAGCACTCTTAGGTTTTTCTAAGGAAGATTTTGATTTAGTCCTTCTACTTCTCTAGGGCCTAAAGCTTAAGAGATTTAGGATTCGTTAAGCTAGTCCTAAGTTCTATTAAACGAATTATAAGAAGCCCTAGGTCCCGGAGATCCTACTTCTCGACGCCTACGGAGGTAATATCGCTTAATATACTTTAGCCAATATTCGCTATAGGGGCTTTAGCTTAAGAAAGAGCCCTAGTATAGGTATATACTAATCTTAATATAACTAGTCCTATCCACTATAACACTATCTATATTAATAGACCCGTATAGGATACTAAGCTCGCGATATACGTACTATACGCTATTTAAGATCTTTAACGGTTAGCCCGACCTTTACGGACGCGGATTAGGAATAAATACCTCTTTATAAAGGGTTATAATATAAAACTCTATAAAAGTTCTATACGGTGTTAACTAGATCTCGGAGAGCGATATATTTATAGATTTATACACGAAGTATAGATTCCCGTCGTAGAAATAAGCTTCGTATAGCGACATAATGTTTTTATAATACGATACGATTATTTTCTTAAGGTCATCCCCGCCTTCGTAGACTTATTACTTAATAGTAATAATCGGATACTAGAGCTCTTTCTTATAGGTAATTATAACGCGGTTACTTTAGCCTTCCTTTAAAATAGTATAATAAGCTTCCTACGGATTACTCTTACTATATACGGGTCCTTAAGGAATTAGAGGTTTCGGTCGTAAGAATCGGCTAATAGTAGAGAAGTGTTGCGAATTAGGATTTACCTTTACCGGTAGTGCCGCTAGTAGTAGTACCCGTCTCTTACTTAGTAGAAAGTCTAGTACTCTAGGTATTTATAATGCGGAAAGCCTTAAAGTGCGATCGTCGTTAGGAGGCCCGCGTTTCCCGAGACTACTTACGTTTAAGCTACCTAGGAATAACGTATCGCGCTTATTCGGCGTCGATATTATATTAAGAATAGAGAAGGAAGGCTATCTTATCTATCTTTTAATAGCCGGGGAGCTAGTATTTATATTTAGGTAATTCGTATTTTTATCCGGAATACTATCTTAGGCTTCTCTTACCGTAGGCGCTTATAGTTAGTACTTAAATTAGTTTATAGTCGAGTTAATAGTAATATAGTAAATAACGAGCTTAATTTAAAAATAATCGATATAAATCTAATCTATCGTTTAGGTAGCGGACAGCCTCCTAAAATTACTAATCTAGACGCTCGGATTACTAATACCGGTGGAACTTCCTTACGTATCGAAATATAACCTTATTAGCTCTAAGAGGCTAAAAGACGACTAACCACCTTAACGGAGAAAGAGAGGGAAAATCTTATCCGCGAAAATAGATACTTAAGGCAAGAGATCGCCTTTTACTAGGAATCGAGGAACGCGATATTAGTATTCTACAGCTAAGCTCTAGAGGTATATTAAGTTCTATAAGGCGCGTTAAAGGATCTCTTAGAAAAGTTAGCGGCTACTAAAGGGAGACTTAAGCGGTACTAGGGAATATCTTTAAACGGAACGGGTAATAAGGACGTTACTATAATCTA
>JAABUI010001120.1_pt1 | contig 16269 bp, 16 predicted proteins | sample 5559111 | NCBI WGS metagenome assembly JAABUI01 (sample SAMN10711870, study PRJNA513365) | rock metagenome | isolation source: Antarctica rocks | place: Antarctica: Victoria Land, Buttleship Promontory
CAGAAATTGTAGTTAACGGAGCCCTTCTGAGCATGGTGAATGTGGTTGAAGAAGGTTGATTGTTTTGAAGGTACGCGATTTTACGTGTTTTCGCTTAAGTGACCGTGACTTTTTGCAGGGTACTGTAATAGTAAAGCGAGAACCCTTGGATATGGCTTCTCTGGGTAGTCTTTAGGCGCCACGGGCGCTCACGCGCGAGAATCGGAGCGCTCCGCGGAGAGTTCAAGGTACTCGTACCTTCCCACTCGGACACAATTGACCCGTTGGGGTTTCCATGGACTGATGTCATTCATTCCCCACTCTCACACATGGCACTTTTGATATAAGCATTGCCGATTGTCAACGCTTATAACATTCGGAGTCTCCATCCCTGAATACCCAACTCTAGTACAATGGCCACCTCTCACGCAGCCAAGAGAATCGTCTTCACTGGCGGCAGCGGCAAAGCCGGTCGCCATGTCATTCCCTATCTCATCTCTTGCGGCCACTCAATCCTCAACCTCGATCTTATCCCCTTCGCGGACTCCAAAGTATACACCCTAAAAACCGACCTCACAGACTCCGGCCAATGCTTCAACGCACTATCCTCACATTTTCACCTGGGCGAATACGAGAACAAGCGTGGGAACCATGGAGCACCTGTCCAGCCCGTCGACGCTGTGATTCACTTCGCAGCGTATGCGAGGAACATGCTCGCCCCAGACAACGAAACCTTCCGCGCGAACGTAACGAGCACCTACAACGTCATCGAAGCGGCTTGTAAGCTAGGCATCAAGAAGATAATCATCGCAAGCAGCGAGACGACATACGGCGTCTGCTTTGCACAGGGCGATTGTGACTACCACTCGTTCCCGCTGGAAGAAGACTACGACGTCGACCCAGAAGACTCGTACGCCCTGAGCAAGATTTGCGGAGAAAAAACTGCTCGAACTTTCGCAAGACGATTTCCCGGAACAGACATCTACGCCCTGCGAATCGGCAACGTGATAGAACCTCACGAGTACGAGCGGGATTTCCCGGCATTTGTGAATGAGCCTGCTAGCAGAAAGAGAAACGCGTGGAGTTATATCGATGCGCGAGATTTGGGCCAGATTTGCGATTTATGCGTGGGCAAGGACGGATTGGGGTTCCAAGTCTTCAATGCAACCAACTCGACGAATACGACTAAGATGACTACTCCCCAATTGTTGAAGGAGTTGTGTCCCAATACGCCTGTGACGAGAGAGATGGGTGAGTTTGAGGCGCCGTTGTCGAATAGGAAGATAAGAGAGCTTTTGGGATTTAGGGACAACCATACTTGGAGCGATTACGTGAAGGTATAAAATATGAATAGAGAAATCATTGATAAGTACCTTGGCCATGCCTGTTCTCCGTGGTACTAAAATCGGCGAAACCGCAAGGAATATGCTGGTCTCTCCTTTTAGCGCCATTACCACATGTTCAACAAGTCTCGCCAGTCCTTCGACCGCAGAAATCTTTGATCATTCACCTTTTCGATAAGGTAAACGGCCACCAGTCCCCAGCGCGCCCCCCACACCACCCCCCTACCATCCTTTCAAAACCACCCCCCCACCCCCTCCAACCCCCTATCCTCCCGCACCGCCCTCACCATTCCCCCCTCCACCACCCCCCCCTCCCCTCCATAATCCACCCACACATCCCCCCCCCTCCTCGCCTCAAAGATCCAAATCCCCGCATGCAGCCTCCGAAAGCTGTCCACCGCCTGCCTCTCCTCCTTCGATCCCTGCCCGCGCCGCAGCCGCTCGTCGGCGAGGATGATGTGAGGCGGTGGGTAGCAGTGCTGGAAGCCGGGGATTAGGGAGGAGGCGGTGGAGGGGGGGGCGCGGGAGTAGGGGTCGTAGTAGGAGGCGATCTGGTGGGGGCTTGGGTGGAGGGGGCAGAGGGGGGCGGTGCAGGGGGGCAGGTGGATGCGGGCGGCGGTGGGGTTGTGGTAGTGGGGGAGGGGGGGGGAAGTGGAGGGGTGGTGGTGGAGGTTGCGGGGGTTGGGTTTTGTGGGTGCGGGGAGGAGGGTGGTCATTTTTGGTTTTCGGTTGTGGTGGTGGTGAAGGGATAACTTTTTGGTTTCGAAGTTTTGCGGCTATTTTGAGTTTTTGCAGATGGTGAGAGTAAATTTAGGAATCATGGGATGGTTGGGCAGGGAAGGTTTGAATTTCCGGGTGGATGCTTCAGACAAAAAGAAGTAGACTCAGAGGATCAATGACTTAAAGCTGACGGACGGGCATCGTGACAAGTGGGCGGAATGTCTGGTTTTGGTGGGTTTTTCTTTGTAGCCATGATTGGCGTTGGCCGGAAACGGACAAGTCGACAAATGCGCTTTGACGACTCCATACATCATCATCTCTTGGCACCAATCTGATTTTTGAGGTCATCATGCACAGAAGCATGTTAACAGTGTAAAGAAGATTAAAATAGACAAAGCGGTGGATGAGAATTCCACTATTTGCATTTGAGAAAGGTAGACATAAAAAGACTTTCTCAGCAAGCGCGTTTGGTTGGGAGAGATGTGCTAGTGGGAAATTGGAGTGAGGACGGGGGATGTGAGATGGGCTTATTATACCTTACTCGGGGTCATTGGAAATGGAGGATGCTCGGATTTATGACGTGGAGCAAAGCGCGCAGGAAGTGAGATCTCAGTCCATTTCAATTACAAACTTTCCCACTCCCGCCTTTGCCCGACTTTATCGCCGTGCAAGCGTCTCTGATCTCTTGTAAATCTCCCACTTTCGCCACACGACCCGCGACAGGTCTGAATCTCTTCTCTTCAGCCAGTCTCGTGATCCTATCCAGATCGCTTACTTTCACCCACATTAAACGACATTTCCCATTTGACGGACCATTGGCCGGCCCTCTTCCTATTCCAAAAGTCCACTGCGTCAAAGATGCGCTTCGAAATCCAAGGGGTCTGAGGCATCACCCTCGCCATTACACGACCAGTAGGGAGATTGGAAATCGAGACGATGATCCCACTCTTGGGCTTCATCAATGGAAGATGCGCCATGCCGGTGCCTACCGTATTATAGAGGAAGTCTACGCTCCCTTTCTCTACCTTCTTTAGCACGTCTTCCTTGGTGTAGTCGACGATCTGGTCCACGGTGTCTTCGCCTAGTAATTGGCGTATCTTTGACAGTTCCGAGGTATGGTTATTACCTTTGCCGCGCGGTAGACGTGTTTCGCAAACTGAAGCGCGATTGATCCGATACCGCTCAGCCCTGCCGGTACGAAGTCTTTCCCAATAGTCCGCCAGGAATGGCAGAGTTGGCGCTGTCAAAAGCGTGCATAGTGGTGATGACGACACAGGGGAGGGACGCAGCTTCGACATGGGACAGCGATATTGGTTTGAGCGCAAGGTTCTTTGAGCTTGTAAACGCATATTCTGACGCAGAGCCTGGGAAAGATTTAGCAAATGTTGATTATAGTCTTATAAACTCTTGCGATTTGCTACGAGCTAAGCAAAGGAACAGATGACTGCCTGCGTAGGCTACTGGGAGATTTGTGTACACATCGTCGCCCACAACAACATCCGTAACTGCCGCTTCGACTTGTACAACAGTGCCGCTCAAGTTATGTCCGACTTTGTACGGAACTCAACCGGGAACATCAGCCGCGTCATCCCAGAAGCCAGCGTCAGATCCCCGGAGTTGATGCTCGCCGCATGCACCCTAATCAGGACGTCGGTCGGGGAGGAAATAGATGGGACTGGAAGATTGACGAGCTCGAACTTTGCTGGTTCCGAGTATGAGTTTATTGCAACGGAGCGCATGGTCGGGGGCATGCTGGTATTGGAAGCCATTGTGCCGCTAGGAAAAGTAAGAAGCGGTTGTTGAGGGATGACATTGTCAATCGACTTCCTTTGTTATACATACTCCAGCATGTAGCTTCATCAGCAGATAACAACATGCAGCGTACACACCGGCTCGCTGTGGTCGAGCCATACGAGAGTACCATACTATATAAACAAATACAATGGTTTAGACAACATCTTAATGGGAAAGGTTAGCGCGAAATAACCTGGCGTATCCGGATCCTCAGGGTTTTGCTCGACCGGTAAATTACTATTATTGTAGTTTAAACGCGTTTTCTAAACATCTTTGACGAGACAGTAAATCTGATACAAGAAGTCCCGTGACTGTGTTGTAGCTTCCATTGTTCCTTCGGTTTCTGTACTTCCTAGTCTAGCTTTATAAGCCTCAGTAGTTTCAGTTGGGTTCGTCTCCTGTAGCGGAAGGATGTAGTCTTCGGTATGCCTAGCCCGACATATGAAGCTGTTCAATACGTATGATCCTCTGCTCGTCCTAAGATCATGTTCACCAAGATAGTTCGTAGTCGCCAGCACTACATGCAAAGGTAGTTACCCACTTTCCATTCCTGCCACTTCGTTCTCTTGAATGATTCGTTTTACGCCCTTTGTGCCCGACGGGGGTTGTTGTCCACTAGAAACCCAGAAAGAAAGAAAGATCACCTCGAAGCCTACTTTCGCGATTGCGCCTGGCGGTTCGTACTCGGCCTCCCATTATGATGTTGTTGTATGCCACCTTAGAGCTGCCAAACACCCAGTCCTAATGATCGGCCTCCCCGCCTCAACACCAGCGAACCGTCCATGACAACTTGCAACGCTAAAACCGAGGCCGTCGGTCCGCAACTTCTTCCGTTGATTGAAACGGAAAGATAAGATATTGTTTTGGTCAACCTCTCCTATGACGGCATCCCCGGCGATGGCGCTGCCCGTGGCCTCAGCAAGAGCACACGCACTAATGAGGGTACAGCTGAGGCGTGATTGGCCTCGTTTATATGTCGGCCTTCGTGGTCCCTGAGAGGATGAGCCTACTCAGCTTTGTAGGCGGCCATCATGCTCCCCGGGTCCGTAAGAACCAGGTATCTTCCCGCGGCCGTAATTTCAGCCCTTTACTAACACTTGTCCTTCTCGTACAGTCCTCCTATGGTCTTGGCGAGATCGCCGACGCCATCGAGACGCTTTACGGCAGACTCGATGTAGATACTGCTAGTCGGCTAGACCGTATGCTTCTTCCGCACGCCTTGAAGGCGTTCGAGTCTCTAGCTCCGCAACCAGTGTGGGCCATGCCAGCCTTCCAAGGCAAAGTTGCATGCTTGAAGTGCATGCAAGACCCGAGTTTGCCGCCAGTAGTGCAGGACATTTTTATGAAGCGCAGCGGGATAGAATGGATGGTGAAGGACATTGAGGCTAGCCATAGTGCTTATGTACGGAAATCTGCTCGAGTGGGCGCGTGTTTTCGAAGGGACGTATGCTTGAAAGAGATGGGCTTTACTACCAATGCCGCTTCTGTTGATGCACGTGATGCTCAGGGCCTATCCTAATCGGGTTAGTCAGGGGTTCTGTTGGTTTAGTTAGCTGAACCTCCACCTTCATAGAATCTACACACTTACGGCTTCGGTGACAGTAATACCTACATTAGATACCTTGTCTGTGTGTATAATGAATGATCTTGAGTGAACAGTGGTGTCTCATGAATGCAGATGAAGCCGCAGGGGTATGCTAGCAGTGAGCATAAACGAGACTCGCCCACCTGTCAGCGGAGAAAGCTTTTTCACCCACACCTACTTCATAAACTCAGTCGCTTAGAACGAGAAAACTCTTGACGCTTTCAAGCGGCTTCTGAGACTTCTGTCTGCCTGCAAAGCTCGGCTGATGGTGCCGCGCAGGCCCAGACTCCTACACATGCTTTGGGCGCTTCTTCGCGTTCTCTAATATGAAACTACGTCATTTGGGAGACAGTGAGAGGCACAAATTCTATTCTTTTAGATATCGATTGCATGGGCCAATTGATGGTCCCAAGTCGTGCACAATCAAACTAATGAAGTTGCATATAAACTGAGCATACCGACGCTGGAATGTATTGATTGATCTGTCACTTAAGAGAAACATCTAAGTTGAACACTCCTGGCAAGGTTTATACAACACTGAGGGAGAGCGAGTCTTGTTTCGATCATGATATTTTCAACATCACTCTGTTTTTGGTTTCTCCCCAATAACACCTTCGGTCCTCAAACCTAAATGTCATTTCTATCTTTGCTTTTCTGTTTTCTTCCTCGAGCTTGTCAAGTAATTGTCAAAAAGTCGCTCCATCTACCAGGCTCAATCGAAGGCGCCTCGCATCCCATACCCGAGGAAAGGCGTTTTCGTTGCACTGAACCGCTTGTGCTTCGCAGCGACGACTTGCAATCCATTCCTTTCTAAAATCCGAGGAAGTGAGGGCACCCAGCTACGAAAAGAACTAGTCACCGAAGAATGAACAAAGGTGCAAAATCATACTTACTCCGGGTCCATCCGGCGTCCTCCCTACCCAACAACCTGAGGAAATGAAACACATCCTTTAGCGAGTTGGACGACCGACTTGGATTTGAAGTCACGTAGATGCTAGAAGACAGATTGTGTTCGCCCCACACCTGAAGCATTCACAGTTCACATCGTTACGTTTTAACAGCAGCCACTATGCTGTGGCGCTTGAGAAGCATCGATACCAAAGGCCTCCATTTACGCCAATAGAAGCTGCGACACCATTCCTAAGCCAGACTCTACCAGCGGTTCAGCTAATCTAAGGCAATAGTCACGGTATCTGCAATCACCTGGTTCTAGTGCTAATATCCGCTATTTTAAAGCTCCCGCATCTGAAGAATATTCGTTTGTATCGAGTATCCTGTTTGTTGGATCCACAGCTACTGTAACGATGCGGGATCTGCTAATATCCCCTGCATACTTGGTCGGTGGTGCTCAAACAAAATGCAGATTCGGCCTTGAATGACAAATCGTTTTAATGGGCTGTTCGGCCATACTAGGATAGTTGGAAGAAACGAATCGAGTAGATGCCAAGGAGTTACGACTCATGATGTTTTGTGGGCTGCCGTATTGTGTGCTCTCTTTGATCAACGGAGATCATTTCTGTGTTTGGGTATTTAAGGTCCCATGGTCCCCCTTCGCAAACGTTCACTCTCTTGACGTTGGGTCTCGCAGGTCTCTTGCCAACGAGCAATGTGTCTACTATTTCCCGTACGATCACACATACTGAAGCTCTCAGAAATGCCTATGCTCTGCGCATCCCAAATGTCTGAATCCCTATATTCGGGCTTTAGCTGTTCTATGCCATCATCGCGAATGATCGTATCTATCCAGCTGTCGATGAACTTACGGTCGGGCGCAGCCCTCATGTCGGCTTCCAAGCTCAAGCTGTAGCCGTCGTCTACATCGTCGACGAAGTTCGATCCCTGATCTGATGTGTTTTCGAGAAGCCCGAGACCTTGTGCCTCCGCAAGGACATCATAGAAGGAATTTTCGGCGTGTATAAGAGCTGTCGTTTGTTCCCGCAAGTCGTTGAGACAACAGAGGTGAAAGTCTGTTTCTGAGGCCTTCGTAAGGCCTTCGGATACCATCCGCCGAAATTCCTCTAGCTCCATTTTTATTGTTTCATTTCGATTATCGAATGCATTTTGCAGCTCAACGTACACCCTTCTTGCTTCATCAAGCTTTGCAAGGACGGCTTGATGGTGTAGAAATTGCAGGGTTATAGCATCATTGCCATCGTCTATCGTCAACGGTTGGGCACTGGAGCAAATTTCATCTTGTGTTTTAGAACCGGCGTCGTCCTCATCCTCATTCTCGCAAAGGTCATTCGTGTCTGGATTGGGGAGGCTGACCAACTCCGCCTCGGTGAAAACGTGCCTGAGCATCGCCTGCGATGTATCTTGCATAAATCGTAGGTTCCGTGATTCCGTGCGGACTTCCTCCTCTAGAGAATCTTTGATTTCGTTGTCTCTGAGCAAGGTTTGTTCGCGCTCCTGAATCTCCCTAATCGTCCGATTCCGTTCTTCCTCGCTTTCCGTTACTTGTATTGTGTCATTTGATTGGTTGACGAAGATCTGATTGATGTTGACTTCTCTCTGGATGTTCTCATACTTCTTCTCAACGATCTCTAGCTTACGCCTGGTCTCGTCAATTTCATTCAAGTCAGCAACAAGTCTCTCGGTAAGAAGAAGCGCAAGACAGTTTTTGGTACCGTCGTTAGCGAGGATGACACGACTGGGTCCGTCAGTATATGGCGGGCTGTCTAGCGGCTCAGTTTCCTCTGCTTGGCTCTCTGTCCGGAGAAGGGGGACCTCTGACTCAGGCTGAGCATCCGGCAGATCGATAGCCGTGGTTTCTAGGGCGTCGTTCGCTTGCTGTGGATTGTTGCTGTGCCCCTCGTTCATTGATTGCGATCTTCCAGACCACAGCTTCGAAAGCGCCGACCGTGACAACAGCGGGCTTTGGACCTTTACGGTCTTCCATGGGCAACCAGCCTTCCTGAGCGTTCTCTGTACAAAGCTCCTAACGCCGGTACTCATGTGTCTAAAATCCATGGTGCGGTGATGAAGTCGATGAGAAATATTGAATTATAACGTGATGGCTCTGGTGTCGTATTGTGTGTGTTTTGCAGTAGAAGAGCAGATACGAAAGGAACGAAGAGCTGGTCCCGCGATCTATATGATTCTATCCGATCAAAATCTCTTTATCCCACATATCTGTAACATTGATACCCAGGGACAAAGTATATTTGAAAGACATTGTTTTCTCGACAAAGACGCACTTTTTCGTTGAACTCGCATTCTCCTCACTCCCTTCGTTTGGTACACTATTGCCCGAGCCTGCCAACTATTTGTTTCCAACAAAGGACATATATTTGTCGTTTATCAGCAAAGAACTGAAGCTGAATTCCAATTCTTAAAAGACTTACTCTGACCCCTAAGTCGATCTAATAAGCAACATTCGACAAGTAGCACAGATCACAGATCACAGATTTCACATCTAATATCATGTCTCGAAGAGTATCTAGCAGAGCACCACCGAGTGTCATTGCTGGTGGCAGTTCCTGGAGGAAATTGGCAGCCACTTCTCAGCCAAGCCCGGCCCAACTCCCTTCAAATGTAAGCTTAACCCCAAGCGAGACGTGTCTGACAAATAAGAACCCCATACAGAATTCGATATCCTCAGTGGCCGAAGACGATGGCTTTAAGCCCGTGCAGCACAGAAAGCCTTCGAATGCAAAGAGCAACACATACTCCAGCAAGCAGCCGCTCACAGCGACTTCCAATAATTCCAGGCTGCCGCCATCACAGGCCATACCTATCCCAAAGCCCCGAATAGGCCTATATCCAGGGTGGCAGTCCAATGCGAGCGTGGCCGCAGCGGCCAGATCAACCATCTACCAACCCAGGGTCAGGGCCGGCTCGATCTACAAAGAATCGTGCATGCCAACCTCGGAGCGGGACCAAGCTCTCATGGCTGCACAGAACAGCAGGGGCGCTAAGATTCCAAAGGCGTCGTACCGCCCTGGAATGCTAATAAGAGCAGCTATGCATGAAACGGATTTGATTCAAGGCGGCCCCGCGTCCTCGAACGTCACCGTCGCCGACAGATACAGAAGCGATACGAAGTTTGGACCCATCCATACAAAGGTACGGAAAGCCATTGTCATCGCACTGTATCAGGACCACTATCTTGCCGTCCCTCTCTTCACCCATAACGGCAACGGGCTGCTCAAGAAGCTGAGCCCAGACGAGTTCGTTTCTGTGCGCGACCACCGGAACAAGGGGGACTTCCATAAGCTATCGAAGCATGCAGCCTTGGTCACGGAACATTTGAATGCGGGTATTGGTTCTTTGCATGAGAAGTCGACGGCGCATATCACGTATCCGATTGCGAGGAAATATGATCTTTCTGTTGTGCATGAAGGCCATTTAGAGGCAGCGTCGACAAAGCATTTGGTGCAGCTTTTTAATGAGTATGCGCCAAGGGCTGCCAAGCTCTAGGAGTTCTGCATAAGTCATGGAATCTCGAATGCTGCAGTCGGTCACAAGAAATCGGTCAGTCAAACCCCAATCGTGGATTGCTAACAGCCACGGCAGGAGCATACGCCTGAGAAAATGGTGAATTAGAAATATGTTTTGAACTCGAAGACAAGGCTTCGTGGAAGCTGAGTAGGCACTTTTCGCTTCAAAATTTCAAGGAAAACTTAGAAAACAGTCAATATCTACATACCAGCAACTTTATCCTTAAACATTTAAAGTGTCAATGCGATTATCACCAGTTAGACTAACTCCACACCAAACAACCCACCAAATTCAATCCTTCTCTACATAGTTCCTCGTACCTATCAACCCAGTTGGAATGAATGCTTTGGGAAGATGTCCGCTCAACGCCCTAAAATTAAAACATACCTGTGCAGCATCAACCCACAGTCAAAGTGCTATTATCTTAACCAGTTAAGTAACATGAATTCTTTACACATTTCCTCGTACCATCTCAATACAGCAGTCCCAGGGTCTTGAGTTCGTCTGAAATGGTCTGCAAAGCATCTCAACTGACAATCTCACGTGGTACGGTCCTACCTGGCGAATGGTTAGTCACTATAGTGCGATTGCATATCCCCATAATTCGGTTTCGATACTATAGCCTTCATTCTCAGAAAATATTCAGCCAGGGAGCGAGTTTGTGTGGGCCCGAAAAACCCTAGAACCCCAGAAATTACTAACTATGAATCTTCTGCAGGGCCGAAAGATGATCCACAGCCTCTTGAATATGAACGTCGCTGACTCTTACGTACCGTACCAAGACTTGAAGAACAATCAGATGATTTGTGAAATATTAAGGCAACCCGCTCGGTTTTTTGACAGCATCCGCCGCAGCTCATACGCTTTGGCAACCAACCTCATGTTAAGATTCTTTCTTCAATCCGCCCGTTCTCCATCCCAGTCCCTGCTAACAGCTCATTGAACTTGGCGAGCGACTTGCCTTGATGATCCAAAATCAGTGCAGTTCTTTGATAACTTTGCGGAAGCCGCGCGGATCAGTCACATGGGCAGAATGCACAATCTTGACAATTTCCATTCCCTTCGATGGCTACCGGAGGGGGGTTTTTTTTGCTCATCTAAACGCGAAGGCAAGAAAGCCGAACAAGCAAGCAAAAACGACTGCTCCTTGATAAATCGTTAGATCGCGAAAACGAGCATCAAGAGAGGCACAGCCAGATGATGCTTCTGCATCGAAAATGGCCGGATAGCAGCAGGAACTAGGTTCCAGTAATGACATAGCTGCGTACATATCTGGACAGTCTCATGAGCATCAAGAAAGGCATAACCAACGGCTGCTTCTGCGTCGATGAATGCCGAGACAGCCTCAACGACTAGGGTTCCAGTAACGACACAGCTGCGTACAGTACAACATCCAGACAGTCTCCTAAACACCAATTCACACACCAACATCACACACACACACCCTATACGTCTTCGCGCAAGCCACGCTTCTCCCTTCCCCAAAGTCCAGAACCAAGCACAAACTGGAAACCCGCACCAACCAAATCGGCTCCACCGACGGACGACCTTCCATGGGTCGAACGAGCGCCCAGTCTGCAACCCCCGTTCGTAAACAATCAAAAAAAAAAAAAGCCTACGGCATTCCCTATGAATCCCCCAAGCGGTCATCTCTCGTACTGTACCCCTCGTCAACTCTACCCGGAACCGCTAACATAACCCAAAAAAATAACCATCAAAACGACTTTCGACTCGCCCGCAAAAAAACGCCGCCGTTTCCCTTTTCGGCTGGCAGGAGGCGCATCTATCATCTACCCTAACATGCACATTAGCAGAGCGCGCCGCGTTGGTTTCTTTAGCAATATGGGGCGGCGGCTGCTGCTGCTGTCGGTGTTTGATATTTGCGCCTCGCTGTTGATTTCCTAAAAGGGGGAGCGGATTCACAACCCCGATGCGGACGAGTAAAACGCAAAGTGATGCGGAAGCCGGTTTTTTTTTTTTTTTAGATGACTATTTACAATTCGAGGGTCGATGAAAACAGAAAGGTGAAGCTTACTGTATTGTATCGACCAGAGTGGGGATGGGGTTGGAGGTCAGGTCTTGTTAGGATTTTTTTTTTGAAAGACGAAGCTGTGCTGTGGATAAGAGAGAGACACGCTGATTGGCGGGGAGGTTTTTTCTTTGGCGTTGGGGGTAGAAAGGAAGGAGGGTTAGTAGTGAAACCACTCCTCAAGCATGAAATTTCGCAAAGCCCAGTTCCGTTTTTAAACCTCTGATGAGAGCTATCGATGACCGCCTAGAATCTGTTCGACGAGCTCCTAACAAAAAACATCCGCAGTCCATCGATCTTCCTAGCGCCGCACCTACCCTACTCCGTCTTGCCCATGCGGCGAATCTAAGAAAAAAATTTTTATTTCTCGTGCTGGGAAGTATCTATATAGTACTGAAGCAAGAGTGTATTCTGATCGTTGGTTGCCAAGGGTTTCATCACGTGACTCAACATCAAAACTTTTTCGACTTCGCACTATGTTTTTTCGCTGCGTTGATCCGTGCAAGTCGTTTTTTCCCGTTTAAACTGTCATCATTTCTTTTTCTTTCGTCTCAACTATCATTCTGATTTTTACGATTCATTGAAGTCGTTGTATGTACATCAGATGATCGAAAATCATCTGATCGACGATTGAAATTTTCTTATCTGTTTATCTGTTTATTCGTACATATCTGCATCTGTCATTATCTTCATTGTACGCGTATATATCAATCTTTATCTCTTTTTACGATTCTTTTTCATGTCTCAACGCATCTGTACACGCTGTGCTCATAATCATTCACTCGATCAATTTGTTGAATCTAATTCTGCGCATGTATTAGTTCTTTGTTTATCTTGTCGTGTACATTCTGTGCAGACTTGAACTGTTATTGACTAATGATATACAGACAAAGAAACGATGACGATGATCATTACAGAATATTGATTCTAATGTTGTTCTCAATTTCACGCGTCAATCAAAACGAACTCGCATTGTTTCTGCATTGTCAACGCGTTCTCTTTCATCGTCTCTACTACAATCTTTATCTTCTTCGTCTTCTTTATCTATTCATTTCGTTCGATCTCGTTCTTCTTTCACTGTTTTTTCATCATTGCATACAGCTTCTTTGTCGATCTTTATAAATCTCTTAGACTTTGTACAGCTTCTTTGACAGACAACATTTGCTTCTCGCTTGATTAATCTTTCTTGCGATGCTTTTCAAGAACTCATATTCAATTATCAAGACGATGAACATACTTTAGAATTCTTTACGAAACGTTGTTTCAACTGTACAGCATTGCATTGAAAGTTTAAATCTGTTTTCGATTTATATTTGTATATCATCTGTTGTTCTAAAGATGATGAACTACTAGATTCTTTATCAGATTCTTCGTCTTTGATTAAAAGTCTTTTCAAAGATGATACAACTCAGTCAAAACATTTTCTAAATCACATTCAAGATTACAATCATGCGTTGATCTTTACGTCTTGCATGTACATCATGAACAAACATCTTACAAATCAACGTGAAATTCAAGCATTTATCGTACATGATGAGTTATATCATTTGCAGAAATCTTTACATTCAACTGTTCAAGAATTATCGTGCTTTGCACAGCTTTACTTTCATGATTCTGCTCAGATGATCATTATGCGCTTGACTCAAAGTCTTGCTCTTCACGAAAGTCTTTTAAGACAGCTGAACGAGATGATACAAGCATGTGAAAATTCATTTATTGACATGTACAAGTCTGCACGAGAACAGCTCGAGACTGCTCGACAGAGTACAAATTCTATGTGTGTTATTCTAAATTCACAGCTTAAGTTGATAATAGAATGTGACTTTGATCAACGATGTACAACTTTACTCATGATCAATGAAGTTGCTATGTTTATTTCAGATGAGTATAATGAGATCAAACATCAAGATATTGTTGTTGCGAAGCGTACAGCTGTCGATGAAGAATCGCGATTTCATCGTATCAATCATGATAACGTCACATACTTTTCTTTACATTATGTACTATTCTTTTCTGAAGATAAATTAAGTTGACACTGAGCACTTCGATTGTGTAACAATGATCACTCACGCATAAAAATTCTTTACAGTCGACGTGCATAACTGTGATATCATTTCTTCAAAAGATCAGATCAGTACTCTGTTGTACAGAGAGATCAATGATTATTTCAGCAGTATATTGTTGATTGTTTTGCAATTATTGATCAAAGTCAATTGAAATTTCTTCGACATAATCAGAAAACTATTCACGCAGATCTTTACAAAGATCTTGCAGATGCAATTACTAGAGAGAATGATGATTCTGAACTTATAGATCATTGAATTATACTGTCATCAAGCTACACAGAGAAAGACAGATAAATGCAGCAGCTGTATCAGAATTTCATGATCATTGCTCGTCATTTCAAAAAGTCTATCATGTTTGTAACATGTATTGCAAACTCGCACTGATTTGAAATTATCGCTGCACTTGAATTGAATCAGAAAGTCGAGAATTGATCAAATATAGTCACGCAAGTCTTTCATGAAAAGATAAAGACTTTATTGCAGAATCTTAAAACTCAGTACAATCAATATCTTGACATCGTATGAACTATTGAATATCAGAAACACAATTTATCTCATATACATATTTTACTGTTTCTGCATCGAGAGAATAACTTTCTTGAATAAGCTCGTGTGAATGAATTGATCTGTGTAGAGCTTCTCGATTTCAATATTGATTTGAATGAATCTTTACAACGCATTGTTGAAAGTCAACTGACACATGATTCTTGCGACGTTTGAAATTCTTCTGCGTCATGCATGAAAGATAATTCGAAAGATTCTGAACGAGTCTGTGAAAAGAAGTTTTCAAAGTTGTATCAAATCGAAATCATGATTCAGCTTGATGATTATTCTTTGTACAAAAGATGTCAGAATGATCGTATCTGAATGAAACATGTGAACGATAGAAATGTTCATCTGAATAATGCATGAGTGATGTTGTACAATTCTTATCTGACTCGTAAGTATAGTGCGCATATTAATGTTGAAATTTGCGAGTCTATACAGATCATCAAGTACATTCACAAATACATGTACAAAGAAGAAGATTGAACAATCATGAAATTAAAGAACAATTTGAACGAGATCACACGTCACTTGAATGATCGTTATATCTTTTTGAATCAGACTGCGTGAAATCTGTTTGAGTTTTGCAGTCATATCGAGAATTCTTTCATTACTCGTTTGATTGTTCATCTTTCTGATGAGCAATCGATGTATTTTTCAGAGAATGTCACAGTGAAACAAATACAAATCATTCTGAACGAGATTGAAACAACGCTTACTGCATGATTTTGATATAATCAACAACATTCGAATGAACGTGCGCTTCTGTATCAAGAGTTTTCGACTCATTACATCTATCAGTTGAAAAGAGAACAACGACGCTGAACATCAAGACAACGAGATACGACAATTGATTGTATGTATCATTTCATCTCGATGCAGAGAGAAAAACATTATCTACAACTTCTTTTAACGACTGTACGAGATGCTCAAAGCTTTGATGATATACGCACTGTTGATGAAGTACTGCATCTCACTTATTGCTTCATCTGTACTGCTCTGCATCTGCTTGAAGATGATGACGAGTGAATTAATTGTTTCATTGAGATCATATGTTTCTCTACAAATTCATTTTTACGAAGTCTGTTTATGATTGCTCTGATGCACAGTGATCTTGCAAATTCATGTGCATTATGAAAGAGATTTCATGTTGATCTTTGCGATGATTTATCTCATCATATGCATGAATTTTCTTTCATATCAATTGATTTCAAGAATTCACATCTCGATTATAAGTTATATCTGATTGCAAAGATGCTGCAATGACATGATAAGACTCTTGCAGATTTCAATCTGTCTGCATCGATCTTGAATTGATTTGATAATATTGTTTCTTTTTTGATTTTTGCAGAGCTTGAGTATGATCAGATTGAATAGATCAGATTATGAGATACAAAGATTGCTCAATTAAATGAGAAACAGCGTCAAGTCTTGAACAGTATCATTTCAGTTGTTACAGACTCGCTCAAGACTGCACATTTTTTCATTCATGACTTTGCAAACATTGAAAAGACATTTTTATATGAATGTCTGTATCATCACTTTTGAACGCAGACAAAGATCGTTCTGTGCATGATCTTTATGAGCATTGCAGCTCGATTACTGCTTGATGAAAGAACATCACATTCTCGTTTCAAGATTTCTGTCACGATCCTAGCCTTGCCAGGCTCAGCCTTCTAGCCTTACCAGGCCTATCCTCGCTCCGTCACCTTGACTAGTCCCTATTGGGCCTAGCGTCGGCTGAGGAACACACATATGTAGCCAGCT
>JAABUI010001122.1_pt1 | contig 16264 bp, 22 predicted proteins | sample 5559111 | NCBI WGS metagenome assembly JAABUI01 (sample SAMN10711870, study PRJNA513365) | rock metagenome | isolation source: Antarctica rocks | place: Antarctica: Victoria Land, Buttleship Promontory
CGACAGCACCGTGTCGGTCACCAACTTTCCGTGCAGCCCCCGCCCGGTTGGTCTGAAGGCGCTGTGATCCCGGTGGTATGGGCACTTCTTCGGTAGTAAGTCATGGTGGCGACACGGGGCCGACCTTGGTGGCGCAGAGATTCAGGAGGTGTTGCGTGGTTCTCGGCCCGAGGCGTGGGCTGGTCGTGGAGAACAGGATCGCGCGGAGGCGGTGGTAAAAAGCGCGCGGGGTGATCCCAAATTCGGGGAGGATGAACTCATCACCTGCCCCGAAAGGTGCCCACTGCACGGCGAAGGTGAGCATGGCGCGTTCCTCGCGAGTCACCCCGTCCTCCAATCCCATGCAGCACAGAAACCAGCTGCCCGGTGGCGGGCGGCCGTGCCGAGGCCACGGCGGTCAGGCGCCGGTGCGCGCTTCTCTAAGGTGGTGCGGTGAGTCTCGACAAATATGGGTGGTGCCTCTTCCTGGTCGGTGCCATGGGCAGGCGCCGGTGAGCGTGGTCGAGCGTAGCGGCGGTGAGTCACCCGCGGAGGGGGCGTTTGAGCGGCTCGTCGAGGAAGGTGATGAGCGACTGTCCCGGGCGTGGCTTCCGCTGATCGCGACCGGGCTGCTCGGCGGGGTTGATGTGGGCACGGGGGTGCTGGCTTACTTCCTCGTGCAGCACTACACGCACAACACGCTGTCGGCGGGCTTGGCGTTCTCCGTGGGTTTCGTGGCGTTGTTGTTGGCGCGCAGTGAGTTGTTCACGGAGAACTTTCTGGTGCCGGTGGTCGCGGTCGCCGCAGGCCACCGGGGGATGTGGTCTTTGCTGCGGTTGTGGGCGCTGACCTTGGGGATGAACCTGGTCGGTGGTTGGGTGATCACGTGGCTGATCGTCACCGGTCGACCGGACCTGAAGGAAACCGCCGTGGAGGTGTCCGCGCATTACTTTGAGCTGGGCTTCAACCTGCATTCCTTCGTGCTGGCGGTGCTGGCCGGCACCGTGATCACCTTGATGACCCGGATGCAGCACGCCACGGACAATCTTGGTGTGCAGCTGGTTGCGGCCATCTTGTTCGGAGCACTCCTCGCCGGTGGGCAGCTGTTTCACTCGGTGCTCGACTCGCTGTTCATGTTCGCCGGACTGCACTCCGGCTCGTCGTTCGGTTACCTGGACTGGTTGGGTGCGCTGGGTTGGTCGGCGTTGGGCAACCTCGTCGGTGGTGTCGGGTTGGTGACGACCATCCGGCTGGTCCGCACCCAGCACCGGGTACGGGAGGAACGCGCCGACCAAGCAAATGACGGTCCAGAAACGCTGTAGGCAAGCCGGGGAGCGAATCCCGCGGAGATCTATCCTCTGGCCGCAGACTCGCGAGGTAGCGGTAGGTCCATTCCTCGGCCAGGGCCGGGTCTGGCAGAACACGATCGGCAAGTTGGGCCAGCGGACCTGGAGTTCGGCGAGACCGTCGGCGATCATCGCCGGTCGGACCCGGTCGAGTTTGAAGACGCCCGAGTAACGGTCCTCGACGACGATCGCCGCCCTGGGCAGGGCGGCGAGCTCGGCCAAGGCGTAGCGCAGCGTGCCCCCGATCAGGCTCGCCACCAGGTCGACGAGGGTTTCCGTTCCACCGACGCCGCAAGCGATCCGTCGATGCGCACCCCACAGTCCCCGTAGGGCAGGGCCTGTTTGATCGTGGACACCTGCTGGTGGATGAACCGGTAGGGGTACTGCTCGTGGGAGTCGACGACGATCTCCAGCTCACCGATGCCGGCATCCCCTGGCTGGCCGGCGGCCTTCGCGTGGCACATCACACTGTGCCCCGTACTGTATTACCTGCAGCCATTACCCGGAAGCGCCGGTCGAATAGTTCAGGCTGCAGGGAAAGAGGACCATGTCGATGCCAGAAAATGATCAAGACCTCGTCGAGCGTGTGCATTCGCTGGAAACGGCCCAAGCAGTCCAGGTCGCCACCCAGACCGGGGCTCAGGCCACCCAGGCGGCCACTCAGGCGGGTCAAGCAGCGACCACCGCCGCCGGCCATGCTGGTACCTGGGCGACGATGGGCGCGGGAGCAGCGGGCCTCATCGTCGGCATCTTCCTCGGTTTGTCCATCGCCAAGTCCTGACGCACCTCCGGAAGCCCCCACCAGGAGGTGTTCTGGCTCGCGCCGCAGCAAAACGTCATACGTCAGTGGCCCGTCCCCGCGAGAGTGGAGACGGGCCACTGCCGACTATCGGTCGATACTACGAGCACGCGGAGGAGGAGGGCGCGTCGCAGCCATGCGGGTGGTCGGTAGGAGGCAAGCCCAGCCGCGTGGCATTGGCACCCTCGCGCTTTCTGTTGCCACTTCGACGGCATTTTCCTGCCGTGGATGATCGGGGCCGCAACGTCATTGTTAGAGGATGTGCAAACGACCAAAACAATCACGGTGAGCACGATCGACACCACAACGGAGCCGAGACAGCCCAAGCGGTTGGAGAAGAAGATCATAGGCAGGGCACCTTTCGATGGGATAACAGGGCGGAAGGTGTTCGACTGCCCCGTTACGTCGAAGCAGGCACGGGGTCCACACCACGGTGGCCGCCTGGGCGGCAGCGCAGCAGCCGCCGCAGGGTGAGCCAGCTGCCGCGGATGCTGCCGTGTTTGGTCACGGCCTCGGCGGCGTACTGCGAGCAACTGGGCTGAAAACGGCACTTGCCGGACAGGTGGGGGCTGATCTGCTGCTGGTACATATCGATGGCCGCGAGTAGGCGGCCACCGGCGTGGGCAGGCATTTCCGGTCGGAGTCCTGGGCTATGCCCGTGCCCGTGTACCAGTGTGGTGAGAAGCTGGGGGAGTAGAGCCACGCTCAACAGCAGGCAGTTGCCGTCGAGCGCCTCACCAATGCAGCAGCCGCTTTCCAGGAGGCACGCGTTACGCGCGCAACCACCACCACCTTGACGGCCGTAACCCCCTCTGCGCCCACCCCGTCGCCCGCGCCGATTACCCGTGCGCCAGACGCCGCCGAAGACCATGACGCTGACCGTAGCGGTAGAAGGTGCTTGCCCTGTCCGCGACCCGACCACCGGTGTGCGGCTTCTCCCGTTGCGGAATTTCAGGGGGTGGTGAGTACTCGGGCTGCGGTGTGTATTCGAAGCTTTTCCAGGGTGTCAGTTTGCCGCTCGGCGCGCGCGATCAGCTCATCGAGGGTGCTGGCATGGAGTCGGGTGTCGGTGTCGGCGAGGCGACGCAGTGTGCGGAAGGCGGCGGCCTTGCCCTGCACACCGAGCAACAACCCCTCCACCTCGATGAGGTCGCTGAGCGGGGACCGGCTGAACAGACGCCCGTTCGGTTTGAACCGTGCGACCTTCTCCAGCACCCATCCACCGAGGACCTTGTAACGGTGCACGGGGAGTCCAAGGGTTCCCATCAGCGTGCGCAGGGATTCCCGGTCCTGCTCAATCTCCGTGGTCAACTCCTGGAGCTGCGTCTTCACCGGCCCCTGCGCCGAACCGCTGGCCCGGCGGAACAGCTCCACTCCCATCGTGGCCCCGCCCAGGTGGTCGTTGAGGTAAATCCCCAACACCGCGTTGTTCGTGTCCATGAACGCGTTCCTTTCCACCACTGGTCACCGGCACGACGCAGAGGGTTACGGGGCGGGTTCTTGCGCGGCGTGCGCGGCGGGGTTTTGGTCGAGCTCGAAACCCCACTGGCTGTTCTGCTGGACCAGGTCGAAGCCCGCAGCCTCGTCGGTGGCACCTTCGGTGCCGTAACTGGCGGCGTCCTGGAAATAGGCGTGGTTCAGTGCCTCGTCACCGGCAAGGGTGCCGGGCGGGAAGTTCGACGCCAGGGAGTCCAGTGCCGCCTCGAACATCTTCTGGTGGGCGACTTCGCGGCTCATCAGGAAGTTCAGGGTGTCCTTCAGGCCCGCGTCGTCGCACACCTTGGTCAACCGCTCGTAGGTGATCTTGGCGCGCGCCTCGGCGGCGATGTTCGAGCGCAGGTCCGCCGCGGGTTGCCCGATGGTGTCGATGTAGGCGGCTGTCCACGGGGCCCCCATGGAGTCGGTCAACCGCGGGCCTCCGCCACCGAGCAGGTTCGGGCCGCTGTTCAGCGACAGGTTCACATAGTCCGGCATCTTGCCGTTGAGTAGGTCACCGAGGTAGTTGCCTTCCACCTGGTCCACCAGCTCGGCGGGGGAGCCTTTCAGCAATAGGTGCAGCGACTGCGCCACCATCTCCAGGTGCGAGAGCTCTTCGGTGGCGATGTCGAGCAGCATGCTGCGGCGCTGTTCATCGGGCTCGTTCCAGCCCTGGGTGAAGTAGCGCATCGCGGCGGCAAGTTCCCCGTTGGGGCCGCCGAACTGCTCCAACAACATCTTCGCGAACATTGGGTTCGGAGCATCGACGCGGACGGTGTACATCATGCGCTTGTTGTGCAGAAACATCAGGCCTCCCGGCGACTTCTCAGGCTCGAGAAGCGAACGATGGTAGGACTCCACCAGCCACCCGAACCCGCGGGACGAGGTGCCCCAACGGCTCACGGTATGCCGATGGACTCAGCCACGCTGGACCATCACCCGCGGCTTCCCCTCGAGGAGCGGATAGCGCACACGCGGTAACCCCAACTGCTTAGGCAATAATCATGGGCAGCCAGTGCTTGCGGACCGGCCGCTTCGGTCGGTCGACCTCGATGACCCGCTCGCCACAGGCCTGCAGGGCCCGGGGCAACCCGGTCCCGTGTGACCGGGTGCCCTCCAGCGCCCACACGATCCGGGGGCCCGGGGCGTGGGAGCGGGCGAAGTCGAGCAGCGCGCGGTAGCCGGCGGTGTTCAGTAACGCCAGATGAGCTGACCAGTACGCCTTGGCGCTGCGATCTACCGGGCGGGCACCCCGATCGTCACGTCGTGCACGCCCATACAACCCCTGACGAAGTGGACTACTGGGTCATGTGGCTGGGTAACGAGCCCCCGGCGCTCGTGAGGCTGACGTGTGCAGCTCGTGCTACTCAGGCGTTGACGGCGCATTCTGTTTGCTCCCCGCGGGCCACACCGGGCTACCCGACGATCTGAGAACGACGCTGGGTAGGGGCGCTCGGGACGGCATCCCCGTAACGGAGCATCCGGTAAGCGTGCTGGTCGGGCTGTTCCGATAGAGCCGATCGTCACCCGGGACGGTGCAGCCGACTTTGAACAATCTGCGTTCGCCGAGGTCGGTCGGGCCGCAGAACGTCGGACGCACCTCGACGAGCTGCGGTGTTCTCGGTGAGGGTTCCTCTGCCGGCGCCTATTCAGGGCGTGAGGGCCACGAAGCTCAGCCCGTTCGTTGCCTCCGCGCGGGTGAGGACTGCGTCGGGGTCGTCGAGGCCGACGGTCGTGACATCGAGGGCAGTGAGGTCGAGCAGGCCCGCTTCGACCTGTCGCCAGACCGAATAGGCGGTCTCGTTGGACGCCATCCAGGAGCCGCGGAGAGTGATCCGGCGATGCATCAGTTCGTCGTACGGGATCGGAAGGGTTTGACGGACCCCACCCAGGAGCACCATGGTGCCGTCGAGGCGGAGTACATCGAAGCCCGCCATCGTGAGGTCCGCGGTTGGTGCGGGACCGAGCGCATCGATGGCCACATCGGCGTCCCCGCCGAGCGCATCCATGATCGCTGCAGCATCGGCTGCCCGATCGCCAACGGAACGGACTGGGCGTACACGCGGGTCCAGCGCTGCGAGACGATCGAGGCTGGAGGAGTTCCGACCAACTGCGGCGATCGTGCCCGCTCCGCGCGCGAGTGCGAGCAACACAGTCGCCCCACCGAGCTGCCCGCTCGCCCCTGTCACAACCAGCCGAGCGCCGGGGCTCAGAGCACTTCGTTCCACCGCCCCGGCCGCGACCGTCAGCCAGGGTAGGAAGGCGAGACGGGCCAGGTCCGGGTATCGCTCAGCGCCGGGAAGGGCGACCAGCGTTGATGCCGGCATCAGCGCGCGTTCCGCAAACGTGCCGGTGCGCCACACGCTGCGCATCGCATCCGTGGCCGTAGACGACGTACCGCGGCCACCGATCCCGGTCCAACCGAGCAGCACTTCCTCGGGGTCGGCGACCCGACCTGTCGCCAGAAAGCCAGTGCAGAGCGCGGTATCGCCGGGCCTCACAGTGTGGACACCGTCGGCCACGGCCTCCACACGGCCGACCCCGCCGATACCGAGCACGGTGGGTGTCGCAATGCCACCACGACCACCCACCGTGAGCACGCGGGTGTAAGCGGGCACCTGCACGGCCAGCATCTGCAGCACCGCTCCGCCATCTCGAGCCGTCGGCTCCGGTACCTCCTCGAGGCGAAGCCCAGCATCGGTCGAATCGAGAGTCCATGCCTTCATGACCCCAATCATGGATCCTCCTGACCGTGGTATCCAGATCCGCTTTATGCTGGTACCCGTGCTACTGGGAAGTGGGTCACGTGACTGACTCGACGACAGAACGGCGACACGAGCTCGGCTCGTTCCTTCGCGCGAGACGGGAACGCACAGCACCATCGGACGTCGGCCTTTCGGGCTCACCCCGGCGACGCACACCAGGGTTACGACGCGAGGAACTCGCGAACCTCGCCGGGATCAGCACCACCTGGTACACATTCCTCGAGCAGGGCCGCGACGTGCGCGCCTCTTCCCAGGTACTGACGGCGATCGCGGACGCGCTGAGACTTGGCGAGCCTGAACGGGCGCACTTGATCACGATCGCCACCGACAACACGCATCCACGCGAGCACTTTGAGTACCTCGCGCCCGAAGTTGCAGATATACCAAAGATGGTCGACCCCAACCCGGCATATGTAACCGGTGGTAGCTATGACCTACTTGCCTGGAACGATGCAGCCGCCGAACTGTTCCCCGGCGTCACCGACAGCGTCCACCCGAACCTCGCTCGCTGGATGTTCACCGATCCAGCCGCTCGCGACGCCCTGCCCGACTGGCCCATCGTGGCGCAAGGACTGCTCGCACGCCTGAGAACGAACGCGGGCAAACACCCTGGCTCACCACGATTCCAGCGCCTCGAACACGAGCTACGCACTGCGAGCTCCGAAGCAGAAGCCTGGTGGCCCCGATACGACATCGCCACAAGCCAGGTAGGCGCAAAACGAGTGCGTTCCCGCTCAGGCCAGGAACAACTCATGACCTACGCCTCCTTCCACGTCTCAGGGCAACCCGAGCAGATACTCACCATCTACCGACCAGCCTGACCACCCACCGTCGTCATCGCGATGACGGGCCAGAAGTCGTGGCCTTGTCATCGGCTTAGAACGACCGGCAATTGATGTGACTGGTGGGGCGGAGTTGCAGGTGTGTCGTTGCGGGTAGGGGCACGGACCCCGGCTTGATCATGGGATTGCTGAAGTCCTACTGATCACCGGGAGGGTCCGTGCCCCTGCTGCCAGCATCGCTGACCGAACCCCTGTGGGTCCAGTGCTCCACGCTGTTGAAGGACGACGATCGCCCCGAATTCGCGGCGACGCATCCGTGGGGATGTCACCGGCGCCGGATCCCTGATCGGGTGGTGTTCGACCACGTGCTCGCCGCCCTGGTCCACGGCAGCGGCTACGAGCGCATCGCCACCCCAGGGTGTTCGGATCGCACGATCCGCCGCCGACTGGCCGACTGGGCCGAGCGCAACGTGGGGGTGGAACTGCTCAAAGCCGCGCTCGCCGCCTACGACCAGATGATCGGCCTGGACCTCGCGGACCTGTCGGTGGATGGGTCGATCACCAAATCCCTCTGCGGAGGGGAACTTTCGGGGCGGTCCCCGGTCGATCGCGGCAAGTAAGGTACCAAACGCTCGGTGGTCACCGACGGCACCGGCATCCCCTTGCCCTGGTCGCCGCCGGCGCCAACCGGCACGACTCACCCCTGTTCGAACCCACCATGCGCCAGATCCCGGACATGATCGGAGCACTGCCCGAGCGGCCGTGTGTGCACCCCGACCGCGGCTACGACTCCGCCGGCACCCGGGACCTGCTCGACGAACTCGGCTACGTCCACGAGATCGCTCGCAAACCCATCCCCGCCCCCATCCAAGCCGGCAAACGCTGGGTCGTGGAACGCACCCACTCCTGGATGAACGGCTACGGTAGGATCCGCCGCTGCACCGAGAAACGCCGCGTCGTCGCCGAGCTGTACCTCTACCTCGCCGTCGCCCTCACCGTCCTGCGCCGCCTCATCAACGAAGCCCGCATCCGCTACCGCTGGCCTACCCGACCCACCACCCGAAGACTCAAGTGACTATCAATTGCCGGTCGTTCTTAGCCTGACCCCGCCACGAAATAGCAGGATAAAATCACCATCCAATAGCTGCGGCCATATTTGAGCCGGTGGGTCTCGAACGGGTGCTCGCCACGAAACGGTGGTGGCGTCCCGTATCGCGATCCTCAATCGGAACGGCTTTCCGTCTGCCCAGTAGTTGGCTCGGAGAGGTTGCTCCGGGACTCGATTCTGGGACCGACCTTTGGGACGCGGCGGCGCCCGGCCAACCGGTACACCTGTCGATGTCCGAGGTCGCGTGCACTCTGAGCAGGGAGTTTGCGGCTGTGTGCAGACGAGCGCGGGCGTCCAGAGCGTCCGTACTTGTCTGAACTGCCCCCGATCTTGTTCCATGGTCCTGTGCACGGCGAGTCGGGGACGGGTTGTGAGCACGGTCTGCTGACCGTGCCCGATGAGGTGTGGGACCTGGCGGTCCGCCGGGCGGCGGTAATCGGGCCGCTGGCGCGGGCGGAGGCGTGCGCCGGTCGGGGGGACCGTTGCGGCTTCAGCTCTGTGCGGGCCTCGATGCGCCCTCGGGTCTTGATCGCCCGCCGCCGCCGCCGCCGTCTTCGTCGACGCCGGCGGACGGTGTGAGCGCGGACGGATCAGCGAGCGGTACCACTGGGCCGGTGGAGAGTGCTGGCATGAGTGATGTCTCGATCGTCTCGTGCCAGCGTCGATGAGGTGTCGTCGGGCAGCAGTTGAGCGATCAGGGTGTCGGTGACCCAGCTGGCGTACTGCTCGGGGGCCCAACCCCGATCGTGGACGAGTAACCGGTAGACCTCCGGCGACATCAGGGTGTGGATGATGTCGGCAGCGTCCTGTTCGCTGACCGACGGGCTGAGCGACCCGGAGGATGCGAACGAGCTGGCTAGCAGGCCTTGACCGCGCTGACGCTGTGCGTTCAGCTCGTCGAGGAAGGTGGCGGCCTCGTGGTCGGCATCGGCCGCGTTGACGAGGGTTCGATAGATGGCCGAGATCCGCCGGTTGATGGACGTGGTGACCGCCACGAAGCCTGCGATGCGCCCACGTGGCTCGGGATCGTCGAATGCCGCTTGAACGGGCGGCCTGGCGGCGATGGGAATGTCCTCGTCGTCGCCTGCGATGGCGACGTCGAGGACGGCCCTGAGTATTCCGAGCTTCGTGGAGAACAGTCGGTAGACGGTCGCAACCGGCACGCCTGCTGCCTGGCTGATGTCGGCGATGGTGGTCGCCACATAACCCTCGTCGAGGAAGTTGCGTTGGGCCGCCGCGACGACCGCCGCCCTGGCTCGACGGGTCCGGGCCTGGCCCGGCCCGGCCGCCGAGAATGGGCCCCAACCGTCGTCCACGGAGTCAAAGGTAGTCACCGACTTATGATAGTGCTACTCTCGTTTTTCCCCGAAAAGGCGCCTCAGCTGAGGAGGAGTGATGTCCGCACCGACGAACCATGGCACCAAGACGGTGCTGCATCCGGTCACCGACGCAGCCTTGGCAACCGCCGTCTACACGGCGCCGCTGGGGACCCCGCCGGCGGTCAAGAGCCCCACCTACCAGTGATGGCCGCGGACGTAGACCCCTCAAGGCTGATCGACGCCGTGATCGGCGAGCTTGACGACTGGCGCGGTCAGCAGCTCGCCGAGATCCGCCGGCTTATCCATGACGCCCTCCCCGAGGTCGAAGAGGAATGGAAATGGATGGGCAGCCCAGTCTGGGAGCAAGACGGCATCATCGCTGTCGGTAACGCACACAAGAAGAAGGTCAAACTGACTTTCCCCCAAGGAGCCCACCTCGACGACCCGCAGGAGGTGTTCAACGCCGGCCTGGGTGGCAAGGCGTGGCGCGCCATCGACCTGTTCGAGGGAGACAGCCTCAACAAGCGTTCTTTCAAAGCCCTCGTTAAGCGGGCCGCCCGCTACAACGCGTCACAGAAGGATGCCAAGTAGTAGCAGCACAGACCCCCGCTACCGAGGTCGTGATACGAGCTCACCTCATGAACGCTGCCAGTGTTGTTATCCCGTCGTACGCCGAAGGAGACGAAGATGAGCCCGACGATCCGTAGCCTTGTGATCCCAGTGTCCGATCTGGACGCCGCCAAGCCTGTCTACACCGCGCTGCTCGGCGCGCCGCACACCGACCAGCCGTACTACGTCGGGTACAACGTGGACGGCTTCGAGGTCGGTCTGAATCCGGGCGACGACGTGGCCGGCGGGCCGGTGGCCTTTGCCGACGTCGAGGATCTCGACGCGGCACGGGCAGCATTGCTCGCGGCTGGGGCCACTGAGCGCAGTGCCCCGCGTGAAGTCGCACCCGAGGCGCGGGTGTGCGTCCTGGCCGACGCCGACGGCAACCCGATCGGCCTGCGCGGCCGATAGCAGGGACGGCAGAACGTTCTGAGGCGGCGCCCGCTCGCCTCAACGGTGCCTGGCACGCCATCCGGTCACCGGGCAGGCACCCGGTTGAGATCCTTCGGTGTCTCCCACGACACCGACACGTTCCGCTTGAGGATCGGCTCTCTGGGCACGAGTCGCGCACGCGCCGGCTGACCACGTCGAGACCCGGCGACCCGGGGCATCGGCGGGCGCTGGGTGGGACTGACGAGGCGTTGCGGCAGGATCGGTGGCATGGCGGAACTGAGTGATGGTGAGGGCGCGCTCGCCTATGGTGACTCGATCCTCGTCGGTGAGCGGGTTCGTTTGCGTGGCCTGCGGGATGACGACTTGCCGAGCCTGGCCCGATTGGAGATGGATCCCGGTTTGTTGGCGACACTGTCGAACTGGGTCGTCCCGCCGTCTGAGGCGGCGGCGAAGGAGCGCATCGCGAAGTGGTGCGCGAACGACAAGGACGATCTGGGCTTCGCCATTGATACTGTCGATGACCCGCCGATCCTTATCGGCCACATCGAGCTGTCCGGAGCCCGCCCCAAGGACAGGTGCGCCACGATCGGCATCGCACTCGGCCGCGAGCACATCGGCCGCGGCTACGGCACAGACGCGATGCGCGTCATCGTCGACTACGCCTTCCGGGAGATGGGCCTGCACCGGATCCAGCTCACCGTGGCGCCGTTCAACCCCGCAGGAACCCGCGCCTACGTGAAGGCCGGGTTCGTCGAGGAGGGCCGCCACCGCGAGGCGGTCTGGCACGACGGCAGATGGTACGACGAGGTGATGATGTCGGTCCTTGATCACGAGTGGGCGGCACACCGCTCCCCAAGCTGACCCGGCTCGATCTCCCTGACCCACAAATGGGACGAGTGACTGTCCCATGACCAGACCGCACCCAGGACGCACCGCAGGAGGGCGGAACCTCAACGGACCGGGGCGCCGCCCGCCGACACTGCGGATTGCCCGATGATCACGACCGTCCCGTAGGCCACCCCGTCACCGGGCGGCTGCCCGCAGGGGATCCCGATGAGAGCACTTCTCACGAGCCGTCTCGGCCAAGTCCCTGGCCCTCGCTCTCGTCCGTTTGAGGCGAAGCATCAGACGGGACCTGTTCCTCCGTCGAGGTGGCGGGTTGGAGCCGCTCCATCATGCTGCTGTGTTGCTCTTCCAGTTCGGCTTGCTCCTCGGCAAGTCGCTGTCGCTGTTCGCCACGACTCTCAATTGAAGCCTCGACTTCGACTGACCCGGCCCGCCGGAGCAGGGACGCGCCGTTGAGTGTTTTCTCCATCTTTTCGAGGGTCTTGCCGATGTCATGAAGCGTCTGGATCGAAGCGAACATGGTGCCCTTCATTGCTTCGATGTCCAGGACACTGGTCTCGGAATACTCCCGCCGCGAGCTGTCTCGATACGTCAGCGAAGCCTGATGCGACGTGGGCAGATCTTCCCTGCCATTGCGCTCGATATGGCTGTCATAGAAGGCACGCATCTCTTGGCCCGGGGCGATCATCGCGACCGGCGCGTTGAGCATTTTGGCCTTGGCGATTTCGTGACCAGCCGTTTCACGAGCGCGCATGGGCGGAGGGTCAAGCGCGATGGACACACTCAGCGCGGGTCGCTCACCGATGTTCCTCACCGTTAGGTCGAATAAGTGCCGGCTCGCGCATGATGGCTCGATGGCAACGACGACGTACGGACGGCTCGCCTCCACCTGGGCCGTGCGCGCATCCTCCGCCTGTTCACGGCCGATTTGCCACTGCTTCTTCGCGTACAGCGCCGCCACCACGGCAACGACGAGGAGGCCGAAAGTAATGATCGTATATATACCGGTCCACGCCGTGGCTGACACGCCCCAGAACTGTCCCACGCAAGAAGTGTTCCACGCTGCACCGACAAGGTTCCGTCCGAGACGCCTCGACAGCCCCTCCGGCGGCTCGCTATCGGTCAAGTCAAGTGAGACAGTGATGGTCAGTTTATTTGGGTCTCGGTGGGTGCTGGCTGGTTGATCCAGAACTGGGTGGGCATCGGTGGTGGCAGAGGTCGGCGCTCGAAGCGCTCGGGATGGGCATGGTAGGCGGCGGTGAGGGTGGTTTGTCGGGCCTCGTCGATGGCGTCGGCAGTCCCGAAGTGCACCGATGCTGGTGTGTGCCAGGCGATCCCGGAGTGATGGTGGACGTAGTTGTATTCGTAGAAGAAGCCGGCGCAGAACTGGCGGGCCGCGGCGAGGCTGGCGAAGGCCGCGGGGAAGTCCGGCAGGTACTTCAGGGTCTTGAACTGGGCCTCGGAGAACGGGTTGTCATTGGACACCCGGGGGCGTGAGTGCGAGCGGGTGACCCCGAGATCGGCGAGCAGCGCGGAGACCGGTTTGGAGGTCATGGAGGTGCCCCGATCGGCGTGCACGGTGTGCGGGGTGGTCCCGTTGCGTTCGATGGCCTCGGCGATGAAGTCCTTCGCGAGCTGGGAGTCCTCGACCGGGGAGATGATCCAGGAGGGGTTGAAGCGGGAGTAGATGTCGATGAGCACGTACAGCTGGTAGAAGATGCCCTTGTCCGGGCCGCGGAGCTTGGTGATGTCCCAGGTCCATACCTGCGACGGTGCGTCGGCGAGGAGCTCGGGTTTCACCTTCGCCGGGTGCGTGGCCTGGCGGCGGCGCTCCCGGGATTGCCCGGCGTCACGGGCGATGCGGTACATCGTCGAGGCCGAGCACAGGTAGGTGCCGGCGTCGAGCTCACGGGCCCAGATCTGGCCGATCGACAACTCGGCGTTGGCCTCGGTGTTGATCAATGCCAGCACCGCCTCCCGCTCAACGCCCGAGAGCGCTTGGCCGTTGTCCGGGACGACCCGAGCCGCTACCGGTCCGTGCACCGGCGGCTGCAGATCGCGGTAATGGGTGGCCCGGGAGCGCCCGATCAGCGCGCACGCGTCCCTCGTCGCCATCCCCGCGGTACGCAGTTCCGCGAAGGTGGTGGTCATCGCCGCCTCGACGTGCTCGGCGTGGCCGTGCTCTCGGAGGTCGCGTCCAAGAGCCCTTGCAGTTTTCCCATGATCTCCACCACCGCCTGCGACTTCGCCAGCTCGCGGGTCAGTCGCTGGTTCTCCGCCCGCAGCCGATCGGCGTCGCTGCTCGACCCGGGCGGGCCCGAGGGCCGGTGCGGACGGCCAGGTGCCGGCACCCCGTGGGCCACCGCGTCGCGAGCTGCGGTCCATTCCCGGATCTGCGACTGATACAGACCTTCCCGCCGCAACACCCCACCCTTCTTCCCACGCGGGGCCGCCTCATACTCCGCGACCACCCGAGCCCGATAGGCCGCGGTGAAGGACCGACGAACCGGGCGCGGAGCCGGATCCACCACCTCCTCAGGTGAACCGGTCACCGACTCTCCGTCGGGGCCGCTCGTGCCCGCGATACTGCTACTCATCTGGCTGTCTCCTGTCATAACCCCGCGAGTTCGCGGTGTCTCACTACAGCCTGACAGTCAGGGGCTGGATACGCGAGCCTGCTTTCTGTGCCGTATGGGGAACCATCACCGACACTATCTGCGTCGCCAACAAGCCCGTGACCAGGGCTGTTGTGATGCAAGCCCCAGCGCAGGGGCGGCGATCGTCGAAGACGCAAGGGGTGGCAGTAGTCGAAGATGGGTGCCCGCGGGCAATCCCGGACGGCTTGACCTTCGGTACCTCAATCAAAGGTTCGGGGGTCTTCCGGGCCGTCGTTTGGCGCCACCTCGCCCAGGTCGGTAGGTGGGCTTGAACAGTGTGCCAGAAAACGCCCCCCTATCGAAAACGGCTCCGGACAGGTCATCTATGTGACCGTTGAACGTATCCGCGTCCGCCTAGGGCTGATCGAGAACGCCGCCACGTTTCAACGACTTCGTGACGATCGCCGCTGCGCCGTACCGCACGTTGGTCGTGAATGAGCTGCTCACGGGGCGAGCGGTGCCGCCGTATGGTCCCTACACCGAGTAAGGGTCACCTTACATTTAATACGGCCGCCGTTTGATAAATTTTGGCTGCATCTCGACAACTGTCGGAGTGCAATGAAGACTGACTGCCACCAAGGGGTACATATTGAACAAACCGGCCCTGTCGACGGCTGTGTTCAATTCGGCTGCATCTGCATCTGCGTGTTGGGCTTGACAGCCACAGGTGCCGTCGAGCGCGTCGCTCTTTCGTCGAACCTGCGCCCGTGCTGGCTGGAACCAACACGGGGACTGTGGCGGCGGGCTGGAAGACGGGTTTGGCGCGGTGAGCCCGTGCCGCGAAGACCACGGACGTTGACCGTGGCGGCTCCCGCAGAGGGCTCCCCGGGTTCGTCTAACGGAACGATGGCCGTCGATTCACGGTGGCCAGCCAATATGGCGGCTAGCTCAAGATCGCCGGTAGGCGTGTGGTGCTGCCGGTATGTGTGGCGTCGACTTGGGGTTGGGTCAGGAGATCAGCGCCTTCGGGTCCTCCACCTTTCCGGCGTACCGCATCGTCGAGGACCAGTGGATCTCCGAGCGACGTGGCCTGGGCCGGTTCGCCACCGAGCAGCCGCCGTACTCGCTGCTGACGCGGGGTGTCGAGCGTGACGTGCTGCCCGTGGCCGAGCAGTACCACATGGGGGTCATCCCGTGGAGCCCGCTGGCCGGGGGCTGGCTGACCGGCCGCTATCGCAAAGGTCAGGACGCACCCGACACGCACCGCGCGGCGATGATGCCGGACCTGTTCGACCCGTCCACCCGGGAGAACCAGGCGAAGCTCGATGCCGTGGAGGACCTGGCCCTACTCGCCGAGGACACCGGGATCACCCTCGTGCACCTCGCGCTGGCGTTCGTGATGCAGCACCCGGGGGTGACCGCGCCGATCGTCGGCCCCCGCACCATGGAGCATCTCGACACCCAGCTCGGGGCGGTCGATGTGGCGCTGGGCACCGACGTGCTCGACCGGATCGACGAGATCGTGGCGCCCGGAAAGAACGTGGGGGGCGACGACGCCTACGCCACCGACGCGTTGACCGACCCGTTCCTGCGCCGCCGGCGCACAGCCTGATCCTGTCCGCGGGCCTCTCAGCTCGGCCGCTCGACCCCTGAACCCGGAGGGCACGGCACGGGTGCGTCACACCACGCCATTCAACCTGGGGGTTTAACTATCCGACGACCCGTGCACTGAGAGGTGATCTTGGTCGCTGCGGGGTTGAGCAACGACGTTATCGCCAGCCAAGTAAACCTCAGTTCGCACACCGGCAAGTCCCACGTCGACCGTGCCATGGCCAAGTTCGTGGGCCGCGATGGCGCGCAGCTTGTGGTCGTGGTCTACGGGAGAAGGCTGGTCGACCCGTACCGCTGAGCCGGTAGCCTGGTCCTCGGGTCAGGGCCGGTCACCGGCCGGGGGGAGTGGCCGACTCGTTGGTCTGTCCTACTTCTTTGCCGGGTGTCCCCTCTCGACTGTTGCGTGGTCCTGTCGTGGGGTCGTGCCGCGTGGAAGGTTTTCCTCATGACTGAGTCCGAGCTTGACCGCCGCGATGTCGTCGCGCCTGACACCCGGCCGGTGGGTGAGCATGATGATGCTGTGCACCATTCCCGGCGCTGGTGGATCCTCGGCGTCGTCGCCCTGGCCCAGCTGATGGTGGTCCTCGACGCGACGATCGTGAATATTGCGCTGCCCTCGGCGCAGCGGGCGCTG
>JAABUI010001124.1_pt1 | contig 16232 bp, 19 predicted proteins | sample 5559111 | NCBI WGS metagenome assembly JAABUI01 (sample SAMN10711870, study PRJNA513365) | rock metagenome | isolation source: Antarctica rocks | place: Antarctica: Victoria Land, Buttleship Promontory
GTACTGCCGCTACTACAGTCATCATTAGCAACACGGTTTCTGTTCTAGCTCTAAGCACCGTTCGAATCACGAGCGCTCCAGAGGCTGGGAGGACTGCAGCTACGGATGGTTCAGGCGATGACATGACGATCGCGATAACCAACACGTACGGCAAATGCTTGTCCCTCTCCTTTGCTTCGAATGCCGGTGGCCCGTCTCCGGTAGGTAATCCTTCCGCCACTACGCTCCCTGATAATGCCTTCACCCAGTATGCTTTCCCAACTGGATGGGCAGGAAGGATATATGTGGGCTCGAATCTCAACCCCGACGGCAGCAAGATTGAAGGCAGCTATACCGGTCCACCTGACATTGATGTTAGCTATGTAGACGGCTATTCGGTGCCTATAACGTGCTCCTCCGAGGGCACCGCAGTGTCCGGTTGCAACATTGACCTATTTAAGCAACCCGGTATCCCATGCAACAATCAAGTCGACGGTCCTGTCTGCCTGAATTCCGCTCAGAATATTGCCAATGGCCCCGCTCCACCCTTTTTCGCAGCCTGTGCAGGGGCAGCCTACACCTATCCGAATGACAACGACGCCAATGTAAGCAACCTCAAAAGCAACCTGGTTACCTGTTGCGTTGGCACGTCATGTAAAGCACCTTCACGGCAATCTAAACGAAGTAACTTACTGCACCGTGGCCGTATGCGCATTGGAGATGTAAAACGACACCTCTTGGGAAGAAGCGCCTCCTCACCATTCCTGCTTCCATTAGCACCCAGACTTCGGCATCGTCATTACCTGCCACGATATCGTGTTCACGGTTAGGATTTTAGTAGTTTTCATGGCTTTAGCGACGAATGATATCAGTGTCGGGAAATAGCTAGTTCATCAATGACTGGTGGAAACATGAGGTCTGCTCTGGCTTAGATAGAACTTTGATTGAACATCCATGGGCACATATTCGCCCTCCGCCCTGCAGGTGATTTCGTCGCATATGAGTATCAGGATGGCCCAATGCCCGACCTGTCCGCCATCAACAAAGCCTTCTTCCCTGAATTGGCCTTGTACTTTGCCAGGAACAATTTGTCATCTCTTCTTGGACTTCAGGTCCGCCTCGAGGGCGTGCCTGAGAGAATGTTCGAACTCATTCTCGATCAAGGGACTATAATGCTGGATGAGACGGCTATCTATGGCTGCTCTGCTTCTCGGCAAACTGGGTGGATGTTCGAGCTCAAGGGTGGGGAGCCGCGCGTATGTGCTGCTAACGAAGCGCACGCCAAGAAGACTTCGGGAAACCATCAAGTATTTAATGCTGGCAAGGCTCAGCCGAAACTGGCTAGCGTCGCTGACCTCAAGGAGGCTCTTGTGACAGCCGAGATCCTCTCTTGATGGGCAGCAGATTCCAAATGCTATGAGAAATCCCTGGAGAAGGCGTATCGTGGAAAGTGGTGGCTTGGGGGTAAATTGAAATTATCATAACTTTAAGGTAGTTAATTGTCTTTGATGATCCATTAAGAACGCAGTAATCATATGCACTTAAGAGCGTGATACATAATGTGATTACAATTACCATCGAGCGTGAGCTTTGCCAAAAGGGATTTTGATACTGACCCGTAAGGGAAAGGTTTCCGAGCCCTCGTAGGCTAATGTTGCCTACGGCAACGCGCGCGCTTCTCTCTCGTCGTACCCGTCTCTGCGCTGGTGCTACAGTCTACACATATTGATTCGTCAGTCATGACTGCTTATGTTGAGTACCTCCTTAAGGATAAAATCGCGAAATTCTTCGCGAAGACATATCACCCGCTCCGATTCAGGGAGATTGCAGCTACACCGTCTACAATGGAGCTCACTCCGAGTTCGTCGTCCCATTCCGCCTATAGTCGCTGTCATTAAGACTTAAGACAGCGGCCCTTACGAGAAAGATTCATAGCAATCTAGCTCCTACTATTATATATCATGGACAGCTTAGAGACACAAGCCAAGAGACAGCCTCAGTGTATTCCATAGATAGGATTCCAGGTATCAGCTACATTAAGTATCGCCTTGCGAATACCTATGCCGAAGATTCCAAGGAAAACTTTGCCTTGCGAGCGGGTCTCATAGTGGACCTTGCGCGGTAAGTTGTCCGCACCACTAAACGCCTAGAAGTTGCTGACAATGCTCTAGCAGGTTCTTTGCCGTATCATAGAAGGCACCACAAAGCATTAACAGAAGTTCTGTCGAGCAACTACGTCAAAAGTACATTAAAGGTCTCCAGCTTTTGCTCTACCACCTTCCATTGAGATTCCGTCCAATCATACAAAAATCCCTCGATTCCATGCCATCGATTTTCTCCCGTCTTCCATTCGTTCTATCGCACGCCGACTTTAGCTCCTGCAATATAATGGTCCATCCGGTCTCTGGCCGGCTGACCGGCGTTATCGACTGGGCTGAAGCAGCGATCTGTCCCTTTGGCCAAAACCTATATACACTGCAAGATTTTTCGGGTACCCTAGATCAAAAAGTTGGCTGGAGGCAATACAAAGATCACGATACTCTACAGGAAAGGTTCTGGGAGACCTTTCAGAAGGAGGTGGGAGGCTTATCAGTAGAGGTGATGGAAGCCATCAGGTTAGCCAGGATTCTAGGTTGTCTCCTGACTCATAGGTTCACCAGAACGCTGGCAAGTGAGCCATTTGTTATTCCTACCCGAGAACATGATGAGATTGGCCGGTATAACCTGCATTTTTTAGACGCTTACCTTGTGGATGTGAAGACGAGATTCGAAGATCTGAATTGAGATGAAAGTGATCCACGTTGGCTATATAGGAGGCGAAAAGCTCGAATAGAGACTATAGGTGATAGCTATAGGAGTGATCACGATGCTTGTAGGACGATTGATAGTTGAGTGAAATGGAATGGTCAACAGAGGCAAGAGCGAAGACTCGTACTGGCAGAAAAGAAACTTGGGGCTTTCTTGTCACCTCAGATAGAATCAAGAACATGTGTTTCTCTTCTACGAACAATAAAAGTAGCTGACGGTCACCGACCCTTGCCTGTATGTGCCGACCTTCTTGGTTTGCCTCCCCGCTGCGCCTGGCATTTGGCCTCAAATTCTCGCAGCAGCTCCTGTGCGTTTCCCAACTCGCATTCGCGCAGGCATGTTCTCTTCTAGCACACCTAGTATTCACAGCCCTTTTCCCTTCGTCTAGTGTCAACGATCCTTACAATGATGAGGGACCCATATAAAGCGGTAATCCTGGAATGCTTGGAGAGGTTAAAGGCCTCACGAAGCTTGTGGATTGACGCTGTCTTTGGATATCCAGCATGAAAGCGAAGACTCCAAACTCAGGTCCATATCATTAGCGCTTAGAGTCATAGATTAATTAGACATTTCTCACTGTGGTTTGTCTTCTCTCAGGCAGATTTCGTTGACATCTCATAGAACCGTCCTCACCAAGTCACGCAAGCCTTCCGACTTGATGCCAACAAAGAATATCAGGGCCACGGGTTTCTTGTCTGGGGTACGACATCGTCAGTAACAGAGAGCTGTGCAGAGGTCGATCTACCTACCATTTCTCATGCGAAGCACAAACATGAGCTCGTCTAGCTCGTCCACCTCTCCCAATAATGTCGCAGATCTAATAACTTATACCTCCACTCCTTCTCGTCCCAGCTATTGGGCGATGATCTTAGCTTTTTGACTTGCACTTCGCAAAGGACGTATACCTCATTATTGGCCGTCTTGTCTTAAATTCAGGCCCCCATTCGTGATATATTTTTGTTTTTCCGTTGCTCCCTGGCGGTTTGGTCCCTGTAGCAGCTGGGGCAGGCGGAATGGATTGAATGGCTATCAACAATTCTACGAGGATTTTCTTTTAAAGGGTCGAGGGCGCAATATGTATGGGTAATGGATGGTACATCGCATCAGTGGTGTAGACGTTTTGTACTGGCACGCTGCAGGTAACAAGTGGACTGATTCTATAGCAAGGGCACTGAAAAGCCTTAAAGTCAACTTTCCTCTGCTTTAAAGCTTAACAAGACGGCTCAATTAAAGGGAAAAACAATATATGGTCCCTTGTAAAACATCTTGGAAAACATAGATCATCGACGTCTATATCTCAAACTTAACCCTTTACTGAATGTGCTTTGGTGTTAATCTTTATAAAAGCAACAAAGTCTCTATAGTGATGTGTCCACAGAAAGATTGCTTGCTATGTATTTGCTGTATGCCCGTGTTTCGCCTACGGTACTCGTGTAGGATGTAAGGGAATTTGCCGACTGTTTATGCTGGACCCGAAAATTCTGGTGAATAAGATTTGATTGCATACACATAGCGTTACCGTGGGCCTGAATTTAGACAAATCAAGCGCGGATTTCTATGAATGTTGCGCACCATATAGTGGCTCGCTTGTCTAGCCGTCCTCTCTCCCTACCGACACGACAACCGCCATCGCAGCTTTTCGCAATTGGACGACCGCAAACGTGCCATATCGATGTTCAACATAAGTATAGCAATCATCCGAGACGCCCAAGGCTCGTCACCCCAGATAGAGAGCGAGAGCCTTTGGACCAGGGTCCCCCCGCTATGAAGTCACCTGTCTCATCAACAAGAGAGAGAAGGCTATCTCTATCTATCTATCTATCTATCTATCTATTCAGCTTATTTATATAATTTAGTTCTAGTATAGTCTCTAATCTAGTCTATAGATTAACATGTTAGTAAAGTAAATATATTAAAGATTATACCAGGTCTTGGAATTTGCTATCCGAAATACGATATTTTGGGGTTAGGACCACGTGTACGATCTTCAGTGTGAGCATTCGGATGGGTCGCATTGTCGGTCAACAGTCTTCAGCCGATACCTCAAAGGATGTCATGCATCCAGCTAAGTACCTCCTCTTTGTCGTCTCTCCTCTTCACTAAGAATGAGCGCAGTCAACGGCGATCTGCATTTCCCAGCCAGCGATAGCTCCGAGTCGTTTCAATCCAGAACTGGATCGACCGACTTCAGACCCCTCCCGCAACCTCCCATACCTCCTTCGCTCTTAGAGAAACACCCGCACCTCTTGATAACATATCCACACCTATTACAAAAACATCCACACGGCGCTCGAAACGTCGCCGCGACTCGGATTCTCTACCTTCCGTCTTTCTCGGAGACGGACCTTCCTTTCGCAAGAGACCCAAGGTGCTTCAAGAGACGGCGGGTAACATGCAGCCATTCACGCCTCCAGCCGACAGGTCCAGCACCAAGCAGAGCGATGAATCACAGACTTCAAGCAACATCACTCCCAGAAAGCCCGCCAAAGAATTGAAGACCCCCAAGACCCCATATGCCATCGGCCAAATGATGGCCAGCCGTGGTCTGCTACATAATCACGCTGCCTTCTCGTCTTCAAAGTATTCGAGCTTCAGGAAGGATGTGATGGCCATCGTTAACGGAGAGCGCTCCTCCGCAATGCGACAAGTCTCTGCTGAGAAGATTGGGAGGCGTGTCGCATACTACGAGCGCCTATCTGAAGCCACCTTCATGCACAACGTGATCCCTGTACTTCTTGGGGAGGGCTACACTCTTAACAAGATCACCGAGAAATTCAGCGACGAGGATAAGCCATCGCTCGCTTGGCAGGGAAAGCAGTACCGGGAGTTTATGGATGATGAATGGATCAGTACTGCCGTCAACTGCGAATTTCGGAAGACTCTTCTTCCTTGCAAGTACACCGATCTGGACCCAGAATATGAGGCCGAGACCACGAAAGCACTTGCCAAGACTCCAGGTATGACGACTCACAGGCCGGACTACGTGTTTGGACTCAGAACCGACGAGAAAGACTTCGAGTTAACCCAAGATTTCGTGCCACAAGAGGCCAGGAATCTTCTCGAGATATACGCAGGAATGTTCCATACATTCTTCTTCATCGAGGGGAAGGGCGATGCGGGATCTGCAGCCGAAGCGGAGAATCAAGCACGCCGCGGGGGGGCTACCCTCATTAATGCATCTCGTCAGCTCCAGGCAATGGTGGGAGATTTATCAGATGTGCCTGGTGTTGACGAAAAGTCGTTTGTGTCTTCGGCAACCAAATTCGCAGTCATCATGGATCTGCTGCACTCGCCTGCGTGCAATAGGTGAGCTTCACCATCCACACATACATGTCCCTGCCTCAGTTCTACCGCCCTCCACTGACTTTGCGCCCGATGCTTAAATTATCTTGGAACCTACACTCACTTCAGAACTAGATCTCATCATCTCCTCCGGGTCCGACCTTCGCGGAGCTCAGTCAGGTCTGCGAAAGAGCAGGAGTATACTATACAAGAGAATGATTGGAGGCAAACACTTTATTCGAGACGTAGTCTCTCGTTCACGCCAAACACCATTCTGTCTCTCATTGCTCCACATGCTATGATCTCCGCCTCCCTTCCACCTTCCTCTTCTCAACACATGATCATCGAGCCTATTCCTACGAGTGTTTCAGATCAATCGGCGCGCCTTCAGAGCCCCAAGCACGGCACGGGAGTACCTCCATCCGCCGACGTTACACAACCTCTTCATCTCACATTTCTCTAAAGAGTCATGGCTTCAATAAACGCTCGCCTCTACACCAATACCCTCTACAAGGCTACAAACGCCCGCCTCTGCATCCACAAATTCTACAGGCACGTAGACCATTGGACAACTACAACTTTGTTCAGAGCTCGGTCGCAAGCGCAAGCACATCGCTTCGCCTCACCAGCATCCATGGGACGGAGAATCGTCTGACGAGGTATGCTCTTATACACCTGAGCGGTCAGAGAGGCACCTAAAACCAAGGACCAGCAATAGTGTGAAGCGCAAGCGCAGTTGCTCACGACCAAAGGAAGCCTCGGGCCTACGCCTTTCAAGGAAGCCTCTGAAGCAATACCTAGCATCAATGGGGTCTCACAATAATGGCCAAAATGTGAGCGGTTGGCAAGCTCGCTTGGTTCGTGTCCTGCTAACGTTATTCACAGCCTGTCACCCCTACCAGAACCAGCGAGCTGGTATCAGAGAACAGCTGGCTTGAGGTCAATACTCCCGGAAACTCCTCCAACACCACAAGCATCAAGTCAATCTCCCCTGCCGATATCCGTCAGACTTTGGAGAGACACAGAATGGACCAAGACAAAGCCGCTCTGAACAAATACCCTGAATTCTTGAAAGATGTGCGCCCTTCTGCTACAGGAGAAAAGTTCCAAGAAGTTCTATAAAAACGTGTCAGGAAGGGAGTGGTCAAATCTTCTGCCACTTATCATCAGGCCGAGTCGTCGAGTCTACAAACACACGAAAGGCTTGACAGTGCTGTGGGAAATATTAAAGAGAAGGAATCATACGAAGGTTCCAAGTACCCTCAAATAGAACAAGGGTCGAATGTCGAGGGAGAAGATTATACTGTGGAGGATTTCGAAGATACCGGCCACAGCGTCGTAGGAGACGAGCAATTCAAGAGAACATACCTCCTAAATTCCTTTCCACAACCCTAATCCTGCTGTTAATGCATTACTTGTAATTATATATATATCCGGCCCGTCTAGTTAGTAGAACTTATCTAGGAATACAGACGTCGCTAATAAGATTTTAGATTTTCTCCTTGCACTATGCCCTCCCAACATCGACCCTTCCTCCCTCTCCGTTATGGTCGCATTTGCCGTGGTGGTCTACTAGGAGACACTCTCTCCCATCTCCTACCTGAGATATTTCTGGGCGAAGCAGAACCAGCTCATGCACGCTTTGTACTCATCGAACCTAATAAAATCTTCTCCTTAGCGTAGCCATTATGGTGGGCTTCGTCACTTTTGTGGCTATGGACAAGGGTCTACGAATAGCGATTGGCGGTGAGGGCGGGCATGATCATGGTCATAGTTATGTAAAGGAAGCCAAACAAGAACACTCGAATGAGAATACGAGTGCAAAGGCTACTGGGGCAAATCCAGGAGTAGCCAACGGCAACGTGAATTCTCGAAAGCGAAAATACTCCGATTCTATCTTCAGTGATGACAGTCTCTTAAGTCTGTCACCTTCAGTGCTTCGAAGATTGTGGCAATTGAACGAGCCAAGGCGGGCCCATCGCTGGTTAGAAGAAACTCTCGAAGGAGGTCCTACAAGCAGCGTGACATAAATTGCTCTATGGAAGGCATATAAAGCTGCGTTTACAGGCTCCGAGGTCCCACTCCTCGAAGCCAAGGAATTTGTTCAGAGCGCTAGCAAGGTCTTTGAAGGCGCAAGCGCGCAAGTCCTGGTTGGAGAAAAGCCTCAATTCGGTATTAAAGGCGTGAGACCACGCAATCAGACCGGGGAGCAAACGGAGCAACAAGCGGCAGTTCCGGTGCCTCAGACGTCTGCTCCATTCCCCGTGGGATAAGATAAAGAGGCTTCACAGTCCATCTAACTCTCAGCCTACACAAATCTAACGGCTGATTTCGCCCACAACATCACCGACGGCCTTCTTATGTCGTCTTCCTTCTACGCTTCGCCTACACTTGGTGCCGCCACCGCAGTGGCGGTTTTCTTCCATGAGCTCCCACATGAGGGGGGAGATTTCGCGTTGCTAATCCAATTAGGGTTCTCAAAGCGGAGAGATCCCGTCACAGTATGCCCTCTAACAGGTCGTAGTGCACTACATATTTAGCATACTTGCAACACCCTCCTCATTTTCTGTCACCCTCGCCATCTCCAGCGCTTCCATCTCGTACATGATAGCGGAAGAGCATCCCTCGGTATCGACAAAGCCATCCCTGCAAGAAGAGAGAATTTCCATCTGAGTGGTTAGTGGCGTTGAGGGAAGGATCGTGGCCTTTCGAAAGTTAAAATACGCTTTATGCACTGAGAAAGAAGGAATACACCTCTAGACCCTGTAATGCTTGAACAATTGGCCACTGGAAAAGCAGTGCGCTGCGTCGTAGGTAAGCGCTGCAGATGAGTTTGGCTTTCGAGTAGACTGCCTCCAACGTTCGCCGCCGCTTTTCTGGCACTCGGCGATTGAACTGTTCTCGGATTTCCTTCCACTTAGCAAGAGGATAGGCGGAGCGTAGAGCTACAAGGGTCGCCTCGTCGTCGTAGCCAGCAGCCACCCACGGGACATTCGTGCGTGGGGCTTTGGCCTTAGTGGATCTGGTATTTTCTGCTTTCTCCGCCATGGTAGCCAGACTTTGGGCGAGATTGGAAGCTTTCGGGAACCAAAAACTTCTGATGTGGCAGGATCGGCTTTTCAATGAACACTAGGCATGGAACGGAACATGCCACCCCAAGAGCGCAGATCACTCGAATGAAGGCATGATTAGCAATGCTGATTTTCCGCCTACGTGAAGCTCTAACAGGCGGATCGAGACCTGCTATGGCAAGAGATCATGGCTGATGCCATTGTGGTTATCGAGGGAAAGATGACAAAAAAGAATGCGGTCTAAGATAAGAGCTTGAGTTCATGCCTCGACGAAGGAGCTAGGGCATACTAATTAAAGCCAGTGATCCCAAATTGAGAGATGGGCAGGAGTCGGGAACAAAAAGATGTGATGTGGAGTCGCCAACCTAGCGCGCGGCGCACTTTGACGGAAGGGCGGGAACATTGGGGAAGTTGACCTGCATGAACGATCGGTCAGCTGACGTTCACTGATCTGTTATCAGCTAGACCCAAAACTCGGATTGCCAATCACCCGGCGAGCCCTTAGGTTTTGAGAGACAGTCACTCTTTCCGTAGGAGCTGGGGACTTTTTGCTCTGCGCCAACCTCTCGAAGGATAGCCAATCCGTTTAGCACTTAGCGGCTGCAACACCTTCACGAGAGGCGCAGCAATGGTGCCAAAAGGCCACGACGCCAGGGCAGATCGAGTATAAAAGACAGAGCCTCTCATACAAACCCAAGTTTTTCTTCCGAAGGTCAGCATAGGAAGAAGTGCTACGATGGGATCAGTAAATTTTGAAGACGACAGCGAGTGGGAGAAATTCCTTCAAGGCATTTCTAGTAGCGATCCCGACAAAATTCCCTTAGATGTCTCGTGCTTTGGTAATGACTGGGATCCCGACCCCAAAACCTGGGGCGACGTTCCCGATCTGGATCAATGGCTCGACCCAAGTCATTTCTTAGACGGTAGTGGGATTGATCAGCATGCCATCCCGTTCTCCTCTGATACTCCTCCAAGCGATCAGGACGGTCTCGCTGCGGAGCAATCTTTACAACGACTACGGGATCGCATGACTCGTTCTGATGTCTCCGAAGCTGAACTGCAATCGAAAGTCGCGGCACTATAGGTAGAGTAAGCGTCCAACGCTGAGAATGGTATAAGCTGCCAGCTAACCTTCATCGAGGCTAGAGGAGGCCAATAGGTTTGCCATTCCGCTCCTGTAGAGAGATTTGGTCTGATTGGCGTTAGCAAATTAGACAGCGTGTACGGCTGGATTTGCGACCTACAGCCATGGATTCCGCTCATTCACAATCATGTACATGACCTGCTAGAATGGAGATCCAGCGTCCAGTGCTGCTGCGAGGTCTGTATGAATCAAGCCACCAATGAAGCTAAGGCCGCGGTCAAAGCACCCAAGGGTGGTGAGGTGAGGAAACCGTGAAAGGTTCTAGGGCGGCAGCTTTGATCTCATCATCTTCGTGGCCGTGGGCGCCAAGAGTACGGCGGTAGTCACGACAGCTTTGGACAGGGGTCAGGACAGATCATAGATATGGAAGATTTTCTCGAAGTCAATTCACATGCTCAAACTGAAATTGCGATGTCTGTCTTCATATACCAGCACTCTCACACACGCACACACACTGTCCACTCTCAGTCCGAGCTGCACCCCCAAGCAAGCATCGGACCACTCTTCGACCACGTCCAAGAAAGTAAAAGACTGACAATATTATCCGGCAATGTTTCGAGATGGCATAAATCCTCCAGCTCTTCTGGGTTCCAGAGCTCTTGTATTCTCGCGTCAATCACGGCCATGAATCGGTCCCGAATATGTTTCTGTACTTCCAACCCGAGAGGGTGATCTCCCACAAGCTCAGTGAGCGGCGACAGGATCTTCTTGCGTGACGGGTCCTCCTCTATTTTTTCAGCATAATCATCGTCCACTTGTGCGAAAGCCGCCAGCATAGGACCCTGTTTATGTCAGAAAGATTCTCCTAAGGCCTCGTTCACTGACCTCCGCAAATTTCAGACACCTCCTAGCCTATGACGCATCCTGTCCCTGAGGCAACACATGTCGAAGCAACAGCTTCTTGGCCTCTTCGGCGTGGAGAGTCTCGTTGTAATATATGAGCGGTATAGCATTTTGATGTCCTGGACGAATTCTGTTGAGATGGACGCTGTAACGCTAGGATTAGGTCGAATTATGCCCTTTGATTGCGAGAGTTAATGACATTGTGGGGTCCTCGTTGGATGATCTATTGGAAAATTGAGGTACGGTCTAAGAAAACACGGACAGCTACCTTCCTGCTAGCCTTATATGTTATTTGTTGGTAAAGGTGGTGGGGGACAGCTCATCCTGCAGCAAGACCTCCGCTCGAGACCTGCAGCTGACCAAGTCGCCCTTGGTAATCACCATAAGACAGGGAGGTCGCAATGTACAGGGAACGAAAAAGACAATGCACGACAGCCCCCACTTGATGAGAGGATACGAATGGTCCGATAACGCCAATTATGCATACTGCGTCCAAGCGCATTTAGGCAGGGAGACTGGGCCTAGCTTCCTAGAGAAGTCTCTTCATTACCCTCTGATTCTGCTTCAACTACGACGCCCACTAAAAATAAATGGCAATATTCTATACACGACCAACAACATCCCGGATTGTGTATATCAACAGTGAATTCAGAACACGCGCATCCGAGTGGGCAAAATGCCCCGCGAACTATCTGATAAACTCGCGAGGCACGCTCTTCTGCTCGGCTGTTATTTCCCTGCCTTCGTAAAGTTAGTAGCACTCGATACGGAACTTTAGCAGAACGACGTCCCATGAATTGACACCTTGTCTCAAAATTTGATCCTTCAAGTTCTGTCTCAATGGTAAGTCCTGACCTTTTGCATAGATTCTGTCCCTCATACCTCTATGATCTTGAGATAAGGCTCGAAGTGCTGGGAACAAAGTTCTCCTTGGGTATGCTCGACAAGGGATGCTGCCCTTGTCTTCCACCTTTCCTATTCATGCATTTGAGTGTCATCCATGTTGATGTCGACCAGCTTTACAATGACTCCTGGAGAGCGTGTATATGTGTCGATCAAGGTAATTGATGTTAAAACAGAATTTTAGAAGCTCAATCGGCGAACCGGTCTTACATAGGACGCTCTGAGTTCATTTTGAGAGGGAAATTCCTACTCAACGTAAGCTCGTCTCTGATCATCCTAGCTGAAAAGATTGCCGTCCTCATTTGTTCCACCGAGCTTCATTGGTGAGGCGGCTCGATCGGCAATGACAAGGTCTAAATACGGAAATATCAAGGATTGGCAGGGTGCTGAAACCTTTGGGAAGCTCAATCATTTCATTGTTGCTGAAGTTGTACCGCTAATGCAAGCCAGTGTCACATCACAGGCTCCCGAGAAAAGTCACTACTAGCGTGGTTACTTAATGCGAAATGGTAATTCCCTGCTATGCTCTGTAACATTGGTATATTACAGCCATCCCCCCAAGGGTAACGTCGCGAGATTACACAATTTGAATGAGCATTTAATCTTGAATCGTTCCAAATCAGCATAATTCCGGTAAAAGCTTTTGCTCAAGTCGTGGATTGTTTAGGATACTCCACGTCCACTTCCTGGAACCATTCCGATTCTGCTCCAATATGAAGCGTGGTGAATTTGATGCGGTCGCCGGACTCAATCTCAGTGCAAGACACGTTTTTGACTCATATCGCGTTAAGGGTCATACGTTGAAGCAAGTCAAAAGAGAAATGGATGAAATTTCCGACCAATTGAATGAAGACTTTCATGCGACGTAAGCTCCTCCAGTTTCAATTGCTGTCCATACTAGACTGACACTGGCGAAGTCTAGAACAATGGACCCATGCCCTGCGCACCTGGACTATGAAGTGGAAGATGGGGAACAAGACTTCTTCGCAGTCGAGTCCTGGGCTTGTAACGCCGGAGAGCATCATCTTCCCTTGTGGATCAAAAACAGGGAGGGAATGTGGCGGCGTCAAAGAGAGCATACAGACAAGGTCGTTAAGAGCGAGTATAGATCCTCCATCCAAAGTGCCGAAGCTGGTCAGCTCCAAAATTCTCGGTCAGCAAATGCAAGATCCGTACTCCCTTCAACGCTCGCCGGCGATACTGTCTCCTTGCAACTGAAAGCTTATCGAGTACTACTCAAGGCATGTGCTACAGAGATATCCAAGGAAATCGCCACTAATACCACCCTCAACCGCATGGTAGCCCCTAAAGCCCAGATCAAAGCACCAGCTGCACTGCTGGCCACACAGCAAATCAGCTGCTCTAAACCGATCCGAGGACTCCAAATAGGTCGGCGACCAGCTCTTTATACGAATCAAGATATTCCGTGTGTCTCCGTCCTTCATGGCCAGTCTCGCATTCGCATCCCTCAACTCTCCGTCGTTGGACTTGGCCAGCTTCTCTCATGGACGGGCAAAATTTGTGAGGTGCCTAGGATTGATGGGGTCTGTCTCCAATTCAGAAGCAGTCGAGAATGCATATCGTATGACTTGGGCAAATTTGACGAAAGGCGTTACGAGGGCATAAAAGATTTTCTGTACCAAGAAACGGAGAAGGAAATCAAGATCGGGAGCGAGAATATACAATTCCGAATTGAACCGTTGATGGGAAACGATGTACATAGTAGCATCTGATGGAAATTTACTGTCGTTAGGCTTTGGACCTATTCCATTAAAAAGGGTCTCTTTTCCCTTCAATGCAAAAGATCACCTACATAATTCCGCTGGCGGGAAGTCAAAGACCGTAATCTAACATTTTCGTATGAATCGCGTTAGGTTCTAAAGCCACGCGGGCGCTAAAGTAGAGCTGCAGGTTGCATTCAGCCCCCGGGACAAATTTCGAGGTTTGGTCCCGCTTCCCTCGTGTTTGTCTCACGAGAAGCAATGCCGAGACAAAATTACAAGATCATCCGCCCTGATGGTTTTCCAACTACGCCCGCTCCCTATGAGCCAGTCTCACACACTGTAGCCACGCTGGTGGTATTTGGTCTACAAGAGTCAAGTCACTTTGCCGCGATTCAGATTACGATCATTCCTTTCAGGCTAGAACGCCATCCCCGTCAGGTCTTTTTCTCGGCTGCTTATCGAGTCTCGCTCTGCTGTCAGGATGCGCAGATGATCCTTCAGCTCCGTTGCTTCCTTGGGCTCCATCTCCGCCACTCCTACCGCTTCCAGCCCTGTGATCTCTCCAGCTGTCGCGCTCCGCGACGTGACGACGATATGCACCCCCGTCGCGTCGGGCTAGTCTGGTAGTACTCTTACAGGCGACATCCATACACACGAACTCGGCAATCACCTTACCTGCATGCAATTTCTATCGCTCCTACAGCTCATTTACTCACATCTCTAGCAATTGTAACGCATGCAGAACTACTCCGCCTCGGACAATTGAAAGGGGCCGAGATATATGTTTGATAAACGGCTTTGAGGGCTGCGAGGGCGCCACAAAACCGACAACACTTTAATTCCTGAAAAATTGCAGGAGGCGAGTATTGGGAGTTCATTTTATTAGTCATTCATAGACACTTTGCTTGTTACAATTTTACGCACTTGGTATCAAAGGGACGTGACATGCAGCGCATCGTAAGCCAGTCGAGTGTCCACATGGGGCGCGCTGAAACTAATTCTGCAGCTTCACATACAGTATGGCTGTTTCATAATCACTGAATGCGACTATGCAGATTCACACCAAAGGCTTCTGATCGTATAGGCAAGGTTCTGGGGCATATCTCCTGTTCCATGACCTCAAGTATCCCGGGCCTGGTAGCTCACAAATCCTGAGCCCAATAATATTTGTCATGCATTGAATTACTTCAGAACGCGTTTACTTCACTTCAGGTCATCGCTCAATCGCGGTAGACGCGATGAAGGGTGATCTTTCACGACTTCCACTTTCACATCACCTCACTCACTCTGAGTCCATAACAAGCAACACCACTCACTTCCAGCCATGACAGACCCGATCAAGATGATCAGACTTCTCCAGTCTGGCCGTTCAGAAAGTCAGACTAAAATACAAGAACTCGTATCTATGACCAAAGACATCCAAGCTGTCAGCGTCAAGGCAAAGATTGAGGCAATTCTAAGTGAGCGCCCATCCAAATTCCTACCTTCTGCAATGTGTAATTGACCTCACCTACAGCTGCATTGGGTACCCATACGGTAACCACCGCCCCAAAAACTGTTGTTGGCGTATTTGGGGCCACAAGTCATGGGAAAAGTAAGGATCTAATCAATCACCTAGAAAATTGGACTTTGTTGACAGATTGGCTCGTAGGCTCAACGCTCAAAGCCATGTTTAATACCATTCGACTGTCAACCTCGGACTCGAATGCCTGCACCCCAGTCGCAATCGCGATCGAGTGGAAGGAAGTGGAGGGAGCTGAGGTAGAAGTCATCTTCCTTGAGGAGGCAGAATTCAAGGCAGAACGAAGAGTAATAATAGAACATCCTTTTGCTGGGAAAGAGTATGGGTACAGCGAAGAGATTGGCTTACAACAAGCCCGTGCAAAGGCTAAGCTTAATGCATTCTACCCTAAATTGAATGTTGATGAGTTTCGCACGACGCCCGATGAACTAGAAATCGAGCTCTCGAACCTGGACAACAAGCATGGGATCTACCGGTACATCCGAGATGGTAGGCTGAATTTCGTCTGCCACGACGCCAATGATTTTGCCGAAAAGACACAGAGGTTCGGGGCAAGCGCGGAGCTGGAGAACGGCGATGCGGTGGTACTCTAGCCCATTAGAAAGGAGATGCAGTAAGTGACTGATTGTCCTGCTCTGACATAGAATATGTGCTTACCAAGGCAGCGTTGGGGTTGACGCCGGAATACTCAAACAGGGGCTGGTGATGGTGGACATTCCAGGGACAATGGTACGTCGACTCCTTGTCTTCGATAGGTCCATACTAAGCTACCCTCAGGATACGGAGGTGGCGAGGGCTGAGGTATCAAAGTGTTGGATGACCAAATTTACCTCACCATTGATACTAGCAAGCTGTGACAGAGCAGTTGATAGCCTCGATGTATCGGACCGCATTGGGGACATCCTTTGGCACGATAGAATGACAGGGACAAGTTCAAGGTCAGTAAATCGGGATCA
>JAABUI010001127.1_pt1 | contig 16198 bp, 16 predicted proteins | sample 5559111 | NCBI WGS metagenome assembly JAABUI01 (sample SAMN10711870, study PRJNA513365) | rock metagenome | isolation source: Antarctica rocks | place: Antarctica: Victoria Land, Buttleship Promontory
TCGCTCGTTTCTGAGCCGGTCCAACAGCAGGTTCAGTCGCCAGCGTGATCCCCGCGTTTCTGAGCGTGCCGCGGTGACTGCTCGTGTAGCGCAACTGATGTCCGGAACCTACGTCTCGTGAGCGGGCCGTGTTGAACGTTTGCGGTACGGCCCGGGTCGTGGCGCACCTGTTGGGTTATGCGCGGGTGTCGACGACCGAGCAGAACCCGGACCTGCAGGTCGACGAGCTGAGGGCGGCTCGGGTGCTGGAAGGTGTGGACGGCCCGGGCGTCGGGGGCGGTGGACCGTCGGCCGGAGCTCGATGAGGTCTTGGAGCAGCGCCGAGCATCACGCCGCGGATGCTGACCCGGCAGCTCCGGGAGCTCGAGGCAGCCGGACTGGTCCAGCGGGCCGTCTATGCGCAGGTGCCCCCGAAGGTGGAGTATTCACTGACCGAGATCGGCCGCAGCCTGAAAGAGATCGTCGGGCTGTTTGGAGGATTGGGGCCGCCGCTACCTGGAGCGGATCACGGCCAAGGAGAACCTGCCTGGCCCGGTGCGCCAGTGAACCCGTCGATCAGCTGCCTCACTCCGGAACGGCGGGCATACTGGGATGTAGGTGGCGAGCGGCCAACCGGGCCGACGAACGAGCAGAGGATCCGTGGCATGGCCGAGTTCTCGGCCCCCGCGACAGCTGGTGGTTGCGGCGCCGGGAGGTATCCGAGCGCCGTGCGCCTTGTGCATCAGGCCCTTCGGGGCTGCGAACGACATTCCGGTGGTTGGTGGAGGACGTGGACGCGGCACCGGCCCGGCACCGAGAGTTCACCTGCCGGTCGCAAGGAGGCTCATCCATGCGTCGTTAACATGGACGCATGCGCAGAAGCTCTGTCCTGGCCCTGACCTCGGCCGCTCTGGCCGGCCTGACCCTGACGGCTGTGGCAGCAGAAGGCTTGCCGGGTCGGGTCGGCCCCGCGCTGTCGACGACTACGAACGGGCGGCACCTGGTGCCGGCCGGCCGGATGACGGCCGTGGGGGACTTCCCGAGCGGGTCAGCTCTGAGCCCGGATGGCCGCTCGCTGTGGGCGGTGGACTCCGGGCACGGCAAGGACGACGTGCAGGTCGTGGACGTTGCGAGCGGGCGGGTCCGGCAGGTCCTGCCGCTGCCCGGCGCCTACGGCGCGGTCGTGTTCGCCGGCAACGGGCGCTCGGCGTACGTCTCAGGTGAGCCGACCGGCAGCAGCCACCCCTCCGGAGCGACACGTGCCGGGCAGGGTGATGCTGTACACGTGTTCCGGATCGACGGGACCGGCCACGCGGTGGAGACCGACCCGATCCTGCTGCCGGCCACCAGTGGCGGCACCGCCCAGCAGGAGGGCGCTAACCCGGCGTCGCTGATCTTCACTCCGCCGGGACCGGGCCCGTCCAGCGGCTTGGGCTGGCCGATCGGCCTGGCCGTCACTCCCGACGGCCAGACGATGGCGGTCGCGCTCAACCAAGCCGACCAGGTTGCTCTGGTCGACCTGCGAACCCGCACCAGCAGGCTGGTGAAGGTCGGCCGGTACCCCTACGGTGTGGCGACCGACGGGCGCACCGCCTGGGTCAGCAACGAGTACGACGGTACGGTCTCGGCGATCGACCTGGCCAGCGGGTCGCTCACCCACACCACCGGCGTCGGCGGCCGAAACGCCCACCCTGAAGGGATGGTCCTGTCCGGCCGGGATCTCTACGTGGCGGTGACGAACCGCGACCAGGTGGTCCGGCTGTCGACGACCACCGGTGTCGTGACCGCCACCTGGAACGTCGGCCGGCCGGCCGGCATCGGCACCGCCCCGGTCGCGCTGGCCGTGGGCGGCGGCCGGCTCTACGCCGCCGACGCCGGCGAGGACGCCTTGGCCGTGCTGGAACTGCCGACCGGCCGGCTGCTGGGCCGGGTCCCGACCGCGGCCTATCCGACCGGCATCGCGGTCAGCCGGTCCGGCCGGCTGGTCTGGACGGCCGCCAAGGGCCTGGGCGCTGGCCCGAACCCCGACTACGGCCAGCACTTCGCCAACAGCGAGGCGGCGCCGTACGGCAGTTACGTGCCGGACATGCTGCTCGGCCGGGTCGGTGTGCTGCCGGTGCCCACAAGAGCCCAGCTGGCCCAGTACACCCGGCAGGCGGACGCGCAGGTCCGCCCGGGCGATCTGACCCGGGCGCCGAAGGACACCGTGGTGGGACCTGGCTCACCCATCTCGCACGTGTTCTACGTGGTGCGGGAGAACCGCACCTACGACCAGGTCTTCGGCCGTGAACCGCGGGGCGACGGCGACCCGTCGCTGGAGCTGTTCGGTGACAACGGCACGGTCGGACCGTCAGGTGGCATTACCCCGAACGCGCACGCGCTGGCCCGCCGCTTCCCGCTGCTGGACCACCTCTACGGCGACAGCGAGGTCAGTATCGACGGGCATCTGATCACCTCAGGTGCCTACGCGACCGACTTCGACCAGCGCACCCTGCACGCCAACTACAGCGGCCGCGGACGCACGGCCAACCTCGGCCAATCGCCGGTCACGTTGCCTCCGAAGGACTTCCTGTTCGACCAGGCGGTCCGGCAGGGCGTCAGCTTCAAGAACTACGGCGAGTACAACGCCGGCAACCTGCCCGCCGGCAACGACGGCCGACCGACCTACCCCCAGTCCGCCGCCGGCTTCGTACCCGGCTACCCGCTGTTCTTCGGGTGCGACGGGGTCGGAACTTCCCCGAACGGCGTGGACAACGCCGCGGTCTGCCACACCGACTCGGGCACGGTCGGCAGCGGCGCGAAGATGGCGACCAGCCGCTTCGACTTCTACCAGTCGCAGTTCCGCACCCAGCTCGCCACCGGCACTGTGCCGGCGCTCACCTACCTGACCCTGCCGAACGACCACACCAACGGCGTGCGCCAGCACTACCCGACACCGTCGGCCCTGGTGGCCGACAACGACCTCGCGCTTGGCCAGCTGGTGCAGCTGATCAGCCACAGCAGCATCTGGCGAAGCTCGGCCATCGTGGTGGTCGAGGACGACGCGCAGGACGGCGCCGACCACGTCGACGCCCACCGGATGCCGGCGTTCGTCATCAGCCCCTGGACCAAGACCGGCGCGGTCGTGCACACCCGCTACGACCAGTTGTCGGCGATCCGGACCATCGAGCTGGTACTCGGCCTGCGCCCGCTGTCGCTCGGCGACGCCCTGGCCGAGCCGATGTACGACGCTTTCCGGCCGGCCTCGGCCACTGCCGACCTACGCCCCTACACCGCCGTGCAGCCGACGCATTCGCTCACCGAGCTCAACACCGCCACCGCCACCGGGCTGGAGGGCCAGCTGCCCTACGCCCAGCGGGACCTGGTCCCGCAGTCGCTGTTCGACGCAGCGCTCTGGCACAGCGTCTACGGCGCCCGCTCGGTCGCCCCACCCCCCGGCCCCGGCGCGTCGCTGGCCGAGCGCGAACGGGCCGTCGGTGCTGAACACGCCTGGCGGCACGGGCTCGACCCGGCCCAGTGGCTGCGCGCCCACCCGATCGGCAAGGACTGAGCCCGACGCGACTCCGCACCCAGCCCACCGAAGCCAACTGTCCTTCGCCATCGGCGCCACCTCCAGCCCGGTCAAGGCCGGCGCTGACCGGCAGGTCGCCGTCACCGGTGGTGTGCCCTCCTCGGGGGTGTCCGCGGTGGTGCTCAACGAACCGTGCCCTCCCCGGCGGCCAAGGGTCACCTGCAGGTCTACCCGCTGGGCAACGCTGCGCCGCTACGGCCAGCAGCTCTACACCGGGCAGGTCCCGCTGCAGGAGTGGTTCACCACCCGGTGGTGGGAGGCCTGGACGTTGCAGGCCGCGGTGACCGCCCGGCTGGCGCACTGGCCGTGGCAAGGCCTGGCCTACCCGTTGGCGCTGATGCCCGACGACGCTGTGCAGCCGGTCGGCCAAGTGGCGCCCGGGATGCTGCGGTACCCGCGCGCCCAGGACGGGGTGCCGATCCGGGGCAGCGGCACGGTCCGGGCCTTTGTCCAGGCGGTGCCGGCGTCGCTGGGCCGGCCCGCAGCCGCCGAGCTCGGCGCCGCGGTCCAGGCGGCCTGCCCACCCGCCGGGGTGCAGGAGATCGGGCCGATCAGCTGACACCACCCCGCCGGCTGGCTCAGAACAGCACCGCCCAGTCCGCCCGGGGGTCACCGGCGGCCAGCGCCGCCCGCAGCCGTTGCGGGTGGTAGCCGCCGGCCAGGGCGGCCCGGATGGCCGGGACCGGCCGGCCATCCCTCGCCGCTCGGCCCGGCCGGTGTGCCGCCACCGCGGCGCGGCGCTCGGCTGGCTGCGCTGGCCAGGTTCTCGGCCTGGCTGCCGGCCCGCAGGTGGCCTGGTCGGGTGCAGCTGGGTTCGTCGCAGCTCTGGTGCAGCACCACGACCTGCGGCGGCAGTGGGCCGTGGTGCGCGGTCCACAGGAACCGGGAGGCCCGTACCGTGCCGCCGTTGGCGGTGAACCGGCCGTAACCGTCGTCGGCGAGGCGTGTGACCTCCAGCGGTAGGTGGCGGAGATCTTCGGCACTTCCTGGCGGTGTGGCGGTCAGCGCCGGTGCGGGGCGGACAAGTGCTGCTGGGCCTGAAAGAGGTAGGTGTAGGCGCTGGCCGGGTCGGCCTGGCGGCGGAGTCCGAGCAGGGCGCCTGCGGCTGTCAGGCCGGCGCCGATCGGGTTGCCGTAGGTGAGGGCGACGGCGCTTCCTGCGATTCCCAAACCGAAGGTAGCGAGGGGGCGGCGCCAGGAGGTCCGGGCGAGGCGTCGGAGCTCGTCTGCGGCGTCGGCCAGGGCCTCGCGCCGGTCGAGGAAGGCCTGGTGTTGGTGGGCCTGGCTGAGCACGGCAGCGTCGCGGACGAACTGCCGGAGGTCGCGGGCGTAGGCGCGGTGCTGAGCACCGTGCTGCTGGCGGAAGTCCAGGACCTCGTCGAGGGGCGCGGGCCCGAGGTCAAGGGTGACCTGTTCGAGATAGGCGGCGACGACGTGCCCGGCGGTGGGCATCGCCGCCAGGTTGAGCGTGTCCATGAGTGCCCGCGCCGTGCGGGGCTGAGCACTGGCGGGTTGCAGGGCGTAGCCCGCTGCCTCTGCCGGTATCCGCAGCAGCTGCGGGAGGACCACGAGGACGAAGGCGCGCACGGCGGGGTGCAGCGGGATGGAGACACCGTCGACCGTGGGCCGAGCGAGACCCCGCTCGCGTAGTTGTTCCAGGACGACCTCGGTCAGGCCGGCGTCTGCGGTGCCGCCGAGACGCGAGTAGGAGATCTCGGCGAAGGCGGTGTCTCGGTCGAGGCCGTCGAACGCGTCCGCGCGCAGCAGATCGTCCAGGAGCTCGGTGAGCGCTTCGGCGGTCTGCTGGTCGACGAGCGTCTCGGGGCTGAGCCGATGCAGCAGGCCTTGATCGGCGAGGGGCTGGGCCAGGGTCGGGTCGGTGAACAGCGGCCGGTCGCGCATATAGTCCGGGACCAGCACCGCGACGCCGTCGAAGAACAACAGCAGGCTCTTGATCCAATCGCTCTGGTGAGCATGCCAGTACGGCTCGTGGTGGTACGCGACGTCGAGCAACCGTGCCTTGTCGGCCCCGTCGGCTGGCACTGCTGAGACGGTCATGGTGGGCCTCCGTGGCTCAGGTGTCGCCGATGACGAGGGTGCTGCGGGCGGTCTCCACGACGTCGCTGGTGATGACCGTCAGGTCGTTGATCTTCAGGACGCGCTCAATCTGGACGAACAGTCGGTGGACGAGGCGGAAGTTGCCGCGGGTGATGCGGCCGACGGCGGCGACCGCTTGGGCGTCGGTGAAGTCAGTGAGGTCCAGGGTGAGCCCGAGCTTGCGCCAGTGCCGGCTCAAGACGAACGCGAGTTCGTCGTCGCCGAGCGGCCGGTACTGGTGGGCGAAGCCGATGCGGCTGTACAGCTGGGGGTAGCGGGACAGCCGCTTGTCGATCCCGGGCATGCCGATGAGCAGCAGCCCGAGGGGCCGGCGGTCGAAGCGGTCCCGCAGGTGCTCCAGGGACTGCGGCGCCAGGCGGTCGGCCTCGTCGATGACGAGCAGGTCGACGTAGTGCGGCCGGCGACCGGGACGCGGCCCAACGTGGTCGCGGTGCACGTGGTCATCGATGCACCGCTCAACCCGGGCGAGCAGCCGGTCGAGGTCTCGGTCGAGCTGGCGGACCGTGGTGGTGGTCGTCGGGGTGTAGAAGATGGCGCGCGAGCGGGCCAGGCCGGCGTAGACCGCGTCGTGGGTGTCCTGGTGCGGGCCCCACTGCTCGAGCAGCGGCTCTGCCTTGTCCCAGGAGGTGTACCGGCGGGCCGACAGCGTCTTGCCGACACCGGCCGGGCCGAAGCACAGACCGATGTAGCTCTCGCGGCGCACCGCGTCGGCGAACTCCACGAACCGGCGGTGCTCCTTGGTGGCGATGAACGTGCCGGTCCGCCGGCGCAACGGGGCACTCGTCGGGGTCGGGGTCGGCGTGGTGGTCACGTCTTGTCCTCCAGGTAGGCGACCAGACGCGGCCGCGGGGGCGCCGGCCGCGGCTGCGGTTCGGCCGGCTGCTGTCGCGGCCCTGCTGGGTCGGCGCTGGTGGTGTGGGTGGGCAGGTACTCGCGGACCGCGGCGCGGCGCTCGTCGACCTGGTCGCGTAGCGCCCGGCGGCGGGCGGTCCGGGCGGCCTGGATGTCCTTGAGCGTGAGTGCCTGGCCGGCGAACTCCCGGCTGATCGCTCGGCACAGGAACCGGCCGCGGTGGAAGACCCGGATCTCTCCGAGGTCCCGCGGGTCGTACCGGATGGTGACGGGCTCGCCGACGTAGGCGGCCAGGGTCGGGTCCAGGTAGCGCAGGCCCTGGAAGCGGATGCCGTCGCGGTGCACCACCCGCGGCTTGGCGGCCATCACGAGTAGCAGGTCGAGCTGCTCCAGGCTGTCCGGGGTGCGGGGCAGCCAGCCGTCGGCGAGCCACGCCTGCTGCGGCGCCTGGCCGGTCTCGCTGTGGAGGCGCTGGTGGTAGGTGCCGGTGATCCACCTGCCGAGGGCGGCGTCCGCCTCGGTGAGCGTGAGCCGGGCCGGGGACACCGGGCGGCTGCGGACGAGTTGCCCGGGCAGCTGGGGCAGCAGCTCGGTGGTGACGGTGCCGAAGAACCGCTCGATCTTGCCGCGGCCCTGCGGGCGGGCCACCGCAGAGTGCAACAGCTCGATGTGCAGGTCGGCGGTGACCGCTGCGAGGTGGTCGCTGGTGAAGTCGCTTCCGTGGTCGGCGTACAGCACGTCGGGCAGGCCGTGCACCGCCCACGCAGGGTCGGTCTTGCGCCAGATGGCCTGGCGCAGCGCCAGCGACAGGTTCAGCGTCGAGGGCGCCCCGAGGAACAGGCTGTAGCCGGCGACGGCGCGCGAGCAGTCGTCGAGCACGACGGACAGCCACGGACGGGCCGGTGTCCCGTCGGCGTCCAGCACCAGCAGGTCCAGCTCGGTGTGGTCGGCCTGCCACAGCGCGTTCGGCCGGTCGGACTGCCGGCGGTACACCAGCTCGTAGCGGTCGCGCAGCGCCGTCGGCCCGTCGTGCGCCCGCGTCACCAGGTGCGGGTCCAAGTCGGTGACGATTGCGTGCACGGTGCTGTAGGACGGAGTGGGCCAGCCGTGCTCCGCCGCGGCTAGAGCTGCCTGCCGGGCCACTGTCGCCACCGAGGGACGGGGGCGGCGCAGTGCCAGGCCCTCGACGAGGCGCACCAGCTCCTCCGGCATCCGCCGCACGCCACGGTCGGATCGTTCTGGTCGAGCCAGCGCGGCCAGGCCGCCGGCGCGGTAGCGGACCAGCCAGCGCTGCGCAGTGCGCAGCGGGACCTGCGCCTCACGGGCGACCTGCGTGAGCGGCACCCCGTCCTGCACGTGCGGACGCAGGACCTCCCACCGTCGTCCCGCGAGCGCCTGCTGCTCTGGGCCGAGCCCGGCCAGCACGCTCACTCGCCCGCGGCGGGGGCGGTCGCACTGCCGTCCGGGGCCGGCACGTCGGCGCCGGCGCGCTGGAGGGCTCGGTAGACGGTGGAGCGCCCGACGCCGAACAGCTCCGCAAGGTCCGACGGGTTCTTCTGCCCGGTGCGGTGCAGGTCGACCATCAGCGCCTCGCGGCCAGGGGTGAGCTTGGGCTTGCGGCCGCGGAGCTTGCCGGCGGCGCGGGCCACGGCCATGCCCTCGCGGGTGCGGGCTCTTATCAGGTCGGCCTCGAACTCGGCGACCATCGCGAGCACGTTGAACAGCAGCCGGCCGACCGGGTCGGTCGGGTCGTGCACCGAGCCGCCGAGCTGCAGCCGCACCCCGCAGCCGGTGAGTTCCTCGACGATGTCCCGGGCGTCCGGCAGCGACCGGGCCAGCCGATCCAGCTTGGTGACCACCAGCGTGTCGCCCGTGCGGCAGGCCGCCAGTGCCTCACGCAGGCCGGGACGGACGCGGCTGGTGCCGGTCAGGCCGTGGTCGACGTAGACCCTCGCGGCCTCGACGCCGAGCGCAGCCAGGCCGTCGCGTTGGGCGGTGAGGTCCTGCCCGACCGTCGACACCCGGGCGTAGCCGATCTTCAATCCCGTCATGCCGGCGAGTGTGCCGTATGAGGTGCCTGAGCGGGACAACAAAGCGGACGGGTCTATTGGGACGGCGGTCCTGCTCCCGCTCGAGGTCCGACCGATGAGGTGATCATGTGTCGCTGGCCGTTCCTCATTCGGAACGCTCGGCTTGCGCTCCTCGGACGGCCAGTCGGGCGTTGCTAGCGCCGCCAGGTGGCAGGCTGGCCCAGTGGGCGAGGTTGACCTTCCAGGCGGTGTCGGCAAGACCGCGCTCGGTGTGGCGCTGGTCCGGGCGCAGGAGAGCCGTCGCCCTGACCGGTTGTTCAATGATCCTTACGCCGAGGCTTTCCTGGCGGCGGCACCAGGGACCTTTGAGGTCGAGCAGCGTGCCTGCGCTACAGGAACCGTTGGCATGGCCTCCTGGGGTGCCGCCTTCTGGTCCCACGCCGTCATCCGCACGCGGTTCTTCGACGACTACCTGCTTGCTGCGACGGCGAGCGGCATCCGTCAGGTCGTGCTGCTCGCTGCCGGGTTGGACACGCGCGCCTTCCGGCTGGCCTGGCCAGACGGCGTGCACCTCTACGAGCTGGACCTGCCCGACGTGCTCGCTTTCAAGGAGCGAGTCCTGACCGAGCGCTCAGCGGCCGTGAGTTGCGAACGCAAGGCGATCAGCGGGGATCTACGCGAGGACTGGGCGGCTCCGCTGCGCCAGGCCGGGCTGGCTACCGCCGCGGCGACAGCGTGGCTGGCTGAAGGGCTGCTCATCTACCTGAGCGCGGGCGAGACCGCGAAGTTACTCACTCGCGTGGCTGCGCTCTCTGGCTCGGGCAGTCGAGTGGCGTTCGAGGTCGGGGGCCTCGGGACCGACCCGATGCAAGCGCAGGCACGGCAGTCGCCGGCGATGCAGCAGTACGTCCAGCTTTGGAAGGGCGGCCTGCCGGACGCGGCCGGCTGGCTCGCCGAGCACGGCTGGGTCCCGGAGGTCTCGCAGCGTGCAGCAGTGGCGACCAGCTACGGACGCGCTCAACCTGGACCCTCCGCCGGAGGCTTCGTCGTTGCGACGCGAACCTGAGGGGAACCGGAGAGCGGCGCCCCGCTGGCCGATCGTCTTCCGGTGCAAGGTGGGGCGTGGAGAGTTAGGGAGCGCAAGGTGGCCTGTCCTCCGAGGTTGCAGGGTCGGCGCGTGCTGCTGGTGCCGGTTACCGATGAGCACGTGCCGGACCTGCATCGCATCCTCGCTACGCCAGAGGTGCGCCGGCGTTGGCCTGAGGTCGAGTCGCCGCCGGGATGGCCCTTCGAAGACCCAACGATCACCTGCTTCACAGTGGTGATCGATGGCACGGTGCGCGGCATGGTCCAGTACGGCGAGGAGGACGACCCGGACTACCGACACGCCTCGATCGACATCTTCCTAGACCCCGCGGTGCATGGTCAGGGCGTCGGCCGCGACACCGTCGAGACGGTGGCCCGGCACCTGGTGCAAGACCGGGGCCACCACCGACTGGTCATCGACCCCGCTGCGGACAACGAGCAGGCAATCCGCTGCTACCAAGCCGTGGGCTTCCGACCCGTAGGCGTCATGCGCCGGTACGAACGCGACGCCGATGGCAACGGCTGGCACGACGGTCTGCTCATGGATCTCCTCGCCGAGGAACTCCCCACGCCCGGTTGAAGCGCTCGGCGTGGCCGTCGTCCCGCTCGCCGATCCCCCACCGGCGACGCGTGGAGCCGTGGCCTCTTGGTCACCAGTGGGATGCAGCCCTCGAAGAACGCCGAGCGACGGGAATCAGACGACCAATGGAGGTCAGGCCTGGGTGACCTTCTGGCGGGCGCGGTAGGCCGCGACGTGGGCGCGACTCGCGCAGCGGTCGGAGCACCAGCGCCGCGGGCGCCCGCCGTTGCGTTCGAGGAAGGCATTGCCGCAGTTGGTGCCCGCGCAGACTCCGAGGTGCTCGGCGCCGTGCTCAGTCAGCGCGACGGCCAGCCCATAGACGGCGGAGGTGACGTACTCCTCGGCGACGAGCGGGTGCGCTTCGTTCGTCCCGGTGACGTGCAGGTGCCAGTTGCCGCTGTCGTGACCGGAGACCCGTGGTGTTACCGGCCAGGCACGCAGCAGCCGGTTGAGTCGCTCCACGGCGCTGCGGTCGTGGCCCGAGCCCGCATCGGCGAAGGCGGCTCGCAGCTCATCGCGTACGACCCGGAGCAGGTCGAGGTCGGCCTCGACTGCCCGATCCGCGTGCCAGGCGAGCGCCTGGTTGAGCAGCAGCGTTCTTACGCCGGCAAGGTCGTCGAGGGTCGCATTGGCAAGGGCGACGGCCCGATCGGCGTAAGTCTCTACATGCATCACTGAACCTTACCTCTGCGCCGATCTGTGTCATGCTTTAGCACGTGTCAGAGCCTTACGGAAGATTGAGCGTGTTGTCGGTCGAGAGTGGGCTAGCGACGCGTCGGTTGGTGCTGCTCGCTGCATCGGCTTTCGTTGTGCTCGCCGCCGAGCCGTCGTATCTCCTGATTGACACGGCGGTCATCGGTCACCTGGGCACCGCGCAGCTGGGTGGTCTGGGCATCGCGGTCGCTGTGATCGGGCTGCTGCTGGTGATCGGTGAGTTCGTGGAGTACGGCACCACGAGCCGGGCGGCGCGGGCGTTCGGTGCGGGCGACCTCGACGGTGCATACGCCGAGGGGGTGGCGGCCTCGTGGCTTGCACTGGTCATCGGAACCGCCCTGGCCTTGGCCGGCGAACTGCTTGCCACCCCGCTCGTCCACTTGCTCGCGGGCAGCGACCCGGCCGTCCGTGCAGACGCCGTGCAGTGGCTTCGGATCGGGCTTATCGGGATGCCGGGGGTCCTGCTCGTGCTCGCCGGCAACGGTTGGATGCGCGGAGTCCAGCAGACCCGGGAGCCGATACGGATCGTGCTGCTGGCAAACGTGGTGAGCGCCGTACTCTGCCCGCTGCTCGTCTACCCCACCGGCCTGGGCCTGCGCGGGTCGGCGGTGGCGAACCTCGTGGGGCAAGTCTTGGGCGGGGTGTTGTTCCTACGTGCGCTACACGGATCGCTCGTCCCGCGCTGGGCGGTGATCCGCCGGCAGCTGGGGGTCGGCCGAGACCTTGTCGTTCGCAGCGTCGGCTTCCAGATCGCGTTCCTCACCGCTGCCGGCGTGGCGGCTCGGATGGGCAGCACGCAGATCGCCGCACACCAAATCGGCCTTCAGCTGTGGGAGTTCACCGCACTGCTACTCGACTCGCTCGCCATCGCCGCGCAGTCGCTGGTGGGCGCGGCCCTCGGCGGGAGCGACGCGACGACCGCCCGGCACGTCGCGTGGCGAGTGGCCAGGCTGGGCGCGGCGGCCGGCCTCGCATTCAGCGTGTTATATGCCGCAGGGTGGTGGCTGATTCCGCAGGCGTTCACCTCCTCGGCCGCGACACAGCACCAGGCGCACGTGCTCTGGCCGTGGTTCGTCGCCCTATGGGTCCCTGCTGGTGTCGTCTTCGCCCTCGACGGCGTGCTCATCGGCGCCGGCGACGTCGGGTTCATGGCCGGGCTTACCGTTCTCGCTGGTATCGGGGCGTTCGCACCCATCGACCTCGCCGCCCTGCACTGGCACTGGGGAATCGGCGGTGTCTGGGCCGGCCTGGTCGCCTTCGTGCTCGTACGTCTTGTCGGCATGGTCGCGCGCACCCGTGGCACCCACTGGGCCGTCACCGGATCCGGCGACGCGCCGGACGTGGAGTCGAGGGTCTAGTGCTTGGTGCAAGCCCAGCCTCGGACTGACCCGATGTGCGGGGGCCGCCGTCCACGGCCAGCCCGACTGCGCACCCGAGGCCCCTCCGCAACCAAGACCGGGCCAGCAACTCCACTACGTCGTCGACCGCGGCCATCACCGGCGTCAGGGCCGATGACGCCAGCACGGAGCCAGACACCCGGAGGACGACGCGGACGTCCCCGATAGCGGAACCTCTTACAGGACGCCGCAGCGCTCCTCTCCGAATGCGCTGAGTGACCATCAGTGGTGGGTCGCGCGGTTCTCGTAGCGCTGTGTGGCACGGCCACCGGCTGTGCCGGAAGTGACAATCTTGGCCGGTAGCATCGATCGGCAACCAGGACGGCGGTTCCGCGCGCTACTCGCCGACCTTGCCGTCGATGAGTTCGCGGACGACGTCGAGGTGTCCGGCATGCCGCGCGTACTCCTGCAGTAGATGGAACAAGACCCGCTCAAGAGTCGGCGGGGCAGCACCTTCCCAACGCTCTCCTGGCCGCCCGATGTCGGACAGCTCGTGCGCTCGCACGACAGACGAGGTGACGGCTCCCTGCGCCTGCAGGGCACGCACCAGGTCCGGCCCGTCCTCCGTGTCGGAGACGTACCAGCGACCGTCAGGTGAATCCTGCGAATCTCCCCAGGGCCGCGCAACCGGCTGACCTTCGAACCCCCACATGAGCCAACGCTGCTCGACGTGCGTCAGGTGCTTCACCAACTCCAGGACCGTCCAGCCCGACGGCAGCAGACTGACCCGGAGTTGAGCGTCTGACAGCCCCTGGACCTTGCTCACCACCAGCGAGCGGAAGTAGTCGAGGTAGCCCAGCAGGACCTCGGAGCGGGGTGCGGGCGGCCCAGTCGGCCCGGGGAACGGCACGCTCACACGCGGCAGACTACGAGCTGACCGGCGTCCCGCAACAGGATCGGCTACCGGATGCTGAACGGGGACGGCTTACGCGCCGTAGCGGGCCTGGGCCGTCTGCTTCGACACTCCCAGCATCGCGGCGATCGACGCCCACGAGTAGCCATCGGCGCGGGCAGCCCGGATGGCTTCGGCCAGGTCCGTGTCGGCGGTCGCAGAGCGCTGGAAGGCGCCGGCGATCCGCCGTAGTGGTTCGGCGTCGCGCCAGGCCAGGTCTTCGTCCTGGTTGGCGAGCCGCGCGGCGATCTCGGCGGCGGCCCGCTCCTTGTCGAGGATGGTTCGAGCCATATTCACTCCTTCGGTGGTCTGAATCGGTTGGTACGGGCAGCCATCGCGTGGATGATCAGCGGGCCCTCATCGGTGGACAAGATCCCGACCTCGATGAGGTTGACCGCCTGGTCGGGGCCGAGGACTAGGGTGACGTCGTCGTCGCGAGGATCAGCGGCGACGGCGACGAAGTTGCGCAGGGCGTGGCGGATGTCCTCATCGATGAAGCCGTGGCGGTGAGCGCTGGCTGCGACGGGCGCCTCCCACAACTCCACGATGTCAGCATACCCTGACGGAACGCCCGTATAGCGCCACGTTCACCGCGTTGAGGGTTGCGCCCTGACCGGCGTCCCGCATACCGATCGTCATACGACACAAGCTCAGCCGCGGCGACGAAGCGGTTGCTCGACGTCGGCTGACCAAGGCTTGTGAATCCACCGCACCGGGGAACACCGTCCGCCTCGCGGCGGAGCGACGACAGGTTTCACTGTCCGCGGATAGCGGCCACCACCTGGCGCGGCGGAGGATTGACCACCGCGCCGCCGTCGATGACCACGGTTGGTACGGTCTCGTTTCCGGCGGCGACCGAGCGGACGAACGCGGCCGCGGCCGGGTCCTGCCAGATGTTGATCTGGTGGACTCTCAAGTGATGCCAACGTAGAACCAGCCGCAGCCGCATGCAGAACATGCAGCCTGGCCGCCAGTAGAGCGTGACCATGGACCGGGCCGTGGTCTGATCGACCGATTCGCTCATGACAACAGGCAACCACAACAGCCCGATGCTGACGTCGGCGTGACCGAAGGATCAGTGATCTCGGTTGCCGGAGGGTCCGACCCCCGAGGGCCGCCCCGTAGAGCGATCGACAGCGAGGACCGGCAGCTACACAGAGAGGACGCCGACGGAGTCGGCGTAGAAGGCGGACTCGGTGGCGTGGAAGGCCACTTGGCGCAGACTCCAGGTGCTGCCGTCGGCGGCGTCGAGCTGCTCGGCGGACAAGGCGCGCAGGCGGACGTCCCAGATCTGGGCGAGGCGACGTAGCCGGCTGCGGGCCTCGTCCAGATCCTCCCCGGTGAACGTCGCCAGGTCCGCGGGTGTGGTGATCATCGAACCGTGCCAGGCATCCGGCTCGGTGGGCCGTCCGGCAACGCGAGCCTCGAGCTCGGCGAGGTGGTCCAACAGGTGGTCGGCCACACGCCGCACTGCCTTGTGCGGGGTATAGGTCCGTGGCTGCTCACCCTCGACCGGGACCGCGACCGGCGTGCCGTCCCACCGCGGCCATGTCTGTGCCAGCTCGAGCACGTGGTCGACCATGGCGGTGACGACGTCCGCGGGGTGTCGTTCATCGACCGAAAGTCCATGATCAGCCATGGTTAGCATCTTGCCATCGATCTGGAGCGAGCGCGGATGTCCCGTCCCGCAAGCCTCACTGCCTACCGGGAACGTCCTGCGGACGGTGATCTCAGCAGTGATGATGACAGCGTGAAGTTCCTTCTGAAGGCGGCTGCCGAGCCTGGCGAGCCTTTGGTTCAGTCGTCCTCATGTCGCTGGGCGCCGGTGTGACGGCAGCTCCGACGCTGCCCGGAACACGCGTGGTGCTGGTGCCCGTCACCGCCGAGCACGTGCCAGAGCTGCGGCGCATTCTGGACACACCGGAGGTGCGGGCGCGCTGGCGGGACGAGGACGCGTCGCCGCGGTGGCCCTTCGACGACCTCTCGGCCGCCCGCTTCGCCGTGCTGCTGGAGCGGGCGGTGCGCGGGATGGTGCAGTACAGCGAAGAAGACGAGCCCGACTACCGGCACGCCTCGATCGACGTCTTCCTCGACCCCGCCGTGCACGGATGCGGTGTCGGCCGCGACACCGTCGCCACGCTGGCCCGGTACCTGGTGTACGACCGGGGCCACCACCGGCTGGTGATCGACCCGGCGGCCGACAACGAGCCGGCCATCCGCTGCTATGCGGCGGTGGGTTTCCGCCCGGTCGGGATTATGCGCCGCTACGAGCGCGACGCCGACGGGACCGGGTGGCATGACGGTCTGCTCATGGACCTCCTTGCCGAGGAGCTCGACCAGCCTCACTGACCACTCCGTCTGTCGCGGCCGGCGGCGGCAGGTCCTCCCTGTGTCGGTAGCCAGTGAGCCTTGAGTGGACGTCTCCGGAGGCTGCGGTCCCGGGTGATGTCAAGGAGGACGTGCCCGGCGGCCGGGAGGTCCTGTTCGTCGGCCGGAACGAGGTACAGGGCCCGGTGGGTGGTCGGGGTCACCGGGACGACGGCCAGCTGGTGCCCTGGTGGCAGGGCCAGCTCGGGCACGACCGTGACACCGAGCTGCTCGGCGACGAGCGCGAGCAACGTGGCCATGTCCCGGACCCGCCGTGTCGGCTGCAGCCGCAACCCAGCCGCCCGGTGCATCTGGTGCAGAAGCGGTTCGCAGCCGCCGTCGGACAGCAGGAACGCGTCGTCGACCAGGTCGTCCAGCGCGACCATGGGTTGTCCGGCCAGCGGATGGCCGCGGTCAAGTACGGCCACCATCTGGTCCTGGGCCAGTAGTGCACCCGGCGCGGGACTGCTCGGCTGGTCGCCGGTGCGCAGCTCGGCCACCACGCCGAGGTCGATGACCCGGTCGCGCAGCCACTCCCGCACTTCGGCGTCGGTGCCCTCCAGCAGCACGACGGTCACCTCCGGCTGGCAGCGAGCCAACTCGGCGATCAGCC
>JAABUI010001130.1_pt1 | contig 16172 bp, 19 predicted proteins | sample 5559111 | NCBI WGS metagenome assembly JAABUI01 (sample SAMN10711870, study PRJNA513365) | rock metagenome | isolation source: Antarctica rocks | place: Antarctica: Victoria Land, Buttleship Promontory
CCTCGCGCAGGAGTGGGCGCCACAAGAATGACCGGCTGGGGCTGGCCAGCTGGTACACACCCGGTCCACCCCGGTCTCGGGAGACGGGACTCGCGTCATCCGCCGCTTGGCTGTGCGCCCGGCCTCTTCGCCCTCATCCGCGCCGTGCTCGATCCACGCCTGGATCCTGCGATCCAGCTCATCAACCCCTAACGACATTCTCAATCCCTCCTGGCCTGGCGCGAGCGTAGCGACACCGGATCCGGCGTCCGGTCTCGACGCACGAGTAACCCCCGAGTGCCTGCACTCCGGCTCGGAAGTCCGGTCAGTCGAGCAGCGCCCACAGCAGCGCCAGCAACTCATCGCCCAAGGTGCTCGTGCGCAGCACCATTGTCGTAGGACGAAGACACTTGTTGTTCACGGGCGGCGAGCCCAAGCCGGCGTTGGTTCCCCGGCGCGCTGCGTGGCCCAGTCGCTGGTGTACTGGCCGCAGTCACGCTTGCTCCGAGAAGATGGACTCTGCGCCGGGGGCACTGGACGGAAACACGGGGCGTCGTGCCTCGCCGAGCTCGGGCACCCTGCGGTACAGGGTGGCCCGGCTGACCCCGAGGACCTGGGCGACCTCAGTCACCGGGGTCTTCTCCCCGATCATCTTCCGGGCCTGCTTCAGCTTGGCCGGGCTCAACGCAGTGGACCGCCCGCCGAGGCGGCCACGCTCCCGAGCGGCGCCCAGCCCGGCGAGGGTGCGCTCCTGGATGAGTTCCCGTTCGAAGCTGGCCAGGGCCCCGAAGACGTGGAACACCAACCGACCGCCGGGGGTGGTGGTGTCGATGTTCTCCTGCACCGACTTGAAACCCAATCCCCTGGCCTGCAACTCCCCGATGGTCTCGATCAGGTGCGGCAACGACCGACCCAGCCGGTCCAGCCGCCACACGATCAGGGTGTCTCCCGCCCTTAGGTGGTCGAACACCGCGACCAGCTGCGGGCGGTCGGTTCGCGTTCCGCTGGCGGTGTCCGACCAGATCCGCTGACATCCCGCGGCCCTCAGCGCGTCCTCCTGCAACACGGCGGTCTGCTCCGCGGTGGACACCCTCGCATAACCCAGAAACTCGCTCATGACCACGCACTGTTGCACAACCCGCCAATAAGCCTTCCGGTGACACACCGGTTTCGTACAGTGCTTCTGCAACACCAGCCCGGCACAGCGACGTGCGCGTCAGTCTCGGCTGCTGGGGTGTTGCTTTAACGATCGTTTTCGAACAAACCCCGACCAGGCACTGCCCGCTCAAGATCGAAGAGCCCGTTTAGGAGCAGGAAGACGAGACAGCCGCGTTGGTCACCTATGCGAAAGAGGCAGGGTTCGCCTGGGGCGTCACCGACCGGGAGCACTCGTCCTCACGCCCGACGTACTCCGGTAGGTACTGGACACACCGGTGCGTCCGCAAGCCAAATCGGTGGCCGTGCCATTGCGGCCCAGCTCAGAGAGTCTGGGGCCGACCCCGGAGTCGTTAGAGTGAGCATCCGCCCGGTCCAGCCACCCGCGTGGGTCGGTGGCAGCCAAGCAGGCAAGGAGTGACGACGAAATGACCCTTGAAGTTGTCTACGGTTCTAGCCGCAATCCTGCGGCCGCCAAAGCACTTGCCGACCAGCTGCGCTTGGTGGTCGACGACGGGACCGTGTACCTGGGCTACCCGGTGTTGGCGACCTCGGACGAACGGGTCGAGGTCGATGCTCTGCTGGTCAGTCGGACTCATGGGCTGGTCGCGTTCCTGATCGCCATGGAGGTCGCGCTCACTGAGGAGCAGTGGCGTGATCTGATTGCACAACAGGACCGCCTCTATGCCGTGCTGGAGAGCCACCTGGGTCGGCACGACAGGCTCAGGTCTGGGCGACGGCTCGCCCTCACCCCCCAAACAGCGACGGTGTTCTCCGCGCCGGTTACCCCACCACCCGACGCGCTCACCGAGGGGTTCTACGGCGCCCTTGAGCAGGTGGCGGATTGGGTGGCGGGGCTGCCTGCGATCGAGGAGTCGGTCGAACGCAGCCTGCATGCGGCCCTACAGCGTGTGAGCACGATCAAGCCTGCGAAGAAGAGGGCTGGAGTGGAGAAGCCGTCTTCGCGCGGCGCGATCCTGAAGGAGATCGAGAAGGGCATCGCCAATCTTGATAGCTGGCAGAAGGCGGCCGCGATCGAAAGCCCCGAAGGGCCGCAACGGATTCGCGGCCTGGCAGGGTCCGGCAAGACCGTCGTTCTTGCGCTCAAGGCCGCCTACTGGCATGCCCAGAACCCCGAGTGGCACATCGCCGTCACTTTCCATTCACGGGCTTTGTACCAGCAGATCGATGACCTGGTCACCCGCTTCTCGTTCGAGCACAGTAACGACAAGCCCGACCCGGAGCGCCTGCAGATCATTCACTCCTGGGGGTCTAGGGGGCGCCCGGGGGTCTACAGCCTGATTGCAACGGCCCTTGGCGAGACCCCCCAGGACTGGGTTTCCGCGCGCGGCAAGTACGGCATGGACGGCGCCTTCCAGGGCGCCTGTCAGGAGCTCCTAGCCATCGCGAAGTCGCGCACCGTATCCCCGGCCTTCGATGCCGTCCTGATTGACGAGGCCCAGGATCTTCCTCCGGAGTTCTTCCAACTCGTTTACTTGTTCACCAGGGAGCCCAAGCGCATCGTCTGGGGCTACGACGAGCTGCAGAAGCTGTCCGAAGCCGTCATGCCTAGCACGGACGAGCTGTTTGGCACCGGACCGAACGGCGAGAGCCTGGTCAGCCTGACGGCCGCAGAGGACTCACCCAAGCGCGACATTGTCTTGCCGATCTGCTACCGCAACACCCCCTGGGCGCTGGCCATGGCGCACGCTGTTGGCATCGGGGTGTACCGCCCTGGAGGGCTCCTCCAGCACCCCGACGAGCCGACCTTGTGGCGGGACATTGGCTACAACGTGGTTCACGGCGAACTGGACGCAGGTCAGCCGGTCACCCTCGAGCGCTCTCGTACCAGTGCACCGGAGTACTTTTCGCGGCTGCTCACCGCCCAAGACGCTGTGGTGGTGATGGCCTTCCCCGATGAGCAGGCGCAAGACGTCTGGGTTGCCCAACAGATCGCCACGAACCTCGGCACGGACGAGCTCGAGGCAGACGACATCTTGATCGTCCTGCCGGACACCTACCGGGCCAAAACACGCGCACCAAGACTGATGGTTGAGCTGCGCCGCCTGGGGATCGACTCCCACTTGGTGGGCGTAAACACGAGCGTGGACGAGGTGTTCAAGTCCGGTTCGGTCGCTCTCGCCCACATCTACCGTGCCAAAGGCAACGAAGCGCCAATGGTTTACGCAGTGGACGCTCAGCACGCGGTCAGCGACTTCAACGCAGTCACCCGGAGAAACACCCTTTTCACCGCCATTACCCGCCGCCGGGCGTGGGTCAGGGTCACTGGGTGGGGTCCAAACATGGAGCCCATCAGCAGCGAGACCGCGACCGTTGTGGAGAAGGGCTTCAAACTGCAGTTCAAGATCCCGACTGACGAGCAGCTGAGTTCGCTCCGTCACATCCACCGCGACCGGCCTGCCGAAGAAGAGAGGTCGGTCAAGAGAGCCACCGAAGGCATCGAAGCGTTTCTGGAAGCGATCGACAAGGGTGAGATGGACATCCTCGACCTCCGACCAGCGCTGAGGACAAGACTAGTCACCAGGCTGCAGGAGGACGTGAACCTTGGTGACGGCTAGGTCGGTCCGCGACGACATCAAGGAGGTCTTAGGCTACCTTAACCGAGCTGAGCTCGCGGTTTACGTCAACGAGGTGTCCCTGGTTGGGGTCAAGCGGGTCACATGGCACGCACACGACCCCGCCGCGGGTTTCCTGATCCAGCACAATCACGCAACCCTCGGGCAATACCTTCATTGGGTCAAAGCTGGTGCCTATTCAGCGATCCTGCTCGACGGCAGCCTTCTTCAGATCACCTACGACATCGAATCCGGTCAGGTAAGCGGACATCGTCTGGCGTATATCCCCTGCCCCTTCGTGCTCGACAACGACCTGCTGCGAGAGGGTGAGCCGCTGGCCGACATCATCGAGGTGTACCGAGACGTTCCCACTCAAGACATGGCGCTGCGCTCTCCGGTTCGCTTCGACTATGACCCGGCCGCGGCCAAGGCGGGGCACCCCGCAGCCCACATGACCGTCAACTCCGCCGACTGCCGGATCGCCTGTGTGGCCCCGATGCACGTCCTCCGGTTTGTCGACTTCGTATTCCGCAACTTCTACCCGGCCCTCCACTCTGCGCACCGGGACTTCTTCGGCCCCGCCGCCAACCGACACGTGGGCGGGCGGGTTCTGAACGACGACGACCGCGCCCACCCCCACCTGATGTGGCCGCGGGCTTCCCCCGATCCATCCGTTTAGGCCACCCGGCATGTCGCGGAGACCGGTACATCTCGACGAGATACTGTTCGGTGTGGCCAGTCACCGGGTGCTCACTTTGTCCTTCGAGTTCCACGTGCCGGAGGGCCTGCGCTCCAACATTCGCGGCGCCCGGCTCGAGGCAGCAATCGCTGCATTCTCTTCGGCGGTGCATGCGCTGGCTCCTGCCCAGTTTCCGTGGGCCGATCGGATCGTGATGCGCTCAGACTGGTCTTACCGGTGGAGCGAGAACAGCAAGGTCATCTCGCTGGCGGCGACACCGGACAACACCGTGGACGACGAAGACGGTGTGATCCCGCTTGACCCCGCAGACACGTTGGGGCCGAGGTCGTGAGCGACGCTCGGACCCCCGCGGGTTTACGAGCGCTCCGGCGGGCGCTGCCGGACGTGAAGCCCCACACGCCCGCGACCCGGCTGGACCGGACGCGGCACGTCGGTAGTGACCGAGTCATTCCCGTCGACCTGGTGGCGCCAGCGGTCGGGATGTCGAAGACTTTCATCTACCGCGTCTTGGGCGCGCGGCTGATGGGACTGACCGCAGACCAGGTCCTGGTGCTGCTGGACCAGGATGCCTACGCGGAGACGTTCGTGCGCCGCAGCCAAGTTCTCGACCACCTCCTGCGCCCAACGACTGAGCCGCCCACCGCCGCCAGCGTTGACGCCGGCAGTGAAGACCTGGCGACTGAACCTGTAGTCCTGCTGCGCGGGAACGCGCTAGACCTGATGCCTGCCATGATTCCGGGCAGCGTGGGTTGCGTGGTCACCTCAACGCCCTACTGGGCCATGCGGGTCTACAAGGCGTCGCAATTTGTGACCTGGGCCGACGGTGAGGTTTGCCCGTACGGCCATGAGCAAACCCCCGAGGGATTCGTGCGCCACACCACCGAGCTCCTCCACCGCCTGATGCCGATCCTGGCTCCGCACGGCAGTGTGTGGTGGAACGTGATGGACACCTTCAACACCCGAACTCAGATCCGCGGCAACGCGGCCGAGGCGTTGCGGGCGATGCAAGGTCATGACAAGCGGACCTGGGCCGAGCACGAGAGCCGGCGCTACAGCGCCGGGCACTCGTACCTAAAGGACGGTGAGCAATGCCAAATCCCGGCGCAGATTGCCTCCCGGGCAAGCCGGCTGGGTTACTACGTCAAGAGCACGATCACCTGGGCGAAGCCGTATACCACCCCCGAGCCGCAGAATTCTCGAGTGAGTCGCAGCCTGGAGTACGTGCTGCACCTGGCCAAGCACCGGACGCCGACATTCAGCCGCGAGGCCTACCGCCAGCTCCCCCCGACGCTCGGCGGTCGCAACATGCTGCTGGAAACTGACAAGCTCTCCGACGTATGGCACCTGGCTACCTCCCAGGGCGGAGGCCATGGGGCTCAGTTCCCGCTTGCGCTGCCTGCCCGCTGTATCGGGCTCAGCACCAAGGTCGGCGACGTGGTGTTGGACCCGTTCGTCGGTAGTGGCACCACCGGTATCGCGGCCCGCTCGCTGGGCCGAAAGTTCATTGGCATTGATGTCTCGCCGGAGTACTTGGCGCACGCCGATCAGGCCATCGGCATGGTCAAGGACAGTGCCTTCGGCGGATACCAGGAGCAAAGCATCCGCGAGGTAGCTCAGGCCGAGCGAGCAGCGAGAGCCGGGCAGATGTGACCGAGCGGCTCCTGACAACGCGGGGTCAAGCCGACGTGCCGGATTCCCGCGCGAGGAAGTCTCTGACCACCTGATGTAGCCCTGAGGGGCTGGTCACGCCCACTCGCTGCGCGCTGTGGTGCGCGTGCAGCTCGGTATGGGCGGAGCCTGTTACGACCCCTTCGGGGCCGACCACATAGGACCAGATCGAATCGGCAAGTTCGACCCTCAGTTCACTGGCGTAGGCGACGGCCTGCAGGTAGCCGTTGCGGCCGACGTATCGGGCGTCGCCGTACTTACACTCAAGGATGAGCGCGCGGCGGTGCTGAACATCCAGAATCAAGATGTCCGGGCCAATGAAGGACGGTCTCAGTGACAGCGCCCGCACGGCTTCCCGATACGGGTACTTAGTACCGTGGCGGCCCCACGCGCCGGCCGCCTCGAACCAAACCTCAAGCGACGCAGTCTCCTCAGCCGATCCGAGCACCGCCGTGTACTGGGGCCGCCCGCCGGCCGCCGAGAGAGGGGCGTGCCACTGCAGGCGGGCGCCACAGTCGCGCATCGCCCCCAAGACCTCACCGAGGACGCCGATATGGAACAGGCGCCAGCGCAGACTGTCCAGGGGGTAGATCAGTTCGGTGGCCAGATCGTCAAGGTGACGCTCGTAGCGGAGATAGGTGGCGCTCACAGGTGCCAAGACGTTCCACGGGTAGCCAGCGCGAGCGACTACCCGTAGGTCGGCGTCGGTGGGCGCTGGCGCTTCTTCATCGCCGATGTACTCATCGAGCAACCGCTGTGCGGCGGCGGCTTGAGGTTGCACCGCCGCCGCGGCATCAGCCAGTACAGCACGGGCATGCCGGAAGGTGATGAGCAATCGCGGAAGGGTCCACCGCAGCGTCGCCAGCAGGAGCTCGTCGGCCTGGGTGGTGCGCTGACGCCCGACAAAAGTGGTGGGCGGCCACCCGTAGCGTCGGGTGGTCTGAGCCCAGTCGGTCGGGCGCAGCGGCCGGGCAGCGGTGACCCGTTGAGCGCGCGTCACCGCCGGTAGGGCGTTGCTCCACTCGGTCAACCGAGTCGGCCAGCGCTCTAGGTGCGGGCGCAGACGTTCCAGCAGCACACGGTGCGCTCGGCGTGTGACGTCGAGTGGACTCCAGTCGCGCTCCGCCAGCGGCGTGTTGTCCTCGGCCTGGACGGCGGCGAGGCTGGCCCAGACGGTGGAGTCCAGGGTGCCTTCTCCGCTCCAGCCTCCGAGCAACTCGTGCAGTCGCTCGGTAGGGACTGGATGACGATCAACCGAGGTAGACACGGTGCTGAACCGCCCACCCCCACTGATCGGTGCTCATCGCCGGGGAGTCTCTGTCGGTCACCCGCTGCTCGAGCTTCTGGACAGTCTCGCTGTCGTAGGTCGACAGGTACTTGCCGACCCGCACGAGGTAGGCCTCCGCCACCAGCTCGTCGAGCAGGCCGGTGGACGGCTGGTGCGCACCTGATGCGGTCTCCACCTCGACCTCATCAGCCGGTTCCGCTTCCTGTCCGCGGCTCGCGCCGTGCCCCACGTCGTCACCGGTCCCGCTGGGGTCGTCGTGCTCCGCGGCGGCCACGCGAGGCCCGAGTGCGGACATGACGTACTCCACCATCCGCAAGAACACGGCCGGCCCGAGCTGCGTCGTCTCGTCGTTGTAGTGGGCTTCGTACAGAGCGGCGATGCGGTCGCTCAGGCCGGCGGGGATCGACTGGGCTCGGGCCTCGTCCAGCTGAGCCAGCAGGGTCTCGAACTGTGTAGGGGTCAGCGGCGGCACGGGGACGATCGCGAAGCGCCGACTGAGTGCAACCCCGAAGCGGAACACCCGCTGGGCGTCCTGCGGGTTGTAGGTGCCCAGCAGGCGCCAGTCCGTGCCGGCGCGGAAGGCGACCTCGTTGACGGCCGAGACGTCGGCACTCAGCCCTTCCTCGGGGGTAACCGTGCAGCGAGGAGAGGCGGTGTTCCAGCCCAGACTCACACGCGTAACTGCACTAGGGGTCAGCGTACCCAGCTCGACGGCGTCCATCGACAGCCAGGTGAGCAGAGCGCCGAAGATCTTGTCCATGTCAGCGCGGTTGGTCTCATCCAGTAACAGCCAACGGTCGGCGCGGATAGCGTCCAACACGGCGCCGGAGCTGTACCGCAGGCCGCCCTCGGCGGGCGCGTGTCCACCGACGAGCTCGAAGCTGGTCCAACTCTCATCTGGAGTGCGCGTCAGGGGCAGTTCTGGCGGCCGGCTTAGGCCAAGCAGTTGCGGGTCCTGCTGAGCCCGGGCAATAAGACGCTTGAGCAGCGTATTCTTCCCGCTGCCAGGAGGACCCACCAGTAGGACGGCCCGGTAGGCCCGGACCGCCGTCTCGAGCATGCGCTCGACGCGCGGGTCGACCACGACGTCGCCAATGATGTCGTAAGCCACCGGGGCTACCGCCTCCGTGCCGAGCGTCGGGGTGGCCTGCACCAGCGGAAGCACGTCAGCCGGGAGCGCGGCCGGGCTGAACTCCTCGGCGGGGTTGCTTGCTAACAGCGGTACCTCGAGCGCGTCGTCAGTGGTGAAGGCGTCCAGCTCCGTCTCCTCCAGGGGGTACACGGTTCCGCCGGTGTCACTGCGTCCGAGGTACGCGAGCAGCGCGGCGCGGGCCTCCTGCTCGTCCGCTAGGTCCTCGAAGCGCAGCAGCACCGCTGCGATGGCCCGCCACGGTGGTCTCTTGTCAGCCGGACCGTCCGTAAGAGAACCAGCAAGCAGGGCGCTAGCGTCGGGACGTAAGCCACCTCTGAAGTCGCGGTGCAAACCTCGGCCGCGATCTCTCTCGTACTTCTCGAACAGGGTGGAGGCGAGGGTGTCGTGGCGCGTGGTCGCGTTCCAGGCGCTGACTCGACCTGCACCTTCTAGGGGGCCCCAGGAGCGTTTGAAGAGGTAAACGCGGCCCGCGTCTGGGTGATCCAGCCGAAGACCGAACATCTCCACTACGACGTCATCGACATTAGAGATGCTGGTGGCCAAGGCACGCCGCCGCAATCGGTAGGCGGCCAAGAGGGCATCGATCGCGGCGCCCTGCTCGGTCCGTAGGCCTAGTTGCTGGCAGCGCCGAATCGCTGCCGCCACAGCCGCAGTGCTGGGTCGGGACACGGCGTCACCCTACGGGCAGGTGCCGGCTGCCGTCGTGCTCTCGCGAAGCGCCGAGGGTGGGTCCGCCGGGTCGGCACTCTGGAGCGCCGAATCTGGTACACGCTAAAGGCCATGCGCGCGTCTGGGACGCTGCTCGATATGTGCGACACCGGATGCGTGATCTCTTCATCGTGATTATGCCCGGGTGCACCGGGACGGCTCCGCCCGCAGGCAGACCCGGCCACCGGAGACCTGGAGGCCGGCGTCACTGACGGCCGTGGGCCAGGAGCGGTTGATGACAGTTTGCGCGGTCGCCAGCGTGATCAGCCCGGCGCAGGTGGCGCGGTTAAGGCGCTCTCGACGGCGTCTTTAGGGTTGGGGATCGGGCCCGGTTCGAACCAGAGATTCGCGACGTCCCCGGCACTGCCGGGGTCTCCCCCGACTTCCAGGGGAATTTTGTGGTCCAGCTCGCCGACCGTGCCCGCTGCGATGCCGTAGGCGCGGGCGAACTGGGCTTTGATGGCGTCTGTGACCGCCACGGGTGGCCGCACGGTCGCGGTCCACCCGGCCTTGCAGATCGTCTCGTGAATCGTGCCCTGGCTAACCGCCGGGTTCGTCGCACCCGGTGAGCAGTGATCGTCGGGCATCGGCTGCCCAGCCACGGAACCAAGGTGACAGGCGCCGGGCGGTGGCATCGGAAACGCACCACCACTCTGCGGGCCGCCGAGGCTGCTCGGACCCACACCGGCGGTAGGCGTCAGGGGCGGCGTCGCCGTCGTGGTGCTGGGAAGCGGTGCCGGTGCTGTGGTGGGGGTGGCCGCAAGGTTCGTACAGCTGGTGGTGACGCAGGCAGTCACCACCACAGCTGCGACCAGCACCAGCACCCGATAGCCGCAGGCGTTCGGCCGTACCCGGGCCGACTCGTTCCGGGCGTACATCAGACGTCCTCCCGAGCCTGCGCGGGAAGACGCACGACCAATCGGTGGTCGGTGCTCTCGGCGAACCGAAAGCCGTAGTGCTTGATGTACGCCTTCGCGAGACCTTCGTCGCGGGCGTCGGCGACGACCGCGATGCGGTGGGCGTCAGCGTGCGCCAGCCAGGCTCGCATCACCTCGTTGCCGTGGCCGTGCTTCTGTGGGTGCGCTGCGAAGTTTGAGGCGATGGCCACGGTCCCGCGGTGGCCTGCTTCCCGTACCCGTCGGGCACCGTCGCCGAGTCGGCCTCCGCGGCCGGCGCCCTGTGTGTTGATGTATCTCAGCTCGAGGCCCAGCGGAACGAGGAACGCCACCACGGCTAGCAGTTCGGCCCCGTAGGCGACGTATCCATTGACACCCAGACGGGTCAAGGCAGGCAGCACCACCGAGATGACGATCCCGAGCAGCGCGGCGGCGGCGGCGACCACGGCGACCGCGGCCGCCAACCCGCGTGGGGTGATTCCCCACCAGGTCCCCTTGGTGCCGCGCACCGCAGCGACCTGCACATGCGCATGTCGTGAAGCGGCGATCCCCCGCCGAGACACGAGGACGGCACACCATTGCCCTGCCGCGGCGGGCACCCGCCACCACCAGTTGTCGACCCTGGGGGAACCGAACGCCCGGGTGGCCCGGTCGGCCACTGCCCACAACCCACCGATCGTGGTGCGTAAACCATCCGGCACCAACGGCGGCGGCATCCCTGGCTTTCCCGCCGCGGAGCCCGGTCGGCGACTCATCATTGTGAGCATCCACGGTGGATAGGCGACAACGAGGTCGATGCGTGGTGCAGCCGTTCGGTGGCGGTGCGTTGCGCTTTTCCAATGCTCAGCAGGTGCTCGAACAACAGGTCTTGGGGCAGCTGCTCGGCGGCGGCGGCCAGGGACCGGGCCGCCAGGTGAAAGCTGCGACGGTAGGCGGCCGAGAGCACGGCCACCGCGTAGTGCCCCACCGTTTCCGGGACGGCGCCGGCGATCGTGGCCTCCGACAATGCCCGGGTCAGCCGAGCACCACGGTGCCCGCCGGTACGCCCGGACTGGGTGAGGGTGGCGGCGATGCTCGCCGGATCGTGCGGGGCCCTGGTGCGAACCTGGGCGGTGATCACCTCGAACAGCTCGCCGTAGACACCCCTGTCGAAGTCGGTGCTGCACAACAGGTCGCTCACGCCGCTGGCGATGTCGGTCGCCGACCACAACAGGGCACACAGACACAGGGCCTCGACATCGGTACGCGGATCGTCGAGCAGGTCCCCGACCTCGATCGGCTCCTCACCGTCGACCTCGTGTGTCGCGTCCTCGTCGGTGCCCTCGGTGCTCATCCCCGCCTCCCCCAGTTGCCCTGGTCCACCTCTGCCCGCGAGGAGGTCGACGAACTCATGGTGTTGCCCTGCCCCTGCTGGTGGGCAGTCTCCTCGCCCACCCCGCCAGCCGTGGTATCCGTGTGGGTCTCCGGTACGTCGCATCCCGGTCCCGACGCCCCCTCCCCGCTGCCCGCAGATTGCCTGGGTACGGCCGCGCTGTAGGGCCTGTGCTGACAGAAACATGCCCGAGCGAGCCCCGTCCTGCCCGCGAGGGTGTCCTCGCACACCGCCGCGTTGTGCGGCATCCTGCATGGCTTGCAGATCGGCATGACCTTCTCCTTCGAGTATCGGGAACCATATGAACGGAATACGTGCACCGCGTGTTATGCGTTCATATGGTCAGCGTTGAGCGATCCTCGGTGCGCCCTGCACGGTGGCGGTGAGTTCGCGGGCGTAGTCGGCGGCCAGCACTCGGTGCAGCTCGCGGCACAGCAGCCGGCCCAACGGTCAGGGCAGGCGGGTGTGCACCCCACCGACGAGCATCGCGACCAGGAACGGCAGCGCCGGGATCGACTCGAACACCCCTATTTCCTCAACAAGCCCGGCTGTGCGTGCATTGCGGGTGATGCGTGCAGGCGGTGCAGGCGATTCATCGCGTGCCGGTGTGCTCATGCGATCCCCCACTCACGCGCGGGCACCTGATCGAACCCGCGGAGCACGTCGTCGAGCAGATCGTCACCGACCTGCGCGTCACCAGCCAGCACCGCCGCGATGGAGTCCTTGGTCGGCGCTACGTTGAGCAGCTCGGCCAGCTCGGCGATGGTGTAGGTGCGGCTGTACTCACAGACCTCAGACATATGGACGGTGATGGTGTCGGTGGTGGGCGCGTCAGGCATAGCAAGGTCCTTCCGGTAGGCGCTGCGTGGTATACCTCTAGTCTAGTGCATTGCGTGTAATAGGGGCAATAGGTGTAGGGAGGTTCTCTTGGCTCCTTCCTCGCCGCCACCTGTGGGGGGCGAGGGGGTGGTCTCATCGCCGGCGGGTGCCGTCTCGACCTGAGGGCACCACCAGGGGGCAAGCAACGCTCCACCGCTTGCGGCCCTGGTGGGGGCTCAGGTAGGCAACAGCCCTGTTCGTCGATGAGACCACCCCGCTCACCAGCCACACCCACCGCAACCCACACCTGCCCCCGGTCTCATCAGAGGCGGCGGGGGTCCGGGGCCGCCGAAGGCCCCGGGTCTTACGCCCTGAGCTGCACCCGACCACGTCAGGTGACCTCGTGCGGAAAGCGGCTCGCTACACCGTGCGCGTGCCCTGGCGGTCTGGGGTCAGCCCTCGCCGACGCGGCGGCCTGGGCGCATTTCACGGCTGCGGGTGGGAAACGGCTCGCTGTGGTTGAACTCCTTCTCCAGGCGGGCCACTTCGCGTTCGATGGCGTTTTCCACCAGCTCGGACAGGCTGGCGGGTCCGCCGGGGGTGGCGGCGAGGGCGGCGACCGCGTTGCGGGCGTCTTCGCGGATGCCGGAGTCGATGTAGTTGGTCCACTGCACCTTGCCCGTGATCACCTTGGGGGTGGCGGTGACCGGCGCCCGCTGGCCTCGGGCACGGCGTTCCCGCCGCTGCGCCGGGGTCTCCCCCGCTTCCGTCGCGTCGGTGGTGGTGTCGGTACCCGCCGTGGGGGGGTCGACGGGGCTGCGTCCGGACAGGGCGCTGCGGCGGGGTTCGGGGCGGGTCATGCGGGCGTTCCTTCCGTGAGATTCAGGGCGGTGAGGTATCCGGTGTAGATGTCGGCGAGCGCGGCGGCACCGGCTCGGCCGGTGCCGTGCCACTCGTCGAGCCCGGTGGCGGCTTCGGCGGCGTCGCCGATGACGGCGCGTTTCGGGATCGGCGGGTGCAGGACCGGCATCGCCGCGCCGATCTCGGCGGCCCATTTCCGGCCGCTGACCGTGTGCTCCTCATGCTGGTTGACGATGACTCCCCCCACCCGCAGCTGCGGGTGGTAGTTGGCCTTGATCGCGTCGATGGTGTCCAGCAGATGCGCCAGGCCGTCAGCGGAGAACAGCTTCGACTGGGTGACGACGAGGACCTCGTCGGCGGCGACCAGGGCGTTGATCGTGAGCTGGTCCAACGACGGTGGGCAGTCGATGAGCACCAGGTCGTAATCGTCGCGTACGGGGGCCAGGGCGGTGGCCAGGCGGCGTTCCCGCCCGATGCCGGCGGCCACGAGCTGGTCGCGGACGTGACCCAGACCAGTGCCCACGGTCGGCACCACCTGCAGCCCGTCCCACACCCCCGCCACGGTGACCTCGGCGACACCCACTCCCCCGCTGGCCGAGAGCACGTCGGCCACGCCCTCAGCGTCGCGCGGGAGATCTTGCGCGGTGGCGATGGCCGTGAGGTTGCCCTGCGGGTCCAGATCCACCACCAGGACCCGCAGTCCGGCCCGGACCGCGGCGCGGGCCAGGTTGAACGTGGTGGTCGTCTTCCCCACGCCACCCTTCTGGTTGCACAGCGCCAGAACCCGCAACGCCATCACAAACCCTGCGTGGTGGAAGGCGGCAACTCATCCTGGGGTACGTGGTGTACCGAGTGGTAGGCCATCACTTGATTTTGCCCCTCTCTGGTCGGTTCTCACGGTAACACGCAACACACGCAATACGTGTGTGCACGTATTGCGTGTGTTGCGTACGGTTCTGGTCAGGCGGGTCGCTCGGGGGTGGCGTGGGCGGTGCACGCAGCCACGTCATATCCACCCCAGGGGGAGCGGCCGGGTACGGCGCGGGTGTCGTGCGCTCGGTGATGATCGGATACCCCTCGGGTCGGTCGCCGTAGAGCTTGTCGACCTCCTCGTTCCACCGGCGGCGTTGCTTCGGGCTGGGCTCGTGGCCGAGGGGTTGCACGGTGGGGCCGTTTCGCCACCCCGGGTGGGCATGGTCCAGTCCGTCGCCGACCGCCTGAGTTTGATCCTCACGCACGGGCCCTTCCCAGGGGCAGTGCAGGCACGCGCCGCGGTAGGAGAGGCCCCCGACGCACTGGCACCCTGCCCCGCCAGTGTGCCCACAACCCAGGTTGACGGTGAGGACAGTGACCTGACAGCGGGTCACGGGGCCGGTGGCCTCGCACAGCGCGACATGCCAGCCGTGGCTGACGCTGGCGGAGTCGAATCCGCCGTAGCGTTGCCTCCATTCAGAGAACGCGCCCTCGCGGGCGGCGTAGCCGCGAGCTGGGCTGACCGTGAGCCGTGGGGGAGTGGGGCGTTGCTCCTCGCGGGTGGGCAGCAATGCCAGCAGGTCGAGCTGTCCCCCGGCCTCGCTCACCGCTCGCCCCCGTCGTCACCGGGCATGGTCGTCGTCTGTCGGGCCACGGCCAGGGTCGCGGCCCCGAACTCGCGGGCCGGGGCACCGTAGGTGGGCAGGCACCGGCAGGTGCCGCCGCTGGCAACGAACAGCACCACGCCCGTGCTGGTCGGCACGCAGAACACCCGCACATCACGTCCTCGCAGGTGCAGCCCGACGAAGGACCACCGGGTGTAGAGCGCTTCGCGCTCGGAGTCACCACCCACCCGGTAATGCCCCCGGACCACCCGCCCGGGCGCACCAGCCCGCACCAGGGCGGTGAGCAGCGCGCCCGCGTAGTGCTCGGAAACCTCGCCCAGGGTGGCCCCCTCCGCGTGGGTGGTCTGTGTCGTGGTGCTCATCGCGTGCTCCTCAGTAGTCGACTATATTACGTTCTATGCGTGCTATGCACGCATGCTGTAGTGCTCTGACGTGCGTTTCTCTCTCTACCTCATATCCTGGCGTCCTGATATGAGTTTGACGCATTGCACCTATTACCCGCAATTAGTAGATGCTGGCTACACGGGTATTGCGTGCAATGTGGGTGGTTGGGGAGTGTCAGGCGGGCGATCCGGGCAGGGTCACGCCGAGACGCGTCGCGGTGACGATCCCCGCCATGCCGAGTTGGCGACTCTCCGTGGCGGTCAAGGTGGGTAGGCCCTGGGCCAACAGGGTCGCCAGGCGGTGTCCGGGGGCCAACTGTTGCGCCTGGCGAATCAGGCCGCGTGTGGTTTTGGTGTCGCCGTGGACCCAGTGGTGGTGCGCCGCGAGGGTGGCTGCCTCCGCCCGCGCGGGGTTGGTGATCGTGGGCAGGTAGGGGTTGTTGATGTAGATCCGGTGCCATAGAGCAGCGGCGTCGGCACTGCTGCTGGTGACTGACAGGCCGAGGCAGGCATCGCGCACGAGAGGGCGCAGCAGCACCGTCGCTACCTCGGTCAGCTCGTCGGGGTGCAGCAGCGTCCGCGACCGGACGGCAGTGCATACCGTCTCCAAAGGCCGGCGGTCGTCTTCGATACTCGCCCAATGCTGCGGGTTGCTGCTCGTGGTCATGGTGGTCGCCTTTCCGTTGAGATGTTCAGGGTGGGGGAATGCCGTCCTTCAGGGGTGGAAGACCTCGACGTTGGTCACCGGCATGGTGTCGCCGTCGACGAGGTGCGCGACGACAGTGCCGTCACTGGCGATCTCGATGCTCTCCAGGTCCATCACGTGCTCCTTCTTGGTTGTTGGTTGCTAAGAACGTCCGGCAATTGATGTGACTGGTGGGGCGGATGTTGCTGGTGTGTCGTTGCGGGTTGGGGCACGGACCCCGGCTTGATCATGGGATTGCTGAAGTCCTACTGATCACCGGGAGGGTCCGTGCCCCTGCTGCCAGCATCCCTGACCGAACCCCTGTGGGTCC
>JAABUI010001131.1_pt1 | contig 16167 bp, 17 predicted proteins | sample 5559111 | NCBI WGS metagenome assembly JAABUI01 (sample SAMN10711870, study PRJNA513365) | rock metagenome | isolation source: Antarctica rocks | place: Antarctica: Victoria Land, Buttleship Promontory
GCTGGAGGACCCGTCCTCGAGCAAGGTCGTCGGCAAGATCGGCTACGTCCCGGCGCCGACCGCGGTGAAGGCCGACAACGGCTGGCTCTACTCCTGGTCACTGGGCATCCCCAAGACCACCAAGCAGGCCGACGCGGCCTGGAAGTTCATCTCCTGGATGACCAACAAGAGCTACATCAAGAAGGTGGGCGAGCAGCTCGGCTGGTCCCGGGTGCCACCGGGCAGCCGCCTGTCCACCTACCAGATCCCGCAGTACGCCCAGGCCGCCCAGGCCTACGGACCCCTGACCCTCGACTCGATCCAGAACGCCGACCCCAAGCAGCCCACCGTCAAACCGGTGCCCTACACCGGGGTCCAGTTCCTCACCATCCCCGAGTTCCAGGACCTCGGCACCCGGGTCAGCCAGCAGATCAGTGCGGCGATCGCCGGGCAGACCTCGGTGTCCGACGCGCTCGCCCAGTCCCAGCAGTACGCCCAGGTCGTGGGCCGGACCTACCAGCAGGGGGGGAAATGACCACCACCGAGGCCGCGGGGAGCACCCGGGTCGAGCAGGGCACCAAGCCCATCCGGTCGGGCCGCGACACGCTCTCCCGTGCTGAGTCGTGGCGGCGAAGGGGCCCGCTGCTGCCGGCCCTGGTCTTCCTGGTCGTCGTCACCCAGGTGCCGTTCCTGTTCACGCTGTACTACTCCACCCAGTCGTGGAACCTGGTGCGGCCGGGGTCGCGAAAGTTCAACGGCCTGGGCAACTACCTCGACGTGGTCAAGGACAGCCAGTTCCGCTCGGTCGCGCTCAACACGGTCATCCTCATCGTCGGCACCGTCCTCGTCTCGGTGGTGCTCGGCCTGCTCCTCGCGCTGCTGCTCGACCGCAGCTTCCCCGGCCGAGGGGTGGTGCGGACCCTGCTGATCACGCCGTTCCTGGTCACCCCCGTGGCCGCCGCGCTGATCTGGAAGACCACGATGTTCGACCCGGTGTTCGGCCTGGTCAACTTCGTGCTCAGCCCGTTCGGCGCCGGGCAGACCGACTGGGTCAGCCAGTTCCCGCTGACCTCGGTGATGATCGACCTCGTCTGGCAGTGGACCCCGTTCATGATGCTGCTCATCCTCGCGGGGCTGCAGAGCATGCCCCGCGACATCATCGAGGCCGCCAAGGTCGACGGGGCCAGCGCGTTCAACGTGTTCCGCGAGCTCACCCTGCCCCACCTCCGCCGGTTCATCGAGCTCGGGACGGTGCTGGGCGCGGTGTACCTGATCAACACCTTCGACGCCGTCTACATGATGACCTCGGGCGGTCCCGGCGTGGCCAGCTCGAACCTGCCCTTCTACATCTACCAGCGGGCGTTCCTCGGCTTCGACATCGGCCAGGCGGCCGCGATGGGCGTGGTCACCGTGGTGGCCACCATCGTCGTCGCCACCCTCGCCCTGCGCCTGATCTTCACCAGCTTCACCGGAACCGAGGAGGCCGCCTGATGAGCACCACGGTGAACCCCGCACGGGGGTCGCGCGCCGCGACGAGCACGGCGTCGGCCGGCACCACCAAGCCCCGACGCACCGGCAGCACGATGGGCACGGTGTGGACGGTCGTCGCCTGGGCGCTGGGCATCGGCTTCTTCTTCCCGGTGCTGTGGATGGTGGTGACCGGGTTCAAGCAGGAGGGTGACGCCTACACCGACCCGCCCAAGCTGTTCTTCGTCCCGACCCTGGACCAGTACAAGGCCGTGTTCTCCGGGGGCCTGGGCACCACCATCGCCAACTCGGCGTTCGCCACCGTCATGGCCACGGTGCTGGTGCTGCTGCTGGGCATCCCGGCGGCGTTCGCGCTGTCGCTGCGACCGGTCAAGGGGACCAAGGACGCGCTGTTCTTCTTCCTCAGCACCAAGATGCTGCCGCTTGTCGCCGCGATCATCCCGCTGTACGTGATCGTGGGGGACATCGGGATGCTCGACAACATCTGGACTCTGGTCGTGCTCTACACCGGGATGAACCTGCCCATCGCGGTGTGGATGATGCGCTCGTTCTTCCTCGAGGTCCCCAGTGAGCTGCTGGAGGCGGCGAGCATGGACGGGGCGAGCCTGTGGCGTTCGGTCCGTGAGGTCATCCTGCCGCTGGTCTCGCCCGGAATCGCGGCCACCGCGCTGATCTGCGTGATCTTCTCGTGGAACGAGTTCTTCTTCGCGGTGAACCTGACCGCGGTGCAGGCCCAGACCGTCCCGGTGTACCTGGTCGGCTTCATCACCGGTGAGGGGCTCTACTGGGCGCGGCTCTCCGCGGCCGCGACGCTCGCCGCCCTCCCGGTGGTCATCGCCGGCTGGGTCGCGCAGGACAAGCTCGTGCGCGGGCTGTCGTTCGGCGCCATCAAGTAGCTGCCCGGACCCGAACTCAGACAAGGAGAACCACCATGGCTGCCATCAACTATAAGGACGCGTCCTGCGTCTACCCGGGCGCCGAGACGCTCGCCGTCAGCTCGCTGAGCCTCGACATCGCCGACGGCGAGTTCGTCGTGCTCGTCGGCCCGTCCGGGTCGGGCAAGAGCACCGCGCTGCGCATGCTGGCCGGGCTCGAGGAGATCGACGCCGGCGCGATCGAGATCGGGGGGAAGAACATGGTCGGGGTCGAGCCCAAGGACCGCGACATCGCCATGGTCTTCCAGAACTACGCGCTCTACCCCACCAAGACGGTGGGCGAGAACATGGGGTTCGCGCTCAAGATGCGCGGCATCGACGTCGAGGAGCGCAAGCGCCGGGTGGCCGACGCCGCGAAGCTGCTCGACCTCACCGACTTCTTGGACCGCAAGCCGGGCAAGCTCTCCGGCGGCCAGCGCCAGCGCGTCGCGATGGGCCGGGCCATCGTGCGGGAGCCGCAGGTGTTTTGCATGGACGAGCCGCTGTCGAACCTGGACGCGAAGCTGCGGGTGCAGACCCGCACCCAGATTGCCGCCCTGCAGCGCAGGCTCGGCACCACCACGGTCTACGTCACCCACGACCAGGTGGAGGCCATGACCATGGGGGACCGGGTCGCGGTGCTGCGCGGCGGCGAGCTGCAGCAGTTCGCCACGCCCACCGAGCTCTACGACCACCCCGTCAACGCCTTCGTCGCCGGCTTCATCGGCTCCCCGGCCATGAACCTGCTCCAGGTCCGCGTCGGCTCCGGAGGGTTGGACGTCGGCGGGTCGGCCATGCCGCTGGAGCGCGACCAGCTCACGGCGCTGGCCGCCGAGCACCTGGACACCGTGACGCTGGGGTTGCGCCCCGAGCAGCTCGAGGTGAGTGGAGAGGACGACGCCGGTGAGGGCGGCCTCCCGGCGACCGTCGACCTGGTCGAGGAGCTGGGCAACGAGTCCTACCTCTACGCCCACCTCGACGGCACCGGGGTGACCGACCTCGACGGCGGGCCAGCGTCGGTGGTCGCCCGCTCCCCGCACCGTGCGCCGGCCCGCATCGGACAGCGGGTGACGCTGCGCAAGCGCGACGGTCTGACCTACCTGTTCCACCCCGATACCGGACGCCGCATCGGGGACTGAGCTAGACGGGGCGGCCTACGAACTGGATCTCACCGCGCCACACGCCGCGCAGCTGCGCGAGGACCAGACCACCTGGTACACGCACGCCCGCGAATCTGCTGCTCTCGGTCATGGGCGCCTTCGCCGAACGGGCGCCCATCGGCGAGCGGCAACGCGAAGGCATCGCGTTGGCCAAGGCGCGCGGCGTCTACCACGGCCGCAAGAGATCCCTCACCGGGGACCAGCTGCGTCAGCGGGCCGGCTCGGGGGAGGAAGAGACCGCACTGGCCCGCGAGTACGGCATCAGCCGCGCTACGTCACTGTTGCGCTCCGCCACCTGATCGCCTCCGCCGAGCCGGCGGTGGTGGTGTTCTCCGGCCTGGCCGAGCTCAGCATCGGTGCGTTCAGCGATGCGTGCACGGTGGACATCGTCGAGGAGGAGCAGGCTGCCTACCGGATCAGCTGCCCCCGCGTAGTCCTGGATGTAGCACCGGTGGTGTCGCGGGTGCTGGGCGCAACGGGAGCGGTCGCGACGCGCACCGTGCGCACGCGGATCTTGGCCACCCCGGTAACCGGCCACCCGCACTACGCCGGGATCGTCGTGCATACCTGGCGTGCGCATCACGCCAGCCCCGCCGATACCACCATCGCCCGGTTGCTGGTCGAGCGCGCCGTCGCCGTCGTCGCGCAGGAACGCCTGGCCGACCGCCCGCCACAGCGCAACTGCAGTGGCCGGAACCGCCCGCCATACGTGGATGATGCGGCGGCGATCCTTGAGGCGTCCTTGGCGAGCAACGGCCGGATCGGCGAGGCGATGGGTATTCTGATGGCCCTGCACCAGGTCGACGCGGAGACCGCTTTCGCGATGTTGCGCGCACAGTCTCGGCGTAACAGCCGCACTTCGCGCGACGTCGCGGACCGTTTCGTCGCCACCCGCGCGAGCGTGCCCGCACCACGAGGATCTGGCGGGGGTGGCCACACTTGGTCCCGTTGACGTCGACAGCGCCTTCGTCCCCGCCGCGGGGCAGGACCGCGCTCATACCCCGACTGGCGGCGCCCGGGACGCGGGGAACGCGGGGGGGAAGTGAGCACGCCGCGCTGAACCGGCGGCAAGCTGAGCAGGGGGGAGGGACCCGATGAGCACGGTGGTGGTGTGCGGGGAAGGCCTGGTGGACCTTGTGCCGGTCGCTGCGCAGCCGCTGGCCTCACTTGTCCCACGCCTGGGCGGCGGTCCGCTCAACGTCGCGGTCGCGCTCGGTCGGCTGGGGGTGCCCACCGCGTTCTGCTCACGGATCTCCACCGATGGTTTCGGGTCGGCGCTGATCCGGCATGTGGAAGCCGCCGGGGTGCACACCGACCTGGTGCAGCGCGGCGCCGAGCCGAGCACGCTCGCTGTGGTCGCGTTGCGTCCCGGCGGTGCGGCCGGCTACTCCTTCTACGTGCAGGGCACCGCGGACCGGCTGGTCACCGACCCCGGTCCGCTGGCCGACGACGTGGCCGCGGTGAGCTTCGGGACGCTGTCCCTGGTGTTGGAGCCGGGTGCGTCGGTGTACGAGGCGCTGCTGCACCGGGAGCACGCCGCCGGCACGCTCACGATGCTCGACCCCAACATCCGCGCGCTGCTCATCGACGACGCCGATGCCTACCGGGCGCGCTTCCGTTCCTGGCTGCCCAGCGTGGACGTGCTGAAGCTCTCCGCCGAGGACGCCACCTGGCTCGGTGGCGCCCCGCAGGAATGGCTCGCCGCAGGGGTGGGCGCGGTGGTGCTCACCCGCGGCGGCGCGGGACTGAGCGCTTACACCGACACCGGGGTGGTCGAGGTGGGTGCGCCCGCGGTGAACGTCGCCGACACAATCGGCGCGGGGGACACCGTGCACGGAGCGCTGCTGGCGTGGTTGCACGGCGCTGCTGCGCTGAGTCAGAAGGGGGTGCGCGCGCTGGAGCAGCAGCAGTGGGCCGCGGCGCTGGAATTCGCCGCGGCCGCGGCGGCGGTCACCGTGTCCCGGCCCGGCGCCGATCCGCCGTGGCAGAGCGAACTGGCAGGGTAACGCCCCACTCGGTACATGCCCGCGGTGGCAGCCGCAGACCCGCGGGTACGACTGGCGTTGCTACTGCTCGCTGAGACTGGGATGCGCCGCGCAGAACTGGCAGCGATGCACACCGACGACCTACTCAAGGATGCGCACGGGTCGTCGCTGCGCGTGCTGGGCAAGGGCAGGCGGGAACGCAGGGTGCCGATCGGCGACGGCCTCGGCCAAGCACTGACGGACGTGCCCCGCGGGTGGGTGTTCCCCAGTTGTCACCGTGGCATCGGCGCCCCGTCCGGGCACCTCACGTCCGCGCACCTCGGCAAGCTCGTCTCGGCTGCGCTCGGCGGTGGCTGGACGGCGCACACCATCCGACACCGGTATGGGACCCTCGCGTACGCCGTCGAGCGCGACCTGCGGGCGGTGCAGGAGCTGATGGGGCACCAGAAGATCGAGACCACCACCGTCTACACCGCGGTCCCCGATCAAGCGATGCGCCGTGCGGCGGCGGCGTCATCGCTTGTGAACATGAAGCCCTGAGCGCGTCGTAGCGCCACGTTCGGCCCTGCCCCAGTGTCATGGGGTGGGGCCGTTTTTGTGTCGGCGGAACCCCTGCCGTTGTGGTCACCGAACCACGCCTGAGAACCAGAGCAAGATGTTAGAACAGCCGTCTGTTCGACAGTTCGGGATGCACACCCGGCACTGCATGGGGTGGCGGCCACGTCGTGGCGGTGGGTTGCTCATCCCCACACTCGGCGGTTCCGTTGTGTGCGGCTGGCACGCCACCTTCGGGGAGCAAGATATCCGATACGGCGCCGGATCGGGGTCCGGGCCTGGCGGCTGCGCCGCTGATGGGTCACACGGGGTGTGAACGCTGCGCTAGGCCGAGGGAAAGGGCCGGCTGTTCGTAGAGGGTGGGTGAGGTGCTGCCGCGCCACCGCTACGCGCTGGCTTGCCCCTGCTTGGTGGCGGCGTGTTTGCGGGCGTCGTGCAGGAGCTTGCCGACGCTGCCAATGGAGAGGCCCATGGTGGTGGCAATCTCGGAGTAGGTGTGCCCTTGCTCGCGCAGCTCGACCGCCATCTTCCGCTTGGCGGCGGCACGGGACAGGAACTCGTCGCGGGGTTCCGCCACGAGTCGGCGTGCCGTGCGCTCGGACGAACCGAGACGAGCTGCTAGCTCACGGGCCGTGACCTCTCGCCTCTGCTGGGCGCGTGCACTCACCGCGCCGCCATTGCCAGAGCTGTGGTCAAGTCGAACTTCGTCGCACGGATCCGGTTCGCCTCGCGCTTCTTCTCGGTCATGATGCTGCCGCGGTGGGTTTGGCGGGCGCGGTAGTCCTCTTCGGTGAAGTTGCGCCAGATCCACCGGGAGATGGACTGAGCGGTCGCCCGGACCTCGATGAACGGCAGCCGTGAGCCGAACTCGGTGTTGATCGCGTGGCAGCGTTGCAGCACCAGCTGCTCCCACGCGCCAGCGGTGCCGTGGCGGTGGTGCCACCACTGGGGGTAGGCCCAGGTGCGGGCGGTGTCGAACATGGTGACGTTGCGGCCCAGGCCCGCGGCCCGCTCCGGCAGACGGGGCATCTGCCGGGGGGTGTGGATCGTGGTCAGGTCTCGCAGCTCGTACGCCTGCGCGGGGCCGTAGAGCGTCTCCCAGTCGTCGTGAATGGGGTTCTTGGTGAGTTGCCCGCCGTAGGCGAAGTCACCGCCCACCGACGTTCTCAGGCCCGCCTCGATGCGCTGGGCGAACCGTAGCGGTTGCAGCCGGGCGGAGTCGGTGCGGCAGACCGGGGCCGCCAACCACCACCCCAAGTGAGCACGCCCAGATGGTGACTGGGCCACCCAATTCGGTGCCGGGTGATCGGAAGGCTTCTCGAAGGCGCGCATCGCAGCGTCGGGGTGGTCACAGTCCACGACGAGCGACCCGAGCAGGGCATGCGGTGAGTGCTCGACGTAGCGCATCGTCAGAGCGTCCTCACGGCTCATGCGGTACTGCCCCTGGTCCAGGTAGTTGGTCGCGTGCGGGCGGTGCGGCAGGAACACATCCAGCGCCCACTGGCCGTCGCTCATGAGCACTTGGCCGGGGTTCCCCATGCGGCACACTCTGCCCGCCAGATCGGCAATCTTCTGGTAGGACGCGCCAGCCATATCAGGTATCCCGGCGATCCCCGCCCGATTCGGTGGGTTTGCCGGTTCCTAGTTCACCCTGTCGAGGTGTGCCATAAACGTTCGTATTCGAGACTGTCCAGTGCCTCGGCCGACATGCCGAGAAGGGGTGTCTCAGAACTCACGTCCGAAACTGTGTACCGCTCTACGGGTTCAGCGATGAGTAGTGAGACGTGGGTGTCACCTGATCCATTTGGATCACCTCAACGGACGTTCACGAGCGGCGCCTATCTGCTCCTGCGCCACCATCTCGACCGAGCCGCCGGTAACACGCTGGGGGCGGGTTCGGGGCCAGGTGGCACCACTGGGACGGCAGAAACGGGTTCGGACCGGGTAGGGCCGGCCTCCAGCATCCGCAGCGCAGCGCGTAGGTCAGTCAAACTCCGCTCACGTTCGGCGGCGACCTGCTCAACGGCCGCACGCTGAGCACGCTCAACCGTCAGTTGAGTCTCAAGCTGTACGACACGTTGAGCTAGATCGTGAGCAGGGCCATTCTCGGACTGAGCATGCTCACTGAGCGGGGCTGAGCGGCCCGGTCGTAGACCAGCGGCCAACAGGTCGCCTACCGGTACGATCCAGCCGCGCTCAGGATCCTTGACGGCGTTGGGGAACTTGCCTGTCTCCCGGTAGCGACGAACGGTGGACCTGCTCACTGAGCAGTGCTGAGCAGACTCACTGAGCGTCCACAATGGGCGTTGTTGGGCACCCTGCTCAGTGATCATGCTCAGAGCATCACCCGAGCAGGCTCATGAGTGGGGCAGGCGCGCCACGGTTGGTCACCGCGGCCAGTACGGCCGACGGCTGGGGATGAGTGCCCGGGCCTGCCGCCAGGTGCGGCCTGTCTGCTCGGCCCAGGCGTGGATGGCATCCCGATGGTTGCGGCGTGCGGAGATCATGCAGGAGTCGCGGGCCGTCATGCGCTCGGCGGCCGTGGACGCCCGCTCGAACGCTGCGAGATGATCCGGGTCCGACCACAGGTCGCAGCGTGGTCCCATCGCCAACTCGGCAGGCACCTTCACGCTCGGCTGCTCCACCAGGCGACGCCTCACGACGCCAGCACCACAGTGGTGCCGTCAGCCTCAACACGCACCCACTCGCAGCTAGACACACCGGGCACCAGACCGTGCAGGCGGTAACCGGGCACCTGCACGGACTGCCCCGCTTCGAGCTGGGCGAGCAAACTGCCGGGACGGTTCGAGTAGGTGGTGGCATGCAACCGCCACGGGCTGGCGGCGATGGCCTCACGCTCGGCGGTGATCAGCGCGGCACGCAACCCGCTGGTACGCATCATGCGGCGCTTCACGAGATCGACTTGAGCTGGTAGACCCCGCGGGCACCGGCACGGCGTTGGCGGCGGCCCTGCGACTCGGTACCGACCTCCCCATCGGGCAGGCGCAACGCCGCGAGCAACCGGGCCAGGGCGATGCGCAGTTGCCGGGCCTCCACCAACCCCGGATGCACCTTCGGCCCGCTCGGGGTGTCGATCATCCCACCGTCGGCACGGACCACGGCGTCGAGGCGGTCGAGGGTGTCCACGGTGCGAACCGCTTCGCGAAGCAGGGCCAATTCGTGCTCTTCCAGCTCAAAAACGGTGACGATTGACGCCCACAATCGGCGTCCAGACGCCCGTGTGCCGCTCGGCGGCTTCGGAATGTCCATGTGCGGCATCAGAATCGGCCCAATCTGCTTGGTCTGAGGGGTTTTCGTTCGTTTCAGGGGTCATTCGGGGCGAGCGGCCGAACTGAGCGGTGTCCCCCGAGGGGGTGGTGGGGGTCCCTGAGGTCCTGGACTACCTCGCCGAGCAGCTGAACATCGCTGATCCCTCGTGGCGCGGGCCCGGGTACGGGTCAGCGATTGTGTGGGGCCGTATGCCGAGTCAGACGTCGTCGTGGTCGACCCTCTCCCGCCGGTTGTCGGGCCGGTGGCCGGCCGGTGCGGTTGGTCGACCCCGCGACGAGAGCCGAGGGTGCGACACTTGTTCGATGGCACTCGTCGCCGGCATCGACTCCTCCACCCAGGCGTGCAAGGTCGTCGTGCGTGACGCCGACTCCGGTGACCTCGTCCGGGCGGGCCGGGCGGCGCACCCCGATGGGACCGAGGTGGACCCCGCGCGGTGGTGGGCGGCGGCGCAGGAGGCGATCGAGGCCGCGGGCGGGCTCGACGACGTGGCCGCGGTCGCGGTCGGCGCGCAGCAGCACGGCCTGGTGTGCCTGGACTCGGCGGGCGACGTGGTACGACCGGCGTTGCTGTGGAACGACACCCGCTCGGCGTCGAGCGCCGCCGACCTGGTGGACGAGCTCGGCGGGGGCCAGGCCTGGGCCGACGCGGTGGGCGTGGTGCCGGTGGCCGCCGTCACCGCCGCGAAGCTGCGCTGGGTCGCCGACCATGAGCCCGACGCCGCCGACCGCACCGCCGCGGTGTGCCTGCCGCACGACTGGCTGAGCTGGCGGCTGGGTGGCGCGGAGGGTCTCGAGTCGCTGTGGACCGACCGCGGCGACGCCAGCGGCACGGGCTACTACTGCGCTGCCGCCGGCGAGTACCGCCCCGACCTGCTCGAGCTCGCGGCGCGGGGCCGCCGGCCCCGACTGCCCCTGGTGGCCAAACCCTCGCAACCGGTGGGGGAGACCGTGGGTGGTGCGCTGCTGGGTCCTGGGACGGGGGACAACGCGGCGGCGGCGCTGGCGCTGTCGGCGGGGGTCGGCGACGTCGTCGTGTCGGTCGGGACGTCCGGGGTGGTGTGCGCGGTGTCCGCCGTCGCCCCGGCCGACGGGTCAGGCCTGGTGGCGGGGTTCGCCGACGCCACCGGGAACCACCTACCGCTGGTGTGCACCCTCAACGCCGCCCGCGTACTCGACGCCACGGCAGCCATGCTCGGCGTCGACCACGCGGAGCTCTCCCGGCTGGCGCTGTCGACCACCAGCGACGGGGTGGTCCTGGTGCCCTACTTCGAGGGGGAGCGGACGCCGGACCGGCCCGACGCCACCGCCTCGGTGCACGGGTTGCGGCTGGCGACCTCCACCCCGGGCCACCTCGCCCGCGCCGCCGTCGAGGGTCTGCTGTGCAGCCTCGCCGACGGCATCGACCACCTCCGGGCCCAGGGTGTCGAGGTGGGACGGATTCTGCTGGTGGGTGGCGGGGCGCGGTCCGAGGCGGTGCGCGCCCTCGCCCCGGCCGTGCTCGGGCTCCCCGTTGAGGTGCCACCCGCCGGGGAGTACGTGGCCGACGGCGCGGCGCGGCAGGCCGCCTGGGTGCTCGCGGGCAGCGAGCACCCGCCGGACTGGCCGCAGCCGGGCACCGAGCGCCGCGAGGCGGACCCGGACACGGCGGTGCGCGAGCGGTACGCCGAAGCCAGGGGATGAACGGGTCTCAGCTGCCCGCCAGCGCCTCCAGGGTGGCGCGGGACCCGTTGCGGTGCAGTGAGTCCAGTGCCCACCGGTACGCGGCGACGAAGCGCTCGTCGTCGATCAGGTCTCCGAACACTCCTCGGTTGGCCAGGAACGCGGTGGGGTCCTCGCGCTGGCGCTGGGCGATGGGGACGAGGGTCTCGGCCAGCTGGTCGACGATCTCGATCGGCTCTCCCTGCTCGTCGACGGCCTCGGCGTAGCGGGCCCAGCTGGCCACGACGGCGGCGGAGAGCGCCACGGGCCCACCGGAGGCGAGGTTCGCGCGGACCACGGGCAGCAGCCACTTGGGGATGCGGTCGGAGGACTCGGCGCACAGCCGGGCCACGGTGTCCCGGATTTCCGGGTTGCCGAAGCGCTCGAGCAGCGTCGACTTGTACTCCTCGAGGTCGATCCCGGGCACGGGTGGCAGCGTCGGGGTGCCCTCGTCGTCCATGTAGGAGCGCAGGAAGGTGGCGAACAGCGGGTCCTGGGCGACCTCGTGGACCAGGCGGTACCCGGCCAGGTAGCCGAAGTAGCACAGCGCCTGGTGGCTGGCGTTGAGCAGCCGCAGCTTCATCAGCTCGTAGGGCGTCACGTCGTCGACCAGCTGCACCCCGGCGTCTTGCCACGCAGGTCGGCCGGTGGGGAAGTCGTCCTCGAGCACCCACTGCACGAACGGTTCGGCGGCCACCGGCCAGGCGTCGGCGACGCCGAACCGCTCGGTGATCTCGGTGACCACCTCCGGTGTGGTGGCCGGGGTGATGCGGTCCACCATAGAGCTGGGGAACGCCACCTCGCGCTCGACCCAGTCGGCCAGCTCAGGATCGCGCAGCCGCGCGAAGGCGGTGAACACCCGCCGCGCGATGTGGCCGTTGCCCTCGATGTTGTCGCAGGACATGACCGTGAACGGTGGGGTTCCCGCCGCACGGCGGCGGTGCAGGGCCTCGACGACCAGGCCGAAGCTGGTGGCCGGGGTCGCGCCCGGCTCGAGGTCGGCGCGCACGGCGGGAGCCTTCTCGTCGAACTCCCCGGTGGTGGCGTCGATGTTGTACCCGCCCTCGGTCACGGTGAGCGAGACGATCCGGGTGCTCGGCGCGGCCATCACCGTCAGCACCGCCTCGGGGTCGTCGGGGGCGAGCAGGTAGTCCACGATGGAGCCGATGACCCGGGTCTCCCAGGTGCCGTCGGAGTGCTTGAGCGCCAGCGTGTAGAGGCAGTCCTGCTCGGCCATGACCTCGGCCATTCGGCGGTCCCCGGGCAGCACCCCCACCCCGCAGATGCCCCAGTCCGAGGCTTCGCCCTTGTTGAGCAGCCGGTCCAGGTACATCGCCTGGTGCGCCCGGTGGAACCCGCCGACCCCGAGGTGGACGATGCCGACGGTGATCGCGGTGCGGTCGTAGGTCGGGGTGCCGAGCGCGTCGCCGAGGTCGGTCAGGGTGGCGGCGCGCAAGGGGACCGGGCTCGAACCGCCCTCGGTGGTCATGGCTGCTCCAGCGGGGTGGCGGTGGGAGTGAGGGTGACCACGGCCTTGACGGCGTTGGGGTCACGGTCGTGGTCGAGGGCCTCGGCCACCTGGTCGAGACCGAAGTGGGCGGTGACCAGGGCACCGAGGTCGACCAGGCCGCTGCTCACCAGCTCGAGCGCGGTGGGCCAGGTGTTGGCGTAGCGGAAGACGCCGGTGAGGACCAGCTCGTGCTCCTGGATCACCGAGACCGGCAGCGAGACGTCGGGGTGACCGAGGCCGACCAGCACCACCCGGCCGGCGGGGGCGACCGCCCGGATGCCCGAGGCGATGGCGCTGGGCGCTCCCGAGGCGTCGACGAGGGCGTCCACCCGCAGGGTGGTGACGTCCTCGGCGGTGGGGTCGAGCACCCGGGTGGCGCCGAACTCCGTCGCGCGGGCACGGCGACCCTCGACGACGTCGGACACGACCACCTCGGTGGCTCCGAAGGCCCGGGCGACCTGCGCGGTGAGCAGCCCCACCGGGCCGGCGCCGGTGACCAGCACGTGGGAGCCCCCGGTGACGGCGGCCTTGCGCACCGCGGCGATGGCCACCGAGAGCGGTTCGAAGAGCGCCGCGTCGTCGTCGGAGATGGTGTCGCGGACCGGGTGGGCGAAGGAGGATCCGATGGTGACGTAGTCGCACAGCGCTCCGTCGATCGGTGGGGTCGCGTAGAACTCGGTGTGCGGGTCGAGGTTGTACAGCCCGCGCCGCGACTCCTCGGTGCTCCAGTCGGGGCGCTGGGGCTCGATCGACACCCGCTGCCCGACCCGGTCCGGTGAGACGCCGGCACCGACCGCCGCCACGACCCCGGACGCCTCGTGGCCCAGCACGAGCGGTGCCGTCACCACGTGGTCGCCGATGCGTCCCTCGCGGTAGTAGTGGGCGTCGGAGCCGCACACCCCGACGGCCGCGACGCGCACCAGCACGTCGTCGGGGCCGGGCTCCGGCACGGGGCGGGACTGGACCTCGATGCGGCCCGGCTCGACGAGCACCGCGGCCTGTATCGAGCGGGGAGGGTCCTGCGCAAGCCCGGTGGGTGTTGTCTTCGTCACACTACGGATGCTAGCGTACTGAGCAGATGAACAGATGGTGAGCATTTGCTCAGTATCGGCTTGGCATCGGCTCGACGAGGAGCTCCGGATGACCGCAGCACCCACCGCGGACGCAGCCCAGCCGCTGCCGGCCGTCGTGTCGGAGCGGGCGGCAGCGGGGGGCGTCCGCGCGAGCGTTGACGAGCAGCGCTTGGCGCTGCGTGCGGCCACGATGTACCACCTGGACGGGGCCACCCAGGCGCAGATCGCCACCCGGCTTGGGGTCTCCCGGCCGACGGCGGGCCGGTTGGTGGCCAGGGCCAGGGCCTGGGGCCTGGTGCGGATCGAGGTCACCGTGCCGCTCGAGCTGCGCGGGTCCGTGCACGCCGACCTCGAGCAGCAGCTGGAGCGGATCTTCGGCCTCGACGAGGCGATGGTCGTCTCCCGGAACGTCGACGACGGGGACCCGGGGTACCTCGGGGTCGGTCGTGGTGCCGCCTCGGTGCTGGCCCGCCGGCTGCAGCCCGGCTACACCGTCGGGTTCACGTGGGGCCCCGAGACGGTGGCCGTGGCCCAGGCGCTGCCCGCCCGCGCCCGCCGGTGCGCGCGGGTGGTGCAGCTCGACGGCGGGATGACCACAGCGGACTTCCAGACCGGCGCGGACTACGTGCTCTCGCAGTGCGCCGATCGGCTCCAGGCGAGCCCGCTGCGGCTGCTGGCCCCGCTCTACGCGGACCCGGCCACAGTCACCGCGCTGGAGCGGGACTCGGGGGTCTCCCGGGCGCTGCGCGCCGGGCGTGAGGCCGAGGTCATGTTCTTCGGCCTCGGTCCGGTCGGGGCTGCCACCACGCTGTTCGAGGGCAGCTTCCTCGACGAGGAGGTGCTGGCCGAGGTGAGTGCGCTGGGCGCGGCGGGGGAGATCGGCGGTCGGTTCTTCGACGCCGACGGGGCGGACGTGGGTGGGTCGATGCCCGCGCGGACGGTCTCCGTCGGCCTCGATGACGTCCGGGCGTGCCCGGTCTCGATCCTGGTCTCGGGCGGGCGGCGCAAGCACACGTCGATCCGCGCCGCGCTGCGCGGTGGTCTGGCCACCGTGCTGGTGACCGATATGCACAGCGCCCAGGTGCTGGTGAACGGCTGATGCCCGGCGACGCGGTCCCGCGGCGCCCACGACGTGGAGGAGGGGTAATGCACCGCAGAACACGAGGTCTCAGGAGACAACTTTCCGTGGCGCTGGCGCTCGTCGGCACCCTGGCCCTGTCCGGCTGTGCCGGCGCGGGCTCGATCGGCGGCGGCGGTGGCAAGACGGTGACCATCGCGATCGTCTCGAACTCCCAGATGCAGGACGCCGTCAAGCTCTCCCCCCAGTTCGAGGCGGAGAACCCCGGGATCAAGCTGAAGTTCGTCAGCCTCTCGGAGAACGAGGCGCGGGCGAAGATCACCGCGTCGGTGGCGACCGGCGGCGGGGAGTTCGACGTGGTGATGATCAGCAACTACGAGACGCCGCAGTGGGCGGCCAACGGGTGGCTGACCAACCTGTCCGACCTCGCCGACAAGACCCCGGGCTACGACGCGGCCGACTTCATCCCCACCCTGCGCGACTCGTTGTCCTACCGGGGCAGCATGTACTCGGTGCCGTTCTACGGCGAGTCCTCGTTCCTGATGTACCGCAAGGACCTCCTCGAGCAGGCCGGGCTCACGATGCCGCCCCAGCCCACGTGGGACCAGGTCGCCGGGTTCGCCGCCAAGCTCAACCAGCCCGGGGGCCGCTCCGGGATCTGCCTGCGGGGCAAGCCCGGGTGGGGTGAGGTGCTCGCCCCGCTCGATACCGTCATCAACGCCTTCGGCGGCCGCTGGTTCGACGAGAACTGGAACGCCCAGCTCACCAGCCCCGAGGTGGAGAGGGCGGTGCAGTTCTACGTCGACACCGTCCGCCAGCACGGCGAGCCGGGCGCGGCGGCGGCGGGCTTCAGCGAGTGCGCCACCCAGCTCTCGCAGGGCAACACCGCCATGTGGTACGACGCGACCTCCGCGGTCTCGACGCTGGAGGACCCGTCGTCGAGCAAGGTGGTCGGCAAGATCGGCTACGTCCCGGCGCCGACCGCGGTGAAGGCCGACAACGGCTGGCTCTACTCCTGGTCACTGGGCATCCCCAAGACCACCAAGAAGCCCGACGCGGCCTGGAAGTTCGTGTCCTGGATGACCGACAAGGACTACATCAAGAAGGTGGGCGAGCAGCTCGGTTGGTCCCGGGTGCCACCTGGCAGCCGCCTCTCGACCTACCAGATCCCGCAGTACGCCCAGGCTGCCCAGGCTTACGGTCCGCTGACGCTGAAGTCCACCGAGAGCGCGGACCCCAAGCACCCGACCGTGCAACCCGTGCCCTACACCGGGGTCCAGTTCCTCACCATCCCCGAGTTCCAGGACCTGGGCACCCGGGTCAGCCAGCAGATCAGTGCGGCGATCGCCGGGCAGACCTCGGTGTCCGACGCGCTCGCCCAGTCCCAGCAGTACGCCCAGGTCGTGGGCCGGACCTACCAGCAGGGGGGGAAATGAC
>JAABUI010001132.1_pt1 | contig 16167 bp, 16 predicted proteins | sample 5559111 | NCBI WGS metagenome assembly JAABUI01 (sample SAMN10711870, study PRJNA513365) | rock metagenome | isolation source: Antarctica rocks | place: Antarctica: Victoria Land, Buttleship Promontory
GGATAGTGAAGGATTGTTGATCAGTGAGGTGAGTGGACCCGTTGTTTCACCTGGTATTTTCTGTGCGGAAGGGAGAGTTTTAACAATTATCATTGGACTGTCGTACCTGGATTTGAGTTTTCCGATCACGACTTCATGCCTGCTGCGAGATTACCCGAATTGGTATCTAAGGAACAAGCAGACGAATTGTGCTGGCTACTCTCCGATAGGTCATGAATGACGTCGGCTTCTTCATATGAGTGCCCAAAGGTCCTTGACTACAGTTCCGGGCGCCTCACAGTCGGTCGTGAAATCCGTGAAAAGCAGTCTCGGCAACCTTGAATTGAGTCTCGTACTATCTTGTATCCAGCCGTACATCTGCGGTGTATAATTGATCTGTGCAAGCTCGCAAATAGACATGCGTTTTCCTGGGGGTCGCTTCGAAGCCCAAGCCGACAGCTCCTTCCCCTGCCAGAACCAAGCCTGTCGGCTGCTGGAGAGATTCGCTCTAGGTGCAGAAGAGACGTCTTTGCTCTGCGTGAGCCGGCTCCTGCGCAATTGCTCGGTTTCTCGGCCTGGTGGCCCGTAGCCAGAAATGATACTTGGAATGAGCGAGTCTTTTTTCGGGAAATGGTAATCTGGCAATTGCTTGTTATTTCGTGGTCTGTTCCACATGAAATGCACAATCTCGACTGTTGATGTATTTCTCTTGTGCAATGGAGTACAGTTTCTCTCGCTTCACAGGGTCTTCCATGTCTTCCTCAAACTGCTTTGCTTCTTCGTCACGTTTCTTCTGCTCAGCGACACATTGCCTTTCTACTTCGGCACGTTGTTCCGCTCTTAGCCGATCTCCCTCCTCACGGTTTCCTATGGAGAGGAGGACGATTGTGTTGCTGGTGCTCAGACCGAAACGCATGGTGGCGTGACTTCGACTGTTCTTGCTATATCTGACAGTTTCCCAGCCTACCCCGTGCTACAATGTGCAATGGAAGGAAGCATGCAAAAGTGATGTTGATCAGTAGTCACGAGTCGAATCAGTGGTTGATTAGTAGAGTGTGAGGTAAGACTGATGAGACGGACTGATGGATGTGCAAGTATGCTCTTGGAGTAGCAGTGTTCTTATAACATTGGGGAATCAGAATGATATACCCAACATAATGGGAATGCTTGGCATTGTGACCATTGTGACTCCGTCGCGCAGAATATTGAATGGATTTCTCTCTCAATCCTCAACCCTGAGTGATAAAATTACGGATTAAATGCACGTTTATGCTGATCCTTGAGTATTGGCCAAGCCCTGTCTCTGAAACCTTGTATGAAGTAGATTCCAATATATTACGTGTATTGCGATTGCCAATATCCATGGACTCCGTTAGATGTGCGGCGAGTTGATGACCGTTTGTTCGTCGTCCCATTGCGTGCAAGGAACGCAAAGAGGCATCTACTCTCAAGGGAAAATAAGTTTAATCTTGGTGTTGATATGCTAGGCTTCCTGGGTAGTCCGGCCAATGGATCAATGTACATTCGTGGTCCAAATGTGACAAACCAAAGTTTCAAGCTCCCATTCTTCTCTGGGTTGACCAAAAGCCTCGCGGCTGACCCCGGATCGGTCCCAGGCATGAGTATGGATGTCCGTGAGATGCTGCTAGTTCTTGCGACCAGTCATGTACCATCATCGGCCCGAGCTTCGGTTTGTTTGACAATAGATAATATTTTTCCCTTTCTTCCATGAAAGAATTCGGACGACGAGCTCGGCGAGTCCTTCATTGCTGGGACTGTCTTGTGTAAGCGCCCACGGCACCCCATGTGACGAGTTTCGTTAAGCCCGTACGAGACCCGAGACCCAGAACCCCGGGTGAGGTGAGGTGGTGGGACGAGCACAAGCACCCTCGGCCTCCATCCATTGCGAAATCCATCTCCATGCCTCTCATCACCCTACTACTAGATCCACTTTTCGACTAAGCACCAACCTTTCACACATACGTGATCTGGTTCATTGGGAGTACGTCAGTTGAGAAGTATGATGATGCGGTGAAGAATGGTCAATTGGACCGGCTTCCCCAGATTCACTCAAACAACTTCGCTCCTAGTATCATGTCGAACTGGCGTTCGTGCGTTTTCTCTGGCAGCGTTGAATTACTTGACATGAGGGTCGATCTCGGAATTCCGAACCAGTGGCTGAGAGTAGGAACGGGTGGACCATTTCCCTTCACTTTGGCGATCAAATACTCTTCTGTTCTTCTGGAGCTGCCGACCTTCTTTCTGCACTGGATGTAGCATTGGAAACGGTAGGCTCGTGGAACAGCAGGGAACCATTCTTGAGTCTTGAATGAATGAAAGGCAAAGCCTCTTGAGTTTCAAACTTGACTTTCAAGTCATGCCCGTGGCAAATTCGATGGCCGTGACTTTCTTCCCCGGAATCTTGAATCATCAATATGCCATCCCCATTGCTTCAGGGACTCCTTCCTCTCTTACTCCACCATCAATGTCCTTTAACTTCGATAACCCTCACCGCTCAACCTTCCCACCCTTCCCCTCCCACCCCAGCCACCCCTCCTCATATTGCCCCACCCTAAGCCCTTCCCACTCCCTCGCCATTCTCGCCGCCGCCCTCGACCGCACCCCAGCTTTGCAGTAGAAAATTACCTCTTCAATCCCTTTCCCCTCCCCTTCACCACCATCATGATCTGTCCCCTTGAACGCAGACCCAGCTTTCTCGTTAACATCCATACTGTTGACTCCTTCTGCATTCAACCCGCTTCTCGCCTCCCTCGACTTCATCTCCGCCGAAAACGGACTCTCCTGCATCTTCCCTCCCCCCGCCCCACCCTCCTCCATACCAGTCCCCCCTCTCATCGGCTTCTCAAACCCAAACCTCTCCAAAAAGTCCTCCTCCCCAAGATAAAACGCATCCGGATTACTCGTAATCGGCATATTGACAGCGCCCGGAATGCGTCCCGTCTCCGCCAGCTCGCGCGGTTCCCGCACGTCGATTATAAGCCGAGAAGGTGAGGGGCGCTCGCTGAGAGAGGAGAGTTGGGTGAAGGAGTAGGATTTTGGGGGTGGAGGCTCGGAGGAAGGCGTGGAGCTGTATGGGCGACGTTGGTCGGGTAGGTATAGACAGCGACGGGAGGGGCGGAGGAAAGCTGGTGGGGGCAGGCAGCGGGGAAGTCGGTGAGGCTTTGGGTTCAGGGAGCGCAGGAGAGGGAGAATGAGGGGGCGTGTGGGTGGCATGTTAGTTGCTGCTTTGCTTGTAGGTTTTGGTTTGGGTGAGAGTTGTTGTAGTAAAACAAGAATCTCGACGAGCTTCATGGGACTGGGACCGTTGCTATGAACGGTCCCAGAGATCCGACACCCTAACTATGAAACCTCGATTGGGACTAGTTCGCCAGCCTCCGGCTTGACAAAGTTGAGGTATGGCGATCACAGAATCGGTGGAAGATTGCAATAGATACATGGATCTTGATGGAGGTTTAAGTGAGATGTTCTTGCATGAAGGTATGTCTATTAGGTTCTGGATGCTACGAACCACCTGCGAGTTCGGACGAGAGTTTGGGGAGTGCGCCGTGGATAGTGGACCTAAGCTGTCAAGTCGCCCCCTATTGTTCCTGTGGTAAAGTAATGCGAGACGCAATCGCTGGAAGGACATGATCAAGTGCAGTCAGAGTACAACAAACGCTCACGGTCTCTCGCTGAAAACAAGCGGGCAATGGTCCTAGTACCATGTTAGCTTTTACCATTATCCCGCACCTGGAAATCGTGGTCTGAAACTACCTGTGGAAATATTGTTGCGAAGACTTCGATGTCCTCACTCTTGTGCGTAGCTCTATGCTCCCAGTCCATGCCCAAACTCGCCTTCCCAATCATCCCAATGAGATTAAGCTGCGCGTATGTCTGCCCTAGACAATAATGTGGACCTGTCCCGAACACCAGCCAATTCTTAGTCTGGCTCTCTGCATCACCGGTTATCCAGCGATCGGGATCGAAATAGTCGGGATTGGGATATGCTTCAGCATCATGCAGCGCTGGCCAGCAAGAAGGTATTATCATGGAACCTTTGGGCACTGTGTAAGAGTCTGTCACCGGAAAGGCCTTCTTGACGAGGTAAGGGACGAAGATTACTGGTGGCCGATAACGGAGAGTTTCCTTCACAACGGCTCGGGTGTAAGGGAGATTCTCGAGAAGGTCCATACTGAAGCGAACATCCTTGTCGCCATTGCGTGCAGCAAGATTCTCTGCCCGCACCTTGTCCAAGATTTCAGGTCGGTCCGCCATGAGCTGGAAAAGCCAGGTGCTGGCGCTACTAGTAGCATCCTGCGAGGCAAAAAGAAACGTGAAGATTGTCTGGGATATTTCATAATCGGAAAAGTCTCGGACTACTGTGGCCGGTTTCTCTGATGGGTCCACAGCAATACCCTTCGCAATCTTGTGGTTGTATTTAGCGGAGTCGACCATGGATTTGATCCAAGCGTCCATAATGCACGTAATTTCGCCGCCGACAGCCATGCGGGCTTTACTCTTCGCAGCACATTTGGCAAACTCCTCAAGGACCATGTCGGCAGCTTTTTTACCATACCAGGTCTTGGTAAAGGGGATAATGATAGGGAAATTAACTAGCTCCAGAGCAGCTGTAATCATCCAGTAATCATCTGCAACTTTTTTGACCGCCGCGTCGGACATGTAATAACCCACAAAAGTCCGGAGCGAGACAGCGCACATGAGCTCCCGAAGGACAGGCATGAATGCAGTTCCCTTCTCCTTGTCCGCTTCCTTTGATATTTCCAAGAACTTCGCAAAGTACTTATCATAGACTTCCTCTTGACCTGGCAAATACAACTCCAATGCCTGGCGAGTGAAGAGGCCGTTCAATCCCTTTCGGTAGTCCACGTGGGCCTTCCCATCCAGGAACACCCAGTTGGTTGGTCGAAGCAGCTTGTACGCAACATCCACCACACAAGGTTTGGCGAACATTGGCGAGTTGAAGACCTTGCGAGCCATATCGCGTGACGAAGCAATAACCACGAATCTGACTACCAGTGTCAGTCATACTCCCTAAGCTATGATGACGTGAGTTCTGGGTCCATCATACTTGTGGAATACCGAGACGCAGCTCAATTCCCCACTGGCAAATTTTGCTTTATATTCGTCCATTTTCGGGTTCATTGACGACAGGAAAGGCCCAACGAACGGCATCTTCAATGCGGGTCCGACGATGGATCCTTTGTTCCAGATGTAAGTAACTGTAAGGAATCTCAGTCATCGTTCGTCTAGCAGCGTTGGCCGGCGCAAGGAGCTCACATTGATCATAAGCGACGAGTACTAGGAGAAACGTAACAAACACGCTGAGCCCACTGATGCCGTTGTAAGCTCTGGATAGGATGCCATTGTCCGACGACGCGATGGGCAAGTCTGCGTTCGCAAGGGGCGAGGCAAAGCTCGCATTCACGAGGGAAGCCATAGTGTAGATGCTTGCAATCCGTTACTCGAGAATAATGCTTTTGTTCGTAAAGGGACGAGTCTGCGCGGAACGAAAGGACAAGGAAAGGGAATCAGGGTGAAGCCTGTTAGGCCAAATGTGTTTCCATCGGTACAGTCCTCGCCACTCAATCCGCCCAGCGCCTTAGGAGATTGTCGTTGTCGGTGTGTCGACCTTTCTTTCTCAGGGGCCCCCACCGATGAAGCTAGCCCCGGAATTTGGCGTTTCCGTCAGACCACCCGGACCGCTAGCAGCAAGTATAGAGCAATAACCCTAACCCTAAGCAAAACGCTCCGATGGATGCATCGTGGATGCATCGTGGGGGCTCTGTCGTGTCTCGGGCCTTGAAACGAAGTACGACAAGACAAAATTCTAGTGTGGCAACCAGAAATGATACATGAAGAACGGGGTATAAATCAGGCCCGGTGGCGAAGATGCCCACTTTGAATATCCTCTAAAGTCATGTAATGCAAAAGGAGACCTGGAAGTCGCAAAGAGTTGGACCTGCGAGGTCTGACAAGAGTGATAGATTCCTATTGGTATCTTGTGATCCTCGTATGGAAAGCTTTCACTCCAGCCTGAGTGGAATTGGATCCAAAACTCACCCAAAACTCCCTAACCCCTTACCCCCTGCTTGTATGCTGTTTACAAATCGTCTTCCGTGCTTTTAGTATCTCGCTGCCCCCCCAGCCCCTTCAGTCTTCTTGCCAGAAGCCCCTCACCTGGCTCTGGTGTGCCTGGTCGCCCAAAGACACCACCGTAGCCAGAGTCTCCCTTGCTCAACTTGTTGTAACCATCGCTTTTTTGGCTGGAATTGCTCTTGTGAGAGCTCGACAACTGCACGCCAACAAGCCGATTCGATTTGTCGCTCAAAGGTGACTGAGGATCGCCAGAGGTGGTAGGTCTTGACGTGTCCAATTCCATGGCATCGTCGTCATTGATGCGATCCGAATTTGTGGGCCTCTGCCTTGCTACCGTGACAGTGAATGGCATCGCAGGTATGGGAGGGACGGGCCCGTCGTTGAGGGGAAACGTAGATCCACCAATGGTTCGGGTTGCCTGGCTGTCAAGCTCGTCTACCCCGAAACCGAACCCAGAACTTCGCCTTCGATAAGCTTTTTCGGCTGCAAGTTTGGCTCCTGTGCTAGAGCTTGGCCCTAACAGTGATTCTCTATTTGGCCTGTATGCATTGAATCGAGGTTGGGATACTTGGATCTCGTTACGCAACTGCTCTTTGTTGTCTGGTACACGGTTCGCAAAGACAACTCTTATCTGATGGTAAAGGTAGAAACGTCCTTTGGAAGGGCTGCAAATGTTTAGGTGTATGAGATAGCGTAAAGTTGATTTCTTCGATAAAGAAGCTAAACCGGACGTCATTTGGACCGGGGGACCATCGATGACAGAATCGGCAGAATACGATCGTTGCCGTACGAAAGTCTTCGTACCTGGTTCCATACCTTCCAGGTCGTAAGGAACTAAGAAAAGTTTCACGGCTGTTTTATTAGGATTTTTGATGATGATTTGCAGTTGCCCTTGCTGAGGTATTCTGTAGCTTCCTTTTGGTGGTTCAGAAGATGGTGAGGTCCGCCGCCTTTTCTTGGCTTTTCGGTTCCCCAGGTCTATAGCTGCTGCTTTACTTTCAGATTCATCGCGGTTAGAGTTGGTTGACTCAGCGTTATTGTCAACCTCCGAGACAGGTGTCTCTTTAGATTCCGCTGGAGTCAGTGATTGTTGAAGATCGATGTGGCCAACGTATGGACTTGGGTCGTCTTTGATTGCACTTCTACCATTACCAGCACTCCAGTTGTAGTAAACGGCAGGGAACGGAACACTAATGTGAGGGGGACATTTGGGCTTGCAACTACCCCTGCCCAGGACACCTATTTGTGCGGTAAAGTCTAATGGCCTAGAAGGAGCAGTTGACATCCAGCCTCGTAGAATCGATTCTTCGTAAGATCCCACCATCGATGCATGTTGCAAGGGTGATGACTCGGAATTGAAGGAGGTCCTACGAGAACGTAGACCTGGAGGAGTTTGGGGGGAGCTCGAGGCCTGAAGAGACCAATTTGAAGTCAAAGATCTTCGAGGTTGATGGGTATAGGGGAAGCTACTCTCCCTGCGATACGAAGGAGAATGACGGGTCGGTTGGCCAGAAGTGGCCCAAAGGTTGCCCGAATGGATGTTGTGGAAGGCATGAGGTGGAAGCGTACGTCGTCGACTGCCCTTTTCCGGACTGATCGATCGGTCTCGAGGGGAAAAGTCAAGATCGGTATTGTTTGATTGCTGAACTAGTGGGGTGGTCGGTGCTTTTAGGACATAGCTTGAAGAATGATATGAATTCAAAGAAGGTGCACGACTCCTCAGAGGCCTTCTGCCAAAGTCTGCATTGGTGGTATCTTGTGGACTAAAGCGGTGGCTTGGACCAAAGCTACGAAACGACGACGGAGGCGTGTACCAAGGGGTGGTGGGCGACGTTCCCAGTGGCCCATCGTGTAAGGTTTCCGAAGGACATCTCGAGCCATGTGGCGATTCTTGGACGGTTCCATTTTCCCCCGCGTGGTCAAGAGTGAAGTCCCCTGCATGAAGAGCTGATCGAGGTCTTTCGATCTCGGGGGAGCTAACTGATTGTCCATTTAGAGTACCAGGGTGGACTTTTGTGATGGTCTGAAGCTCGACGGCAGGAAGAAGAGGGCAGGGTTTCCGCGGCTCTACAGATTTCCGGTCACTTATAGGAGATTCGCCGTTGTTGGTCCGAAGATACTCTTGCCTAAGCTATCATTATGAAATAATGTCAGCTACGTTCTTTTATCATTCTCCAGCGAGTGCATGATTTAGAGGTCGGGTGACAGTTGAAAGACCCATTCCAGACCAAGCATTTTTTTGGAGTCGACCTTGACGACATAAAATGATCTCATCCAAGTCGAACAATGGGCATGAGAGCACGAGATTCAGTCTCGACATAAAGCAAGGCCTTCAAACGAACACAGGTTTAACAGAGGCCTCAATGCACCCTCTTGAATGGCTCATGAAGAGTCACATTCCCACACGCTACTCACCGCTTGATTCGGCACCCACGTTGGACTCTCGCCTCTCTTGATCCTTTCCATCAGCTCAGCTCGATCGGTACAGATATTTCCCCCCAGCTCAGCATCGGTGTCGTGGTCCTCTGGCACTTCCAACGACTCCTTCATGGGGACATCGGGTACAGGTCCATCGCAATCTTGAGTCCTTATGCTCTCCTCCGACCATGTCCGCATCATGATCTTGTCCTTGAGATGTTGGTCAGGAGGGGTCGTCTTGGACGACGGCCAGCCTGGATCCTGAGGGATTGGCATTGTGGAGGAGGGATGGTGGGCTGACAGGCATCAGGGACAGTGTTGGCACGATCGCTGCGTTGGGAAGTGAGTGATGGCCGTGAGTGGTAGTGCGTTGTCATGTAGTTGTGCAAATGCGGAGTTTATGCACAAGTCTACACAAGCATCACGATGCATGAGGACAAGGAAGGGTGGGGCGTGAAAGGAAGCCACATTGAGGCGAGCGAGTACAGGAGATGATGGGACCTGACTAGTTCTATGAGATGTTGTCGCAGAATTGGAATTGTGATTGTGCCTGGCGGTTCTTGAAGTCCTGTTGGACCCGCGTGACTGCCATTCCATCATTTAATGATGTTGCTGCTGCTTGCTCGGTTGCTCTATTTACCTCTTGGCTCTCTGTTATGCGGGGAGGCCGACACGTAAGTCTCCTACTGGCTCCGCTAAGCCCCAATGGGCCCAGGTGCAGCCAGGCTCGCCAGGGACATGCAAGAGCATGGTCCGATTGATGTACATCTATTACGCTACGCTACCTTACGCATGCACCAAACTGCGACAGCTCGGATGCGTCGACCATGCCTCGCCCTTTGCTATCGGGCTGCGTGAAAGGGGCTACGCTGATTGTCATCGTGATTCGTACTCTCATCCTCTCAACCCAAATCGTTTCGACTCTTCTATCGGCCAAAGCCAAACCAGCCCTTCCTTCCCTCTTTCTTCTCTTCGACGCTCCCTGGCCTGTCCGCCACGCCCTTCACCGCCTCCTCCGCGCTTCGACGGCTCCGGCCAGGGTATTCGATGTAGTTGAAGGCGACGTCGAGGAACAAGGGCTTGACCGGTATCGCCTCGACCGTTGGCGGGTAAGTCACCAGCCTGCTGAGATCCATCTTGCCCCGTGGGTACTCGTCCAGTCTCTCAACGAGCGGAGCCACTCTTCCCATCTGCGCTTGGTTGCCTTCTGTGCCATCCAGATGATGGAGCTCTACTAGAGCCCGCTGCTGAAACACTAAGCTTTCCAGCAAGCCGTGGAGGCTTCGTACTTGACTAGGCGACACTTCGAGGTTGGGCGCTTGGTCTGATACCTTCTCTGGAGACAGCATGTCCCGGGGAATACTCGAAATCAAATCCAGAGCGCGTGACAAAAGTGCGAGAGCGTTTCTTGTCTCTTGTAACAATGAACGGGAGCGTGCGATGGTCAGGCATCTAAGTGCTGCAAAATAAGCCCTTTTCGCTTGAAGTTCTTGAATGAATGTCTGGTCGGCGGCGACGCCTGGTAAGTCTTTGACCGAGTCCAGACTTTGCAGAGTGGAGTCATAGAGGACCACTCTCTCTTTCAACCGCATTAGCTTCCTTCCATTGCTCTCCACCTGCGCCGTCCTCGGCTTGCTGGCTCTCGAGTGCTTCACTGGCTGTTTCGCGGTCGCAGTCTCTAAACGTGCGCCATCCTGATTCCCACACAGAACACGATTCCTTCCAACCCTCCAACCGATTAGGGCATAATTTACCGCCGTCCTAGTGATCTGTAAAGATTGCATACGGCCATCGCTCTGGGAGACGCCTTCAACTGACAACTCGTCGATCGCTGTCTTCGTGGCATCAACTGCGTCTTGACTGGGGATCAGAACCTCGTCATACTCTGCTCCCTTCGCCTGCGGGCTTGCGTCTGGGTTTGATCTTAAAAAGGATAACAGACCGTCTTCTGCAATTGAGACTGCCGCAAGTGCCTGGGCTGTCGCAGCATCCTCTAAATTGACAGTTCGAGATCTCCACTGTATGGTTTTTGGAATGTTCTCGGCAGCGCCGCTGGATGACTTCTTTTGGGCTGCGGTCGGATCATCCAATGCTGCGGGGTTTCGCTTCGAGAGTTCTTGGATGAATTCATTGTCTGCTCGAGGAACAAACCTTGATACGATGGTATCAATCGACGTAGTCCGGGGGAACTTTTGTTGATAAGCCGCATATCGAATACTTGGGTCAATGGTGGTATTCAATAGGTCCCGAAAGAGATCATCTTGGTTGGCAGCATTCGATTGTGCAAGCGTCGTGTAGATTAGGCGTGCTTCAGAGTAGCCGCGCAGACAGCGCTCCCAGCTCTGCTTTTCGAAGCTGTTTGCTGCCAACAACGACACATGATATGCACGAGCTTCGAGAACGGCCTCTTTGCTAGCCTTTGAGACGGCCTGGTCCTTGAGTATTGTCACTAGTTGCCCAGCATAGAGACTGGCTTTGTGGAGTCGCGAACCGATATGTCGCTTTGTCGAACCTGTAATGCTTTTGGCTCCATCCGCAGAATTGGTTGATTTCATGTACATCGCTTGGGCCCAAGCTCGCTCAGACGAGAGTAATAGTAAGTAGACGAATCTACAGAACTGTCAGCACTTGCGCTATTCGTACTACCTAAGGTAAAGAAACTTGGCATACTCATGATTGTTCCCAATGTCTTCAGCCGTGACAGGAGCTTTTGCTGCGTATTTCCGGCCTTTAGGTGAAGTGTGATTTAGCTTTCGCCGCACAACAAGCAGACGCCTCGAGAGCTGCTTCCTGTAAGATCCATAATCACCAATGAGCAGAGCTTCCTCGCGTTGAGAGACAATGAAATTTGTAATATCCATTGCAAACATGCAACGAAGTCAAATACTGTATTGTAGGCATGGCTTCTTGTCTGTGGGCGGTCTTGGCATTCGGATCGGCCTTGCCAAGCGTTGATGATGTCTGTCGACATCTACACTTCTAGGGTTTGCGTCCCATGACGTATTTCAGCCTCCGTGCTTCCTTCAATCTCTTCGATGATACCCGAAGTAATAGGGCCTTTGTCATCTTCACGGTCGGTGCTTCGGGCCGAACTCCCAGTATGCTCTAATGCTTTCTCTGGCAGTCTTTGTCTTTGCAGAAGAAGTCCCGAATGTGAACCCATGACTACCATCAGCTCGGGGATTTCTACACGCGTGGAGGGCAGGCTAGTAGGGCATGATAGAGAGCGCTGCAAGATGCCTCGAGACCGGGGGACGAGCCGCTTTGCGAGTAAACAGGAAACAACTCCGCAGTCGACGCCACCTACACTCTGCCTTCTGGTCTCATGGCGCCGGTAACATTGACCTGCCCGCGTGGTGGATTTTCCTCTTGCAAACGCCTGCAACTACCGATGAGGTCGATAAGAGCAGACGAAAAGGGGAGATCCGAAAGGCGGTGTCTACTGGACTGCAAGACATCTTTCTGGATTTTTTATACCCAGTTCAGACACTAGCCCTCATCCGACGGTTGAAAAGGTCTGCAACCGCGCATCATCATGCCGCTCAAAATGTGAAATCTTACTCCAGATCCTATACCTCAATAGCCAAAGAATTCATCACAGGGGTCAAGGCCCCAAGAATAGATGCGGAGGCCTTCAGCACATCTACTGCCGCAAATGAAGGTGAGGATCGTCTACGGAAAACGATCAACGAGCTTATCGATTCGAAAGAGCATTTTGGAACCCATGATGAGCTGTGGAGGAGCTACCAGGATCTATTAGAAGTGTCTCCGGGGCTGCCTCCCCAGGGCCTTATCCGAATGTTTCGATGTCTAATAACGTCAGAATCTACTGTGGATCTGGAGCGTGCTTTGGCTCTTTTTGAGAGTATTCCCATCCATGAACGTCGAGCAATTCATTACAGTCATGCTGTATCAGCTTCCTTAGCCCTCAAAGATTTGGACACAGCCGTCAGTATGCATCGGGAAGCTCTATCAAGGATAAATTATTCTATCGGAACTGCTGCCATCTTAGGCTTTGCTGTCCAGCAGGATCTGTGGTCTGTGGCCATAGAGATCTGGCACAGACTTTGGGAGCACAAGCTGGCTTATTACACAAGGCCTGACATATGGGCCGCCGTAGATGCTTTACCATTGGACGATTTGATCAGCAAAGCCTCTGCCGCAGCAGACTTTGCAGCAGGCTTTGTAGCTACAGACTCTGAGTTCACACAAGGCCATGAAGCAGTTCCTGCTCGTGAGTTTGCATTGGAGCTCGCTCGACGCGCCTTCAGTCCTCGCGAGACTGAGTTTGACATCGATCAGCACTTGGCTTTGGTCGATAAAATAACCCCGTTTGACAATAGCGATAAGCTGATACGTATACACGCCTTGAATCAACTCTTATCTTTCAGCAGCGATGGTCATGCGAACCAAGCACTACATGTTTATCGGAATCTTCGAAAAGAACCCGCCTTTTTGCCTTCTCATAATATGGTCAAATCTCTCTTCAGACGCGCTGTCAGAATAAAGGATGCTGTCAATTTGTCCATGATCATGGATGACTGGCGGCAATACTGCGCTACGCTACCCACTATATATGCTATCAGCGCTGCACGAGTATTTGCTTACAACGGACAAATCGACGCTACGCAAAAGCTGTTCGACGACGTCGTTTTACACTATGGCAGACCCACCGACCAGATGTACGATTCAATGCTATTAGTTCATGAGAGACGAGCAGACACCGAGGGAATCCTGCGCTGCCTCCAACAGTTAAAAGAAATATACGGGTATGAGCCAGGGTTGACTGCGTGGAATTATGTGATCGCAACATTCGCCCGAGTGGGCGATGTTGACGGCGCTTTGGATTATTTCGAAAAGTTACGCGAGACGGGAATACGGCCAGACTCCTCGACATATTCTCAGTTGATGTCAATGTACGGAAAACGAGGCGACCGAGATGCGGTCGACGAACTATACGAACAGTCGAAGGATGACGGCGTTCCAACAACTATCAAAATGGTTAATGCAATTGTTCTAGCCAACGTAAAAGACGGAAGTTTGGAGAAAGCGGAACAATTCGTCGACCAAGCGCTGGACATGGACATTGCTGGTCCTCGCACATTCATGTGGAATGTACTCATCAACGCCTACGCTTTACGTAAAAACGTTGAAAAGGTTTCCCAGCTCCACAAACGGATGCAGGAATTGCGTGTACCTTCTGACAACATGACATACGCTGCTCTAATGACTAGCCTGACGGTGGCAAAATTCCCCGATGGAGCACGTAAGATCCTTCGTGTCATGCATCGGCAAAAGATTAAGCAAACAGCTTTACACTATGCTATCTTGATGGGCGGGTACCTTGCAACAAGAGAGTATCACCGTGTATTCGGATTCTACCAGGAAATGCTGCGCTTTAACTTTACCCCCAATATGAGTACACAGAACGTACTTCTTCGAGCAGCCGCCTCAGTCGACAAGGCCGCGATGCCAGCAGTCGAAGACGGGGGAGACGTGCCAGATCACGTTGACTTTGTGCGGGCAAGAGAGGTGTTTGAGCATACCCTAGAGAACCTCGACCCAATGGAACTAGCTGCTTCTGAACCACGCCTATTCGCTGGTGCCAACCCCCTGAATGAAGCTTTCTCTTCGACCTACTTCGAATATCTCATCTTTCTCTATGGCACTGACAAAGCTTTCAACAAAGCGTCCGAGCTTTATGAACGATACATCAGTACGCCCCTACCATTGCGAGGCAACGACCGGAATATTGAAGAAAACCCTCCTGTACGCCTACTTACTGCCTTGATGGTCTGTCACATACGCACCGGCAACTATTCCGAAGTCGACAGGTGCTGGAATCTAGCTTTAGAAAAGTCGATGCCCTTAGTACAAAAATCCAGAGCCGACACCATGCGTGGTGGCTGGGTGCTCCACTCCCGTCGTTTCATCATGAATCTACCTCTCCACCATTACACGCTAGCCCTCATGCAACAAGACCGCACCGCCGACCTCCTGAACACAGTCAGCGATCTGCAGGATGCCGGCTATGACCTCAACAGCTCCAACTACAACAAATACGTCCAAGCCCTAGCCGGCTCACCTGAAACCACACACCGCATTCTCGCCTTCCAAACGTGCGAACAGGAGCTCATGACCGATTGGGATGGATGGAGTGCTCTGCGTGCTTCCCATCTCCGTCCTAGATTGATGAACAAGTTCGCGGGCGCGGCAAGGTCAATGATGATCAAGCAGGATAAGAGATGGCCCGCTTACCTCACTTTTGTGTATTTGGCACGGGCGTACTTGGAAGCCAAAAGTCAAGGGAGATTTGGGTTAGGGAGGCAGTTAGAGCAGCTGGCGCCGAGGACTATAGATGCCGTTACGAATATGCCGCGGTTTAATGATAGGCCGCAGAGTGAGATTTTGAGAAGGGAAGCATGAGCGGTGGAGTGGAGGCTGTGGGGTTGGAAGTGTTGTGGGAGGCGGTCTTGTGAGATGATGGCGATGTAAATGTTGATGGGTTTTGATGGTGTCCGTTAGGAGATGGCGTAATGGACCCACCTGATTGTATATAGAGCGTTATCGTGAGGAGCAAGAATTCTCGATTCAAAAGCATTACCAAAAGCGTCCTAGGATCTTTTCATGTGTTGCGTTTCAGTATCGTGACGTCGTCCCTCTCTGAATGAACAGCTGCAGGGGAATTTTCCGATGTTGCTCTCGACCCCTGTTCAGTAATAGTCCTGGTCTCATGAAATTGCCGCCCCTGAATTCCAGCCCTCTACGCCACCGTCTTCTCCACCATCTCAATCCCCCACCCCTTCAACTCCTCCCTCAATGGATCGCACACCTCAGGCGTGTAAGGCGCCAACAGCCCCTTCGGTAACTTCCCCTCAAGCAGTTGTAAAACCGCCACCCCACAGGGCACACCCACCAATTTCGCCATCGCTGAGTATCCCTTCGGATCACCATACTCGCACAAGGTGCTCGTTACCGTCTCCTTCTTCCCATCCTTGTGTTCGATTTCGAATCTATGTTGCAGGAACACGAGATCTCGCTCGTCTTTTTCATAGGCCATTTTCTTCTCGAGAGTCGCGCAGAGGGTGTCGAGGGGTGTAGAGCGAGGGGTGATGGGGTCGTCGGAGAAGAGTCCAATCCAGCGGAGACCGGCCATAATGCGTTGTTTTTCGTCGTTGTCTTTGAATTGGGTTTTGGAGCTTATTGCCCAGGTCAGGTCGTGCTCGGATGAGCTGGAGGAGTTGAGGATTTTAGCTGTCGCGTCTTTCCATTTTGGAGGGGAGTCGGAGGGTTTGAGGGCGTCTTGGTTGTCTTGGGAGAGGAAGCCCATGTCTACGAGTGTGTGGATAAATTCGGGGAAGCCAGCAAATCGTAGTGTACCGCGAATGATGGTATGGGCTTCCGGTATAGCGTATTTCTTCGCGAAGGGAGTAGAGTCCCGGTTGGGATAAGCGACGAAGGCGAAGCCGGTGAAACCTGTTGAGTAGTCCTTTGCAGAGGCCATCAACTCCTTTCCTGGTATCTCTCTTGTTTTGCCTCCTTCGAGAAATTTGGCGGTGTTGCCTAAGGCAAGCAGCATGCCGCGAGCAGACCACGAAAATTTGTATCCAAGGGGATTGTCAGAGCATTCGGGGGCTGGTAAACCTAAGTCGT
>JAABUI010001134.1_pt1 | contig 16148 bp, 23 predicted proteins | sample 5559111 | NCBI WGS metagenome assembly JAABUI01 (sample SAMN10711870, study PRJNA513365) | rock metagenome | isolation source: Antarctica rocks | place: Antarctica: Victoria Land, Buttleship Promontory
GATCTGCACGTACATCGCGGGGTTTTTCAGCGCGGTGTCAAGCATCTGAGCGAGTTCGTCGTCGTCGTATCCAAACATACTGACGGCGATGCTGTGCTGCGCCGACCCGATGATTGCTTTCAGCGCCGAGTGGACGTTGTCGATGGGGCTGTAGAAGCTACGGACCATTGCGAGGCTGCCATGGGGTGGTGCCGTGACCATGTACTGGTCGAGGTCCGCGATGGTCAACGCGGTCTGGTCGCTCACGTCGTGGCCGGGGGTGTGGGCTCAGCGGCTGGCACGGGCGCTGCGGGCGTGTCCGGCTGAGTGGCGGGCGCCGGGGCGGTGACCTGCACGCTGCCGCCGGCTGGCGTCGGTTGCGCAGGCGGTGCAGGTGGTGCAGGCGGTGCAGGCGGCCCTGCGGGGGGCGTGTCCGGGTAGGCATCGGCGGGCGGCGTGGGAGGCTGCAGGGGTGACGGAGCCGGAGCGAGAGCAGAGCCCGGAGCAGGGATGGGCGTGGGAGCCGTGGGAACGGGCGGTGCGGAAGGCGCTGGAACCGGAGTTTGCGCGGCTGGCGCAGGCGGATCTTCGGGATGAGCAGCGCTGATCTGTTCCGGTGGCAGGAAGAGTGCCGCGACGCTCGGACCTGCAAGTGAACCGCCGGTTTGCTTGGGACCTGCCGCCCCACCTCCAACTGCGCTTGCAGGCTGGTCGGCCAGGTCCGGCCGGGATGTGTGCGGCGCCACGTAGCCGCTGACGCCCTGCACGACGACCAGCAGGGCCGCGCCCAACGCTGCGAGGCTGATCGTTTCCTGCGAGGTGGGGTGGAACCACCCGAAGGCCAGAACGGTGCGGTAGGCGGCCGCCCCGAGAGTGCCTGTGAGGGCGCTCACGGCGACGGGGACCGCGACCTTGAGCTCAATGTTGCCGAGTTTCATGCCAGGACCCCTTGCGTAGTGTCTTGCGGACGTGTAGTGTCTTGCATATCGGAGCAGGACAAGCCAAGGAGCCCACCATGACCACCACGACCGTTCCCGCCGACCTCACCTGGACGCTCATCGCCGACGCCGGCATCGACACCGACCGCACCGAGCGGTTCGCCGACCAGAGCAACGGCGGCCACGTCTGGGTAACCGCCTCCCCGGACGACTCGACCAAGGTTCACTTCGGCGTGCAGCCCGACCCCGAGCACATCTGCGACGAGGGCGAGCACACCGGATGGGCTTTCACCGTGTACGCGATGGACCCCGTGGACGGCTTCATCTACAACGAGCAGGCCACCTGCTTCGAGCCGCAGGAGCTGCCCGCGTTCCTCGCCGCCGTCAAGGCTGCGGTCGAGGCCTGATGCCTCGTCCCGGTCCGGTCCGGCCGTCCGTGACCCTACGGCTCGACGCCGACACACTCGCCTACCTCGATGCCGTTGCGGCCGAGATGGGCGAGGGCGTGACTCGCTCCGACCTAGTCCGGTTCGCGATCCGGCAAGCCATGCAGGACCACTGGACACCACCCAAGAGCATCCGGCTTTAGCGGGTGGCCTCCGGGAGAGCGGCGAGCGCCGCAGAGTTGGGCAGGACACGGACAGCGGCGCGCTGTAGGCCCCGGGCGTGCCACTCCGGGCTGGTGACGTGCCGGATCTCCCACACGGCGGGCTGGCCGGCGAACTGCGCGAGGAACGCCGCAGACGGCGCAGCGGGAGGCGGTGGGGCGTGCGGTGTAGGTGGCTTGGGTGCGTAGAGCACCGCACCAGTCTCCAGACCAAAGAGTCCGTCAACGACGAGTCCGTGCGCGGCCTGGAACCGCCTCACCGCAGCCTCAGTCCCCGGTCCGAAGTAACCGTCGGCGGGGCTGACTCCGAGCGCGGTCTGCATGATACGGGTGTGTACGCCTTGGCACCACAGGCGCAGCGGCAGCGTCTCCGGGTGGTACTGGCTGAAAGCGCCACCGGGCGGCGGGACGAAGGTGCCGTGAGTGAGCAGGTGGGCCAGGTCGATCTCGGCGCGGCTCATGTCACTGAGGCCACCGATGCCCGGAACGGACACGGACGTGCCGTCGGTCTGTCGTAGCGCGATCTGCGACCACGGCGCAGGCGCCGGCCTGTTGTGCGCCGGGTTGTAGTCGGCCCACCACAGCGGGCGGTCACCACAACCACGGCAGCCGGGGTCACCGACCCGTGACCAGAAGTCCGGGTAGGTGTACGTGCCGGTCCGGAAGCCTGCGTACTCAATGGCGGCGCGGGTGCCGTCCAAGATCGCGTGGGTGACGCCGGCCTGCTCGAAGTCGAGCCACACCAGATCCCCGGGTCCGAATACCTGTCGGATGACTGATACGGCGTGGGCTCCTTGAGCGGCGCCGTCACCAGCACCGACCCAGTGGTAGGGCCAGACGATGAGGCCGGCGGCGCGGGCGCCCTGTACGTCCTGGGCGAAGTAGGGGTTGCTGTACCCGGAACCTTCGGTGGCTTTCACGACCGCGAAGGTGTGTCCGGCCGCGCGAACCTGGTGCCAGTCGATGGGGTGCGGCTGGTTGGAGCTGACGTCGGGGCCTGTAGGCATGCTCATGCAGGGTCCTTCCCGTGCAGAGTGAGGTCGCCCGGACGGAAGGTTGCGCCTGCCGTGTTGGTGGGCGTGTGGACGGGGCAGTAGAGGTCGGGGTTGGCGCAGAGGCACCCCAACTTGTGGACCATGGTCAACTCAGGCAGGTCGGGGACGTGCCGGCCGGCGGTTCGGAGTCGCTCGCGCGTCGCGGTCCTGGCGAGCGCCATCTGCGAGAAGTCAGCATCCGGTCGAGTCATGCGTGGTCCTTCCCGAGCAGGTTGAGGACGTGCGGTCAGAGCGTCTCGACGGTGCAGGTGGGGTAGAGCGGGTCGAGGGTGTGCATGACGTCGTGGAGCAGCGCGACGGCGATCCATTCGCTGGTGGCGCCGTCCCGTAGGGCGCGGGTCGCGGTCTGCTGGGAGTGCGTGAGGCTGGTGACAGCGCACCGGGCGGGGTGGGGGTCGCGGTGGGTGCCGAGGTCCCCGAGGAGCACCCGTAGCAGGCCGGCGCGGTTCACACGTTGTAGCCGTGGTCTAGGTCGAAGGCGGTCCAGTCCCCGGGCGTTGTTCCGCGCGCAGACCGGCGCACGGGGCGTTCCAGTCCGTGCAACTCGTTCAGCCAGGCGGCGTACGACGAGCACACGACGTGCGCCGGGGGACCCAGGCCGCCCCAGTTCTGCGCCCACAGGTGCGGGGCGCCGATCGCATCCATGCCGTCCGCAACGATGCCGACCCAGTCGTACGGCGTGCCCAGCAGCGCCTCAGCACCGACCGCGATGCCGTACCGCTGTTCGTCGGTCTTCGGCTGCCCGGCATTCGTGACCGTGTAGGGGTTGTGCAGGTAACGGGCTAGGTCAACCTGCCCGACCCCACCCGGGCGGCCCTCAAGCCCCCACCAGCGGCCGTTGGCGTCCTGGTGGTGCACGACGACGACGTGGTTGTCGAGTGAGGGGATGTCCTGTAGAGCCGCGCCGAACCGGATCAGCCGGGCAGCCCACCCGGTGGTGCGTACCGACCAGACATCACCGACCGCGATCTTCACGGCCGCAGCTTGTGGCAGTTGACGGTGCGGCGCCCGCCACTGGCACCGGGGCGGAGAATGAGGCCCGCGAGGTTCCGGGCCAACACCGACCGGGACTGGGACTTTTGCACCGCCTTGTTGATCTTGGTGAGGTAGGCGTCGGACTGGGCCTGCGCGGCGTTGCGTTCCATACACGCGCCGTAGGCACGGACTTGCCCCTGGTGGATCACGTAGCCCCCGGTCCCGGCGAGGGTGAGAGCGAACACGACGGTGGCCGCCGCGATCCCGTTGACCCGGCGGCGTGAGGGGTTCGCGGCGGCTTCCGCGACTGCCTGGTCGGCCTTCTGCAGGGAGTGCAGGATCAGGTCGTGGAGTCCGGCGACGCTCACGGCCAGCTCTGCTACGGACTTGGCGAGGGTCGCCACGTCATCGCGGCTTGTTTTGTCCATCTCGCGGTGCTCGTCCCGGTCGGTCGTCGCCTGGTCCCGGTCGGTCGTGGCTTGCTCGCGGTCGGTCGTGGCTTGCTCGCGGTCGGTCGTGGCTTGCTCGCGGTCGGTGGTTGCCTGCTTCCGGTCGGTCGTGGCCTGATCAGCACCAGCATTGTGGTTGTGGTCGCCGGCCGGGTGCTCATCTACCTCAGCGGCCCAATCAGCGCCGGACGGCGGTCCCACGTCGGGCAGGTCAGTCATCGGGGTCCCTCTCGGCAGGCTCGGCGGGTTCGGGGTCGAGGGTGTCTTCAAGGTTGCTGACGGCGAGTTCCAGTCGGCCGGTGAGGTCGTCGAGGCCGTCGAGCAGCTTGCGCATCTCGGGTGAGAGGGACCCGGCGAACACCTCTGGCCGCCCGGCCATCAGTGGAAACCCCCAGCGGACGCGACGGCGACGATCAAGCTGCCGACGACGGTGACGACGCCACCGATCCCGATTCGGATCAGCGCTGTCCGGTCGTCTTTCGCGGCCTTGTCTGCGGCTTCGGCGGCCTTGTCTGCGGTGTCCATCCGGCGCCTCAGGTCGTCGGTAATGATCCGGGCAGCGGCCTTTGCGTCCAGGTCCGCCGAGGCGCCGTTCACCCGGTCCCGCTCGTAGATTTCTTTCCTGAGGTACGTGCCGTCGAGCGCGCCCAATGCCGTCTCGAACCGGCCGATGGTCTGGTCCAGCCGGGTCGTGAGGGTCTCCAGGATGTACCGCATGACTTCCGGGTCGGAAGTTCCGGGCATTCGGCCTCCCTCAACGGTCGATTGGGCGGCGGGAGGGTGCGGGATGGGGGACTAGAACGCGAGGGCGGCAGCGAGGCTCGTGGGGCTCAGCAGCAGCGTCACGGTCCAGCCGGTCACCCGGTCCACCGTGTGGGTGATCTTCTCGACGTGGCAGTCCATGCTGATCGTCGGGGTGATCCGTTGGTTGACGTGCACCCGCGAGCCGCGCTCGAGACTGAGGGCCGCCAGCCAGGCGTTCGGGACCGTCGCCGGGTCCAGATGGGACGGCTTGAACGTGAGCTGCCGGATGCGTTGCCGTGGGTCTTTGTACGTCGCGAGCAACGCCGAGACCCGGTTCTGCACGGCGACGTCGGTCGCGTAGGCATCGAGGTTCGTGGACTGCGCGAGGGGGCGGGTGCCGTAGCGGCGTTGGCTGGTCAGGTCCGCCCGGTCCAGCGGCGTCGTGATCCGACACCCGGTGACGCTGACGTCGTTGTAGACCAGGGTCGGGTCGAAGTCGGTCGCGAGGTCGTGTTCGACGGGGATCTCCCCGAGGTCCACGTGCTCACCGAACGTGAACGCCACCGCACCGGTCACGGTCCGGGCGTCGCGCTGCTTGAAGACCAGGACCCCGGCGGCGTCCGCGTAGAACGTGCCGATCTCGTCCATGTCCGCGGTCGTCAGGACCGCATCGAGGCACGAACCGCCGGCCGGCACGACGGCGACGGTGGACAAGCCCCGGTCGAGGCTGACTTTCGGTGTGGGCAGGTCGGGGGTCTTGAAGCTGGTGTAGTCCAACAGCCGGGCGATGCGGACGCCAGTGGTGTCACCTGCGAAACCGGTCTTGCCGGCGAGGTACAGGGCGGTGTGCCGCAGGGTCCCGTTCGGAGCTGGGGTAGTGGAGAGCGTCGCGGTGCGCAGGACGAGGTGGGAGACGGTGCCGATGAAGCTGCTGAAGTAGCCGGCGCCGGCGTAGATACTGGTGATGGTCAGAATACCGGGGGCGGCGCGTGGAGCGGCGTAGGGCGGCAGGTTGTCGACAAACGCGGTGAAGGTGCCGAACTCGACGTTGAGGCTAACGAGGTGCGACAGCCCGTCGTGAAGGTTCCCGGAGTTCGCGGCTGGCAGCGTCGTCGTAAGGCCACTGCCACCGTCCGTGATCTGCAAGCGCCCGGTAGAAGGGTCAATCGTAAACGAGAAAGCGATGGCACCGTTGCCATCGAGCAGGCACATAGGGCTGCGCTGGATGTCGGCAGTCGTCGTCGCTAGCCACAGGGAAGAGCTGATCCCCGACGCTGCGCTGACCCTCGGATAGCCACCTGTTTGCAGGGCTACGTTGGCGTAGGTAGCCCCATCGAGTTGTACGGCCTGCCCGCTGTCACCCTTGGGAACGATCGAGGCGACTGACGTGTAGCCGGTGCCGTTGTTGAACCCCAGCGGTGCGTTCCATGTCCCGGCGTCAGTCTTGGCGCTGTTGACGCTCGTCGCGGGGCTGGTGGGGTTCGGCTGGCCGACCGCCGCAAGCGTCCAGTAGTACAGCGGGGTGTCCGAGAGGGTCGTGTCCTGCACCGCCGAGCGGTACGACGCCTGCGCCAGCAGCGCCATGGCATCGACGCACACGAGGTCGGACTGCCCGAACCGGCCACCGCGGGTCCATGCGGTCGGCCACCGCTCCACAAAGCCGGTGAAGACGGGCCGGGTCACGCCCTGCCAGGTGCTCAGGATGCGGATGGGCCGGTACGGCAGGACATACCCGGCGTACGGGCTCGCAGCGTTCGCAGGGTCGAGGGCGCCGTCGCGGTTATCGACGGGGACGGTCATCTCGCCGGTCTCGGTCCGGCCGAGTTCGTACGGCGCCCCACGGTGCGCGCTCCACCCACCGACGACACGGCTGGTGATGTCAATCGCGCCGGTCCAGTTGATCAGGCCGCCCTTGTCGTTCGGGTCGGAGTAGGCGGCGAGCTGGAACTGCAGGGTCGGCCAGTTCGGGTAGGCCGGCGGCGCAGCGGGGAGCGCACCGCCGTTGCGGGCGCCGAGGCGCAGCAGACCGGGGCGGGCTGGGCCGACCCCGAGACGGTCGCCCGTCAGGACGGCCACGGGTCAGTCCCCGAGGCGGACGACGGATAGGTACGGCAGGCCACCACCGAGGTTCGTGGGCGCCGCGGTCGTGGTGTACACCGACACGACCAACGTGTCCCCCACGGCAAGCTGCTGGGGGTCCGAGTCGCCGAGGACGACCAAGCCGCTGGTCGTCGTGGTGAACGTTATCGGCGCGATCCGTGAGGCACCCGCCGTGACCCCGTTCTTCGTGATCCACCCGTAGGTCGAGATCGTCGCGGCCGGGTTGTTGAAGCCCAACCCACCCCACGACACCAGATACAAGCCAGCGCGGCGGATCGTCGCCGTGTTCGCCGGACCTGGATCGAGGCCGGCGCTGTCGAAGTCGAGGGTGTCCAAGGCGATGGTCGTTATGGTGGTCGCCGGGATCGACTGCGTCACCGTCGCGTGCCTGCGCCACTTGTGCAGCAAGTTCTGCTGCACCGTGCCCATCGCACCGGCCGTCAGGTCATGCGCCACCCGTGTCCCGACCGGCCACACCCCCGCCGGGAGCGCCACCGCGTCCTCAGCCTGCCGGACCAGCGTCAACGTGGCGGTGCGGGAGTCGGTGCAGATGAACCGCTCGAGCACGACCCCGTTGGCGTCGAGGAAGCTGCCGCGCCACTGCGCGGGGGGGAACACCGTGGGGTCGGCCGCGGGTAGCCCGGCGATGGTGTTGACCGCCGCCGCAGTGGCCGTCGCTGAAGCGAGCGCCACCGTCAGCGTCGGGTCGGTTGCGGGGGCGTTCGCGAAGACCTCAACAGGCACGACTGCTCCCCCTACTTATCGTCGTGGAGGGATGCGGGTTGCGGCCCTGGTACTGCAACTCGTGCATCTGGACGCTGCGGTGGATCTCCCGGCCGTCCAAGTGGACGTGCATATGCACCACCGTGGGTGCCGGCTTGGACTGGCCGGCCTTTGGCTTGCACACCGGGATGCACGCCGGTACCGCGCCGTGGTGCGAAGGGTGAGACTGGTGCGGCTGGTGCGGATGCCCCGCGTGTGGTGTGGCTGCGCCACTGTGATGGCGGGGGTGGTGGGCGCGGCCCCCATGGTGTTCGCTGCGGTCCGCGACCGCGTCCCGCGCCGCCTGAGCCATATCTTTCGCCGCTTCGGAAACTAGGCTGTGGGTGGAGCGCATGCCCAGCGCGTAGCCCTTACCGGCGTTCACGCCCATGCCGTGATACACCCGCGACGGACTGTGCTGCACGTTCGCTGCGGCAACGGCATCGGATGCGATCTTCGCCATGTTGAACGCGCTATTCGAGACCGACTGGTACATCGAGTTCAAGCCGTTGACGAATCCCTGCCCGGCGTTGGCCCCGAGCGCGTCGAACCCACCGACGCTCGACACCCCGTTACGGGCGCCTGTCGCCAGGTTCTGGCCGGCTTGGCCCGCGAGCCCGACGTGCGCCGCTACTCCCTCGACAACACCCGCACCTATCCGCTGACCGCCCGCCCGAACCCGGTCGAGCTGGGACCGGACGCCAGCGTCAACGGCCTGCGTCATGATCTTTGCCGCATCGCCCGCCGGCAGGCGGGCATCCTTCAGCACCTGCGGGAGCGTCTTGCCGTACTTGTCGGCGATCGCGAGATACGCCGGGAGGCGGTCAAGGATGCCGGCCTTCAACGCCTGCCCGGTCAACGCCGACTGATAGGCGGTCTGCTTCGCCGCCGCTTCCATTCGGGTCTTCATGCCGTCCTGCAGCTTGCTGATCGTGTCGAGGGCGCCGTCCTTGAACCCGCGGAAAGCCCGGTCGGCCTCTTTCAGCTTCCCGCCGAGACCAGGCACCCACCCGAGCATCAGAGCAGCGTGGTGCAGGATCGACCCGGCGGCCGTCCCCCACACCTCTACCAGCATGTGCACGTAGCCCAAGATCAGGTAGACCGCCCCGTAGAAGCCGGTTTTCACGACATCGATGACCTTGAGGACAACGTCCCGGAACGACTCCGACTTCTGCCACGCGTATACGAAACCGGCGACCAGCAGGGTGAGCGCGGCGATGACAGCCAGAATCGGCCAGGTCGCAGCGATAGTCGCGGCTGCGGCGGCGACCATGGAGACGGTGTAGGCGGCGAGCGCTATTAGCATCGCCCCGCCCAGGAAACCGGCCAGCGCGGTCGCGGTAGCCGTGTGCTTCCCGAGCCATGCCACGACGTCAGTGACGATCTGGACAACGCGCCGAAAGGCCGGGAGCAATGCCGTCCCCAGCCGAATGGCGAGCGTGGACACCGACGCTTTCAAGGCGTCGATCGCGAACGCCGCGGTATGGTGCGTCGCCTCGACGTCCTGCCCGAAGTTCTTCGCCGCGACGCCCTGCGCATCGAACTTCTGCTTCAGGACGTCCAGGTGCGCGTACAAGCTCATAATTGCGGCGCCGGACCGGCCGCCACCGAACGCCTTGGAGATCAGGGTGGCGGCCTGCGACGCGGACAACCCAGAGTTCGCCAGATGCGTCTTAAGGTCCTGCAGCGCCACCCCGAGGCCGTTGGGCTGCTTGAGGTCCTCTGACAGTTGCAGCGTCGTCAGACCGGACTTCTTCAGCGCCGCGGTCATCGCACCGGTTCGGGCGTGTACTTCCTCGGCGCCGATCCCGATATCCTTCAACAGCCCGGCGGCCTTGGCTGACGGCGCGCCGAGTAGGGCGAAGCTCATCTTCAGCCGAGTGGCGCTCTCGTCCGCCTTCGACCCGCGGTCCGTCAAGTAGGCCAGGGCGGCACCCGCCGACTGCAAACTGATCCCGAACGTGTCGGCGGCGGCCAAGAACCCGGAGCCGATCGCGCCGTTCAGGTCCTGCATCCGCATGTCGCCGGTACCGACGATCGCGTTGAGCTGCGCCATGGTCCGGCCCGCATCGGAGGCTTTCAGGCCGAAGGTGTTCATCACCGACGTCAGGGCGTAGGTCGTCGCGTCCAGGTCGGCGTTGCCGACCTTCGCGCCGTCAGCGGAGGCCTTCAGCACCTTCATGGCGTCCGCACCGCGGTAGCCGACGCTTTCGATGTGGTACAGGCCCTCAGCGAGCTTTGTCGGGCCGATCCCGACTGCCGGGGCCATCGCCAGGACCGCGCCGGTGAGGTTCTTCACCTCGGCCTGCGACGCGCCGGCCTGGGTGTGGATCAGCTCCATCTGCTTCTCGAACTCGACCGCGCTGTAGATCGAACCGACGAAGATCGCGGCAGCAGCCAGGCCCAAGCCCTTGAAGGACTGCTTGCCGCGCTCGGCAGCGGTCGTCCACCGGTTCCCGCTGCGCTCCACATCACCAGCGGCCCGGGCGGCAGCGCCACCAGCGACCGCACTGGCCTCACCCGCACTGACCGTCGCGACCTTCGCCCGTTCCGCAGCGGCCGCGGCTTCGGTGCCGGCAACTGTCACTCGTTCATACGCGCCGACCGCCGACGTGCTGTTGCCGATGAGGTTGATGACAAGATCGGTGACGTCTTCAGCCACAGCGCACCCCTGCCTCTATCGGGCGCGGAACGCCGCGCGGAACGCTGCCTCAGCGACGGGGACGACGATGGTCTTGAGGAACCGGGACGTGGGGGCCATGAACTCGTAGCCGAGCTTCTCGACCCACTTCCCGTACGGCGCGGACCCTGCGACACCGATCCGGGTGGTGAACACGGTGCCTTCACGCGTCACCCGGTCGTGGGTGACGCTGCGCACCAGATTGCCGGAGATTCTGGCCGGCCCGGTCTCGTAGCGGGTCGCGGGTGTCTTGGTGCCTTTGCGGTGCGCACCGCTACTGGCGTTGAGCTTCGCCTGTCGTTCGCCGGCAAGCGCGACCGCAAGGACGGCCTGCTGCATGGCAATGCCCGTCGTGGCCGACAGCCGCGCCTCAAGGCGCACGACGGCGGCGGTAGTGAACTCCTCAGCCACCACGAGCCTCCTGCGCCGCTACCGCAGCCTGCGCGGCGGCTATCTCGTCCTGGGCGCCTCTGCGGTCCTGATCGGTCGGCGGGGTCGCGGCTTGCTGGCGTTCGCTGCGTTCAGCTTCGATGACACGCCGGACCATCAGGAACTGGAACCACAGCCGCCGGATCAGCAGCGGCGTTGCCTGTACCTGCTCCCATGTCCACCCGAACGCCTCAGCGAGCTCGAAGTCAACGCCGTACTCAGGCAATGGGTAGGCGGCGGGGACACCCCGGTCGTCAAGGACACCGTCCGGGTTGAGTCCCCCACTCGCCCACCGACGGTAGTCCTCGGTGATCTGCTCGACGGGGTCTAGAGAGGGTCGGAGACGGCCTGGACCTGCGCCACAATCCACCTAGTGATCTTCGCTGAGCACAAGGCGATGGTGTGTTCGTCGGGGTCGCCCAGTACTGCCGGGTTGTCGCTCTCGTCGGTGGTGTCATAGACGTTCCAGTCCACGACGAACGAGGCGAGCCACCGGTCCGCTGCCTCTGTCTGCTTACCCCGGTCTTTGATCTTGGAGATGTCGGTCTTGGGGGTGAGCTGCGCGTCGGTGCAGAAGTCCGGGTTCTTGATCGTCACGTACACGTCGTCACCGAGCGCCTCGAAGGTCTGGGTGATCGTTCGGTTGCTGCTCATCTGCGCGGTCTCCAGGGTTGGTTTGTGCTCTCACCCGCCCGCGCCTGTCCCTGGAGAAGCCAGGCACGAGCGGGTGAGGCGTAGCGGCGGCTAGTAGGCGGTTGCCTGCGGGCCGGTGAGCGTGACCTGCGCGGGGCCGGCGTCGGCGGCGTTGTAGACCCCGTCGATGTTGACGTCCAACGTGGCGTACTTCCCGGACGTGTCCCGCTTGGCCTTGTTCCACGACGCCTTCGAGCAGGTGACGGCCAGGACCGCGCCACCCTGCGCGACGGGCTGGGTGAGGGTGGCAGTGACGGCCTGCTGCGCGTAGGTCAGGAACCGGTTGAGGTCGGTGTTGTCCTCGAACAAGATCTTGGCGGTGGCGGTGAACTCGAGCCCTTCAGCGAAACTTTCGCGGGGGCTTTGGATGCCGTCGCTGCCCGCGATCATGTCGATGGCTCGTTTGAAGTTCAGGTCACAGGTCTCCACACGGGTGCTGCTGACACCACCGGCGGACCAGGTGAGCTGCCAACCCAACCAGGGCTGTAGGGCGGTGAACGGCGGGACGGGAGTCGCGGTGGGGGCGCTCGGCCAACCCATCCACTTCGCGTCGTAGGTGACCGCGCCCTTCGTGTCGATCTTGATGTTGAGGTCGCCGAGCAGGCAACCGGGGAACGCCCGGGCCTCCACGAGGTCGTAGTCGGTGAGGGTGTAGGTGGGTGCTTGGGTGTTGTTGCTCTTGAACAGGTGGCTGCTGAGGGTCGCGGGCGCGACGGGAGCAGTGACCACGTCCGGGCCGATGATGGCCCGCAGGAAGTTCCCGAACGTGTCCGGGTAGGGCATCCCGGCGATGTCGTAGGTGCTGTCGGCGGCACCGCCGTACAGGCCTTGCAGGAGGCTGTCGTTGCCGCGGAAGGACTCGTCCCGCAACGGCGCGATCATGTCTTCCGGGCCGTTCGCGGTCGTCGGCGGGAACACGGTGGGGGCAACGGCGGTCCCCATGACGGTCTCCTTGCCGAGCCCGACATATGAGAGCCTGCTGAGCTTGGACACGGGTCCTCCTGGGACAGTCGAGCGAGGTGTTGGTCAAGCGGGCAGGGTCAGGCGGCGGGCGGGCTGTCTGGGGCGATCGGTTCGACGCCGGGGACGGTCGCGGCGGGGTGCGCGAGCTGCGTCGCGTCGGTCAAGACCGGCACCGGGTCGGTGACGGGCACTGCGGCGGCCGCGTCGGCGTCGCCGGCGGTCACGTCGTCCTTCTTCAGCGCCTTCTCGGTGCCGATCAGGTCGATGTCGGCTTCGACGTTGGCCTCACCGACCTCACCGGGCGCCAAGCTCAGCGGCGGGTCGAGCGTCGGGAAGATCAGGGTCTGGTCGGTGACGTTCTTCACGGTCTTCACAGCGGCTCCTAAGCGGTGAGCAGGTTCTCGGTCAGGCCGTACCGGATGACCGCGAGCAGGACCGGGTTGCCCTCGGTGGGCGTGCGCAGCGGGTCCTCGTAGGTGACGTCGATACCGCGGGCGTTGCCGTCTGCGGTGTCACCAGCGGACGCGAACGCCCCGCCGTGGGTGTGATCCCCTGGCACCCCGCGGATCCGGGCGCGTAGGGCGGTGCAGGCCCCGTGCAGATAGGCCTGGTCGTCGGCGGAGCTGGAGGCGGCGTTCGCGGTCGGCCACGACACACGCAGGATCACCTGATGGATGATCTCGGACCGGCCGTTGGCCTCGCGGCGTTCCTCGGTGCGTTCCAGGCGCAACTCAGCGACTTTGACGCCTTCGGCGCGGGTCCGCATCCACGGCAGCACCCCACCGGGGAGGTAGGCAGTGACGGCCGGGTCGCCGCTTAGCCATGCGCATTCCAGATCGACGGCGGTGCCGATCGGTGGGGGCAGCGGGGTGGTCACTAGTACCGCTCATAGCCGGTCGTGACCGGCGGTGGCAGGGTGTAGACGACGGGCGGGCGGATGACCGGGAAGCTGAAAGCCGGGGCTGGGGGGCGTTCCGCGTTGCCTTTCCCGCCTTTGCCGTCCTCAGCGCTGACCGCGTTCGGATCACCTGTGGTGTTCGCGACATCAACAGCTTCCCGCAAGCGGGCCAAGCTGGACTGGTAGCGGGCGTCGAGGTCCTTGTAGGACTGGTCGGCCTCGAAGAACTGCAGCAGCACGAGGGTGGCGGTTCCGAGCTCGATCGCGGTCTGTGTCAGGCCGGCGAGCGCGGGGGGAATGACGCCCAGGCCGCCGGTGACGTCAGCGGTGACCTTCCCGATCAGGGCCTGTACTTGAGCGTCGGTCGGGACGGTCGTGGCACTTAGCGTTCCGCCGGTGTTGCCGTCCCGCGTGCGGATTCGCTGCTGGAGGTAGACCGCGATGTCCCCAGGCACGACGACGATAGCCACAGCAGCCTCCTACTCTGTGTCAGGAGTCGGGGGAGTGCGGGCGTCGCGGAGACCTTCGAGGTAGCCGGCCCGCCACGCGTCGTGCTGACTGCGGTCCGACCACGGCAGGACACGGGCCGCGAGCCGGTGCAGCCGGCGGGCGACAACGAACGCCACCGACTGGACAAGCTGCTCAGTCGTCACCACGTGTCCGGGGTCGCCTCGGGGGTCAGCGCCGGGTCGGTTGAGGTCGTCCCAAGGGTCTGCCGGAACACGACCAGCGCGGTCGGGCTGATCGGCGCTGGGTCAACCGCGGGCGACTGCTGCACCGACGCCGCGCCCGTGACCGAGTCGACCTGGATGTTGTAGAAGACGCTCCCGGCGGCGGGCGCGGCCGGGATCGCCAGCGGACTGCCGGTGACGACCACGGCCGGGGCGCCGACAGGCTGCACTCGGCCGATGATGCCGACCGCTGAACCGGAGTCGGGGAGCTGCAGTGTCACGTCCAGCAAGGTCACGGTCGCCCCGTCGCCGGACTGGTTCGTGATCGTCAGAGGCATATCAGACCTTTCACTGCTCGTACCCATTTACCATGAACGCGCATGTCGTGGCCGCCGCAGCGCCGAGAAGGAGTTGCACGACCGTGCCGCTCGACGCGCTCGGCTGCGTCTCGATCCCCATGAGCGAGATCGGGCCGGTGTCGCCCTTGCAGAACCCCTGAAAGACCGCAGTCGCCCCGGCGTTGACAGTCACCGGGAACACCGTCGCGGTGTTGCTCCCGACGTAGATGTCGGTGATGTAGAACGTCTTGCCGGGCGTGACCGTCTCCAGCGTCAAGGTGACCGCAGCGGCGACGGATAGCGTCCCGACGTAGGTCTTCAACGTCTGGCCGACAGCGGCACCGCCCGCGTTGACCCGCAGAGTCGCCCCCCCACCAGCGATGGTGAGTGGGTTGACGGCTGTGCCGAGGGGGTTGCCGTTCACGTCGATCAGGTGGACGCCACCGATATCACCCATGAGGTTGCCGCTTCCAGTCAGAGGGGGGGAGTCGCCGCGCTTCCCGGCGAGACGATCCAATGGGTCGGTCTCGTCGTCGGAAGCCGAGCTGTTACGGCAGCGGGGCCTCGGGGATCGTGGTGAGCGTCCCCGCGTCCTCAACGGCCGGGACCGCGACGGGACGGCGGGTACCGCGGCGGCCGGCCTCGATCGCGACGTCCTCCCGCAACTGCGGGTCCTCACTGCCCTGCGCGACGATCGACGCCATGAACACGTCCTCAGCGTCGAGGATGCTGTCGGTGTCGTACGCACCGGCGTCCTTGAGCTTGCCGGCCTCAAGCGGACCGGCGTCCTTCGGCATGTCCTCGGCGTTCATGACGTGCACGACGCTGCCGTCCTTGCGGACGACGTTGGCGCTGAACCCTGGGCGGAACGGCTGAACGGCCACGACGGGCCTCCTGTCTAGTGGTTGGGGGGTGGAGCTCGAGTTGGTCAGATGCCGAAGACAGACACGCCGGCCTGCGGCTCGACGACGAACGGGACCATCGTCCGCAGCGCCCGCAGCCGCCACTTCTCCGTCTCGGGCAGGTAGAAGCTCCCGCCGGTCTGCGGCCGTTCGTCGGCGATGCCACCGAGCACCTTGCGGTCCAGGACCAGCGCGGCAGCGCTGTTCGGACCGTTGTTGGTGACCATGATGTCCAGGCCGGCGATCCGGCCCATCTGCCCGGTGTAGATCGGGTTGTCGGTGGTCTCACGGCGCATCGCGGTCTGCACCGTCTGGTCGTTCATGAGCGTCGCGTAGTGGAAGTCGTCCAGGACGAGCGTGTCGGCTTGGTAGCCCTGGTTCAGGGCGTTGATCTTCGCGACGGCGGTGAGCAGGTCGAGCAGGATCTTCGCGCCGGCGGCGGACCACGCCGTCGTCGCGGCGAGGGTCTGGATACCGGATGCGTTGATCGCGGCGAGGCACACCCCGTCGACGTTGCGGACCAGGCTGTTCGCGAGCTTGATGAGCGCCCGGTCGACGGGGTTGAAGTTGAGGCGCTGAATGTCCTCGAGAGTGACGTAAGTGTCCAGACCGCGCTTGAGGACAGACGCGATCAGCGCCGGGCCCCTGCCGACCGTGCTCAGGGGGAACTCCCCGCCGGGACCGACCGGGTCAAGGTCGGTGCGGTCGGCGTAGATGCTCTCGGTCTGCTCGTACAGCACCGCGCCACCGGACGGGCGGACCCGACCGGACAGCAGCACATCGCCGATGTAGCGCTGCTCGTTGAGGGTCCGCAAGGCGCGGGGGACGAACGTCGGCATGTTCAGGAAACGGCTGATCGTCTCGACGTCGCCGGTGAGAGCTGCCGGGACGGGTGGGTAAGTCAGGTCGGGCATCGGAGGCACCTTTCAGGGCACGCCGGATGCCGGACCTGAACAGGCCCGGCG
>JAABUI010001141.1_pt1 | contig 16092 bp, 15 predicted proteins | sample 5559111 | NCBI WGS metagenome assembly JAABUI01 (sample SAMN10711870, study PRJNA513365) | rock metagenome | isolation source: Antarctica rocks | place: Antarctica: Victoria Land, Buttleship Promontory
TAGCTTATGTTCTCCTGAGTCATATAGATAGCCGGCTCTTCCCTTCTAGATACTTTCCTTCCTTAGCATTTATATACTCGTTACATTACACCCATATGACTCGCTCTATGCTGGCCCCTAACACAACCGACGTTTGAAGGCATCTGAATAGGCTCAAATCGATCGCCTACAACAGTGATAGGATGCAGATTAGAACGATCAGTTCCTAAATCAATTGAATCAGGTACTACGTCGCAGGAAGGCATTATCGAGGTGGGCAAGAACAATAGGGGGCTTTGTTGACATTGTTTCTATTTACAAAAAATAATCTTTTTGACCGAGCCTTACCACATCTGGTTAGGGTCAACCTTGAAAATTAACCGAAGGCAAACAGCAGCTAAAAGCCTAAAGGGATAGAGTTGTATGAGTTCATATTTAGATTACACAGTACAGGCTAGAAAGTATGCTATGCTGGATGGGTAAAAGACCGCTAAAACTACGTGGGCATCTTTAAATCGACGTGGTTTTCTATACGTCGACCGCACCTCACTCAATCGCTGAGGTATACCGATTGTAATACGAACCGTACAGCTTGCTTTTGAGCAGAGTCCCTTTGCGCTCGCAGCTATGTTCGGTGTCCTCAGACCTGGCTCTCCAGAGGAAGAGCGATTGCCCATATCCCCAGCAACGTCACCACCACCCCCAAAATCAATGGCTCCGTTACCGCCTGGCCAATACGACAGCCGAGAAGAGCTTCTCGCCCATGCCAAAGATTGGGCCGCTGACCAAGGCTACGCCATTGTCATTGCGCGCTCACGCTTCAACCGGCTATGGCTGAAGTGCGACCGCGGCGGTAAGTACGAGAACCGACGTAACCTCACACCCGACCAACGAAAACGAAAGCGTTCAGATAGTCGCCTTCTTGGTTGCCCATTTCGGATTTTGGCGGTAGTCCGCAAGGATGGGATCTGGAAAGTGCATGTCGAGGTCGCGGAGCACAACCACGGTCCCTCGGAAGACTTAACCCAGCATCCTACGCTGCGGAGGTTGACGGAAGATCAGAGCCAGAAGGTGAACGAGATGATGGACGCCGGCAATACCCCGGCGGAAACCATAGAAGAGCTACGAAGGCTATGGCCGACCATCAAATTGCTGACTAGGGACGTCTACAACGCGCGAAAAAAATACAAGACACAGAAGGACCTGGCGGAGCAAGCGTCAGGTCTTCACCCCGAACCTCTTTACGAAGATCCGAATGGCACTTTTCCTGGGCCAACGCCTAATGGGCGGTGGGAATGGGTGCCAGATGGGGAAGAGGTGACGAGTAAGAACAAGAAGAGGAAGAGAAAGCCACCAACGCAGCAGCAATCCTTGGATCCACAGCTGCATACACCCAGCACGTCCCAATTTCCCCACCAGTACCCACCTAATACCGTTGACCACGACTCAATCCAGTCCTTCCAAAGCACGCACTCGATGCCGCAGCAACGCAACACACTCCGCCTTGACAATCGACGGCCCGCTACCACCACTCTCCAAAACTCCCACCCCTTTACAAACCTCGACGAACCCCAAGACTTCCCACCAGACGACCCCAGCCTCTTTCCCAACCAGCCATACATTCATTCCAACGCAGCCTCCCGTAGCCCACCACAGCAGCAGTCACACACCAGAACCGCAGAAACAGCTTCAATGCTTCCCAGTAGCAGCTATCCCGGCACAACCATTCATGGCCAGCACCAGAACGCACACTTTAACAACACACCAAAGGCTCAGAGCGGGCAGGTGATAATGTCAAGGATCGAACGGATGGAGAAGGAGCAGAGGGATCAAAAAGATATGCTGCAGCAGATACTGGCGTCTGTGCAAAACATGCAGGGGGTGGCGAGGTGATGCTGGGAGCATGATGCGGTTAGGTCCAGGGCGGCGTTTATGTATATACCCAGATTTGAGCCGAAAACCATGTACTTACAAGTCTTGCTCGACGAACAAAATGAAAACGCTCACAGCTTTTCAGTAGCCTCTTCCTATCTCATTCCATTCAAAAGCTAGTAATGACAGATAGGAGCTCCTCGTTCTTTACATCGAGCCTGACGGGCCTCACACGGGCAGAACTGAAAAGCTATAGAGTTTACAAGCCATACGAATCAAAGGAGCCATAAGTGCAGATCTAAAAAGACTAAATACATGAAACACCCAAACACTTGTATACTAGTAATACTTCATTATCGAAGATCCTCCGTTGGTGAAGCTCCAGCTTCAGTCGATACCGTTCAACGATATTCTATCGAACGTGGCACTAGTATCCGGCAAGTACCAGAACAGATAGGGCAATGACACTTCCGTCGGTGCGCTTCTGTGGTGCGTCCGGATATGATTCGAGTTACCCTGCGCTTTTTCCATGTAAACGTTGACTTTCCAGGAGGTCAAGGTCGAACGTCTGGGATTAGTAATGAACGGAGACGACCCCAATGGAGAGAGCGGTCATGAGGGGTTGTACTCGAATACTGTCGCAGAGCGTGCATCTCAGTGCTGTAGCTACCCAACTACCTCAATTTTGGGGAAGTACTCGGCACTGAAGCCTGCCTTGGAACCTGCTTGATCTCTCCCAGGAATCCATAAGACTTTGTTCGATTTGCTGTCGCGCAGGATCCGACAATAATCCTAGGACAACGGGGCTCGAGCTTTCCGGAAACTTTGAGTGAAGTAGGTTTTTTAGGTGCATGAGGCATGTGGCGAGGCTCGAGAATGTAGTACCTTAGCCATGAACACATATGGAAGCTGTAGCCCCTTGTCGCCAGTTTCGTGTTTAGACCCGATCATCCTCCCTTCGTCGGCCTGATAAACAAGCCACGTCAGCCTTCACCGTCGAGATGCCAATAGATCGTCTTCCTTACCCGATAACTTCCTTCTGCACATCTATCTTATCTCCCTTGAGCTTTTCTTCATCTTCTCCGCATCCACAATCATAAAAGTCTCCAATTTTTGAACAATCAAAGAGCTCCTTCTCCAATGATTTGTTGACTTCATTGTGGACGTGGCAAGCCCAGGCCGCAGCTGAGGAGCGTGTGGACACTTGGGGTGGGAAATCGATAAGGATCTGGCGGAAATGACTGGCGCATTCTCCGCTAGGACTTATCAGCGGAAAGCTCCGGGCGACAGACCCTGGGTAGTACATGCCATGGGTAGAGGCGGGCAAAAAGGTGAATATATGAGAATAGGGCCGTTTTCTCATCTTCCGCGGGTTTGTCTGGGAACTTGGCCATGGTGGTGTGGAACAACTTCCATCCTGCTCGCCCAAGTTCAGCTCTGCCATCAGAAGTCAGAAAAGGCGCCAATAAGGAAGACCTTGTTCCTACTTCAGCGTATCGTTTCCGAGTTTCCCTGAAATTGCTTCGCCTTTCAGAATAGTATCATCGACGCTGACGCGGTGGATAGGAACATTGCTGAAGACCGAATCTGCACCATGCTGTCGGAAGACCAAGCTTAGCAACGACACAAAACTAACCACGGCAACTAATATGACGAGGAATCGCCGGTTCGCCACTGGCCTTAAGGGAGGCATGGAAAGAAGGGAAAGGACAAGACTAGATAAAGAACATTTCACTCCGACTCAGGACTCATGGGGGTACCTGTTCAGATGCAGCATCATTCTAGCCCTCGCAAAGGTTCCCACCCAATCTTTGGCTTTTGATCGGACGAGCAAGGAGAAATTGGGATTGGGAATTGTGCAGACAGCCCTGGCGCGACCTTATGCAGCTTACGAGAGCATGCATTATCTGGACATAAATACCTCGGCCCGATATCGGTGGTGATTTCTGGTGTCTGTGGTTTGGTGTGCGTCGTTTACCGCCGCTATCCGCCGGTTAAGAGGTTGAGTCAGTACAGGTACGCCGCGCCCTTCACAAACACCTACTACGTACATCTACTACGGCACGTATAAGTTGACGTTGCCCGCATGAGATTTTGCAAAAGACTCTTTTATGAACACTGAGTCCCCATATGCTCCACTGCCATCATGCCTTTCCCTCCTCCGCCCGTAGATACCATTGGTAGGCATCATGTCGCTGGAATCTAGGGCTCGGCTAACAGCATGTAGACTGGGATACCATTGGTTTCCAGTTCCGAGAAGGTGGGCGACACAGCGGCATGTAACTTGGAAAACCCGTGCTGAGTCTCGTGGCAGTCAACGGTCATATCGAATCCCACTACAGCCCCAAGACGAGACAATGGAGCCAGCCCGAATTTGTCGAAGACCCGTACCTCCGTGTACATGGTATGGCACCAGCCTTGAATTATGCGCAGCAAGCTTTTGAGGGTATCAAAGCTTTCCGAACCCCCGACGACCAAATTGCCATTTTCAGACCGGCTATGAATGCCTCCCGCATGTCCCACTCTTGCTCGTTTATATCGATACCTCCTATTCCCGACGACCACTTTCTGACATGCTGCCATCTCGCCGTATCACTGAATGCAGAACATGTCCCTCCTCATCGTACAGGTGCTGCAATGTACATTAGGCCACTGGCGTTTGGTAGCTCTGCACAGCTGGGACTGAACCCTCCCGAAGAATATACCTTCTGTGTCTACGTACTCCCTGTGGGAGTTTACCACGGTGTCCATCCAGTCGACGCGCTGATATTAGAGGAGTTCGACCGCTCTGCTCCAGAAGGTACTGGCTCAACGAAAATTGGGGGTAACTATGCACCAGTGCTTCGATGGAGTGAGAAGGCGAAGGATGAGGGATTCGGAATAACGTTGCACTTGGACAGCCAGACAAGAACTGAGATTGACGAATTCACAACATCTGGATTTATTGGCCTCAAGAAGACCGGCGATGGGTACACTATTGCCGTACCTAACAGCAAAAACGTCCTGAAAAGTATCACCTCTGATAGTGTGTGCAAGATTGCGGAGTCGTTTGGTTGGAAGGTTGAGTGCCGTCCTATTAAATATGGTGAGCTGCCCGAGTTTGAGGAGGTTATGGCTGCTGGTACAGCTGCAGCACTTGTTCCTATCAAGTCAATCACCATGAGATCGAAGAAAGACAAATTCTTGTACCAGAATGGGAGTGATGAGCCGGGTCCAGGTATTACCAAATTGCTATCAACCTTGAAAGGGATACAGCAGGGCAAGATCAAAGACTCTTTCGGGTGGCTGGACCCTGTGTCTGAAGCAAGGGACTTTGTTCGAAGGGGAGCGACGAATGGTGCAAACGGGGTAGAGGTCATGAATGGTTCTCGAATCAATGTAGACAAGTTGGTTTGAGCCAGATGCAAGTCCAACGGCTCAATGTTTGGTTAGAGTGTCTTCTGTAAGGAATTGTTTTTTGGATTGAAAGACCCCGATACAAAGAACGAGACCACGACAAAATTGATGGAGAGGACTGCTTCAGTAGAGGCTCCCATTTCAACTTTTATTTCTGATCTTTCTCGTTGAATGTCAAGTCTCTGATGCGATGCCCGTGAATTGATCGTGGCCGAACAATTAGACTGCTTGATATGGGTCGTGTAGTTTTGCTACGCCGCTGATTCGTATGAACGCAAACAAAGAGCGTTTGACTCGCTCAGTCCGGGTGCTGCTAAGCATCACAAAGGCAGAATGAATGAGATGGATAGGAATGACATCGTATGCTTCCATGCCAACGATTCTCGAAATAATAGGGCACTATTGACTTGAACATGTACTATGTAGTGAAAGAAATATGTCAACATGTTGGGCCCATATATATCTGGTCTCCAAGTCTGTATATATACGCGAAGCCTGGATCGACTGCGACTCTATAAAGTTGTGCAACGAAATAGCCCCCGAATCTATCACAAAACGTACAGAAAGTCCGGTCTAAGAGGGTTTGTAAGCAAGTATCTTGGACCGTCTAGTCCTTACGATTGTTGAGACTTACCTCTTGTCCCCCAACAACTCAATCTCCTTCTCGCTCTTCCCCTCCACCCACCCATCCCGCTGACCGGACGTTCTCTTGGCATTCTCCCGCTTCAGCAGCACATACTGCAGCGCACTTCCACCCGTAAGGAACAAGATCAGGTAAGCCATGACGACGCCGTGTCCGATCCGATATTTGGGCTTGTCGGAGGCGCGGTAGATGTTGCTGCTGACAACACCGTTGAGGTTACCCCAGCCAATGACGAAACCGAGGGTGACGCCACGTTTGTAGACACCTTCGGTATTGTTGGCGGCCCTGCGGGAGGTTAGTGGGTTATAACGTATAAGCATGATGCTACGCGAATATGGATGGTCTTACCACACGACGGTATTGGCGATGCAAGGATAGATACCCAAAGCGCCGAGGAACGTTCCCGCGTACTGGATACCAGGGGATTTAGCGCTAAGAAGCATAGAGAAGCCAACGACACCGAGTAGAGAGGTGAAGATGTTGCAAAGACCACGCTGGCGGGTCCGGTCAGCAATGTAGCCAATGGCGATGGTCAGGAGAGCGGCGGCGGCGTAGGGCGGCACGGAGAGCAGTTGGGCGGTTGTGGATTTGTAGCCAAGCTGAAGAGGTGAGATGTCAGTTTATGGGTACGGCGATCAATGGCGGAGGTACTCACAGCGGCAATGATGGACGGCAGGAAGAGCGAAAACGCGTAGAGCGGCCCGTCAGCACCCATGTAAATGACCATGTAGAGCCACGTTTTCCAATCCGTGACCGAAGCCCAGAAGTACGACATGTTGAAATTCTCATGCTCGGCCGAAGATTGCTGGTCCGCTTTCAAACGTCGAAGCACCCGGCGGCGGTCATCCGCCGAAAGGAATGTCGCCTCGTCCGGGAAATCATACACCATCCAAAACGACGCAATCCCCACCAGGACCGTCGCCAAACCCTCGAGGATGAAAATCCAGGACCAGCCGTGCTTGCCTCCTACACCGCTCATTTGACCAATTGCTGCCGCGAGAAGACCGCCAAAAGAACCGGAGACGGCAGCCGCGGAGAAGAAGATGGCGGCTCGAATCCCAAATTCGCTTCTCTTGTACCAGCAGGAGAGGTAGTAGTTGATCCCCGGGAACAAACCAGCTTCGGCCAAACCAAGGAAAAACCGCGCAGTGTACAAACCTTGGTGGTTGTGCACCAAACCCATCGTCACCATCACGATGCCCCAGACGGTCATAATCGAAGGGATGAAGATGCTGGGTCGTAAGCGTTTGAGGAGGATGTTGGTCAGGGGCTCGGCCAAGGAGTAGGAGACGAAGAAGATGGACAGGGCCGCGTTGTACTGGCCACTCGTCATGTGGAGGTCTTGCTGTAAGCCATCGAGTCTCGCGTTTCCGATGTTGGTCCGGTCGAGGAAACTGATCAGGTAGAGGAGACAGAGCCAAGGGATCAGTCGGAGGTCGAGTTTCCACAGGAGCTTCTTGTCCTGTGCGGGGTGACGAGTCAGCAATGGATCATCCCTGTTTTGTGACGGGAAAGGCAAATCGAGCTCACAATGGCGGCTTTCTCTGCCTCGCTGAGATGGGCATCGGGGTCCGGCGGAAGCTCGGAGCGACCGAGGGTCTCAAAGGCACCTGCTTCGACCGCGATCTTCTCGTTGGACGGAGAGTGGTCGCTGTCGTCGCTGGCATGGTCCAAGGTTCGCTTCTCCATGATGGTGCCTTTGTTTCGCACGGGTGGCAGATTCTTGAGGGGGAACAGCGACGAAGGGGAATGGAGAAGGGAGAAGGGAGAAGGGAGAAGGGAGAAAGATGAAAGGCGAAAGGAGAAAGGCGAGATGATTTGTATTGGAGAAGCCGAGACCCGTCTCCTCGGCAGTTTTTGTTCATGAATGTTGATATACTACCTACTTATCTTAGGCTATACAATACCTCCGTACTATCCCGTAGCACCATCTTCAGCCTTGCATGCCCCAGGTGCCCCCAAATCTCCTCTTGTGAATGTGATGGCATCAACGACAATCCGCTCCATCGGCGGGTGTTGATTGGCTTCCCCGCCGCTACCCCGAGGCCTGGAACAGATTCATTACCCCGCGTTTGCTTCAATTGCTTGAATGCTTACCTATGGGTACTACTTTCGGGTCAGTCATTAGTGTCCAGGCGGACTGTAAGCGGGCCCCCTAGAATTACCCCGAAGGTAGGTAGACCGTAGGTAGGTGGGTACCTTAGGTAGCTTACAGACGAATTCGAATTTCCGAGCCATTTGAAATTCGAATAGTTTCATTATTCCAGTGAGCAATAAAGCAATATATTCGACTTTGGCAGCTGTGTAGGGCCAAAAGGTGGTGGTGGTGTTGCGGGGTAATTCTAGGGGGGCCACTTACAGTCCGCCTGGAATGACCATCAATCATCATTGACAAATGCTTGGCATTCTTCTCCACCAATCGACGCTCGCCATCTGAGGCCCTTCCCTGCCACGTGATATCCACGCGCCGCTGGCTCGGGAAGCTCTATCGGCAAATGCTGCGAATGCTGTCGCTGGGACGTGAATTCATGCATTCATCTTTTTCTTCCTGTGCGTCGTTTATGATCGCGAACGACCATCGGACGAACCAGCGGCCACCGGCCACCGTACTTAACGTAGTACTCGTACGGTAATATGATCTTAACACTCGAGAATAAATCCATAGCATCTCTGTTCCGGTCCTCAGGCCTCGAGCTTATCAAAAATCTATATGAGTCTCCTTGACAGCTTACGTCCTCACCTGAATGTCACTCTTCTCGTTGTGAGTGACTGCTCGGCTTTGGAGGACATCATGTTAGGTAGGCGGTTTTCGGTGGTGGATCCAAGGTGGGGGTTCCCCCTTCAGGCTTGAAGCGTTCGTCTCTGTTCTCGGCGTCTGAAGCAATTTGCATTCTCGACCATTATCGTTGGCGAGCTCTTGACAGCCAACAATTTCAATTTCAATTTCAGTTCCCAAACAAACTTCCTGGTGTCAATGTAATTGTGCTGCTACGTTCCAAGCATGTGCTTGTCATTTTCTAATGAATCAGATCGCTTGATATTAGGGCTTGCTGTTGGTGTTTGTTGTCGTACTCTCTATGTTTGGGGAAGTCAGGCGACTATGGCCGACTATGGGCGTTCATTCTCCCTGCCACTCTTGCTTCCAGTTGCAGCCACCTTCGCCTAGCCTACTGGTATTACCACAGAAGCAGTCCTCTTTCTTCTCCGCTCTGAAAGGCCGGGTACAAAAGCCTATTTCTCTCTTCATGTGGTAAGCCTCGGCAACATTCACTACTACATCAGCCGCTTTGCCGCGCGGGTTTTATTTGATTATGTGAATGGATGTGCGTAGCATCAAAGTTGCTTGGTTTGATCCAACCTCTCCTACAATCCGAACTTTCAATGTAAGTTCATCCTCTTTGTACCACAGTACCCTGTAAGTCCTTCCTCGCCAGTTCAATCGTTCTCTTCTCCCATCGCCAACTCTCTATCCTGAGGTGAACCCGCTGATGCAATACCTATGAAGTCTGTAATTGCTTGGTCCAGTTCACCTCGCAATTACATACGCTGCGTGCAGCGCTTACTTTGGCTTTCAACGGTCGCATCCGCCATATTCACCTCTGCGGTCACCTTCACACCATCGCCATCATCGTCATCTCCAGATCACCACTAAGTCACCTTAGACCTTCATCTGTCGGGTTTTAACAGTTTAGCCACTTTCTCCAGAACTTCGTTAATAGCCACACAATGGCTTATTACCACCCTTGCTCCGGCTGTGCACCGGCTCAAACAAACTGTCCACATCCCTTTATGCAACAGTATCCAAGTGGGTATGATTCTGGCATGAACCATACTTGGATAGATTGGACTTCGGCGTCACCAATTCTCATTGCCTTGTCGTCTCGCGTGGCGACACTAGAGGCACAATTGGTGAAGGGTCATGCAGAAAAGACGGAAGCTGAGAGAACCAACCAGTACATTTTACGGGCACAAATTGAGAGCGCCATCAAAGATGCAGGTCTTGCAAAGCCCACTCAGGCCGCCACGAAGCTCCGCCTTAAGCTCGTTCGATCGCGAGAAGAAAACCGTACTTTGAAGGCTAAGCTTCAACTAGTCCTGCAACTGCTCGCAAGCCACCATGGGTCCTCAAATGGCTGCGTGATCCATCCAAAAGCCTGTAGACGACTGAATGTCGACAAAGTCCAGAAGGCAGAGCCGGCAGAAGATCTCATTGATCTACTGACTTCAAGCGAGCCGACCGCTGTTGACTTTTCTGAGAATGACACCGTTTCGTCTGCTCAACCCAAGGAGGAAGAGGAGGGCGATATTGACGCTTATGAGAGCGAGAATAGCGGGGCACACCAGAAGAATATTACTTCATGTGCTGCTGTTGATCTCTCCCACACTCCTTATATCTACCGCTTCGCCCATGGGAATGCTAATATTGCGCCAAACCTCGATATTGGTAGAAAGTCAAATCCGGGTAACAATTATGAGATCAATGAGCAGGTAAATATAGAATTGACTAAATGAAGCGGCGAAATGCTAAAGACGAGTTAGATTCCTAAGCTAGCTACCGAACTTCATGACCCTAAAGAGACTTCTAATGTCAAGAAATTGTTCCCTTCCCAATATACCTGTCTTGAGAACAACAAATCAACACACGGTAATCTGAGCGAAGTTGCGTACGAAGTTGCGTTGCCATCTCCCAATACTTCATTTGACAGTTCGTCCACCACAGCGGTTCCTGTTGATGAATGCTACCTCGAATCCCCTACGCCTGAGTTGTTTCATCCGAAGGACCCGAAATGGTCATCTCCCCAGATTTTCTCCTCTTTAGCAGAGCGTGATCGCGCGATTGATTTCAACCGGCACAACGCAGGTCCCAAGGATCTCCGGTTCCCCGATCTGTTTAGACATGGGATACGCTTTAGCCCCGATCCCTCCGACCGTGATCTTTATCGAACAATACTCGTCTCGGATCTTGGATTGAATATTACCACAGCGGCGCTTTTGGACAAAGTAAGAGGAGGACTGGTTGTCAGTGCTATGCTTCTAGATACAGCGACGATTACCGGCAACAAGACTGCACTGATTGTCTTTCACCACGAGCATGAAGCTATGGCTTGCGAAGAAAACGCCAAATTGCACCCAATAGCATTTGATGGCCAGACAGCTCGCGTGGAGCTGGTACCTACGCCTACGTGGCCTGAACCAATTATCCTTCGTAAAGCCATTAACGATCATCATCACACCCGCTGCTTGGAAGTGCACAAGTTTCCTCGTCGCATTAATCCAACCATGTTACGTCGCGATCTTCGAATTTGTAGCGCTATAGCGTCGAACGGAATTGAACATATGGCAATGCGCGCTGATGATATTCTGGAGCTTCGATTTTCGTCAATCCAATACGCAGGACAGGCGTTTGGTATTTTAACCACTTATCGAGATTATCGCCAATGCGTCCCCCACTTCGTGCCTGACCCCTGTGCTCAGCCATTGCAGTTGCCCCTGAACAACAAGGCGATCGAGTTAGAGAAGTATCCGGGTAACTTGCTTAAGCTTGAGTTGAAGCAACATGGAAACGGTAGCTTCGAAGACGAGGCTGCCCCCATCGATCAATCTGGAAGACTTGAAAAGATCGAGGGTGATGGTTTCACGACACAAGACGCCCGTAAGACAATTCGTGGTCGAGGTTCTCATCTTCTGACCTGAGGGCTGTGAGCATTGGTCGTCAGTTTTCACTCGCCGCTGTCCCAAATTTCGCCCTCCATGTCAACTTCGGGCCTATCAGCATAACACAACTTTCTCATCCTTGTGCTGCCAGTATTCCGTTCGACACCTCATTAAACGGTTGCCGTGTCGGCTTTACTTTATCCGCTACGTCCGTTACTATTTCCGAACGCCGTTATCAATGTTGCTCTCAACTATCGTTCCACAGTTTCATACCTCCAAATTAGACGCATTATCAAAACGACATGCTGTGCATCTTAAGTTTTAGGCCAGGGCTTGAGATACTATTTCCGCGCGATCGGTTGACGCCATCTCCCTCCTGAAGCAACGAATCCCCCCCTGTGGTGGAGATGAAAGCTGTGGCCATGCTCTTTCCCGTCCTGTATTGACTGAGCGTTTAGCAGATTTGCGATTGGGGCCGAGAATTTGCTCACCGTAGGCATCATAACGCTTCTTTCGTACTACGTCATAGCATCCACTTAGTCACGCCGGCATCAAGCATTCGGCCAGGGCAGCTCAAAAGTATCTACCTGATGATCTCTTCAAGGCCAAGATTCCAGCGAGGAGCAGTACTTTAGGACACACTTCTTCATCATTGCATCAAAGCAGTCGTAGCATCGTAGCAGAACGTACTTTCACATCAAGGAAGATCTTTCTTTATTGCCGTGAATCTTATCAATAAATTTTCGCCTGCGAAGAGCTAGGTACTGTACGACAGAGAGGTTGGTAGTCATTTGCTACTAACACAATGTACATCTTTGCCCTATACGCCATAACGCTATGACCTCACACCTGACTGTTCACATCCCACGATCCTGATGTTGCCCCGATCATTCACAAGAAGCTCTGCCTCTTCTTATTGTATGCTCTTTGATCCTTCATCCAATTCCTGAACTCGCTCACACTGCCGATCTTCTCTCCATAGTAGTCCGGTACTGGGTTCGAGAATGACTGGCTTGAAGGATCTACCCTGTATCGCATGATCTTTCTGTAGAAGTCTTTCTCCTTCTATATCACCATTGAACATTAGCCATGGAGTGCGACCGACCGCCAACCCAAAAACTGCTATTCGCTCGGCCCTACGCCGACAAGGCGAGATTCAATCACTCACTTCTGCAATCTGCCCTCGAATTCCCCTATGCACCATCCCGAACACGGCATTCCCCACGAAAGGCCCTAGCAACCACCCCACCGCGCCTGAACTCGCTGTCGCTAATCCCAACACGATGAACGGATCGAGTCCAAACAGCCCACCCAGCTGGTCAAAGTTCTGCTGGCTCAGCACCGTGATGCCCACGGATGTGGTACCCAAGGATGTGAATATGGAGGCAACAAGATTGTAGCGTCGGCGCGTTTTCCGAAGGGCGAGATAGTCGTTCCAGGTTAGGGTAGTGGTTTGCGGGAGATGAGCGGCTGTTGGTGCGTCTGGGGAGGTGGCGGAGCTAGAGGCGAAGCGCCAAAGTGGTGAAGCAGTATCTCTAGAAGTGTAGTCAACACATGGTTGCTGGCGCAAGGCTGTAAGGCCTGTAGTAATGGGTTTGGGATAGGTGGTCTGAAGTCGGCGTTGAGAGAGAGCGCATCGCGGGGTGCATGGGATTTGAGTCTTGAGGCTCGAGAGAGAAGAACCCAATCGACACGATGGGTTGACAAGCATGGTCACTGTGCGTCTGTGCGACGATTGAGTTTTATAAAGCAAAGTGCTTCGCGACATGTACTGCAAGTCGAATTGACGTGGTATTTGCTAGCTATACTTGGTAAAGACTGTTTTCACGACAGAATGTTTTTCCATACGAAGTACTTGACCCCTGTCAAAATTCCCCCCTACCGCAACACAATCGAGTTCGGGCAATTCAATTCTGACTCGACGGCAGGCCTAATTACGAGACGAGTCTAATTCTATAGAAACTTTGTTTATCTGATGATCGACGACTTCGAGAGATCAATAGAATCAACGACTTAGAGAGCTGTTGAATTGCTAGAGAATCTATCGCTCATTAAGTAGCACTAAACGCTTTGACTACGCTCTCACTGAATTCTAGCTGAGCATCACTCTTCAATCTATCATACCTTCTGAAAAATCTGCTAGACTAATACAATGATTCGATCAAACCTTTTAAAACTCGATGACACAAATTCTCATTCTTGTGAAATTGCATGCGCTATTCTCGAGCAGCTTAGTAGAGAGCAAAGGTCGAAATCTGAGTCAACGATAGAAGAGTTCAAGACGATTCTCGATGTACATATAGATTTCTTTTCAACATGTAGATAGAGAACAATTTGATACATACACATGAGAAGATCATCATTTTCGATGAAAATTGCTCTGCACTACGTCTTATTAATTATGCACAGACATGTGCAATGTATTATCGTTGATTAGAATTTGTCGAGAAATAGTACAGAATTCATACAAATCAGTAGAATCAATTACATTGCACTTCGTACATGATTACAGTGCTTTGTGTCTCATATGTAACATATTCAGTGCTTCATATGCAATCTACTCAGTGCTTCATACGTGATCTACTCAGTGCTTCATATGTGATATGTTCAATGATTTATACATGATCTACTCAGTGCTTCATATGTAGTATACTCAGTGCATCATATGTGATATATTCAGTGCTTCATATGCAATCTACTCAGTGCTTCATATGTAGTATATTCAGTGCTTCATATGCGATTTACTCAGTGCTTCATATGCAATCTACTCAGTGCTTCATATGCAATTTACTCAGTGCTTCATATGTGATATATTCAGTGCTCAAGTCAACGAGAAAGTCAACGAAGAAGTCAACGAGAAAGTCAATGAGAAAGTCAATGAATAAACTGATCGTCAAGTTGAGTTTTCATATCTACATTCTGACTTGACTCAATTACTCGATATCAATCTTCTGATTCAACTTGATTACTTGATATCAATCTTCTGACTCGACTTAATATTAACTTTAAGTCAGAGTTTGATTCAAATTTTCAACTTAACTCATTAAGCAATCAAAAATGATATTAAATGTCAAGATTTACTATTTTTGAATTTATTACATCATTGTCATGATGTCAGATCATTAACTCAATTTAGAACATAAATCGTTGATATTTTAAATAATCTCGATTCATTGAATCTGTTTTGTAATTCAATGAATCAAGTCATCAATCTAGTTATCATCATCTTAATTTAGTCTCAGCAATTCTGTTTTAATCATTTCAGTCATGTGCGTGAACTTCTGCAATCTTAAGTCAATAGAACTACTGTCTAGTCTTGATTCTGCTCGATTCATGTATATAGAAGTTGAGTTCTCATTCTTTTCTTTTGCTCTTTGTCTTTCATCTTATACATTATCTGATGTATTGTCTTGTATTTAGATTCTATCAAAGTAATAATAATAATATCAATCTTTTATATTGATAGTATCTCTAGTTTAGCTCAATCTCTGACATTATGAAAGATCTACACTTTCTGCAACGTTTTCATATGTTGAAATCTCATCTAGTTATTCTTTCACTCAAATAAAGTTATCTCACAATCTCTCAATCGACAATGAGCGTGCTGTCAAACAGTTCACTTAAAGTGTGATTGAAAATTCAGTTGAGATCTTTCACGCAATGCAAGAGCTTCAAAATCAAGTTCGATAACATGATGTCATCATTTCATTCTTGTTCATCATTCTCAGTTCTTCAATCTATATAGAATTGAATTCTCAGTCTCTTGTGACAATAGCTCAGATCATTGCACAAATCTTGAACAATCAATCTCTTCTTGTCATTCATCTTTCTGCAAACTCTGTTGCTGTCTTCATCGCTTTTAGATTCAAGAAGCTTCTCGACATATCTGAATATGAGAAAGACAAAGATTGATTGAATGCATGAGAGCAGAGTCTGATACAGCGCATGAACATGAACGATGATCATTATTTTTTTCATCGAGTCAAGATCATTGTCACGATTTTAGCATGTGTTACTCGAAAGATGTTGGGAAAAGAGATGTTAGATCACTTAGATGATGTTGAACAATATTATAGATGATGATAGACGTGAGATTATCAGTGATGTTATGAGAATCCCTCGATACGAATGATACTCAGCGTTCATGAGGTATAAGAATCTCTGAATGATCTCTTTCTTTTCTTTCTTCTTCGTGCAACGTCTTGTATTTAAAATCTAGTTATTAGAATTTCATTCTGATTTCATTCAGCTCTCAGTTCGTGACATTACGTTGCATCACACTACATCATGAGTCAATTCGAGAATATCAGCAACACTCTGTCGTCGACATCTCTAGTCTCGATCAACGAATTCATCACTGTCGCTCAGTTTCGAACTCACGTCAACAATGCTCTCGAAGCGTGATACACTTTTCTGATCGAACTTCAAACTTGATTCAACGACATCATCACTCAGTATATCAACTGAGTCTCAGTCTGTCAACAAGAACATGAGCAAACTCAGGTCGAACTTAAGCAGTTTCAGATCAATAATGAAATCTTGTCAGA
>JAABUI010001142.1_pt1 | contig 16088 bp, 14 predicted proteins | sample 5559111 | NCBI WGS metagenome assembly JAABUI01 (sample SAMN10711870, study PRJNA513365) | rock metagenome | isolation source: Antarctica rocks | place: Antarctica: Victoria Land, Buttleship Promontory
GCAGTTTCCTTACAAGGAATCCTCTATGGACTACTCAACCAAGCCGATGTCGTGCTTGCCTAGATAGCCTGATGTTGTTGACTCGTCTGCTTACACTACCTCCAAATGCAGCTCGCTCGTCAGCCATGAACCTAAGTTTCAAGACAGGTTTTGCCGGATTGGCCTGTATTTCAACACGGTCTTCAGTTACTGTTCACTCAAAGCGTCGTGGAAGACCATTCTTGACACCAAGTCTTCCTGTATTTCCTTCACATTACTACTGATTCTGTTTGTCTCTTCCTTTTTCTTAATCGCTGTTAGGGTCAGATTAGTGCACCGGATATAAAGAGTGAACGTTCAAGAACTTTGACTTCGAGTCATCAGAGATGTCTAGATGTGCTGGTAAGGAGCCGCATGCAGATGTTCACTTCACCTTGAGGAGAGTCTTTGGTAAAAGCAGTTTCCGGTATTCCATGCCTGCTCATGGATTTTGGTTACCTGGTATCTGATTGACCGTAGGCCTTACCAGCGTGAGATCATTACGGCGGCTTTAGAAGGACACGATGTCTTTGTCCAAGCTGGCAAGTACCTCCAAAACTTCAGGAGATTGGAGACTGCCCCGTGCGCTTTACTAACATTGACCAGCTACCTCTTTTGGGTGATTTGTCTACATCCACAGATCCACTGCTCTGTCTGATCCATCATATAGCAAGAGTCTGTGCTTCCAGCTTCCAGCAGTCATCGATCACGGTATCACGATCGTTGTATCTCCCCTGCTCGCTCTCATGAACAATCAAGTCGCTGCCTTACGCGCTATCAACATACGTGTGGCGACGATTAATTCGAACGTGCATTTAGCGGACCGTGATGACATCTTTAAAGACATGCGCTGCGGTGCGTTTTGCCTAATGGTTCCTTTGATTCTGGCTAATGCTATAGACTTCTTGTAGGACATCCTCAGACTAGGGTAATTTATGTAACCCCTGAACTTGTCCTCACCGAGTCTTTTCGCCGTGTGCTTGCCACAATATACTCTCAAGGCGAACTCTCCCGCATCGCAGTCGACGAAGCCCACTGTATCTCCGAATGGGGCCATGACTTTCGTCCAGCGTACTGTCACCTCTCACATTTTCGCTCCGCTTACCCCAATGTTCCAATCATCTGCTTGACAGCCACCGCGACACCCTCGGTTCGCACAGATATAATCAAAACGATAGGAATGGACCCGAGTACCACGAAAAGCTTTATAGCGTCCACTACCAGGCGGAATCTAGTCTACGAAGTCCGCTTCACTTCCACTTCCGATGAAGGGGATAATCGCTTTTCCTGGCTCGTATCTTGGTTGCAACAGATCTATGCTCGCCGTGCCAATGACCCAGCGCGCTCTCAAGAAGTCTCCGAAGAGACCTCGGATAACACCAAACGTCCGGATGCCGTCTCTGGCATCATCTATGTCCCATATCGATTAGACTGTGACGTGCTTTCCTCCAAGCTTCGGGAAAACAAGATCGGCGCAGCAGCGTATCATGCAGGCTTGAGCACTACGGAGCGGACAGAATGCCAGGACAGATGGATTGCCAGTGCTCCAGGTTACGATATTATTGTCGCCACTACAGCCTTCGGTATGGGTATTGACAAGCAAGACGTACGATTCGTTGTTCATTGGAGCCTGCCCAAGAGCTTCGAGGGATATTACCAGGAAGCTGGGAGGGCCGGTAGAGATGGCTGGTTCGCACGGTGCTTGCTCTTTTATTCCAGAGAAGATCGCGATCGCGTTGGCCGTAGGATCAGCAAGGATATTGGAAACAGCAATGGCCATGCTATTGGGAAAGGAGGCCAAGCGGCGAAAGACAAGGAAATCCAGATGAAATCCCGAGCCGAGTCTTTCCAGGCGCTGGCCAAGTACTGCGAGCAAACGGATCGGTGTCGGCATATGGCCATTGGGGAATTCTTTGGCGAGAAAGAAGTCAAGGCTTGTGATCGGGCGTGTGATTTCTGTATGGAGGGGGAGGGATTGAAGAAGAGAAAGAGGGACGGGTTGGCGAGTGAGGAGTGGGTTAGCACTCAGATGGAGAGGAGCGATTTTTATGGGGACGAGTATGATTGAGAGCTTACGTGGCATATGTTATACTCATCTCTACAACTTAGATGCATGACTCGGTGGCGACGCGAAGGGTAGAGGTTCGAGATGCATTCTATTTGATTTTCATTGCGCGTGTCTTAGAATACAAGGTGCCTCCAGAGCCTCTAAACTTTCAAACTGCGCGATCAATTCAATATAAAACGTGAACGCCTTTCTGAAACGCTGGATAATGGCTGAGATGATGGAAGTCCGCTTTTCAACGCCCGGTATCCCTTCATTTAGATATCCGATATTACGTTAGAGCTTGGCGCCTCTATTGCGAGGCTCAGTCGTGCTTTCGTCTGACAGGAAGACGGCGATCAACTTGGCTGCCTTTGCGTCCTTCCACATCCCTAAACCCATTTCCTTCAAATTGACTCACATTCCTGGAGGCGGCGGCACCTATCGTACCGTCCGTTAGTGGTTCCCTCGCCAGCCCGTCTTCCAAATGAGGAGTACTCACCGAATTATATCCCCCATTCGCAGCAGGCGGAGAGCCGCTTGGAGGAGGCGGCGGAGCATCGTCGGCCGGAGGTGGAGGAGGATCAGATCCTGGGGCCGCTGCTGCGCCGGGAGCTTCTCCTCCTTGCTGGGCGGCTTGTTGCTGGTAGTATTGATAATAAGCTACGTAATTCTGATAACCTCCGTATGCGGCATAGGGGTCCTGGCCGCCGTAGTACTGTGCATACTGCGCAGCATAGTCTGTCGGGCTGCTGGCGCCAGGGGGGCCTGGTGTAGCTGGAGCAGCAGCAGCTGGGGATTGAGCTCCGCCGTAGGAGCCATAGCTATTGCCGTATCCACCGCCGTAGCCACCTTGACGGTCGCCGCCGCCGCCTTGCTGGTAGCCGTAGCCGCGCTGTTGGGGTGGGTTCTCTTTGAAGCGTTGGTATTGCTCCCTGACGTTATCGAGGAGCGATTCGCAAAGTTCTTTGGCGCGTTGGACTTCGTTTGGGTCGGGGCCGGCTACGTGGAGATACATTGGCTCGTCGCTTTCTTGGTTGGTGCCGTGTTCGATGAAGCCGGAATTGCGGCCTTTGATTTGGACGCGGCAGCGGGTTTCTTGCTGGATGTGTTTGACGTATGCGCCTCCGTGTCCGACTACTTGCGCTCGTAGATTGAATCCTTGGATGGGTTCTAGGTCAATGGGAATGCGCTCTTCAGGCCATTTGCGCTGCTCGAGGTTAGTAGCGGACATGAGGAGTTTTGTACTACCTACTCTCCCAAATTCATCACGCTCAACTTGATCTGGCTCTCTACGTCTAAAGCGTCTCTCGTCCACTAGGTTTGGGAGTTCTTGCTTCATGAGTTCTTCAACTTTTTGCACTGCTTGTTCGAGGCCATCTTTGCTGACGCTGGTGATATGAAGGTAGAGCGGTGGATTCTGGAGTATCGTGAGTGGGACTCAATGTCATTACAGGACGCGATCAGCTTACAGCCGCGGTAGCCATGCTCTTGTCGGGATAGTAATTTCCTCGAGTCGTGACATCTTTACACTATGAGCTTCTGTTCCTAAAAAATATCTGTAATAGTCAGGTATTGCGTACCGGCGCCAGTCTCTTCTTTGATCTAGATGTCACGCATTGGAGGTCAGCAGATGCAAAAGAGGGGTTGCAGAGTGCTAGATCAGCCCAATGTAAGCTTCAAACATTCATCCACAAGTCATGATGGATAGGAAACATAACACCGCATAACCTAAAGCATACTCGAGAGCGAGAGACCTGGGAGTATCAGTGGACATGACAGGAATATTTACCATCTTTTGCGTAGAGCCTTTGGTCAGTGTATATCGGTTTCGTAGGTCGTTGACTTCTATGTCTTTGATGTAGTCTCCATCTGCAATATACATATCGCCATTAATGTTGCTTGTGCTTGAACCTGCATTTGGATTCGGAGAAGCCGATTTAGGGACTGGGCTGCTTGTCTGTATCATATTAGATTGTAATGTGGATGTGTAGTTTGCGATAGAACTCACTGCCCGGATCGGAGGGACCTCAACATGCTGGATGCCTTTCTTGGCTTGTATCTGGGCAGTTATGCGAGCTGCGGCGGCCACTACAGGCTGGTGTTAGACCATCTGATATCGCGGCAGTTGGGGCCATTAAAGCGTACCAGCAGCTGCAGCTGCATCAGAAGGTTTCTTTTTATCTCCTGACCCAGGGCTCAACGGTGTCTTCGAAGCTAAAGGACTTCTACTCCTTCTTGTCTCTGAAGTGTTGTTGGAAGGAGATCGTGAACGTTGATCAAATCGCGAACGCTTGACCTGAGGCTCTGTCTGGTCGAACCGAGAGCGTTTTGAGCTCTTCCGATCATCGTCTGCCATGTCAAAATGTTGGTGAATGTTATCACGTTTGCAGATATCGTCAGTGATTCAAGACTGGGGAGTGAGGGAAAGGTCAAAATTCTACGCGAAGGTCCATTGCCAAGCCGGAGGAACACCGGCTAAACCAAGATATTGTGCACGATTTAATATTTATATACGATCTAAGACTTCTTGATCTGAGAGACTAGGAAGTCGTAAGTCTTAGGACTGTGGCACTCGGTCATCGCCTGTTACCATGGATGACCTTTTCGATGTGTTCGAGAATCCAGCCGCTGGCGACGCGCCGCCAAGCAGACAAAAACCACGGAAGGACAAAAGCAGAAAGAGATTGGCGAGTGGAGAAGCCAAAGGCAGCGATGGAACACAGAATGGTTCTGCAGATGTAGAAGGGGATGTATCTATGCAGGAGCTTGTAGAAGCCCAATTGCAAAAGAGACCTACTGCAGAAACGAACGGAGACGGTCAACCTGATTCTAAGCGACAGAGGAGAGAAATTGAAGCGGAACCTTTAGTCACTGATACCTTCGAAACGGAACAATCAAGAGAGGTAGCAGCCTCGGCTGGACTACAGGCATCAAAAGAGGGCAATGCGGTTGTGTTGTCTCACCAAGTCAGGCATCAGGTCGCACTTCCACCAGACTACGATTATGTACCAATATCAGAGCACAAAGCTCCCGAGAACCCTGTGAGAACATGGCCTTTCACCTTGGATCCTTTTCAACAAGTATCGATCGCTTCAATAGAACGAGGGGAGAGTGTACTTGTTTCCGCTCACACAAGTGCAGGGAAAACTGTGGTTGCGGAGTATGCTATCGCGCAGAGTTTGAAGAACAACCAGAGGGTTATTTACACAAGTCCAATCAAGGCTTTGAGCAATCAAAAGTACAGAGAATTTGTTGCGGAGTTTGGCGATGTAGGGCTTATGACTGGAGACGTGACAATTAATCCTACCGCAACATGCTTGGTTATGACTACAGAAATTCTGCGATCAATGTTGTACCGAGGTTCCGAGATAATGCGAGAGGTGGCATGGGTGGTTTTTGACGAGATCCACTACTTGCGAGACAAAGCTCGTGGTGTGGTGTGGGAGGAGACGATCATATTATTGCCAGACAAAGTCCGTTATGTCTTCCTCTCCGCCACGATACCAAATGCAATGCAGTTTGCAGAATGGATTACCAAAACACACGGCCAACCTGTCCACGTTGTCTACACGGACTTCCGACCAACACCACTTCAGCACTACTTCTTTCCTGCAGGTGCGGATGGCATTCACCTCGTCGTTGACGAGAAAGGGGTGTTTCGAGAAGACAACTTCAACAAAGCTATGACCACGATAGCTGACAAGCAAGGAGATGACCCTGCTGATGCCATGGCGAAGCGGAAGGGCAGGGGCAAGAACAAGAAATTGAATAAGGGTGGCACGAAGGGACCCTCTGATATCTACAAGATCGTGAAGATGATCATGATGAAGAACTACAACCCTGTCATCGTTTTCAGTTTCAGCAAGAATATGTGCGAGTCCTATGCCCTCCAGATGAGCAATTTGACTTTCAACGAAACTTCGGAGAAAGATATGGTGCAGAAAGTCTTTGATAGCGCGCTGGAGATGCTAACCGAAGAGGACAAGCAATTGCCCCAGATTCAAAACATTCTTCCATTACTGAAGCGCGGCATTGGGATTCATCATTCTGGATTGCTACCAATTTTGAAGGAAACCATCGAGATTCTCTTTCAAGAAGGGCTCATTAAGGTACTCTTCGCTACAGAAACCTTTTCTATCGGTCTTAATATGCCCGCGAAGACAGTCGTTTTCACTAGCGTCCGCAAATTCGACGGCGTCTCTCAGCGTTGGGTAAGCCCATCGGAATTCGTACAGATGTCAGGACGAGCTGGACGACGAGGTCTTGATGACCGAGGAATTGTCATCATGATGATTGATGAAAAGATGGAGCCTGCCATTGCCAAGGAAATCGTTCGGGGCGAGCAAGACAAGTTGAACTCTGCTTTCTACTTGGGTTACAACATGATTCTCAACTTGATGAGGGTCGAAGGTATCTCGCCGGAGTTCATGCTGGAGCATTGCTTCTATCAATTCCAAAATACTGCAAGTGTCTCTGGGCTTGAGAAAGAACTCCATGACTTGGAGACGCAGAGATCAGACATGATAATATCCGATGAAGGTACAATCAAGGAATACTATGATCTGCGCAAGCAATTGGACATATATACGAAGGACATGCGCGATATTATCAATCATCCGAGTTATTGCTTGCAATTCCTGCAGTCTGGGCGACTTGTGAGGATCAAGTTCAACGACAATGATTTTGGTTGGGGAGCAGTTGTTAATTTCACTCCAAGAAAACCTGCCAGGGACCAAAAACCCGAAGATATCAGTCCTCAACAGTCATATGTTGTCGACGTGCTCCTACAAGTTGCAGACACATCGTCAAACGGTACAAGAACCCATTCCGATATACCGCACGGCGTAGTGCCCCCGAGGGAAGGGGGTAATTCAAAGATGGAAGTTGTGCCAGTTCTGCTGTCATGCGTCGAGGCCATCGGCCACGTTAGGATCTTCCTCCCCGCCGATTTGAAATCAGCAGACCAACGCAATACTGTGAGAAAGTCTATTGACGAAGTAAAGCGGAGATTCCCTGACGGTATCGCTGTCCTTGACCCCATTGAAAATATGGGAATCACAGACGTTTCGTTCAAGAAGCTGCTTAGAAAGATCGAAGTCCTAGAATCTCGCCTGCTCGCAAATCCGCTCCACAATTCCCCAAGGCTTCCAGACCTCTACAACCAGTACGCCGATAAGGTCGAGATCTCCGACAACATCAAATCAGTCAAGAAGCAGATCACTGCTGCCCTAGCCATCATGCAACTTGATGAGCTCAAGTGCCGCAAGCGGGTCTTACGGCGTCTTCACTTCATCAATGATGCCGAGGTAGTCGAGTTGAAGGCGAGGGTCGCTTGTGAGATAAGTACAGGTGATGAGTTACTCCTAAGCGAGCTTCTGTTCGACCGCTTCTTCAATGAACTCACGCCGGAGTTGTGTGCTTCCGTGCTGAGCTGCTTCATCTTTGAAGAGAAGTCCGAAGCGCCTGCATTGAAGGAAGAGCTAGCGCGACCATTCCGTGAGGTTCAAGCCAAAGCAAGGATGATAGCAAAGATTTCGCAAGAGAGCAAGCTACCTCTCGTTGAGGAAGAATACATACAAACATTCAAATACCAACTGATGGATGTGGTCTATGCTTGGGCACATGGAAAGTCATTTGCGGATATTTGGTATGCCTTTAATTCAAGATTCTTTGGATTGTTTTGAATGCTAACAGTCTCAGTAAAATGACGGATGTATACGAGGGTAACTTGATTCGACTCTTCAGGCGTCTTGAGGAGTTGCTCAGGCAGATGGCGCAAGCCGCCAAGGTGATGGGCAGTGAAGAGCTGGAGCAAAAGTTTGAGCTCTCCCTGACAAAAGTCAGGAGAGACATTGTTGCTGCACAGTCTTTGTATCTTTGAGAGAGAAAATCATGCATCTGATAGCATTGCATAGCGAAGGGGTTTGGCTAGCGGGGTTTCAGCGAAGATTCACTCATCACGTTTCATGTATCATGAACTTGAGCCAGCCAAATCCGTTTCGAATTAGCAGGATTGTTGTAAGATAATGTCATTCGGCCTCTGTATATGAACTGCATAGCAGCTCCTCTACTGAAGGTTGGAAAGGTGTGTAAAATCACTCAACCAGCAAGGTAGAAACAATACTTTTGCGGTGCAACAAAGGACCTTTAGAACAAAGAAACATGCAGTACGGTGTGTAGCAAAGATCGATTATTGCACAGTTGACATGCAAATCTTGTAGCTCATATTCATCCATCATTCGTCATCACACATGTAAACACTAGTGCCTAGGCGAAGTTTCCTAAAAGCGATCGCCCTAGACTTCTTCGCTAGCTCCTCCCCACTTCCTTTCACCTCCATGCTAGTCTAACACTTCCACCTTTCCTGCTCTCGGGTGATCTCGAGAGAGAGAATCACAGAGCGCCTCTCGCAATTATGTACAGTGTCCTTGCCACACCATCACCTCCTCATCAGCTATTCAATACTCGACTTTCACCATCTCACTCAAGTCCGCATACTCCAAACCCATGGACCTTGAATGCTGCTAATATGGCTACCACAGTGTCATACTCCAGCACTAACTCCATGAGTCGGAAACGGAAGGCGGAGGACGATGAGCCTCAGCCAGATGATCGAATAATGTTGTCACCGTCTCCGGGAGTCTCTACGCGCTCCCTACCCGCCCATCGAAACATCAAGCGAACAAGAACAGGGCTTGTTGGCAGACCACTATCTCTACCTCGACTCTTGGAGACACTAGATGCGGAGTCACTGCGGGGTGTTCTCCAGTCTATCTGCACACGGCACCCTGACCTAGGCTCAGAAGTCGAGCAAACGGCACCCAGACCCAGCGTGTCCTCCGCTCTCAATGTTCTCCAGGAATACCAATCAGCACTTCAAAGTTCGTTCCCTTTTGGTGGTGATTCTACATCAGATTATGCCTACAATCGCGTGCGACAACCTCTCATAGCTCTTCTCGACGCACTTGCCGATTTCACACCCCACTTCCTACCACCGAATGAAACCCAAGCTCATCAGTCTCTCACTTTTCTCGATGGTGCAACGGATATCATCCACCGCCTACCGAATTGGAATTCGTTTCAAAATAATCTACACAAGCAAAACGCCTACGAAGAAATGTCAGGTGCATGGACCCTTGCAATACGAGAGGCGGCCAAGAGAGCAGGAGGCATGCACCTGCAGTATGATGGATGGGATCAAAAGCTTGCAAAGCATAATCAGCAGGCAAATGGAAAATTACAGGATGCCGTCAATGAGCTCAGTGCTAATGTCGGATGGATGGGCGGTCAGTCCCAGACGCAGCAGCATGGCAGTCGAGGAGATGATTTGAGCTCTGTCAGGCAGGAGCTATTATCTGGAACTTATGGGTCTAATCTTCCAGTCCGCGTTGGGCCATGGTGATCGGAAGCCTGTCGGGTGGAAAAGATTGGATGCATCCCGCTATAGCACCGATGTTTCCATACAGAATTATTGAACGAGGGGTCCATGGTGGTTGTGCATAGCGAGGTATTGGCGCAGTAGGCAAGAATCGGTTTATTTGTTTATAGCATGCGCTGCATTGACTGGCGTTCTCGGTGAGAAGCATGTGTCTCAGCAATGTTTAAGGGTTCCCCTTTTGCATGCGTTCCCATCAACCTGATCGGCTACCCAGCTCACGTGTAGCCATGAATTATAATGCCCGTGTGATGATAGACGTTATAGGATGATCGTTTTTGATTAAACGTGACTCAGATTGCGCTTGCCAACAGTTAGAGCTGTGGTGTCGAAATCATCGGTGCCTGTTCAGACTTCACTTCACTTTACTTCACTTTTGGGATTCCAGGGTTTTACTCTCGAACACTTCATGTGCTCCAGCTGACATTCCTTAAATTTTTCTACCAACACATCGAAGGCGTCCATCCACCCCAAGAGACATTATGGCCGTCATCGAAGATATCGATATGGCAATTCGAGTCGACGGACGAGACTTACGCGAGTTTTTTGATCAAGATAGTGATCATTCCGAAAAGTCCATCTCGAAGTATATCGAAGCTGTCTCAGGCGCCAAGTTTGAGATTGTCACCATCGTATCAAGATCACACGTTTTTATCTCAGATGCGTTGGGCCTCGAGATATTTTTGGATGGCAAATTAGTGCAAAGGCCATTGATCACGAAAGCGGACTGTAATCCAACGACCAACGATTACGTCTCTCGACATGTGAGAATGATCAAAGGCGTTTCTTATATTGGAGGTTCTGGGTGGGAATTTAGGCCCTTTAAATTCGCTGAAATAACCTTTGGTAAGTGTCAATCAGCAGACCCTACTTCTTCTACTGATCGGAATTTAAAGTTGAAGAAGAGTCTGCCAGAGCTTATGTTAGGCCACGCCTCGCAGACTTAGGAATTATCTGCGTCAAGATCTTCAATAAGAAAATGATTTGCGCTGGGGTGGGAAAGCTCTGGGACATGGGAGGACTTTCATCCACAGATCAGGTCGCCGAGAAGGAAATGAAGGGACGGAACATCACACATTCTGTGGAGTCAGTACCCAATCTGTGAGTCGATGAGATATGATTGACGTCAGGTATAGGCTCGGCAATATGGAAAGCGCTCCCCCCCCCAGAGTATTCAAGGCCGAATACCATGATGGTAAAGATCTCCCCATCGCCACCTTTACTTTCAAGTACTGTTCAAGGAGTAAGCTCAGAACTTCGTCGACATTGTACCGCAGATGGCTCAAGAATAATTACAGAGGCTCTCCAAGGTCTACAAATTATACCAAGATCTCCATCTCCCGTCCGATCTTCCACTCCTATTCCTTTGGAGGAGCGACCATTCGAAACATTGACTCAAGAAGAGAAAGACGAGATTGTCAGAAGGCAGCAAGTAAGTATTGAATCTTGATCGTCTATTAGTTATAGAATGCTAAGGACAGTCTAGGCCCGATATCGAGCTGAGCGCGCAGCCAACATTAAGCGTGAAGGTCACGTGAAGCCAGATCCTGCAGTCAAGTCGGAGCACGGCATCAAGAGGGAACGCGACGAGGAGGTTGACGAACTCGTAGCATCATCATCGGCGCGAAAGGCAAAGACTCGTCCTTTTGCCAAAGGAGAAGTTGTGGACTTGGATTGATACGAGCAATCATAGGACAGAGGAATTTACGGATACAAGGCATCGACGGCAATAGTAATAATTCACCAATGGTGGTGGGCATATTTTTTCGACAGGACCTGTCATACGATCCTCAACGGCTATATTCAATAGCTGTGGCATAGTCGAGCTAAGGAGTCTCAGCTAGGGGCCTGATAATAGAAAGGTAGCTTTTCCCAGTCTCCATACGTCTAGATTGGTGAGACAGGGTCAGGCGTCTTCTAGAAATCTCAAACACACTATCACGACATGCAAATTGCCAAACTGACCCGCTCCTGCCCTTTGAATTGACACTTGTGCCTGCTGAATGATCCCCCAAGCAGATGTATGAGATTTCACAATCCCCTACACTTTTGACGACGTTGAGGTCCAATCAACGACGAAACAAGCATATGTTTTCTTATTCGCCATCTTAATTCGGAACGCTCTATTGATTTTCACCCTGTCAGATCCGATGCCTATCGCTTGATCCTCGATTGTGTCGAAGTCGAGGTCTTATAGCCGGGGGGATACCAATTCCTTGAATTACTCTGAGAATACATACGCAAAGCGGCCAGTCTCTCCGAGTTGCGGTGGGGCTTGATCCTGGGTTGTTCCGACTCAGATCTTGCTATTTGAGGCTGGGTATTCGAGGATACGGTCTCGTTTGAAGACATTACGATAAGGGGGAAAAGACTTTTTTTGTCAAGAGGAAAGATAGATGGTTTCGGAGGTTGATCTTACAGGACTTAATTTTCAATTTTAATGTCTTTCCAGTATCCGTTATTGTGACCTTTACGGAGCCATCCGGTGCTCGCAGGAACTCAGCATTAGAATCTAAGTCAGGCATATTTGAATTGAAAAAGCACTTGCGCCCTCCAGTGATAAAGGAAGATGTTAGTGGTAGTTCTGTAATCCAGATATCGTAGTAGCAGCGTGTCCATGAAGAGTTGAGCATGAAACTATGAACGAAATAGGGTGTGAGAATTCAATAATGTGATTTTCAATAGGCGTCATAGCATAATTCCTGAGTAAAGTAAGCTCAGTGCTAATGCTTCGTTGATGAGACCTCTTACTAAGACCAACTTGGTGTCATTTCGACGGCTCGCTTGAGCTCTTGAGGAAGGCTCACTCGCAGAATGGAGAGATTTGGCAGGCAGAACATTAGAGACGTAATCTGCTCATGGATGTACAGAAATACACGTATTCAGTGGCATACAAATTTCATATCGTGTGTGAAAAGGAAAAGAAAGCAAGAGAGACCATTTTTGAAAGACAGGCTAGTACCAATCCCCCAGTATTCCTTTGCTTTGTATTTCAGAGCTTTCTCTTAGGAGACAAATGTGGCCTCCTGATCAATGGATAAAACCGAAGATCTTTCAATCACAAGATACGAGAACTGACCTATTTCAATTTTCATACGTAAAAGAAACTCCGGATTTCTAGGGCTAAACATTAGCTTCGTCAATAGTGTCAAAACTTTCACAATTGTAGTGTGCTTCAACGAAGACAAGCGGGAGGGCAAGTGTTTCAACTCATGCTGCTCAATATTGGGGAAGTGATCCAATTTTCAGACATGAAAATCACTTTGACTAACGACTGAAAAACCCAAAGAACACGTCACCTGTTTCTTGGGCGTATGCCATTGGTAAGTATTGTTAAGAAGTAATAAGACGCGAATTCGATCATCTATGTCATGTGTTTTACCGGTTAAATTCCCACTACTAAATGATGTTGCTGATTACGAATCTGTTGTAGGGGGGATAGACCGACCATTCGCGGATTCTGATGCTTTCAACAGAGAAGCTGAGTCACAAAGGCTTACTAACGAGAGTCCTCTAGTGCCACGAGATCATAGTACCGCGGACATCCTAGACGAGCATCATTAATTATTTCAATACACTTGGAAAATTGGGGTTTGAATCGTATGAATGGGTAGAGAAATGACGATGACCATGTTCGAGCTCTTCCCCGAATTTTACCAGAGCAATGCTCGTATTGTTAGTGCTCCTAGGTTTGGGAATGCCACAATCGGGGGCCGGCATTGACACAATATCTCTAAGTCTGACAAACAGAGAGGGTACTTGGAGCCTTTCGGAAAGGAGGTCACGGTCTGCTGAGTCTTACACCATAAGCAGAACGAGCATGGGTGAGACCAGAGGCCTGAAGGTAGTTTAAGGATACCAGTACAACGGAGCCAATTTTGTTATACAAGTAGTCATATTCACATTACGCTACCACGGGAGAATCAAAATCAGCCTCGGTGCACCAGGTCCAAGATGCATTGACGGTGACTCGACGATGGTTACAAGATTTTCGACAAAATCCTACGAGTATCACAAACGAACCGAGCTAGCCAGAAGCAGTTAGATTCTTAGGTGGGTTTCCGCAAGGTCCCTCCCCCAGTCAGCTCTTTGTCACTTTCATTTTCATGTGGCACGCAAGTAATCCCCGGTAGATGTCCATGACAATCCTTAAATGGCTCTCGTCAATGTGTGGCATCTCCGGAGAGTTGTAGAGGCCTCAGCGAAGCCATGCGACATCTGCTACAAGCCAACCGCTAGTGTTTTGATCACTCCAGACAACAAGGTACTTTTTGCTGGATTTGCCCTCTGCTTGACTGACATGAACGCAGGATCATTTCTACGTCTGTCCTGGGCATCTGAAAGATAAAGGCTTCTGTACGCCTGTCATAGATGAAGCCGAAGCTGCCGCAAAGAAAAAGAAGGAGGAGTTAGACCGCGAGATTGAGTCAATAAAGCTCGAATATGAGGCAAAGATGAAGAACAAAAAGAAGGGGAAGGACAAAAAAGACAAGGAGAAGAAGGAAGAGGAAGGGAAAGGGAAAGACGAGGAGAGCAAAGATGAAGAAGCCGACAAGATCGAGAAAGAGAAAGATGCGAAGGTGATTATTGTCGATGTTAAAGCTGAAGCAGTGGCTACTAATTGGGGTCAAAGATCAAGGCTATTACCAACGAGAAGAAAGCACCATCAACCGTTGATGATACACCTCGAATCTATACACTCCAAAAGTACTATCATCCCCTACGCTGATGAATGAACTATCTTGTGACGCTAGTAATCTGACGTAATGCAGGGTATTCTTTCAGAAGAGGCTTGATCGAATACGAAACACAGAAATTGCCAGGAGAAATCGAGAACGCCTCAAGAGTCCCAATTTGTTTCCTGCTGTACCGACTGGCAACCCGACTTGACCTTGTGATGTAACCTTTTAATCACACAATTGACAGCCTCCTGCACATGCTGACGTAGCGTTACACTGGGCGGTTGCTTGTCTCATCTACTAATCATGCCGTGGATGCTCAAAGCGTAGTATGGACGGCTTAAAAGGTGCCTTGTGTCTACATTTGGGCATTCCTCCGTTCTCCTGAAAGCCTCGGGCTACGGATTTGCTGAGAAACTACCACTACGGAAGAATGTGAAACAACAAGTCATGGAGCCGCCATATCAAAGAGTAATGGTTGATCCACGAGCCAGGGCCAGAAGCATTACTAGGAGAAGAGCCGCTCACGACTGACATGAGACGATCGCGTGATGTGGAGCACGTGGAACGGCGATTGTTCCTCGAGGCAATCGTGACACATGGTCTAGGATTAGTCAACCATTTCGGGCCGCTATGCTCGGCCCTTCTCCAGTACAGGCAGCATCGACCGTTTTTAACGGGAGTTTACCACAAGGAGCCACAAAGAGATTCATTTACAGCGCAGCTATCACATTATACAGGGTTGCCAGCCTCGCGCGACTAGTGTAAGAACCGAAGCCACGGTTGACTCTCACGGTTCATGCGGGCAGATATTGGGAGTAGGAACGCAAACAAAAAGTGAGTGTCGAATTTGCAATTTGCACGCAGACCACCTTCTTGGTGGAAGTACGTCACTTGGCGAAAATTTGCGTTCTTTTGCCACTGACCGACCAATCAGATCACAGGAGATTTTTTGCCCCTTTGCCACAGTTTTCCAGTTGCTTGTTTCGATCTTCCGAACTTGGCCATCATGTCGGTAATTGAGAAGCGAAGGTCCAAGTGGCTTGACCCTTTCGTTGCGCACACAAAAACTTTCAGCTCGACGTTAACAGCGCCAAGAGAGGCAGCGGCAAACAGCATCCAATACATCCAACACAACGCCCTTCCCAGAACGCCAACAATCTTGCGCTTCATATTCTACATCATTTCAAGAAGATCGGCCTTCCATAAACATTCAAGACGGTTCCCATTCGAGTCGTTGATGCACTACCTCCGCTATAATATTTTGATCAGTACCGACACTAGGAGGGAGTGCGGATGGGAGTGCTGCAATTGGTGTACCTACATCGCTCCGAGCGCTGGTAGGGCTAGGTGTCTCCTCATGCATTAAGATCTTCTAAAGGTCATCGGAGCACCACAGCATCAGCCCTGTCACCGTTTTTGTGGACCCACTCGGTGAAGCTCGGATAGTAACATTGACAAGGCAACCTCCGCTACCATCGTTGGCGCTGTCCTAACACTTTCTTCACCACCCATTTCCCGCTTTGTGTGTGTTGATTGGTAACAAGCCATCTCCACTCGATGGCTAGTCCGGTGACTCGAAACTATCGTGCCGCGATGCTTTTCCAGCCAAGGCCCACCTTTCTGCCTGTTCCAGCGAGGAGGTTTGATTGGAACCGTGAAGAAAATTCACGGCAATAATGATGAGCCTCTGACTGCTCACCGCTGGTTCTTCCGGCATTGCACAAGACTACAGCGGTTAGCAAGTGGAAGGCAGCAACGCCATGTTCGCTCAGGCCTCGCCCCATACTTACACCTTCAGTCAGCACTAAAAATTTGGCTCTGTGAACCGCAGCCGGTATTCATCAAACCTACCTCGATACCCGAGGACAAAGCATGGCGTATGCTTATCTTGTTCCCGTATTGTCAG
>JAABUI010001143.1_pt1 | contig 16073 bp, 15 predicted proteins | sample 5559111 | NCBI WGS metagenome assembly JAABUI01 (sample SAMN10711870, study PRJNA513365) | rock metagenome | isolation source: Antarctica rocks | place: Antarctica: Victoria Land, Buttleship Promontory
CCCGGGGTCGGGTTATGTTAATTTAGGGGGCCATTTCTCTATCTAGGGGTTAGAATAAGCAATAACGCTACGGTTCAGCTACGGCCTAATCGGGAAGGTGGGCGTGTAAAAGCGTCTTTCACGAGTTAAAAGACGTTTTCAAACGGATATAGAACGACTAGAATGGCTCCTACTTAATGAGGAAGGTGGGTTGGTCGATTACCCGATTCGGGTTGTAAAAGTACGTTGAAAAAGTATGCTAAACCTCTCTTCTCTAATAGAAACTATTTAAAAGACAATGAGAAAGAGTTCCCACCTAGAGGACATTAACCAGCATTTCGTGAGGTCAGAAATCGTTTCCTTTCTGAAGAAGGGAGATATGTGTATACATCACAGCTCTTTGAAAGACATGAAAGTCAATGCCTAAATGACTCAGAACGGACTTGAAGAAAATATGAGCGTTTTGAATGCTTGGGTAGGAAAGACAAACGATACAGCAACTGGGGAGCCTTGGTATGACATTCTTTTAGATGCCGCTGTTACACAGTGCATGCGGCCTGACAGCTTTGGGACTTATCTTTGGAAATCGTTTCAACAGTGTGCTTTGATGTTGTCTATTTGTTGTAGGGTAAGTGGCAAAAAAGGGAGGCCAACCCGGCAAATAGTTTCTCCGCTCCCAAGCGAGCGGCAAAAGTTCGCGTCAAACATTGACACCATCATCACACCAAACGTCACTTTTTGAAGTATCAGTCTGTCTTTACTATACCTTCATTTACACTGATTTATTTCGATCCTTTATTCGCTACTACTCGATTATTATAATCCCCTTAAACCTCTCCCTCTCTTTGACTTCTTCTTCTCAATTCATGTCATGACAGGCCCAGACTCCAGTCCTTCTCTAAGCCAGCGAATCAACAGCGCAACTCGACCGCTCCATACGCAATTAAACTTCCTTATTACATCGCTCCTACCACGGGCCCTGCCGCCACACACCAACGACCCCACACTATATGCCGAAGGCATCTCCCACATCTTACCCATCTATGAAGCTTTCGAGGGACCATTTCGGTTGCTGCTCGCAAGGGTCGAGAATGAAAGAGAAGACGAACAGACACCGCTAAAGCAAGCATTGAAGACTCTGCACATACCAGCCTTAGAGCGCAGCCAACGATTGAGGAATGATCTCGAAAAGCTTCGCCGAGCGCCACCACAAGGACTAGGTTTGTGGAGGAACAAACACCCATGTCAAGAAAACAAGAACGACGCCTTGCCACCGAAGCTGACAGCTTTCACAACCCACATAACCACCACCACAACCACAACCCCCCACCTCCTCCTCGCCTCCACTTGGCTCCTCTACATGGCCCTCTTCTCCGGCGGCCGCCACATCCGCTCCAAACTCCGCCACGCCGGTCCTTCTTCTGGCTAACATCAGACATCAACGACGTGCTCAGCTTCTGGACCTTTGAAGGCGAAGATGATGGCGAGGATATTAAAAAGGAGTTTAAACGGATGTTTGCGGAGGTGGAGGGGTTCTTGACGGAGGGAGAAAAGGAGGAGGTGGTGGGGGAGGGGGTGAGGATTATGGATGCGTTTGGGGGGGTGGTGGGGGAGATTTGGGGGGTTGTGGGGGAGGCGAAGGGGGGGACGGGAGGAGGGGTTGGGGGTTATGAGATGAGTTTGCCAAAGGGAGAGGAGGTGGGTATGAGGTGGCTTTTATTGAAGCATATCCTTCCAATGGGCATGGTTGAGCTGATGATAGGCGCGGCGGACGCTGTCAAAACCGCCATGAACTGGAAAATTGTCGGCACGGCGGGTGCGGACGCGAGATGATCTGTCTCTATCTGGAAACTTGGAGCCTTTGCATGGAATGGCGTTGGATACCCCATGGCTTGTTGCTCTTTGATACGATAGATTGGACATGCGTAGTGATTTAGCTTGGGCTTGATCGCCATGAATTATGATATTGGGATATATTACAGCGATGAAATTGTGCTCACAAGAGCTACCAACCTGGCGCTCCCTCATGCAATAAACTATGCAACCAATCACAACCACAACGCCAAACACCAATCCGGGTATCCATCCATCCATCCCTATCATACATCTCCACTCTAGCACCCTCAACCCCTCACCCCCCCTCCGCTTTCGCCAACAACCCCCTAACCCTCTCAATCCTCCCCAACCTCCCCTCCAACCCCTCCAACCGCCCCCTCTTCTCCCGATCCCTCCTCTCCAAAACCTCCACCCTCTCCTCCAACTTCCGCCTCGCCTTCCGCTCGCTCGCAACCATCTCGTTCGCCTCGCTGAATAATTGCGCGCTTAATTCTTCGATCTCGTCGTTTGTTTGCGCGGCGCGGGTTTCGGCTGCTAGACGCAGCGTCTGCTCTTGGGTGAGAAGGTGCAGGAGGTCGGATGTTGTGGTTTGGGGGTGGTTGGGGGTGGTGAGGTCGGGGTGGGAGGCGGTGCGGCGGGTTGAGGTTAGGAGGTTGGAGAGACGGGAGGGGAGGGGGACGGGGGGGCCGGCGGAGGAGGTGGGGCGTGAGGGCGGTGGGGGTGGGGTGGTGGGTTTGGTGGATTTGAGCTGGCGGAGTTCGTCTTCGTAGTCGGCGAGCTTGTCGACTGAATGGGGTGGCGTTAGCATGAGCTTTGAAATGAGCGCGTGAACAGTGCTATGTGCAACGACTCGATCTTAGTTCGCCATCTCGCGCGAACGGAGATTGATGCATGGTAAACCAAACGGAGTACCCACCAGCAGCAGTCGCCTTCCCCGTCAAAATCCTCACCTGCGTCTCAAGTTCCGAGATCCTCGCCTGCGCATCTTCTGCGATCGCAAGGTGCGGATGAGACAAATCGGCGCCGCATTTATGACACGTCTGCTGCGCTGTCGCCGCGGCGGCGGCGGGAAATGGTGCGGTGGATGGCGAGTGGAGGAGTGTGGTTGTTACTGAGGACATGTCATGGTAGCTGGAAAGGGGGAGCGTCGCTGTCGACTTTTATGTGTACGGTGAGAGGGAGTGAGAGAGGGAGATGAGACGAGGAGCGGGTTGCCTGAGACAGGACACGAGGTTGTTTGTAATGATGCTAAAGTAGCAGGCGAGGTAGCGAAACGATCCACCAAATGATCCCTGTTCGCCATCAAGCGGCCCGCTTGGCGCTAGATGCGGAGATCTTCCGTGGCTCAAGGTCAGGTGATTCAAGGTCACATGACTTTCTCGTGAAAACGTTTCAACGGCACACTCATGCTGTACGGGCATATTTGGAGGCTAGGATATATGGGCTCGACTTGTGTAAACATCATACGCAATGATTCCGCCAAGAGTTCGGCTGCCTGCATGTTGAAGATCTATGTTGTTTGGAAAAAGAACCTGTTGCAATCTAGTGTACACATTTCCGAAACGACCATCGCAGGTTCTCTACCGCTCATCTATCGCGGTACTGCCATAAATTCTCCTGCACACACACTAACGGGACCTTCCGACGCCCAAGCGAGACTTTTCGCTTGTGCATGTCGTTGAGTGATGAATCAAGACCCTAGCGAGGAGCACTGCTGATATTCATAGCCACTGGTCGGAGCTATCCAAAGACGTCTCGAGCCCAGCGATAAGCTATGCCAGAATACATTTTGCGTGCTCCTTTTCCCTTATAACGCCTGTGAAATGATCTGACTTTGCGTAGAGAGATGAGATGAGATGGCTGGTGTCGAGTATGGAGGGTGTGTATATGGCATAACTCGCAGGACAGCGGTTTGCCAGGACTGTAATAGAGCCCCTCTAGGAAGCTATGGCGCGAGCGGCTTGATTGCCGTTCTTTCGATTCTTGGTCGGCTTGGAGACCGTGCTCCAGCCATCATCCTCCAAAGCGTTGGCGCTAGGGTCAGTTGAGGCCACAGGCGTAGCGCCGTTGGTCTTCGTAGCTTCGTCATTTATATCCCGGACGATCTCTTTTGGTTTGATGGCCTTGTCTTCTGTGATGAGACCATCTGCTTCAACTGCTTCGTCGGCTTCCTCGTCGGCCGCAGAGCTCTCTTCGTTCGCGCTTCTTCGTAGTATCTCATAATTCTTGCCAGCGGGCGGCGCTGAAGTGGTCTCCTTTTCCTTTGGAACCTGCCCATTTGGCTTTTCTTTTGGAGCTGCCTGCCCATTGGTTTTCTCCTTGTTTGGCGGGTCTTTCTCGACCCTCGCTGCAATATCAGCATCCCTGGCAGCCTTCTTCTCTTCACGTGCCTTGTCCTCGGCTGCTTTCTTCTCAGCACGTGCTTTCTCATCCGCTTCTTTCTTCTCGCGAATTGCCATTTGACGTTTTTCCTCAACCTCCTTTTCACGCGTCGCAGTGTCTATCGGCTTGGCTGCTCCAAAGGGACTTGCTTTGGAATCTCCACCGGCAGCAGGCGCTCCATCAGGTGGAGCTTCCGAGACTGTGCGCTTCGCCAGGTTCAATTTGGGGCGAGAAGCAGGGGCCGCGGGTGGAGCGGCAGGAGAAGGCGGCGTGCTCAGCTCGCGGTTCGACAGTGCTGGCGACCGAGCAGCTTGCGCAGGCTGAATTGGAGGGGGTGGAGGTGCGTCGGGCTTCATCTTAGCCCGCCATTGATTGTCCTGCTCTGCTGCTGTTGGTGCTCGATCGATGACTGGTCTCTCGACGAATTCGCGCCTTGGAGGCCTTGAGCCTGCATCAGATCCTGCAGGTCGTCCTTCGCCCCATGATGGGGAACCCCGCCGTCCTGGCCCATCACGGCTAACCGGACGATCATGGCGTTCAAAGCTGCGTGCAGCTGAGCCAGTGGGTAAGGTTGGGGTTAGTGGTCCTTTGCGATCCCAGTTACCAAAGTCGCGCACCTTTCCATCACCTTGCTCATACTGCGGCCGGCGACTACCACGCTCACCGCCAGCATCGGAGGCATTTTCGAAACCACCACGTCCGGAGCCAAAGCCTCCTCTATCAGAAGTACGGCCTGGTGCTCCGGTATCTGGTAGCGGACCTTTCCGATCCCAATTGCCAAGGTCCCGAGCGTCGGGCCTGTCCTTTTCTGTAAAAGCGATCACAGGTGAGTATGCAGAAAGCGTGATGTACGTGGTTGAAGAGACTGCTGCTTACGTGGATCTGCAACGCTGACTCGTAGGTTGCGACCTTGAAATTGTGTGTTGTTGAAATCGAGAGCCTTTTTGAGACCCTCTAGCGATGCGAATTCGGCATACGCGAAGCCCTTTGGCTTTCTCTCTAACTTATCCTCAACGATGCGGACGCTAGTCACGCTACATCCCGAGAAAAAATCCGAGATATCGCCCTCCGTCGCGTCAAAAGACATGTTTCCCAGATGGACTGTATACGGAGGTTTCGTAGGCAATGGCAGTTGCTCACGCACAGAGTAACCGCCTCGATCTATATATCTTGTCAGTGTGGTACGGGCAGCACATTCCAAGGCTACGATATACCTGAAAATCCACCACTGGCAAATCCACCGCCAGGATTGTATGAGCGGTCACCGCCATATCCACTGCGACCAGTCGGAGCCGATGGCATCGGCATATCCTCCATTTCGTCGGCCCATGAACCCAGGGCTACACAACACATCAGCTCCCACCCAACCTCCGCTCATGCGGCGAGGGCCCAATGACATACACGAATCTTGGAGAAACGCCCCTAGGTCCATCTTCTGGCCTTTTGCTTTTTGTGGAGCTGGGCATATGTGCGTTAGTATATCGCAGCTAAGGTAGCGGGGTGGAGTTGACCGCTATGAGGTCTTTTGCGTTGTGGGGAGACTCACCCATGATTGCGGCTCAGTATCCCACGCTCTTGCGAGCGTCCACCGGCCTGAATTAAGATGGTGACTCGGACAGCAGTTTACAGTTGGTTTAAGGGATTGTGTATGTGGTGCCCAAAAGTTGGTCATGCAATTCGGCATGTCGTCTTTCAAATTATTTTGGGAGCTAGAAATTAGTTCGTCGATCTCTTGGCAGACCGAACTCGCTAGCACTTGCATTAGATCCCTCCTTCGTCACTTTGCATACAATTGCATCGGGTGTCCATACAGTATCGTGATGGAGACCAGCTTTTCATTTAGAGAAGGACATTGGTGTCTCTCTCGGTGAGACAGATTCCGGCATGGCTACCCAGCAACCCTCTGGCTTCAATGCAGAGAAATTGCGTAACTTTCCCGCAAGAGACACATTGATACCAGCATTAAAAGTTGGAGCATTGACTGGTAAAGCCTTCTCATTACTGTCGTCACCTTTATTTTCTCGTGATCTCGAAACGAGCACCAAGAACTAGACGAAAAGTGAAAAACTGACAAGTTCTCGCCCATCCTTTTCAATGACAGGTTTATATTGCAGCTTAATCTGTGTCCTCCAGCATCTCACATCTTAAACTGCATGTTAGTTTTCTGTTTGACATGGGCTTGACCAAATCTCTATTTGTTACATCAAACCCCCCTTACAAACGACTAACACCCTCTCAAGGAACGACCGGCCTCCTCACAGGCGGCATATCCAGCGTCCTCCTCTCCTCCAAAACCCCCACCCTCTTCACCCTCGCCGCCGGCACTCAATGTTTCCTCCTCGGCAGCACCTTCTGGGTCACGCGCTCCACGTTCCTCTACGCATGGACCCCACCACTTCCCGCCTCTGAGCATCTTTCCAGCAGACCCCTTCCTACCCCTCAAGACCATGTATACGCCAGTGCATGTGCAGGTGGAATCACAGGTGGAGCAGTCGGAGGCTTGGTGAGAGGAAGACGACACTTCTTACCCGGGATATTATTCTGGTCGCTTTTTGGCTATGCGGGACAGAAGCTTTATAATCGGCTAGATGCAAATCATAGCGAACAGTTCGCTGCTGCTGCTGCTGAGGAGAAGGCTTTGGATTCGGCGGGGAGAACGGAGAAGGGATTTTGGGATCGGGTGGCTGAGATAAAGTGGAGCCCGATGAAGACGCTGAGTGATGAGGATTATGCGGATATGCTGAGGAAGAAGATTGTGGGGCTGGAGGTGGAGATTGCGTTGGTGGATGAGGAGGTGGGGAGGTTGAGGGGTGAGGAGCAGATGGAGGGGAAAGGTGCCAATCATGAGAGTATGGGCAACGGGGATGGGTCGAGAAGTGCCAGTTGAGGATTCACGGCAGGGAGGACTCAAGAGCTACAAGTGAGTATCCAAGCAATTCGATTTCTGGTATCCTATCTTTATACGCAAGCCGTGACTCCATGCCCGCTCAGAAAACTCGACCAATCCATTGCGCTTCTCAAAAGCCCCATCAAACCAAATCATCCATCCGATTCATCCCAATCGCCCTCAGCTTCCGCCCACCCACAATTCCACCTCCTCCCCTCCTTCTCGCCTCCCACTCGCAGATCCCTCGCCTGAGGTCCCTCCCGCCAACAGCGCGCCGTAAAATCATCGCCAACAGTCACAAGCTCACCATTACTTGTCCAATCCATTCCAGTGACTTCTCTACTATGGCCTCGAATCAGCGCTGTGCCTTGCTGATAGATGGGGATTGAATCCTCCAATCGTATCGTGAAGCGGGCGCCGCTTTCACCGCGTCTTCTAGGAGGTCGATTCCATCCAAATGGGTCAGAGGGGCGCATTCTCTTGTCGTTGGAATTCTGCATGTATCTTTCGTCTGTGGGGAAAACCACGGCGCAGCCATCGCTGCTTCCGATGGCTATTAACTCGCTCTTGTCGTCCTTTGCGGGCCGCAGGGTGGACTTGACGTAGAATGATGAGGCGTGGAATTCAGGGTGACGGAAGCCATAGATTGGGCCCAGACCCTCTTTCTCCTGACCGCCCGATCTTACAGCTTTTGACTTGTTCTTGGAAAGTGCTGGAGCATGGCCTAGGATCAGATGCGATGTCGAGAAGGCATATACAGTGTTGTCTCTGCAAACGGTATACAGGCGTGCACCGTCGCCACTCAGCGATAGCGATGTCAACCCAAAGTGCCGATGTTTCATATGGGCTCCGGTTGGGCGTGTGCTCGACAGTGGCGTTGCACGACTTCGGCGGTGATTGTGGGTTGTGCGTAAATCCCAAAGCTTCACGCCGGCATCGGCTTCCGAAGCTGTCAAGAGAAGATGTTCTCGTCCAGGGTGGAGGAATTGGACAGCTGTGACTGAGACATCGCCTCTTCTGGGAGGACTCTCGGTCTTCAAAGGAAGGTCCAGGCTTGGTGGAACACTGAGTCCAGTGGCTGGAAATGAGAACGGGTTGTGTCCGTGATGGGCTTCGAATATAGCATTGACAGCGCGTCCCCAGGAAATCTTGTTGTTCGTCTGTGGAGTCGCTGCGTCGGTTGCTGAAGGCTCCAGAGGAATTTTGATCGCCCTGACCGGAGTGTCAAAGCCTTTGCATCTTAGATCCCATATCTGCACGCTACCATCTCGGCTTGAAGTTGCAATGACGTTGGAGCTCCCTGGCTGGAAACAGACTTGCTTGACAGAGGAGGAGTGCCCATTCAAAACGGCCGTGGCACGTTGAGTGGGCATATCAATGATATGCGAGGATTGATCTCCAGATGCTGTGGCCAATAGCAGGTCATCAGGAGAGAATGCGAGATCAAGAATTGCGTTTGCATGTGGGCGAAATTTCAGATACGCTTCCGCGAAACCGGGTTTTTCATCTTTGGCGGTTTCAAGCAGCCTGATACCGCCATCTTCGTCCCCAATTGCAAGAAGGGAATTTGCTGGGAAACCAATGTTAGAGTCATGATAACGAAAAGATGTCTAGAGTTTACATACTGTTGCAGCTCGCGGTACAGAATGGTATTGTGAGATCCACTGGTGTTGCTACGTTGTGGCAGCTGTGTATATCTTCGGGCCCAGAGAAAAAGTTCGTGGTCTCGCGCTGCCAGTCTTTCGATCCTCCGATGTCTCGGTCCAGAGGCCGAGCCTTCATAATTCTGCCATAGGTACCGATCTCTCTTCGCAGATCTCTACCAAGGCTTCTTCGATAGCTCGAAGGAATGATTGGATCGACTACCTTGAAGTCTCTTTGCCGCAGCAGCTCTTCGTCCTCAGCATCGCTACCGTCTTCTGAGATCTCTAAAGATTGATTTCGTATTCTCTTCAACGGCGATGAACGATCTGGAGTAACATCCGCAGAATCTTGAACTTTTCTTTTCCGTCTCTTGGACGCTTCAATTCTTGAACCCAAACCTTCATCGAATATCTGGATCGAATCCTTCGTTGCTATCCGGCGCCCTCTGCGATTGGACGCTGAAGCTGTGATATCTCTTAAAGCTTGCCTGGATGCTCCGATTCGCCCGCCTCGCTCCAAAGACGACTTGGGGGTGAAGAAGCGTGTGAAAGATCTGGGCGTTATTGTCGGTGGCTTGCGGGGCTTGTTACTCTGCTGGCTACCTAGGACAGGAAGCATAGGTGAGGAAGCTGGCTCTTCGCCATCTTCTGATATTGCAGTGCTTGGCGCGAAATTCTCCTGTGACCCCATTGGGGTAAGCTCCGCCATTTCTGTAGTTTATAGGCCCATGGATCGATGAAAATAGTAGCGACTACTGTGCAGCAACTGAAAACAAATTCGAGGTAGAAGATATGCCTTTCTCGTAGCTAAAATGAAATCGCGAACACGTCTCGGGTTTTTGTTCGCGACTCGGCTTTAAGAAGGATTATTCCTAAAATGGATTAGCCTTGCCTCTCGCGAAAAATTTCCCTGGAAAGCAATGGGAAATTCTTGAAAGTGGTTCGATGTCAATATGCTTGCTGGGCATACCTTTGCAATTCAATTCAGGACCCATCCACCTCCGACACCGGGAGCATTAAGATGGCTCCAATAAAGCGCAAGTCTGACGGTGGAGCCGAGAGCGCTCGACCAGAGAAAAAACCAAAACCATCGACAACCAAACCATCAATTTTGAGGGAGGAGGAGCCAGCATTCCCTCGGGGCGGAGCTAGCATTCTCACTCCATTAGAACATAAGCAGATACAGATTCAAGCGAAACAAGATGTACTCTTCGAGCAGAGGACTGGCAAGAAGGCTACGAACGATGACTTTGATGATGAGGAGAATGACGAGAACCTTCCTGAACAGACGGGTGCCCCCCAAGCGAAGAGCAATCGCAAGTCCAATTCAAAGAGCAAGAAGAGAACCAAGGAGGGTATGGCTGATGAGCGAAGTCTGCGAATTGAAGGGCTGAGCTACAAGGTTCGCTAATCGAGCATCTCGAAGGAGAATCGGCTGACTCTGGGTTCAGCGTCTTGTACCGGGTTCTGTCGTCCTGGGACAGGTGTTACAGATCAATCAATACGACGTTGCTTTGAGCCTTCCGAACAATCTCACTGGCTATGTTCCTCTTACATCAATATCAGACAAATTGACCAAGAAGTTAGAGAGTCTGGCTACAGAAGAGGACGACAAGGAGAGCGAAGACGTGCATCCCAGGGGGCTTGTGTCTGTCGGGCAGTACTTGCGGGCCCATGTTACCTCCACTCAACAAGATGACTCACTTGGCGTTAAGGGGAAGAGACACATCGAGCTTTCCATAAATCCTCGAGAAGCGAATGCTGGCCTGGCTAAGACTGATATTGTGACGAACAGTATGATACAAGGTTCTGTGCTCAGTGTGGAGGACCATGGTCTGATTATGGATCTTGGTCTCGAAGGGGCCGGCGTTCGAGGCTTCATGTCGTCTAAAGAGCTAGGTCCGAACGTCGACATATCAATGGTCGAGGAAGGATCGGTCTATCTCTGTCTCGTGACCGGCAAGAGCTCCAACGGAGCAATCATCAAGCTTTCAGTGGACCCTACGAAGATTGGGGCTACAAAGAAGGGCAGCTACGTCACAGACGCGCCGACGATAGACTGTTTCCTGCCAGGTACTGCCGTCGATGTCCTTATTTCCGAAGTCACGCCGTCAGGAATTACTGGGAAAGTCATGGGCATGCTCAACGTGACTGCGGATTACATCCATTCTGGTGCAGCTTCAAGCGGGAAGGACCTCGAGAAGAGATTTAGCACGGGAACCAAAGTTAGAGGTCGTATAATCTGCACATTTCCTGGGGCGGAAGAGAAAAAGGTCGGCATATCGCTACAGGACCATATCATGTGTTGGAGATCAAAGACTACCACTTCCACAAATATAATAGAGAATCTATTACCAACACAGCAACTACCTGTATCAACTATAATCGAGCAAGCCACTGTCGTCAAGATCGAACAGGGTTTGGGGCTTATGCTTGATGTCGGTGTCAAAGGTGTCCGAGGCTTCGTCCACATCTCAAAGGTTTCCGACGGCAAGATTGAGACTCTTTCCGAATCCACAGGGCCTTATAGGCTCGGTACACAACATAAAGCCCGCGTCATTGGCTACAATCCTCTGGATGGACTATTCATCGTTTCGATGGAACCTAAGATTATCAGCCAACCTTTCCTGCGCATAGAAGATGTCAAGGTCGGACAGATGGTGAAAGGCACCATAGAGAAGATGATGCTCAATGCCAACGGTATCAACGGTATCCTTGTCAACATTGCTGAAGGTATCACAGGCTTGGTCCCCGAGACACACCTCGCAGACATACATCTGCAGCATCCCGAGAAGAAATTCAAAGAAGGAAACATAGTGACTGCTAGAGTTCTATCAACTCTTCCAGAGAAAAAGCAGTTACGCCTCACACTCAAAAAATCCCTGGTCAATAGTGATGTCGAGCCCTGGACCTCATACAGCGAACTCAAACCTGGTCTGCAAGCACCTGGGACTCTTGTCAACGTTATACCATCAGGTGCAGTCGTTCAATTCTATGGTCAGGTTCGGGCGTTTCTGCCAGTCTCGGAGATGAGCGAATCGTACATCCAGGACCCTAAGCAGCACTTCAAGAACGGCCAAGTTGTAAATGTTCACATCATCTCCGTAGATGCAGGCGAGGGGCGCATGACAGTCTCATGCAAAGATCCTTCTATTTTTGGCGCTGCCCAAGAAGCAGCGTTGAGAAATTTGGAGCCTGGGACGACAATCATCGGCAACGTTACGGAGAAGACCAATGACAAAATCGTAGTAGAGCTGGAGCCATCAGGTCTCAAGGCCACTCTCCCAATCTTACATCTTTCCGATGGATCTCTATCAAAGTCGCAATCTATCGCGAAAAGAATACGGGTTGGTCAAATTTTGAAAGATCTCATGTTTTTGAGCAAACAAGAGGCCAAGCGAATGGTCAGATTAACGAGCAAGCCGAGTCTCATCAAAGCTGCCAAAGGAGGAAAATTATTGAAGGCTTTTGAGGATGTTGTGGAAGGGTCCGAGGTTCAGGGATTTGTGAGCAATGTCACGCCTTCAGGTGTCTACGTAAAGTTTGCTTCAGAGCTCACAGCCCTTCTTCTGAAGCAGCACTTGCCAGAAGAAGCGGCACAATTGCCGGACTTTGGAATGCAGAGGGATCAATCAGTCACTGCGCGAGTACTGTCTGTAGACTACAGTCAGAGACGTTTTCTTTTGACACTCAAAACACCAACCACGTCCGAGACAAAAGAGTCCCCGAGCGCCAAAGTAGCAGCCACATATGACAAGGAATTATCTAACCCAGTTGATGGAGTGTCGAGTAACATTGACGACTTCAGGCTTGGAACGTTGACCAAAGCCCGAATTGTCTCCATAAAGGACACACAGTTGAACGTCCAGCTGGCGGACGCCGTACAGGGACGTATCGATGTCTCCGAAGTCTTCGATATTTGGGAGGATATCAGCGATCGAAAGTACCCTCTCAAGAAATTTCATTCAAAGCAGGTCCTGCCAGTGCGGATCTTGGGTATGCATGATTCTAGGAACCATCGGTTTCTGCCAATCACCCACCGTGGCAAGGCACCGGTTTTCGAGTTGACAGCTAAGCCAAGTAATCAGATCTCCACAGACATAGGTATCTTGAGCATTGATAAGGTCGAAGTCGGCTCAGCATGGCTGACGTTCGTCAATAATATTTCAAATGATTGTGTATGGGTCAATCTGTCGCCGAATGTCAGAGGTCGCATACGTGCGATGGACATCTCAGATAATGTGTCTCAGCTTAAGGACTTGGCCAAAAACTTTCCAGTGGGCTCAGTCTTGAAGGCCAAGGTGCTCCGAGTAGACGTGGAAAACAATCGGCTCGATCTCTCAGCGAGATCTGGTAGCGGTTCAGGTCCTGCGGCTTTAGACGAACTTTCAATAGGGTCTGTTCTGCCTGGACGAGTCACTAAGGTTACAGAGCGCCAGGTCATGATCCAGCTCAGTGAGTCTCTTTCAGCACCAATCCATTTGGTTGATCTGGCCGACGATTACTCGAAGGTGGATCCCACCAACTATGAAAAAAATCAAACTGTGCGAGTTTGTATTAAAAACGTTGATCTTCCAAATAAGAGATTCACGCTTTCAGCCAGGCCATCGAAAGTCCTGAGCTCTTCCTTGCCAGTCAAGGATTCCGACGTGGCCTCTATCTCTCAGCTTAAAGTCAACGACATTTTCAGGGGTTTTGTCAAAACCGTTGCGAACAACGGAGTATTCGTTTCATTGGCCAGCAACGTCACAGCTTTTATTCGTGTCTCGGATCTATCGGACGCCTTCCTCAACGAGTGGAAGTCTGAGTTCGATATTGATCAGCTCGTTGAGGGAAAAATCATTGCTGTGGATCCGATGCTTAATCATGTCCAAATGAGCTTGAAGAAATCTCATTTGGATAACGACTATAAACCACTCCTGACCTTTTCCGACATGAGATTTGGTCAAGTCGTCACTGGTAAAGTGCGAAAAGTCGAAGACTTTGGCGTCTTCATTGTGGTAGATGATTCAGCTAATGTCAGCGGTCTATGCCACCGGACCAAAATGTCGGACCAAGCAGGTGCAAATCCAAAAAAGCTGTATGAGGAGGGTGATCTAGTCCAGGCGAAAGTCTTGAATATCAACAAGGAAAAGAAGCAGATTTCGTTTGGTCTGAAGGCCTCATACTTCGAATCGGGGAAGGAGCGGCAAAATGGCAAAAAGGGCTTTGATGTTCCCGGAAGCCAAGCCGCCCAAGACAGCGATGGCGATGAGTCTACAGATAGCGACGATTTACCGAATGGAATGAATGGCGTTGAGCTAGATCAAACTGTGTCTGCCGGGGAAGCCGAGCCATCGGAAAATGAAGTCGGACTCCGAGATGTTGCAGATGTAGATAGCGATGTGGAGATGAGTGGAGACAACGGCGACGATAACGTTTTCCGTCATGAGGACCTTTCAACATCTGGCCCTAAAAGCACTGAAGGCCTTAGTACCGGTGGATTCGATTGGACTGGTGGAATGTCTACAGTAGACGACTCAGCCGCCCAGTCAGAAACAGACGCAGAATCTGTGCAACCAAAAAAGAAAAAGCGAAGAAAAGCAGAGATCCAAAGAGACAGAACAGGCGACCTTGACGCCTATGGTCCCCAATCTACAGCTGACTTCGAGCGCCTACTCATGGGCCGTCCTAATTCCTCCGTGCTTTGGCTCGAATACATGGCCTTCCATCTTAAAATCGGCGAAGTCGACAAGGCACGAGAACTCGGCGAGCGCGCCCTCAAGACCATCCATATCCGCGAAGAGAGCGAGAAAATGAACGTCTGGATCGCCATGCTGAATCTCGAAAATACTTATGGCAGTGACGAAGCCCTAGATGCAATCTTCAAACGTGCCTGTCAGTACAACGACAGTCTTGAGATACACTCCCGTCTCGCAAGCATCTACATCCAGTCCCAGGCCTATCCCAAAGCCGACGAGCTCTTCCAAGCCACACTAAAGAAACATTCCCAAAGCCCCGATCTCTACACCAACTACGCCACCTTCCTCATGACCGAACTCGCCTCCCCCGACCGCGCCCGCGCCCTCCTCCCTCGAGCAATGCAAGCCCTACCAACCCACACCCACCTCGCCCTAACCTCCAAATTCGCCCAATTGGAATTCACAACCCCACACGGCTCTCCGGAGCGCGGCCGAACGGTATTCGAAACTTTGCTTTCACAATGGCCGAAACGCCTGGATTTGTGGAATGTGTTACTTGATTTGGAGATGAAACAGGGCGATAAGGAGATTATTCGGCGGTTGTTTGAGCGGGTGACGGGTGGGGGGACGAATTTGAAGGCTAGGAAGGCGAAGTTTTTCTTTAAGAAGTGGCTTGAGTGGGAGGGCAAGAGTGGGGATAAGAAGAGTCAGGAGAGGGTGAAGGCGCTGGCGGCAGAGTATGTGAGAAAGCAAGGGAAGCAGGTGGATATAGAATAACTGAGATACTGCAATCAATTTGCACAAGCGCCAGCAGCTTTGATGTATCTTGAGTGCGATAGCAACTCATGGCGCTCCTTCGTATTGATCATTTCGCACCATCTGCCTGTCGAGCTCACAGCGATGTCTCATCAATGTATCTGACTTAGTCGCCGTCTCGCGCAATATGATGACAGAGTCATTGCTGATCCAGCAGGAAAGACTGCGTTAAGCTACACATCCTCTATTCGCTTCTAGCTGCTGCACAAATCCCCTATTGATCTGAAAAATGCATACTAATGATTCTAACTAGAAACGGCTAGTGCATTTTAGGGGAATTTGGCCTTTCAATAACTCCAGTCGGTACGAATCAACCAGATCGACAGCCTCCCGCCCAAATGTTCGACTCGGCATCGCACTGACGGTTGAAAGGACGCAGCGAAATCAATTTGTCCTACATTGATGGTGGACCGCTCAATTTTGGTAATATAAATGGGAAGTATTAATGCCTTCCTATTTAAAATACGACGTTCGTTTTACTAATTCTTATATCCTCCCATATAAATTTCTCGAGAGATATTGTCCACGAAGGGAATAGTGCCTTGGGAAGATGGTCTTGGCTGAGGCTCTGTTCTAGACCGTCACACGGAGGTTTGCAGAGACTGGCCAACTAGCGTCTTCCGCCGAGCAAGCAGCTGCCAGCGGTCTTTCTCGTCGGCCAATCGCCTGCTACATTGCTGCATGAAGACCAGGCTGGCTTATGTAAGAGCGAAGTCTTAATTTGGTTAGATGTTACCGAGTAGCCACCTGCCTAAAATGGGCTTTATCGCTGAACCTTGCCTGGAGTACGTTTGACATTATTGGTCTTCAATGTGTTTGCGTTCCATTACGATAGAGAGTCTTCCGTTC
>JAABUI010001145.1_pt1 | contig 16042 bp, 15 predicted proteins | sample 5559111 | NCBI WGS metagenome assembly JAABUI01 (sample SAMN10711870, study PRJNA513365) | rock metagenome | isolation source: Antarctica rocks | place: Antarctica: Victoria Land, Buttleship Promontory
CTGAACACCCTCTTTGCTCGACTCACGACCTGGCCTCTCATCTGAGTGGAGTGATTGTATCCACTGTCCGAGAAACGCGAGGCACCCCATGACGCGTTTGATGCCCAGGTTGACGGCTTCGTCGGGTCCGTTGCTGGCCCGTTCGCTGCTGAAGTAGGCCAGCAGCTCGGTCTGCTGGGCGCGAATGGTCCGGGACCAGTCCGGCCAGTTCGGGGATGCTGTTGGCGGCGCAGGCCCGGTGGATGCTTTGGAGGCGAGCCCGGGCGGTGGCGGCGTAAAAGTGGCGCAGTTTGGGGGCGGCGATCCAGGAGCGGTGTCCGGCCTTCGTCGTCCTCGGCCGTTTACACCACCGGAGCCCTGGGGCGGCGGGAGGGGGCGGGTCGGGCCAGATCGTCCCCCACCATCGCGGCGACCACCTCGGGGGTCCGACTCCGCTCGCGGCGCGCAGCACGGCGCTCATAGGCTCTTCACATGCCTGTCTCGCACCGTTTGGGCCTCGCGGGCGGCACTGTGCGGGCGCGGCGTCCCCGCCAGCGTTTCGCAGCCCCCACCCCGACCCCCGCGCTCGTGCGGAGCGAGCGCGGTCGCGTGCCAGCCAGCACACCGCGGGTGGGGCGGGGGTGGTCACCGGACGTGGCGTCCGGCCCACCAATGGTCGCTGGAGTGCGCAGGGATCGCGCGTGCGGCCTGTGGGGTCCGGGGGTCGCCCGGTGACCGCCCCGGAGACCAGCGAGGACGCGCGGCGGTTCGGGCGCGAGGTGCTCGTGGGGCAGCGGGTGCGGCGGCGCGCCGTCGAGGAGGACGACCTGGTCCGGCTGGCAGGGTGGTCCTCGGACCCGGAGTGGCAGCCGCTGCAGCGTGTGCGGGTCCAGCCGCGCCCGTCCGGCCCCATGGTCGACGACCTCCGCCAGCGCAGCCGAAACGAGGACCGCGCCGACCTCCTCCTGCTGGCCGTGGAGCGCCGCGAAGACGGCGCGCTGGCTGGCTACGTCCAGCTGCGCGAGACGGCGACCCAGCACCTGTCGGCGACCCTGGTGATCATGCTGGGCCCGGAGATGACCGGTCGCGGCCTGGGATCGGACGCCGTGCGCGTCGCCCTGCGCTACGCATTCGCCGTGATGGGGCTCAACCGGGTGCAGCTGCTGTCGCTCTCCTACAACGACCGGGCACTGAGAGCGTACCAGCGCGCCGGTTTCGTCGAGGAGGGCCGATGGCGCGAGGCGGTCTACATCGATGGCGGCTATGCCGACCAGGTGATGATGAGCGTGCTGCGACGCGAGTGGGACCAGGACCGTGCACCGACGTCCTGACCCGCCACGACCTGCCGCCCGACGGCCGGTCGCGGCTCCGCCCGCTCACCGCTGACCGCGGACGGAACCCCGCGGCTCCGCCACGCCGTCGCCGTCGCTCTGGGCCCGGCGGTCGCTACGGATCCACCGCGGGTGGGGTCGGAGGCGACCGGACCGAACAGCTGCTCCTTCGCCCGGACCACCCCGATGTCGGCCAGGCAGTCCCCGCGGAGGGTGATCGCCGTCGCCAGGTCCAGCAGTAACTTCCCGGGCCCGTGGATCGCCCGCGCCAGCCGCCACGGACGCAACCCGACCCCCAGACCGCGGTAGAGCACGGTCGCTCGGTGGTTTCCACCAGCAACGCACCCCCGGCCGACGACGCGAACGGGTAAGCCTGGACGACGCCGTGCTACGCGGGCTGGTCTGATGAGCGCACCGCGGCACCGCCACCCTGGTGGTCGGGTGACGGGTCTGGACAGCACCGTCTTTCCTATGCTGACTGCCGGGCGGTCAGTGCGCGGCGGGCCGAGTTCGGCCCGAGGTCAGAGCTCAGAGCGCGCCAACGATCGCTGCGGCGACCTCGTCCGGGTGGGTCATCAGCGCCATGTGCCCGCCCGGTACCGGCACGGGCTCCACACCGGCGCGCCGGGCGAAAGTTGCGCCGGGCAGTGGCAGACCACCGACGGTGTCATCGTCGGCCAGGATGTACGTGGCTGGAACGCCTGCGGCCACCAGGTCCACGTCGTGGATGGGGTCAAGGAAGTAGCGACCCGGCTGCGGCATGACGAGCTCGAACAGGAGTCGCTGCGCGTCGCCTGAGAGGCCGGGGAACATCACTTGCTGGAACGACTCAAAGGGCAGCGGCAGCGCGTGGTCCGGCGCTGCCTCGACAGCCCCTCGCACGAAGTCCCGGTTGGCCTCCGGTTGTTCGTCGTTCAGCGCCACTCCTTCCAGCGGCACGTACGCGTCCACGAAGACGATCCTGACCGGGCGCTTCTTCAGCCGGACGGCGGCCGCGGCGGCAGGAGCCCCACCCCCACTGTGGGCGACCAGGATCACGTCCCCGTTCGACCGCGCCGCCGCGTCGACAACGTGGCTGACGGCGTCTTCCAGCGTTAGGTCCGTGGGGTCGTCACCCGGGTTGAGGCCCGGCAGCGTCAACGTGATGACGCCGTGCCCCGCGGCGGCCACGCGGGCGGCGACGGGTGCCCATGACCAGCCGCCCAGCCAGGCACCGGGGACGAAGACGACCTGGGCAGCATCGGTCATGAGGGAGATCTTGCCATCCGCGGCCCACCCGGCCCCTGGGTGGGCCGCGGTCGGATTCGTCCCGCTGAGCCGACCGCCAGAGCGAGTACACCCGGTCACGGCGACGGCGGGGCGGTGGTCGGGGCGGTGGTCGAGGCGGGCCGCGACGGGTCGCGGTCAACGACCGACGGCACACCCCCCCGGCGGTCACTCGCCGAATCACCGAGGCCCGCATCACCGCCGGGTCTGCTGAGGCGAACCGGTCCGGCGCCGCGTCGGCGGCCGCCCCGACCCCGGGTCGCCGACAGCCACGACGCCTCTACTTCGATCTGACGCACCGGGGAGCGAGACCGGCAGCAGCCACGTGGGCGCCCTTACTTCGCGCTCTTCACCTCACGAGGCACGGTCCGTGGGTCGAGGCCGACAGGGCTCAATAGTCCTGGTCGCCGACCGCAGGATCCCGGCCTTCTACGAGGGGAAGCTCAAAATGCTGGTGAAAGTAGGTCATGTATGACAGGCCTACTTATATTCGACTGGCCGTCGAGATATTCGAAGTTCTGGATGGCAAACCACCGAAGTAGAGGAGACCATGATGCGCAAGGACGCCATGAGGGTGGATCGCGCGTTGAGACTCGCCACCAAGTCGTTACGTGTGGCCGAATGTACTGAACGCCGATTCCGGGCCGCTCTCGGCTAATGCAAGCAGCATGCGGGCACGCTACCGTTGTCGAGGCCGTCGGTCTTTGTCCAGTTGGTTGCGCGGTCGCCGGCGAAGTCGACCGTGAAGGACAGCATCCATGCGTCGGCCTACGGCCACGGGGCAAAACTCGCCATCGCGTTCTTCGACCGCCGGCGCTGGACCTCGGCCCCGACTGGTCCGTCAGCAGCGGCTCTGGCACAACTGCCACCGCGTGCTCGCCAGCTGAGCTGGTGGCGCGGTGATCTGACGGTGGTCGCGGCGAAGCGTGGCCGCCGTGACCCGACGCTGTCCGGGCGCGGAAGCCCGAACCTGCTGGGCATGTCGTGGGATCCGCGCGGGTGTCGACAGCGGAGCAGGACCCGGCGCTGCAGCTGGGACGAACTGGAGGTGGCGGGGTGTTGGCGGGTGTTCACCGACCACTCGTCCGACAGCTGGGTGGACCGGTAGGAGCTGGGGCGGGTTGGTCGTCAGCTCGGCCAGGGAGCCGTAGGAGTGACGGTCCGCTTGTCCTGGGCGGAGGTCAGGAGGTCGTCGATGAGGTGGGACAGCTGCACCGCATGAGAGAAGTCTGGTGCAATGTGGGTGCCGTGGGCGATGTCGTCGCGCAGCGCGGCGTAGACGTGGGAGACGTTGGTCGCCGAGTCGGAGAGCTCGGGCAGCTCGTCCTCGACGCGGACCGTGTCACCGTTGAGGCGGACCGTCAGAACACCAGCTTGGAAGCCCCTTAGGGCACCCCCGGTCAAGGTGAGGCTTCCGTCCTCGCCGATGACATCCATTCGGAACGGGGTGTCGCCGGGCGGGCGGCCGCCCATGACCTCGATGGCCAACGCGCCCCCTCCCTCGAGTCGACCCTGCACGAGCAGATGGTCCGGGACGGTGCGGTGCAGCGGGATTTCGTCATCGCCGACCGTTAGGTCCGGGTACTGCACCGTCGTCAGCGCTGAGAGTGAGGTCAGGGGACCGGTCAGCCGTAGCGCGAAGTCGATCGTGTGGGCGGCTTGGATGGTCGTGAGGTTCATCCCTACGGCGGGATCCTCCAGCGAGCGCGCAGCCTCGGTGATCTTGCGGCCGAACCCTGCGGTGGTGGACAGCACCGATGCGCTGAGGATCCGGCCGATCGCGCCTGCTTGCAGGAGCTCGCTCGCGCGGGCGGCGGCCGGGTTCAGCCGGGACTGCAGATCGACCGCTGTGTACAGCCCGCTCTCCGCGGCGATCGAAGCGATCTGTTCGGTCTGTTTGGTGCTCACCCCGACGGGCCATTCAGTCACGACGTTTTTGCCGGCCCGAAGCGCGGCGGTGATGAGGCCGTGGTGCGTTGGTACCGGGGTCGCGACGGTGACGATGTCGATGTCCGGATCAGCGATCAGGTCGAGCGGGTCGCCGTAGCCACGCCCGGCTCCCAGGGAGGCAGCGAGCTCATCCGCTGACTGCTGGTCCCGGGTGGCCACGGCCGCCAGTGTGAGCCCGTCGACTGCCTGCACGCTGGGAACGTGCGCCTCGCGTCCCCAGCTCTGCTCGCTGCTGACTCCGATGATACCTACATTCAGTGTGGACACTGATTCAGCCTATCAGGTCGGTCGACGATAGAGGGACAACGCGTATATCTTTCGACTGGACGCCGGCTCCCGCCCGACAGCGCTTGAACGTTTCTAGTTGGTGACGCTCAAAGTTCAGTCCGACCGCCGGGCGCTGCGACGGCGCCCTGATCTCGGTCTCGCGGTTACCGCCGAGCTGAGCGTCGAAATGTTTGGGCTGGGACATCAAGTCGGTCAAACGTGACACGCAATTCACTCGCTGGTCGCCGGGTCGGTCGCTGGCCCCGCGCTCTCGTCATCGCAATCTTAGATCTGGAGGCTTATTCACTACGACTTGTTGATTTAGTTTGATCGGCGCGCCTTCGAGAACCACAGCCCGTCCCCGGGCAGGATTGAGATACCACTCAACAATCCTCGGGGACGGACCGCTACACGCAGAATAGCACCGGGTTCACGTACGATCAGATCGTCGAGCTGTGCGTGCGGGTTCGTGCCGCGCATCGAGCGGACACGCGATGGTCCTGGCCCCCGATCCTGGGCCTGTTCCGGTCGGTTGTCGTGACGTTGACGTACCTGCGCCGGAATCGGGTGCAGGCAGAGATCGCCGAGGCGTTCGATGTGTCGCAGCCCACGATCAGTCGGACCGTGACCGCGTTGGTGCCAGTTCTTGGCGCAGTGCTCTCCGATTGGGTGCCGGTGGCCGAGGACCTCGAGCGGGGCACCGGGTATGTCGTCGACGGAACCCTCCTGCCGTGCTGGTCGTGGGCTGGTCAGCGGCAGCTGTTCTCCGGCAAGCACCGCACCACTGGGCTGAACGTGCAGCTGGTGTGTGACCTGAACGGCCGGCTGGTGTGGATCTCGGATCCGGTCGATGGATGCCGTCATGACAGTGTCGCGCTGGCAAGGTCCGGTGTTCTGGAGACGCTGGACCCAGCGACCTGGATGGGCGACAAGGGGTATATCGGGACTGGCGTCATCACGCCGATCCGTAAGCCACCGAGCCGTGATTTCTCGGACTCCGAGAAGCAATTCAACACAGGGATCAACAGGATCCGTTACGTCATCGAGCAGACCATCGCGCACTTGAAGACCTGGCGGATACTGCACACCGACTACCGGAGGCCACTGCACACCTTCCGCACAACGATCTCGACGGTCATCGCCCTACACTTCTACCGAGGTGCCTGAATAAGCCTCCTGGGATGTTGAGGTGGTCAGCGCTGGTGTGGGCTGCGCTCTGCCTGGCGCAGCCCCTCAGCGAGTGACTCCCTCATCAGCTCCGCCGAGCCCAGTCGAGCATCGCGGATCCAGCGGTGGTGCTTATGGGTGTCTGAACACCTGAACTAGTTCTCCCGGAGTAGAAACGATGACGTCGGCGCCGGCCGCTTCGAGCTCACCTGGTTCCGCGTATCCCCACCGGACCCCCACACTGGACATCCCGTGTTCCTTGGCGCCGATTATGTCCTGTGCTCGGTCGCCAACCATCCAGGCGTCGCCAGCACACACATTCAGTCGGTCCAGGGCGAAGGCGATGACGTCGGCCTTGCTCCTCCTCGAGTCATCCAACGTCGCACCCCCGACCGCAGTGAAGAACTTGGTCAGGTCGAAGTGGTCGAGGATGCGTTCCGCGAATGGGAGGGGCTTCGATGTGGCCAGGGCCAGCGTGGTTCCGCTGGCCACGAGTGCTTGCAGCGCCTCTCGAATGCCCCCGTACACTTGGTTCTCGTACAGCCCCAGCTCGCTGAATCGTTCGCGGTACAACTCCACCGCAAGCGCGACGTCGTCGTTGTCGAGCCCGAGTGAACTGAAACAGTCCTGGAGTGGAGGGCCGATGAAGGCCCGCAATTGCTGGATCGACAGTGCAGGCTTCGACATCTGCGCAAGGGCATGCGCCACCGACCGCGAAATTCCGTCATACGGGTCTGTGAGGGTGCCATCGAGATCAAAGAGGACGAACACCAGGAAAGGGTAACGGCATGCAACAGTCGGTAGCACGCTACCTACTCAACGTGTTGAGAGCTGGACACATGAGAAGACGTGACGATCAGCACACGTGCCGGCGTCTCCGAACGCAACATCGCTCGGACCAGCCACCGGGCCAGCCTCACCGTCCCAGCGGGCAGCACCTGCGGCTCTCGGTACGGGCAGCGGAGGATTCAGCGACTGGAAAGCGGCGGGCGCGCCGCCCGTTCGCCGAAGCCCGAACCCGCCGAGCACCGGCCCACCAGACCAGAGGCGCGGTGACCACCTCCCTCGGGCCGATACCGGGGACTCGCGCCGTCGACTGAGCCGGTGTTCGCGGACTAGTCCTGGCTCGTAGTGCTCCGGATCAGTCCCTGGACCCGGCCGGGGAAGGGAACCGGCCAGCAGGGCATAGGACTGCTGGCGTAGGGCTGCTCGATCGAGCGAGTAATGGCAGTGACGGGTTTCGGTGGCGCTGGGCGCCCTCGATGGCTCTCGCGTTGGCCAGGTCCGGTAGCCGGTACCTGATCGAGGGAACCCGGGGACGGGTCGTGCCGCCTGACCCCGTGGCGAGCGCTGCGTGGGCAGCCGACCATCCACGCCGACGCCACGACGCCACGACGCCACGACGGCCGGGGCGCTGGCCCTGGCCGGGTGGGTCTATAACACCAATGTTGTGCGGCGCGGACGGCACGATTCAGCCTCATGACTGGGTACCCGGTCATCGGACCCGTGCGGATCACCGCCGGGCTCGGCCTGGCCGGACCGGTGGGCACCTGGGTCTTCAACCTGACCTACCCGGGCGGCAGCCAATCTGGCCGACAGGTGTACCACTCGTGCCCCGCGTCATTGATGGTTGGTCGGAGAGCTTCGGGCGGTGGCGCTGGATGACTGACGTCATCCCCGGTTGGATGGAAGGTGTTGGCCATGGCGCGGGCTGAGGGTATCCACGGACAGGATCCGGGGCAGGGCGTGCTGGAGCGTGCCTTCCTCGTACTGCAAGCTCTCCCGCACGTCCGCGCTCCTGGTCAGGTGCAAGGCCTCGCGGCCGCCACGGGCATTCCTTATCCGTCCGTGCACCGGCTTCTGGCCCAGCTGGTCGACGTCGGCCTGGTCGTTCGGGCCGACGACGGCTACAGCCTGGGCGCGGGGGTGCTGGACCTGGCCAGCGCGATCGAGCCGGTCCCGGGACTCCGGGCCCGGGCTGTGGCCGTCATGGATTCCCTACGTGAGCACACCGGCGCCACGCTGTCCCTGGTGACCCGGATGGGTGAGCACACCGTCATCCTCGATGTCCTGCCCGGCCGTGAGGGTCTGCCCTACCCGGTTTCCAGCGGGCACCGCCTACGTCCGGGCGCCGCTGGCAACGTGTCACTGCAGCGCCACGGTCGGGAGCTGCACGGGCCGGGAGTGGTGGTGGATGACGGAGGGGACCTGCCGGGCCTGACGTGCTATGCCACAAGCTTGCACGTGCCTGGGGGGGCGCGGGTCGCGCTGCAGCTCAGCGCGTCCGCTGAGCGCCCGGCCGCACGCTGGGCCGCGCTGGTCAACCGGGCCGCTGAGCGCATCAGCGCGGGACTGCCCGCCAGCTGACCACTGCGCCGAGCGCTCCATCGGGTGCCCGCCCCCAGGCGCGGCGGTCTCACTCAGCGGACATCTGTTAGGACGCCGGCCGCCCGCAGCGACACGATCGCCGTGTCAGCGGCTCTTCGGCGCTGGTTCCGGACCTGGGGAACTGCTGCTGGTCCTGGTGACGTCCGCACCCTCACCGGATGGTGAGTGCTCCTGGAAGATCAGTGCAGGAAAGGAGCGTAACGGTGGTCGCTGGACCAGATCGAGAGGTGGATGTCCGGCCGGGGGCGCCCAGCCGCCTGGCCGAGAGGTCGTCGGGCGGTGCCCCGCTTCCCGCGGTCGTGGACTACATCGTCGTAGGAGCCGGTGCTGCCGGCTCCGTGGTGGCTGCTCGGCTGTCCGAGAGCACGGACACAACGGTGCTGCTGCTGGAGGCCGGTGGCCGCCTCGACCCGCAAACGGTCGCGGTCCCGGGCCGCTTCCGGGAGCTGGAGGTCGTCCCCTCGGTCTATGAGGACCTGACCCCGCCACAGAGTGGGCTGTCAGGACGGCAGATCGCGTTGCACACCGGGCGTGGGCTGGGTGGAGGTAGCAGCGTCAACGCCATGGGCTGGTTCCAGGGGCTGCCCACGGACTACGACGGCTGGCGTGACGACGGTGCGCCCGGGTGGGGCTGGAGTGACATGCAGCCGTTCCTGCGTCGCAGCGAGGACCACGAGCTGGGAGCCAGCGTGTGGCACGGCGCCGCCGGGCCGATGAGCGTGAGCGGACCCCGCCACCTGCACCCGCTGGCTGTCGCATTCGTCGCCGCGGCCCAGCACCAAGGGCTCAGCGTGACCGACGACCTCAACGGCGCGCAGCGCGAAGGGGTCGGCCTGGCGGCCAGCAACATCCGCGACGGTCGCCGCTGGAGCGTGGTCGACGGCTACCTCGACCCCGCCGGGGACCGGGCCAACCTGCTGGTCTCGACTTCGACCCCGGTGGCCCGGGTCGTGATGGACGGCACCAGGGCGGTCGGCGTGGTCACGGCGGGCGGGGACCCGAGCGAGGTCCGGGCCCGGGCCGGGGTGATCCTGTGTGCCGGGGCCATCCGTACCCCGCAGTTGTTGATGCTCTCGGGCATCGGACCAGGTGCGCACCTGCGCGAACACGGGATCGACGTGGTGAGCGATGTCCCGGGCGTGGGCGAGAACATGCACGACCACCCCATGGTCCCGACGTTGTGGCCGCTGAGGGACGCCGCCGCGCTGCGTGACAGCTCCTACTCGGACGCTGCGACCACCTACCGGCTGCTGCGCAGGGGTCCGCTGTCCACGGTCGGACAGGCAGTTGCTGTCCTGCGTTCCACCCCCACCGCACCCGCCCCGGACCTGCAGCTGGCGATGGGCCTGATGGGTCTCGACGCCGGTGGGCCACCTGCTGATCTCGAGGCGATGATCTGTCTCGTGGCGCTGCTGGCCCCTCGCAGCCGGGGCTCGGTGCGGTTGTCCGGCGCCGGTCCCGAAGACGCCCCCGTCGTCGACCCCGCCTATCTCAGCGACCCTCACGACCGTGACCGCCTATGGCAGGGGGTACGTCACCTGTCCGCGATCTTTGCCACCGCGCCCCTGGCCGACTTGACCGGACCCGCTCTCGGAGTGGGATCAGAACCTGACGACGGCACGCTTGAGGAGTTCGTCACCGCCCAGGCCACCAGCTACTGGCACCCCGTTGGCACAGCTCGCCTGGGGAGCGGCCCCACCGGCGTGATCGACCCGGCCACCATGGGCGTCCGCGGGACGAGCGGGCTGTTCGCCGCTGACGCCTCGTCGATCCCCACCATCACCCGCGGCAACACCCAGGCCCCCGTCATTGCCATCGCCGAACGGGCCAGCGAGCTCATCACCAGGACGACTCATGCCCGGTGATGCTGGGGCGGGCGCTGTTGCCGCTGTCTGCTCCCATCCGGCCCGGGAGGACGCCGTCTCGTCCGTGACAGTTGCGCGGGTGGCGGTCCAGCCCCTGTCGCTGGATGACATCACGCCTTCGAGGGGGTGATAGTGCCCACCTCCGCCGTCACCGGGGCCTCGCCACCTCGGGCGTCAGCAATGTGGTGGGCCAGCGGGTCGCCCACCACACCGACGTTGATCGACGGTACAGGAAAGGCGGTCGACTTCGACTTTGCCGCGACGGCCAGGTGAGACGGTGGTCTGCTCGTCGAAGAGTCGCGCTGTGGACTCTGTTATGCAGGCCCCCCGGCCCCTAGAGCGCGAGACTCGCCCGCCTGGGGCGCGGCGCACGCCGCGCCCCAGTTCTTCTAGTGAGCGTGCGCTGCGGACTTGTTGAGGCTGTCGGCGGTGGCCAGGACCGTCTCCGCGATGGGGCGGGGCTGCCAGTGGAGTTCCGTGCGGGCCTTGTCGGCGGAGACCGGCCGGTGTTTGCCCAGTTCGTACAACCGGCTGCGCAGCACCGGGTCGAACAAGGCGGACAGGCGGACGACGACGTTGGGCAGCGACCGGCGGGGCACCCGGTCAGCCAGTGCCGGCGCGTGCTCCCGCAGCAGCTGTGCCACATCGCTCATCCAGGCGAAGGAGGCAGCGGCGAGGTAGCGCTGTCTTGCGGCTTCGGGTGCGGTCATGGCGCGTAAATGTAGGTCAGCGACGTCGCGCACGTCGACGAGCGGCCAGCCGAAGCGCACCACAGCGGGGAGTGAGCCGTCCAGGAGCCGGGCGACGATGTCGATGGACGCGGAGTGCTCGGGCCCGAGGACCGGTCCGAGCACGGCTCCCGGGCAGACCGTGACGAGTTCGAGGTCGCCGCCCTCGTGCGCGATCCAATCCCATGCCGCGCGCTCGGCGATCGTCTTGGAGCGTTCGTAGGCGGAGGAGTCGGAGCGGTTGGTCTCGTCGGACCAGTCAGCCTCGGTGAACGGTTTCTCGCGTCCGCCCCGGCCGTAAGCGACGGCCGCGGTGGATGAGGTCATGACCACCCGCTTGACCCCGCCGTCTCGAGCGGCGGTCAGCACCCGCAGCGCGCCGTCGCGCGCGGGCCGCACCAGCTCTGCGTCGTTTTTGGGGTTGGTCCGCGGGAAGGGTGATGCCACGTGCAGGACGAAAGTGCAGCCGGACGCGGCGGCATGCCATCCCGTGTCGGCCTCGAGGTCCGCAGGAACGATTTCGAGGCGGTCGGCGGGGTCGACGAGCCGTCTGACGGCGGCGCGTAGCTCGCTCTCCCGGGAGGGGTTCCGCACGGTGGTGCGCACCTGGTAGCCCTGCGCTAGGGCTTGGGCGATGCAGTGTCCGGCGATGAAGCCCGACCCGCCTGTGACCAGCACTCGTTCGTCGCCTGTCATGTCGTACTCCTCTTCCGGTGGGATGGATGTCACGCCGTAGCTGTTGCCGCAGAGCGCCGGGAACCATGCGCTGCTACCGGTCAGGACACGCCCCGCGCGAGGCCGGTCCGGGACGAACCTCGAGAAGCTCGAGCTGCACCGATCTGAGGGCCTGCTCGGTGTGGGCGGCGAGCACGAAGTGCTGCCCTGCAGGGCGACGGACGTGGGCAGCACCGGCGCCACCGCTGGCGCCGGTCACGAGGGTTGGCCCAGCAGGTGGGAGACGTCGTTCATGCGCGCTCCTTGCTTGGCGGTCTCGTAAGATCCAGATATCCAACGCATGTATCCAACAGTTGTAACTTACGAGCGTTGGTGACCGTCGTCAACCAGGAGGTCCGGGTGTCCTCGTCAGCAACCGGACGAGAGCGGAACGCCCGGGGACACGGGGAGCTGCTCCGCGCGCAGTTCGTGACAGCTGCCTCCGAGCTTCTGGGACAGGTCGAGCGCCCCGAGCAGCTGACCCTGCGGATGGTTGCGCGCGTTGTCGGGGTATCGCCGGCCAGCATCTACAGCCACTTCGCCGACCTGGACAGCCTGGTCGCTCAAGTGCTGCTCGACCTGTTGGAAGAGCTCACCGCGTCGGTGGAGGCTGCAGTCGCGGCAACGAGGTCGCCCGTGGACGGTTTGCTCGCGTCTTGCCTGGCCTACACGCAGTGGGGTCTGGACCACCCCGGGCACTACCGGGTTGTGTTCGGCGGGCGGATCGACCCGGTCCTCCAGGACAGGGTCGGCGGTCCGGCCGGGTCCCGGCTGATCGACAATCTTTCACGGTCGCTCGCCGAGGCGGCCTCCCGCGCTGAGAACGACGGAGGCACCGCCGAGCTGAGCGTCAGCAGGGGTCTGCTGCTCTGGACGTCGCTGCACGGCCTGGTGGTCCTCCGCATCGACAAGCAGACGCTGGGCTGGCCACCGTCGGGCGACCACGTCGTGGACCTGGTTGCCATGTTCACTGATCGGCCTCGTGCGCACCTGCGTGCAGCGGCCGCCTCGATGAATGCCGGCACTGTCCGCTGGCGCTGATGGACGTGGTCCAGCGGAATCGCACAGGAGCGCTTTGCGGGGACTACCCAGGGAGACCTGCAGCATCTGGCGGCGAAGACGGTGATCGTCCGGGCGGCTCTGCGGGCCGGGTGGGACACGGTTCCGGAACAGCCAGGCCGGGCGGTCCCGGGATAGCAGGGCCCGGGGTGGGTCGCTGACGTTCTGCCCAGCAGCCGCGGCCAGCCGGGTAGCACTGGAGGTGCAGTGTCCCGGTAGACCGGGCAGCGGTACCGGGAACGCCAACAGGCCTACCAGGACAGCGGTGTGCGGGCGGTCTGGTTCATCCGGCACGAGGAATCAGTCCCGCCAGCCGGCGACGAGCTCCCGGTGTTCGGGATCAGCCACCTCCAGGACCAGGACGAGGACCAAGTCGGGGACCATCTCCCCAACCACCGGGAGGACTTAGGCGGGGACGGGGTGGGTGCGTTCCTGGTCTGGGTCCTGCTCCCGCACCCGACACCACGTCTCCTGCGACGGACACCTCGACGGTGGCCACACCTGGATCCAGCGCCCACAGACCGGACGCGGTTCCCGACCCCGGTGAACGGGGGTCGGGTCGGGGGTCGTGCCTCCGGTGCGGCGGTAGGGCGGGGGTGGCGCGGGAGTTGATCCCGGAATGGGTGCAGGCCGTGGTGATCGCCCGTGACCGGGGGCGGTGTCGCTAGTGCGGTGTGGTGCCGGTCGGTCCGCGGCGGCTGCAGCTGGACCATGTCCGCCCGGTGTTCCGGGGCGGCCGGTCGGAGCTGGCGAACACGGTTCTTACGTGCAGCATCTACAACAGCGCGAAGAGCGCCCTCCTCTATGTGGTCCTGATGCCGCTGACGGAGCTGGTCGACATTGACGAGAGCCGAGCGCCGCAACGCCCACGCCTGCACCGGACCAGGGGCACTCGGGACCTGTCCCGCGTCCAGCTGCGGGCGTGGGCCGCGGTTAGGCAGCGGCTCCACGCCGCGGCCCAGCGCCGACTGACCGACCGGCACCTTGGCTCACTGACCCGGTGCGACACCTGCCGCGAGGAGTTCCTCGTCGGAATCACCGGCCGACTCGACCCGTCCCGAGCGCGAACCCGCCTCCGGTCGGCGTTTGCCTCAATCGGAGGTGAAGGCGCGCTGCAGGGCGGCGTCCCGGGCGGCGATGAACTGGCGTGACACCTGCGCGTCCGGAACCATCCGGTCGAAGCCGTGGTGGGCACCGGCGTAGACGTGCAGGTCGGTGGGCACTCCGGCTTGGAGCAGGCGATGCGCGTAGTGGATGTCCTCGTCGCGGAACAGGTCCAGCTCGCCGGTCAGCACCGTGGTGGGCGGCAGCCCGCTCAGGTCCTGCATCCGGGTGGGCGACGCGTAGGGCGAGACTTGGTCGGTGCCGTAGGCGTCTCCCAGGTAGCTGCGCCAGGCAATCTCGTTGTTGGCCCGGTTCCAGGTGTGTGGGTCGGTGATGGCGCGGCTCGAGGGGGTGGAGCCGGTGTCGTCCAGCATCGGGTAGAGCAACAGCTGGTGCGCGACGCCGAACTCGGCCCGGTCACGTACCAGCAGGGTCAGGCCGGCCGCCGACCCGCCCCCCGAGCTCGGTCCCCCCACGACCACGCGACGCGGGGGCGACCCCCAGCTCCGCAGCACGCGACACCAGCCAGGACAGACCGGCGTACGCGTCCTCCAGGGCCGCTGGGAAAGGGTGCTCCGGTGAGCGGCGCCAGTCCACTGCGACCACCACGCAGCGGTGGCGCTCGGCCAGCGGCGCACAGTAGGCGTCGTCGAGGTCCGGCATGGTCAGCACGTGACCGGCCCCCGGCACCCAGTACAGGCAGGGCAGCACCTCGTCGGCCACAACAGGCCGGAAGATCCTGACCCGGACGCCCGGGTGGCCGCCGGCGGCCGGCACCTGGCGGTCGGCGTAGGCCACCGCGGTGTCCAGCCCAGGAGGCCCGGTGTGGCTCGCCATCTCGGCTATCGCGAGCCGAGCGGCCGGGATGTCGCAGAGGTCCAGCGCGGGCATCCGCTGCGCGACCTCGACCAGCTCCGGGTCAAGACGGTCCAGCACGTCAAACTCCTTGCCTAGTCACGACGGTCGTACCGCTCTCGTGCGAAGGGTCCTGGCAAGTGGGCACCGGCCGAACCCAGCGGTACCAGGCTCTCCCATCCCCCCAATCAGGTGCCCACCGTTGAGGGTGAAGGTGTGCCAGGCCCCGTCGGGCAGCGCCGCGTCGAACCTCCGGCGGTCAGCTGACGGTGCATTGTGGGGGACAAGCCGCTGCAGAGCGATCCCAAGTGCAGGAGGTGGTGCGGGGGTTGGTGTCTCGGGACGGGTTGTCGGGGATCGTGGTGTTGCGGCGCCGGTTCAGCGGCACCGCGGGGGCGGTGTATCCGGCGTTCTGCTGCGGGCACTGCCAGGCGATGAGCGGGGACTTCCCGCTTCAGCAGCAGCTGCTCGGGCTCGCCGTCGACGGTATGAAGCCGGTCCTGGTACCACTGGCTCAGGCTGATCTGCACCTTGTTCTTTGTGTTCTGGATGTAGGTGAACTGGATGTTGCCGGACAGCTTGTTGACCTTCGCCTTGTAGCCGATGTCGTTCAGCACACTCTGCACGTACTCACCGATCGCGGAGTTCACGGCGTCGTCCTGGACAACAACGGTGACGGCCTGGCCGGCGGTCCCGGACTCCTGCACCAGCTGGCGCGCCTTGTCCAGGTCCGGCGCGGACCAGGCGGTTCCCGGATTCTTCGTGTACTGGCAGGAATCGGCGTGCCCCGGGAACCCGGGCGGCAGGATCGTGCAGACCGGCGCGGCGAGGTTCTTTCCGCCGTACAGCTGGACGACGGCGTCGCGGTCGACGGCGTAGTTGACCGCCTGCCGGGCCTTGACGTTGTTGAACGGGGGGATCCGGGTGTTCATCGGCAGATACCAGAACGCCGTGAGCTCGTTGACGTGGATCTGGTCGGCGAACTTCGTGCCGAGCTCGTTGAGCCGGTCCGCGGGCGGCTGGTCGGCGAGCCAGTCGGCCTGCCCGTTCTGCACCGCGGTGATCTCCGACTCCACCGTCTGGCCGAACGACTCCACGATGGTGTCCGGGTAGCCCTGCGGCTGGGCGGCCCGTGACCACTCGGTGAAGTTCGGGTTGCGCTGCAGCACCAGGGATCCGTTGCCGCTGGGGTTGTACGAGGCGATCGTGTAGGCGCCGGTGCCGGGCAGCGGCTTGGTACCGGAGTCCGTCGCGGGGGAGCCGGCGGGCAGGACCGTTGCGTGCGGCACCGCGAGCTTGTACGGCAGCTCCGGGTCCGGTGCGGTCAGGTTGATGGTGACTGTCCGAGCGGCCGCGTCGCCGACCACAC
>JAABUI010001147.1_pt1 | contig 15990 bp, 14 predicted proteins | sample 5559111 | NCBI WGS metagenome assembly JAABUI01 (sample SAMN10711870, study PRJNA513365) | rock metagenome | isolation source: Antarctica rocks | place: Antarctica: Victoria Land, Buttleship Promontory
TGTCGTCGAACGAGCCTTCAACCAGTTCAAGCAGTGGCGCGGCCTGGCCACCCGCTACGACAAGCTCGCCCTGATCTTCCGTGGCGCCGCCGTCCTACGCAGCATCCTGATCTGGCTAGACGCTTAGGAGACGCGCCCTAGTCCGGCGGGCAGAACGGCAGGGACGGCGGCTACCCCGCGGCGAGCGCTCAGCGGATGCGGATGTTCGTGGAGGCTCCTTGTGGATGCCGTGAAGGCTTCCGGTCGCCGGAACGAGGGCTCGGCCGCCCGGCGGGGTCCGGGGGGCCCAGCGTCCTCCTCTTGCAAGCTGGAGCTCTCGACTCGAGCGGAGCTTAAGTGCTCAGCGGGGGTCGGGGAAGCCGAGGCTGAGGTAGCCCGGAACGCGTTTGGCCAGCGATGAGGCCAGGACTCCTTCGTGCACGTCGTGGTAGTCGTGGACCTCGGCCGTGAGCTTGCCGGGGTGTGGCCGCAGGATGCGGCCGACGTACTGGACCAGCCTGCCCTTGAAGGCGATCGGGGCTGCGAGGAAGAGCGTGTCCAACGCGGGGCAGTCGAAGCCCTCTCCCACGAACGGCCCCGTGGCGACGACCAAGAGCGACCTGTCCGCTGTGGTCTGCAGCTGGGCGAGTGCGTCCGTTCGCTGCTTCACACCCATACCGCCGCGTAGGACGACGGCCGGATGGCCGCGTTCCTGCAGCGCCTCTGTGAGCCGTTGGAGTTGGCTCGTCCACTGGGTCAGGACGAGGCAGTTGCGGCCGCTCTCGCATGCGGCCACGACGTCGGCCACGATCTGGGCCAGGCGGGGCTCGTCTGCGACGAGGTCGCGGTAGATCGCTGCCATGCCTCCGGGTGACTGCGGGCTCGCCGGGCCTGCGTAGACGAAGTCCGTCGTGTGCAGGTGCAGGACGGGGTCTGGGACGGGCGCGTCCACTGCCGTGAGCGTGTCTCGGTTTGCTCGGGACACCGTGTGCCGGACCGGCCCGAGCTGCAGGGTGATGAGCTCGTCGAGCTGGTCCTTGCGATAGTGCGTCGCGGTCAGGCCGAGCCAGCGCTTCGCAGGGATCTTGGCGATGGCGTGGGTGAACGCAGCCGCCGGGACGTGATGGCACTCGTCCACGACCACGAGGCCGTACTCACCCGTCCACTGCGCGACGTGCTCGTCTCGGGCCAAGGTCTGCAGAGTCGCGATGTCCACAACGCCGGTGGTCTTTGTCCTCCCGCCGCCCCGCTGACCCACCTTGATGCCGAGCAGCGCGTGCAGACGCGTCCGCCACTGCTCGGCCAGGGCTTTGCGATCGACCAGGACCAGCGTCGAAACACCCAGGCTGGCAATGACGGCTGCTGCCATCACAGTCTTGCCCGCTCCTGGCGGCGCCACGAGCACCCCCAGATCGTGCTGGAGCAGCGCACCGTGGGCCGCCTGTTGTTCAGGGGTCAGGGTCGCCGCGAACGCGAAGACCTGCGCGCTGCCCTGGGTCCGGTGATCGGCAGCGACAGTCAGGGCGCTGCCGGCCCGATCGAGCAGCAGGGCCACCTGAGCGAGCATGCCTCGGGGGAGCAGAAGGTCCCCCTCGACCGTCTCGTCGTACAGGCGCAGGAACCGAGGTGTGTCCCACGTGGACTGGCGGCGACGCTCCCGGTCGTAGAAGGCCGGGTTCGGCATCGACGCCGCATGCCGAAGGCTGGCCAGCAGGGCTGGCGACAACCCGGCTGCCTTCACGCGCACGACTGACCCCAGCTCGACCTCGACAGCACGCGGCACGGGTACGTCGATCCTGGACGCGCTGGGCTTGACGACCCGATCCACCTGAGCGCCGGTGAACACCGCGCCGAGCCGGGTGAGGATGCGACCGAGCTCTGCTGGGGTCAGTCGCGGGACACCGGACAGGTACCGCCACTGGTCCTCGTGAGGCTCCATCGTGGCCAGGTCCAGGAAGACCGTCGTGCCGCGCTGACGGCGGCGACCCTGCAGCGGTGCCGCGATCAGGTTTCCGATGCCTCCTGCCGGCAGGAGGTCCTGCGAGGGAAAGAGCCTGTCGTAGCTCGCCAGGCTCAAGCGGCCTGACATCGTCATGGCTTCCCGCAGGAAACCGGTGCCGAGCTGCCGTGCCTGTGAGGCGGGCACGGCGGCGGTGAAGAAGACCCAGACGTGTGCCCCCGCCCCCGACCGGGAGACCTCCAGTGCAGATGTCACCCCCTGCGCCCGGGCCGCCTTGAGGTAGGAAAGGGCATCCACCAACGCCGTGGGACCGTCGAAGTCCGCCGCGACCCAATGACAGCGGTCGTCGTCAAGCAAGGGGTACAGCCCGATCTGCAGTTCCCCGGACAGTTGCCCGGTCAGGACCTCCTCGGTCACTGGGAGGTATCGCCGCTCAGACTGGGGGGTGCTCTTGCGGAAGCCGCCGACGACCGCAGGCATCCAACCGCCCCGGCCGGTGCGGTCGTTGTCCCAACGGACCGCATAGACGTCAGACCGGGCCCGGAACAAGGAGGCGTAGAACGCGACCTTCTGAGCTGGGGTGGAGTCCACCGTCACTTGCGCCGGCGCCGCGTCGAACATCACCGCCGGTGCGGCGGCCGGCCTCGCGCCCTGCTTTACGGATAGCTTGAGCAGACCCCTGAGGTGGGTGTTGTCTGCCTCCAGCTCAAGGATTCGGGACCGCATCGCATCGAGCTCACCGGTGAGGCTCAGCTGCTCCGCAGACGACATGCCCAGATCTTGACGGCTCCGTCAGACATGAGGTGAACGGCGTGCCCAACACGCCCCGAAGCCCTCACCGGGACGCGGCAGGACGGCTCATGTCGAGCCGTTGCCCGCGCGTCGGCCGCCCGGTCAGGGGCGTGCTCAGCACGTCGCGGAAGGCATAGAGGCTGCTGACGTCGGCTGCCCGAAAAAGACGCGTTCGCCACAGAGAAGATCGGCAACCTCGGGTCGCGTGCCCGCCTTCCGAGGGTCAGGCGAGAAGTGTGGCTTGCCCCCAGGGTGGTCGCCGCTCTTAAGACGGCCGTTGCCATGGTCCTGACCCCAAGCACCGGGCACCACGTCGACGGCGAGCAAGCCTGCGGGATCTTGGTTGTTGACTTTGGAGCTCTGTCTCGCAACTCGGGGACCAGTTTCGGCGGACTATGAGCACCGTCTGTCCACGTTGATGCTGGACCCCTCTCGTTGGCATGGTGGTTGGCCGGGCTTCGCCCTGATTCTCTTGCGCCACCGGCCCCTGGGCGACGTGATCAGCCGCGCGGCACCCCCTGCCGTCACCCATGATCACTTCAAAGGCCGGCGAGGGGTTGTCTCCGCGGTCGTGCGCCCGATCTTGGAAGAGGCGGGTCCCGCCCTCGCGTTGGGGGTCACGGCCCCCACGCGCAGTGAGCGGATATTTGCGGCGGCTCCGCCTCATAGATCGGCCCGTGCTCCCGAGGGAGGACGTTCTCGGGTGTGTGGTGTTCCCGTCCGACAAGGCCGTCGGGCTGACCGTCGCGGAGGGGCGCCCGTGGGCGTGGCCCACAGATCATTGCCGCGGCACAGGAACAGGTATGTGGCTTGTTCATGTCCTGCTGCCCTGCTGCCCTGCTCGACCGGCTGCATTGGCGATCGGCCGGCGTGGCGCGCCTGTCATCCCTGCCGCGAGTACGTCGGAGTACTCATTCTGGTGCCACGCCTGTTTCTGGGTCGACGCCGAACCCGCTGGCGGTCAAACTGCGCGACGACCCGAGGGGGTTGGGCATGCCGGCATGGCGGTTGCGCGACTTCCACGACGACGACCTGGACCAGGCCATCCAGGTCTGGGACCAGAGCCGGCAGGCCGACGGCACTCTCCCGGTCTTCCCGGTCTCGGAGGTGATGGCGTCGGCCCGCGCCGGCCAACCGGCGGTGGTCGCGGTCGTGGCCGACGAGGTGGTCGGGATGGCGGTCGCGCAGGTCGAGGGCGAGCGGGCCTGGGTGCTGCTGGTCGCGCTGGCGGCGCGTTGGCGCGGCCGCGGCATCGGTAGCGCCCTGCTCGCCGAACTGGAACGCCGGCTCCGCGCGCACGGCGTCCGGCGGATCAGCGCGCTGCTGCCCCAGGACGCCACCGGCACGGTGGCGCTGCACAACAGTGGCTACGCGGCCCGGGAGGGACTGACGTACTTCGAGAAGCACGAGCACCTGGTCTCCGCCGACGCGTCGACCCTCAGCGAGCTGGGTGGTCGCGTCTTGCCCGCTGGCCTCTGGGAGGCGATGGCCGGCATGGAGCGGGAGAAGCAGGTCATCGAGCGCCGGATCGTGCTGCCGCTGGCCAACGCCGAGGTGGCCGAGCGATTCGGCGTGGCGCCACCCAAGGCGGTGATCCTGTTCGGGCCGCCCGGAACCGGCAAGACCAGCTTCGCCAAGGCGGTGGCGTCCCGGCTGGGCCACCCGCTACACACGGTCCTGACGGCCCGCGGTCACGTCGTGGCCGCCAGATCAGCCGGAGCGCCCTCAGCGGCATGAGCGGACGTTTCCACCGCCGCCCTCGTGGGCGGCGGCACGTTGCTCCACCGACGGGACGCAGGAGACCACTCAGCAGGGGTGGACTCTCTCCCTGCTGGCCACCTGGGCTGTGACTCAGTCGACCCTGGGTGGTGCGAAGAACTCGAGGGCGATGCCGTCGGGGTCGCGGAACGAGACGCCGGAACCGTAGTCGGCGTCCTTAATGCCGTCGTGGGAGATGCCCAACTCGTTCAGGCGATCTGCCCACTGCTGCAATTCGTTGCGGCCACTGCACGCGAAGGCGACATGGTCGAGACCGGTGTGGCCCTCGTCGAAGCTTTCGGTAGCCGCCTGGGTGTGCGTGTGCCGTCCGAACAATTGCCCGCCCGAGAGGGGCATAGACCGTGTGGTGGAACGCGCCGCTCTGTTCGTTTTCGTCGAGAACCGGCTCCGACCCGAACAGCGTTGTGTACCACTGCGTACTGCGGTCCAGGTCGGTGACGGTCACGGCGATGTGCGCCAGCGACGGGAACTCGGGCATGGCTCATGCCTCCTCCGGGGTGAGGGCGAACGCCTCAGGGGGCAACCTACTCGGTGTTCGGCACTCCAACAGGGAGCCGCCCCTCGAGGGTGGTCGGCACGAGAGTCGCGGCAGATGAGGATGCTGGACGAATTGGGTGTTGTGGTCAGGGTCCGGCCGCGCGTGGCATGTGTAGGGCTGCCCGAGAAGGCCCTGTGCGCCTGAGTAGGGAACGTTCTCGGGTGTTGGCCCTGACACACAGCGGGCGGGTAGCTACGACGCTGATGTGGAGCGATGTCTTTTCCCGATGGCCGCAGGTACCTCGCAAAGATCCGCTCCCTGGTCGGGCCGGCGCTCTGGGTCCACCTCCCGCAGTGCCGACTAGGGCACAGCCGCCTGGATGCGGCTGCCCAGCCCGATGACACGTCCCAGCCCTGCGGCGATGCGCGTCACACATCGAGCCGGCAGCCCAGAGCTCGGAAGTGGCTGGGACGTGTTGAGCGTCGTGGACGCCGGCACAACCGTCCTTGTCTGGGAGGGGCTCCTGGCCGCAGTCTTCCCAAGGGGGCTGTCTCGGTGCTACTCCTTGCAGGGCAAAGGGTGCTGCCCGGTGTGGGTCACCCGTTATGCAAGGAGATCCTTTGACGATCCGACGAGGCAAGGTCGCGTGGACTGCCACGGCAGCATTGGCGCTTGGGCTGATCGCCCCGCAACTAAGCACGACCGCAGCCAGCGCCAGCAGTTCAGGCTCCGGTTCCGGTTCCGGCGCGACGCGGGAGTTTGGGCCCGGTATCCCGGGCGATGGAGCTGGCTCGGGTGGCACCACCCACCGCAGCAAAGCTGTGCACGGTGGAAGGCACACCAGCCCGACGACAGCGTTGGTCGTGGACGGCGCAGCCCCCGGGCCGGCCCAGAGCTTCGACGGGATCAACTTCTATCAGCAGAGGTACGTTGCTGACCATGGCAATCAGTTCTCGGTGGAGCCTCCTGATCAGGGCCTGTCGGTCGGCCCTTCCTCAGTGTTGGAGTCGGTTAACGACACGATCAGCACCTACTCCAAGACCGGTGCGGTGCTATCCGGTCCTACCAGTCTGAACAAGTTCTATGGCTACGCCTCCGCCATCAACAGGAAGACGGGGAAGGTTGGCCCGTTCGTGACCGACCCCGTGTCCTACTTCGATGCCGACACCCAGCGGTTCTACCACGTGGTCTTGACGCTGGACGTGGACGGGTCAGGGAACTTCACCGGCCAGAACCACCTCGACCTAGCGGTCAGCCGGACGAGCGCCCCGACAACGGCCTACGCGGATTGGTTGCACTACAGCTTCGACGTCACCAAGGACGGCAACAGCAGCGACGGCATCAACCTCGGTGACTACCCGCACATCGGGGCAGACGCCAACGGCTTCTACATCACGACCAACTCCTACTCGTTTTTCGGGACCTCGTTCGGGAGCGCCGAGCTCTACGCCTTTTCAAAGAAGCAGCTCGCCAACCCGGCCAACGACGGCACGCTCGCGCCGGTACGCATCCTGGGTGCGACCGCCCAGGGCAAGCCCAGCTTCGGCCTGGCTCCCGCCACCAGCCCGGCTCTGCAGTACGACCGCTCGGCCGGCGGCACGGAATACTTCCTGTCATCGCAGGCAACTCCCGAAGCCGGCAACAACAAGGGCTTCGACCAGCGCATCAACACCTGGGCGCTCGTCAACACCGCCTCGCTAGACACTGCGACGCCTAGGCTGAGTCTGCGTCAAGACGGCGTCACCGTGGACCGCTACGGCATCCCGCCACTATCGGACCAGAAGCAGGCCGTACCCAACGCGCTCCCGCTGGGAGACAAGCTCGGAGAACCGCAGGGCAGATTGGACTCCAGCGACACCAGGATGCTGCAGACTGTCTACGCAGGCGGCAAGCTCTACGGCGCACTGGACACAGTTGTGAACGTCGGGGGTCAGGACAAGGCCGGTGTCGCCTACTACGTCGTGCGACCCAGCACCAACCCCGGCGGGAGGCTCAAGACCGCCCTGGTGAAGCAGGGCCAGTTCGGCGTGGCTGGCAACAACGTCACGTACCCCACGTTCGGTGTCACTGATGCTGGCAGGGCCATCTTGGCGATGACCTTGACCGGCGCTGACTACTTCCCCTCCTCGGCGTACGTCGCCCTGGACGCGGCGTCACTGAGCCCGAGCCCGGTACACCTGGCCCAGGCCGGGGTCGGGCCGCAGGATGGCTTCAGCGAGTATGCCGCGTTTGCCGCGGATGGAGTGCACCCACGGCCCCGCTGGGGTGACTACGGCGCGACCGCATTTGACGGCACTGGCCTTTGGATGGCGAACGAATATATCGGCCAGACCTGCACGGATCAGCAGTACGCGGCCGACCCCAAGTGCGGGATGACGCGTGGCGTCCTCGGCAACTGGGACACCAGGATCAGCCAGATCATCCCCTGACCGGCAGCTTGCGCGTCGACGGCCGGTCCCTGCGGGGGCCGGCCGTCCGCTTGTGGAGCGGTCTGCGGCAGAAGCGGACGTCGCGTTCCGGAGCGCTGACAGTCGACCCGAGTGCCAATCTCGGTCTTCAGGGCAGAAGTTTGAGGTACATCTTGCGTGCGGGCATCGCGTGGATGACGGTCTCCTCGCCGGTGTCGAGGACGAGCACCACCGTCTCCAGGAGTCGGGCCCCGGTGTCGAAGCCCAGTCGTAGCTCTCGGTAGGGAGGGCCGTCATCGTCGAGGGGCTCGATCCACAGCGACCACTCCGCTGCCTGGATCGCGTCCTCTGGCGAGACGCCGTGCTTGAGTGCGCTCCGGTGGACTTTCACGCAGGCAAGTGGGCCAGCGCCGCCCGGATCATCTCGGACCTGCTCAGGTGCTTCTTGGCGGCCGCCTCGTCGAGGGCGTCGAGCTCCTCGGCGGTCAGCCGGACGGCCACGACCTGCATCGGTTCAGCCCCGCGACCTGGGCGCCCGCGACGCCGGCGCTTGAGGTCGTCGACGTTGTATCCCGCTTCGGCTTCATCTGCCCATTGCTGAATCTGCTCTTCGCTCGTCACGTACATATCGTATGACGAAAATAGCCGCGGTGCTAGAGCGAGATCCTTGTTGTCCATCGGCCTGTGACGGTGTTCATCGCGGTCACCCGAACTTCGCGGCGGGGCGCTCGCGCAAGGCAGCGGTGTCAGGTGCCTGACGCCATGTAGGCCGCCAGGATGTAGTTCGGATGGCGGTCCAGGTTCTTGCGCGCCCGGTCGTAGCGCATCGTTGTTCGCGGATCGGCGTGCCGGGCCGCGATCTGCACGTCGCGGAGATCGACCCCCGCGTCGAGCATCGTGGTAACGAATGTGTGTCGCAGCATGTGTGGATGCATGCGGGGCAGTCGGACGCCGGCATCTGCGGCGAGGTTGTGAAGCCGCCGGGTGGCGGCGTTTCGGTCCATGCGGGCGCCGCGCCGGTTGAGCAGCAGTGCCCCGATTGTTCGATCGCCAGCAGCTCGATCGACGGCCCGGCTCACCGCAGGTGGCAGTGGGACAAGGACGACCTTGCCGCCCTTGCCTCGGACTCGGAGAACGCGGTGGCCATGCTCTTCTCCGAGATCGTCAATGTCGGCTCCAACGGTCTCAAAGATCCGCAAGCCGAGCAGGCCGAGCAGGCACACCAGCGCGAAGTCGAACGGGCTGCTCGACTGCCGAGCTGCGGTCAGCATTGCTTCGAACTGCAGGTCGGTCAGTCCGAGCGTCGGTGACTCCGGCGGGACAGTAGGTCGTCGGACGTAGTCAGCTGGCGAGTGTTCCAAAACGCCGTCGATGACGCAGGTCCGGTAGAAGCCAGCCACGACAGATAGGCGTCGGGAGACCGTGGCCGGCTTGAACCGTCGAACGTCCTGCATCCACCGCAAGTAAAGCTCGAGATCGTTGCGCTCCGCATCCAGCGGCGCGAGCCGCCGGTCCTGGCACCAGGCGAAGAAGATCCGGAGGTCTGACTCGGTGTGCTCGCGCGACGTGCCGCGGTAGCGCGACAGGTGAGCGACAGCCGCCAGTCCGAGCTCTGCTGAGCCCGACAGCGAGGCGTCGATGACCGCCATACCGACACGGTCCCCCCGTTCGACTCCGCGCGCTATCGGCCATCGGAGTGACAACACGCGGCAGATGTGTGAGCCTGCCCGCGTCGAGCAGTGACGGCTTCGCCGTTCGTCAGACGTACCCTGTGGAACAGGATCCGTGGCACGCATGGCGTGACGGGCGTTGAGCTTGCGGTTCTGCGACTGGCCGCCCCGAATCCGTGGTCCACGCCTGCAGGTACCCATACGAACGATCCGGCAGGGCATCGGTGTAACCACGCCGCTCATAAAGACGATGTACGCATCGGTAAGCACGTACACGCCTCGCCCGCGTCGGGGTCGAACGCGCCGCGCGGCGTCGACAGACGGCACGCTCGGACGTGTGGCTACCCAGGGTGCGCGGCGCGACCTGCGCTTCAGGCATCCATGCTCGAAGGGGCGCCGGTCGCAGTGGGGGAAGCGGTCCGCGCCTGAACTGAGTCCAGGGCCAGGTCGAGGGCCATCCTAAGGGGAGTGTCCGAATGGTTGGCCTGGGCGAGTAGTAGTCCACCCTGCACGGCCGCCAGCAGGCCGAGGGCCAACGCCTGCGGGTCGGCGTCCGGGTCAAGCGCCCCGTGCTTGCGCATGGCTTCTAGTCCCGCGGCCAGCAGGCCCTGCCAGCGGGCGAACCCGGCCGTCAGTGCCGCCCGAGCGGCCGGGTCGCTGTCGGCGAGCTCGCTGGCCAGCCGACCGAGTGGGCAGCCGCGGGCGTCCTGCCCGTTGAGGGCAAGCACCCGCCCGCCCCACCGGCGTAGACCCGCCATCGAGTCGGCGCTGTCGAGTTCGGCCTGCTGCGCCTTGAGCACCTGCTCCACCTGAAGCTCGATCACCGCCCGCACCAACGCCGACTTGTCGGCGAAGTAGTGGTACAGCTGCGACTTGCTCGTGGCCGTCGCCGCCCGCACGTCGTCCAGGCTGGTGCCGGTCACCCCTCGCTCGTAGATCAGCGTCGCCGCGGCCGCGACGATCCGATCCCGCGTCGCGCGCCCCCGCGTGGTCAGCGCGGTCGCGGTGGCAGGCATACCTGTCAGCGTACGGGGAAGTGGACTTTACGGTCCACATTTCAGGTGGTGAGCCCAGCACTCGCTGCCAGTAGTCCCTGCTGCTCCTGGAGATCCCATGCCTCGCCTGGAGAACGGTCAGACCTTCCCTTCCCTGCAGCTGCCGCAGGTCGGCGGCGGGACGCTGTCGCTGCCCGAGGGCCTGGCCGGAGCCTTCGGGGTCGTCCTGGTCTACCGGGGGGCCTGGTGCCCGTACTGCAACGCACAGCTGTCGGCCTATCGCCGGGCGACCGAGAGCCTGGACGAGGCCAGGGCGAAGGTCGTGGCTCTGTCCGTCGACGACGAGCAGGCCTCGGCCGGCCTCGTGGACAAGCTGCGCCTGCCCTTCCCCGTCGGACATAGCGCGGACGCCGACCAGGTCGCCAGCCAGCTCGGCTGCTACGTCAACGACGAGCCGCACTACCTGCAGTCCACGGGCTTCGTGCTGGCTCCCGACGGCACCGTGGTCACAGCGGTCTACTCCTCCGGCGCGATCGGACGGCTGATGCCCGACGACGTTGTCGGGCTCGTGACCTACCTCAAAGAGCACTCCTGACCCCAGGCAGGCCCGGCACGTCCGCCCCACCGCGCCGGCCCCCCTACAGCCCCCGTCCCTAGAAGGAGAACTCATGGACCTGCACGACCGCTCGACCCTGCTCACCGGCGCCGGCAGCGGTATCGGCCGCGCCCTGGCACTGCAGCTGGCTGAATCCGCACCGAGGTTGACCCTGGTCGGCCGACGAAGCGAGCCGCTGGAGGAGGTCGCCTCGCAGGTGCGTGAGCGCGGTGGTCAGGCCCTGGTGGTGCCGTCCGACCTGACCGCCCCCGGCGCCCCCGCCGACGTCGTCGCCACCGCGCAGGAGCACTTCGGCGGGATCGACGTCCTGATCAACAACGCCGGCAATGTCCGGGCTGGGCGGCTCGAGACCGTCGAGGAGTCCGAGGTGCTCGCCCAGGTCGCTCTGAACCTGACCGCGCCGATCCTGCTGACCCGCGCGGCGCTGCCCGCGCTGCGCGACTCGGGCGCCGGGCTGGTCGTCAACCTCTCCTCGGGCATCGCCCTGATCGGCATGCCGTTCTACACCACCTACGCCGCCACGAAGGCGGGCATCGCGCACTTCGGGGAGGCGCTGCGCCGGGAGCTGTACGGCGAAGGCGTGCACGTGCTCAACGTCTTCCCCGGCGCCACCAGCACCCCCATGATGGAGAGTTCGAAGGCCGGCGCGGAGCACGGCTTCGACTATGAGAGCCCCGAACAGGTCGCGGCCGCGACCATCGTCGGCATCACCGACGGCAGCCTCACGGTGATCCGGGGCGGCGAGACCCGCGCCCAGATGATCGCGCTCAACCGCAACGACCCGGCCGCCGTCGATGAGATGCTCAACGGCCGCAAGCCCGAGCTCGAGCAGGCCGTCGCCGGCCACTCCAGCCTGTAAGCCCTTCCGAAGGAGCAGCCCGGCATGCCCACGTCCCTGTCCTCCCCCTTCCTGAACGGCGCGTGAGTTTTCAGCCCGGGTCGACAGGCGGACACGGCGACCGGCTGTGGTGGCGGCCGGCGCTGGCGATGTTCGCAGTCGGCTACGGCGCGAATCAGTTCGTGCCCCTGCTCAGCGTCTATCGCCGGACCCTGCATCTGTCCGACGCGCAGGCGACGGCCATCTTCGGGGTGTACGCCCTCGGGCTCATTCCCGGACTGCTGCTCGGCGGGCGGGCCAGCGACCGCTACGGCAGGCGTCCTCTGATGTTGGCCTTCGCGGCACTGTCGCTCGTCGCCACTGCTGTGCTCATCACCGGGCAGTGGGGGCCGGGCGGTTTGTACGCCGGGCGGCTACTGACTGGTGTCGTATCAGGCACCGCCTTTACCGTCGGCACGGCCTGGGTCAAGGAGCTTTCCACCGGCGCGGCTTCCGGAACCGGCGCGCGCCGGGCCGCCGTTACCCTGACCGCGGGCTTCGGCCTCGGACCGCTGGTCGCCGGGCCGCTGGCGCAATGGGCACCCGACCCCGAGGTCCTGCCCTATCTCGTGCACCTCGTTCTGGCTGCCGCAGCCCTTGCCCTCCTGCCCGGGGCTCCCGAAACCCGCACGGCAGCGCCTCCCACCAGTCGCCGGTCGCGCCTGCTGCCGGCGGCTGCCTCCTCAGCCCGGTTCCGGCGGCTGGTGCTGCCACTGGGTCCCTGGGTCTTCGGCAGCGTGACGCTCGTGTTCACGACGCTCCCGGCACACGGTGTCCGGCCGGTTCCTGCTCTGGGCGTCGCCTTCCCGGGGCTGCTGGCGGCAGCCTCATTGGGCGCCGGCTTCGCCGTCCAGCCCTGGGGACGGCGGCTCCATGCCCGCCCCGCCGACCACGGCGGTCCCGGCGCAGCGGCAATCGCCCTCGCGGTCGTGACAGCGGGGTGTCTGGCAGCGGCCGAGGCCACCGCCCGCCCCGGCCTGCTCGCCGTCATCGTCGCGGCACTGGTGCTCGGCGCCGGGTACGGGCTGTGCCTCATCGTCGGCCTGCGCGAGGTCGAGCAGCTCGCCGCGCCCGATGAGCTCGGGGCCGTCGTCGCGCTGTTCTACAGCCTCGCTTACAGCGGCCTGGCCATCCCGTACCTCCTCGCGTTCGTCGCCCCCCACCTCGGTTACCCCGCGGCGCTGCTGGGCACCGCCGGCGCGGCCGCCTTGACCCTGCTCGTCGTGCTGCTCGGCGCCGAGCGCCACCCGATGGCACATGGAGGCTGATCCAAGCAGCGGTACGCCGCGCAAAAACAGCCGATGGCCAGGCCACCGGACGAACGACATTCGTCGCGACCTGACCGGCCACCACGACGGCCCCGTCGGGGGTCTACCCGCGCTGTGGCTCACCCATCGCCGACGTCACGGCGGCGCAGGATGTTGATGGGTAGCAGGTGCAGAACGATCTCGTCGTGCTGGTTGAACAGCTCCGCGCGGGTGTGCACCAGCCCACGGTCCGGCTTGGACTGCGACGGACGGACGCTGACGATTGTGGTCCGCAGGCGGAGGAGGTCACCGGGCCGCACGGGTGTCGGCCAGCGCAGCTCATCCATGCCCGGCGAAGCGAGACTGGCCACGTGGGACAGGTAGTGAGTGACGAACAAGCGCATGCAGATGCCGGTGGTGTGCAGCCCGCTGGCAATGAGGCCACCGAAGGCACCTTGTGCTGCGAACTCCGGGTCGATGTGGATCGGCTGGGGGTCCCATTCGCAGGCGAACTCGATGATGGCCTCGGCAGTGACATTCACCCGGCCGTACTCATAGACCGAGCCCGGCAGGTAGTCCTCGAAGTAGCGCTCAGCCGGAGGTGTCAGAAAGTCGCTGTCGCTCAGGGTCCTGGTTGCCTCAGCTGGTTCCGCAGTCGTTGTCATGATGGCCAGCCTCCCATCGCACGGGTTGGGTCCATTCACTAACGTGCCTGCGGCCGACACCCGGGACTCAGCTGGCTCACCGCTCGGTTCTGCCCTTCATCGAGGGCCTTCCTTGGTTCGCGTGCGGCTTGGCAAGCTTCGCCTGGTGTTCGTTGAACCGGGCGTCAGCGAAGGGGGTTGCGGTAATACCAGCGACCAGCTGCTGCCGACCCAGCGCAGGGCCTTCCTCAAGGCTGACTGCACTGGGCTTTTCATCCGCCTCCTGACGGGTCCGGGCATCCGGCAGACCGCGGCCCGGGTCGAGGTACATTCAGCAGGCTGGCGCAACGTCGCCCGAACAGACGCTGCCAGCGGCAGATGAGGGCGACGCCTACTCGTACTGGAAATTGAGACAGGCTTGCTGCTCCACGACATGAACTCCGAGCGCGTCGAGGAGCGGCCGGCGGTGCGACGCGCCGTCAACCAGGCCGCGGGGCGGCCTATGGCCGCTACGCTTGCCAGCACCGATCGAGGGGGGAAGCGTGGCATCCGCCCGCACCGCGCGTGCCAGGCTGGGGCACCAACCGCGTCACCTTCATGGCCCTCGGTCTGCCCCGGCGGGCCGTCGGGCGGCATGGTGAGCCTGCACCGGCTGCCGCTAGGTCTGCGGGACGCAGCGGAAAAGCGGCTGGCGGCCGCCGGCGCGGACGCCAATGACGACGCCGTCCTGGAGCAGGCATTCGTGCTTGAACCCGCCGCGGCGCGGCAGGTCCTGGACGCGACAGTCAAGAGCGGCAACGTGTCCGAACTAGAGGAGCGGGTCTTCGCGCGGCTCATGGCTCGGTACGCGCCGGACGCGCTCGCCGAATTGCTGCTGGCCGTTTCGGCCGACCTGCTCGAGTCCCCGCACCTTCCACTCGGGCGCCTGGCGTACTGGATCGACGACGTAGACGCCGCGGACGGCCAGCTATTCATCTGGCGGGCCATCATGACCGGCATCAGGCTGGCCGACGAGGACAAGACCCGGTCCGGGTCCGCCGTAACCGCCCTGCGCGGGACCGCAGCGGCGCACGATGACCCCGCCGTCGAGCTTTGGCGAGCGCTGGCCCGCGCCGTGGCGCTCGATGACTACTCGGCCGGCTTGCGTGCGATCGGGGCTGCCCGCCGGCTAAGAGAGATCGCGTACGCCGCGCCGCATGCTTGGGCGCAGACGCTTCCGTGGTTGTTCAAGGCCGGACGCCGCGCCGAGCATCACGTCGCGACGATTACTGCCGAGCTCTGGACGATCAGCAGCGAGGTCCGCGACGCCGTGGACGCGGCGGTCCGCCACAACGACGACGACGTGCGCCTGGCAGCGGAGGGCATCCGGCAGACAGTTGGCGCGGACGGGCCTGCGAGTGCGACCGCGCTCGCGGACCTGGCCACCCGTGCGCTCGACCGCACCGTGTTCGCGGCCCCAACGCCGCTCGGCGCCCCGAGCGCGACCTGGTTGGCCGATCTCGGGTTTGAGGCCACGCTGCGTTCCGGTGCCCGTGCGGCCGTCGCCCGGGCTGCTGGCCACTTCACTGCCATGCCGTCTACGAACGAGGAAGGGCACGTCGGTCACCTCGTCGCGACGCTGACGGCCGCGCTCGAGGCCGTCCTGCCGGAGGCGGTCAGGGCCGCCGCCGGCCAGGCAGGGCCGAAACTAACTATATCGAGCCGCATCAACGGCAACCCTGAGGAAAAGAGCACGGGGGCCGACCTGGCCCTGGTCGTGAACGTCGACGTCCGCGGGGCCCTGGAGATCGAATTCGCCGAGGCCGTGCAGGTGAAGAAGACCGCGCGCCTGCACGACGACTACGACCGCGACCAGTGGACGATCAAGAACAAGCAGCTCCAGGACCTACTCGACCGGAGCCCGACCGCCGTGTATTGGCTGTTAGCCAACGACGGCAACGTCCTCGTCGTCCCTGCGAAGCTGCTAGCCGCCGTGGCGGCCGGACGCGGCAAGCAGGACCAGCAGACGTTTCAGGTTGGCTACGCAGCCATGCGGCATGCGGCGATCGACCTGGCGCAGTTCTTCGTCGACTTGCTTGTCGGCGGCTGGCTGGGCAGCGATAGACCCGCCGTGCTGAACTACGCCAAGGGCACCGGCACGCCAGAGAGCCCATACGCGGTGATAACGGTCCGTGTCACCGTTGGCGACGGCTAGCCTAGACGTGGCGCTCAGGACGTTCTTGACGCAGCGGCAGGCCCCCACGCGGCAGAAGAGGCTGTTCCGTCCCCGGCCACACGGCGGATAAACGGGCCCTCGAACAAGGGCTACTCAGGCCTCGGTCGCCCTGTCCGTGCTGCTCTCCCGCGGCTCTTCCTGGGGGCTATGGGTGCTCTGCGGTGGCCTGGCGCTGCTGTACCTACGCAGCACAACCCCGGCAGCCGAGCCGTCACGCGTCCAGTCCGCGGCCAGTTCGCGACACGCTCGGCCGATGCCGTCTCGCGTCATTGCGTGAATCGGCAGAGCCAGAGGTCAAGTGCCATGGCGCAAGAAGCTCCCGGGTTTTGC